>JAABUU010000023.1_pt1 | contig 350223 bp, 338 predicted proteins | sample 5559301 | NCBI WGS metagenome assembly JAABUU01 (sample SAMN10711884, study PRJNA513360) | rock metagenome | isolation source: Antarctica rocks | place: Antarctica: Victoria Land, Richard Nunatak white
CTTGGTATGTAAACCCCCCCCCCCCGGCCCTTCACCCGATAATGGTCGCCTATACAGTACAGTAGAACCTGTATATTTAAATCCCCCCCCCCGGAGCGAACGTTCAGAAGGTGTTTATGACTCGGCTTTTGACAAACATCGTTGTTGTTCTTGCGCGACTGTTCCGACTCGCCCGCTCTGAGACCGAGGGGTGAGGACGAGGACGGAGGGGCTAGATACTTGATTTTGCTTCCTTGGCGGCCTCGGGTGGATTTTTGGGGGGGTTCTTTTTTTGGGGGGAGGGTCGAAAGAAAAAGTCGTTGGACACGGAAATTGATCCTCGTCAATTGAGATGGACTTCGATGTGAGAAAATTTTATTTCCTAAGTCCGACGAAGAATAGCACTCGTAGTTTGAACTGTCCTTTGGGTCTCGAAGATCATAGGAGAGAATATCGAGATGGTAGGATTCCCTCAGATGAATCGATTGACTCATCAAATGTATCTCTGCACACCGTTCCTATCTCGACTCTGAAGTAATAGTGAAACTACGTTTGCACAGCGATTAAAGTGCTCTTTCCACACGGATTTTGGTAGATATTTGACGAGTATCCCTGCTGGTAACGTTTGGAATAAGAGTGCGACTAGTTTCTCCGCAATATCTAAGAGAGGATGAAACTTCTCCGAGTGTTGCCAAGAACGATTCAGGGAGTTGGATAACAGTGGTTGTTGTAAGAGGGCGCTGTCATTCACCAGGGAGCGCATACTGCAGGGACGGGTGCATGTTGCGATGCTTTGGGTGATGATGCTGCTTATGGCGTATATTGAATTCTAGGGCTTGACCACCGTGGAGACGGAAGAACGTAGAATGATCTTTAGGCCCTGCTTCAATGATACTGAGATACGAGTACAAAACTGGTTCACAATAGTCCAGACCTGTTTTAATCTCATTGAGCTTATTTTATAATGTTAGTGATCATGTTGATAAAAGTAGAGGGAAGAACAGTATAAATGACGTTTGAACATCATAGCGATTTTCGTGAGAGATATTGTGATTGCTTTGAGTATCGCTTCAATTATCGTCCCTGGTCCTATTCTTCAAAGATACAGTTTATATTCCGGATAGGAAGTATCGTATGGAAGAAGACAGATAAGGCGACGAAGGAGAAATACCTGATGTTCTAAAAGAATTGTTGGTGGAACAATCTGATCTTTTTTGGAAAGCGGCATTCTTTAATCGCGTTGATACATCAATGTTCAATCTGATGACATGTTTAATAGTGGTCTGATGCTTGAATGCGAGGGAGAGAATCTAAGGCGATCATTGAAGTGTTCGATGATTGTTGTGCTCTATAAAGCATATCCGTGACATCATAAGAGATTGCTGTCAAGACTTCGAGACAATGAGGGATTGGATACGCAAGTCGAAGGTTATATTGTGGCAACGAAAAATACGAAGAATATGTCCAAGCCCATTCTAACCATGTCCAGAACACCTCATCCAACGCTCTGCTTTGCTGAGAGAATCCTCGGTGTGCGATCGCGGTAAGTGTAAATATGACAACTCGGGACGATTGCGTAAACTTTTAGAGGCCATATTGAGTAACGCATCAAGCTGTTCCGGATATCATGGCTATTGTTCTCAGTGCTGAGCGTCGAGAAAGCTTCTCCATGCCCCTCCGCCCCGAAGGATGTCGCTTTACTCTGAGGCATTGTAACGTTTCAGCTGAAGAAGATGGAAATAGCTCCTCGGAATGACAATGGGTCACTTGTTTTATCGGTTCGAACAACCAACACATGGAAGGAGAAGGCTTCACTTCACGAGGAGGCTTCACTTCACAAGGACCTTTGGCATTTCTCATCTCCTCGAGAGGTGATGCACACAAGATACGCAGTGGATGGAACGTATCCACTATGTATTCATGCAGATGATCCAAGAGCATAAGTTTGTACAACAAGCCAATCAGTTGAGGTGGAAAGCAGATTTGCGGTAGGCCAAACTGATCGCTAGTATCCGTCAATGGATGGCGGACTTCAGTTCGCAAGAAATTCGGCCCCACAGTCAGGCCGCCACTCCACTTGGGGTTCTTCACCAAGCATTGCTTTCAGCCTCGCCTTATCCTGCAACACTGCGGCCTCCAACTTGTCTTCGTACAGCCATCGCCACTTAGATTTTCTCAGAGTGAGCTCGTACTTCTTCCCACTCGCCAAGTTCCACATATCCGTAAGGAGCAATCTGTCCTTCGGCTCGACAGTAAGCGTGTGTGACTGTCGAAAAGGATCCCCCCTGTCGAGCCGCAAGAGCTCTTCCTCGTTCGGTGGTAATTCATCTTCATCATAACAGATTACATCAGATGGAGGTCCGATGCGCCTCCCCTTCCTTTCAGGATCGCGGATCTCGACGCCGATGTTCCGACCCCCGAAAATAAATCAATTTCACAATAGAAATCTGCTATGCTATTATATTTCGTCCGCGAAAGGAATTCAGCGGCAGCCATTGTCTATAGTGCTTCTGTATGACTCGGAATATAAATCAGGACAATCTCCTTCGTAAGGCTCATTTGGTTTCGGGTCAATTGACCAATCATCAGCTGGCTCACGATAAGCCGCCTTATCAAAGGCTTGGCATTTGACATTTTCAGGGTGATTCAAGGAAACACGAAGTTTCTGTTCGCACATAAGACCTCAGAAAATCAAAGCCTCTTTTCCAATACCAAACTTGGAGTTCTCGTTGGCTTATCCTACTAAGGATCCTGCCAAACTCCACACCGTCCGCTAAAATAACTGTCTCACTTTGACAACATGGTGAAGGGAAAAGTCTGCTTGGTAAGTGATCGTCTAGAGGGTCAAAGACCACATGCGGGATGTCTCTCTAACAGTAGCTAGGCCTACAGTGGTGGGATTCAGTCTGGAAATCCCTCGAGAAGTCAACCGCTAATCCTATTACACAGGCGGTCTGGACACAAGCTGCATCCTGAGGTGGCTACTAGGTAGGATCCTCATAATCTTGATGTTCATGGGATAGTCTTAAGGGCTGACGAGCCATACATATAGATGAGGGATATGAAGTCGTTTGCTGCCTTGCAAACGTTGGACAAGAGGAGGATTGGGATGCCGTGGAGAAAAAGGCGCTCAAAATTGGCGCACAGAAGATGGTGATTGAGGATTTACAGAAGGAGTTTGTGGAGGAATTGTGTTTCAGGGCAGTGCAATGCAACGCTCAGGTGCGTGTACCTCATTTGCTAATTTGAATTATATCAAGGACACGGAGACTAACTCAGACTCACAGTACGAAGGACGCTACCTGCTTGGCACATCGCTTGCACGTCCGGTGATCACGCGATGTCTCATGCGAACGGCACAGCATGAAGGTTGCGACTACGTAAGCCACGGTGCAACGTTTAAGGGTAACGATGGAATCCGCTTCGAGCTCGCCGCGTATGCACTACAGCCCTCTATCAAGATCATTGCCCCATGGAGAGAGAGCAGCTTCTTCAACAAATTTCAAGGTCGGAATGATCTGTTGGACTATGCTGCAGAGAAAGGCATACCAGTTACGTCAACTAAAGCAAAGCCGTGGTCGATGGACGAAAATTTAGCTCACTGTAGCTATGAAGCGGGATGTTTGGAACAGCCTGACGAAACGCCTCCAGATGATATGTGGACTATGACTAACGACCCCCTGACAGCTCCTAACGAGCCTAGCGATATCACAATTAGCTTTCAACAAGGAATTCCGACTAAACTCGTCACGCCACAGAAGACATTCACAGAATCCGTACAGCTCTTTAAAGAGCTAAACCGGATTGGCAAAATCCACGGTACGTAAAGTATACTCAATGATCTCGGATTCATTGCGAAATTAAGTTTTGAATTACTAATATTTGTGCTGACGATTTAGGTATTGGTAGAATTGATATTGTAGAGAATAGATTTATTGGCTTGAAATCTCGTGGATGTTATGATGTAAGTCAATTCAAGCTTCTGATCGCAAAATTGCCTTAAATCCTGAAAACTTTTTCTAAATATTTTTTTACAGTCTCCAGCTATGACTATTCTTCGGCTTGCCCACCTTGATATCGAAGGATTGACTCTCGATTCCCAAGTTAGAGCTCTTCGGGATCAGGTAAGCCATGCATCCTACCTAGCGGATTTGTCACAATAATGGCTGATGATGGAACCAAGTTCGTGACACACAACTGGAGCACTTGTCGTAAGTTATGACCTTCGCATTTCGATGGCATCTAATCTTCTCTATAGTATACAATGGATATTACTTCGCTCCCGAGAGACTCTTTCTGGAAAACTCGTTGGTCTTTAGCCAAAAGACCGTGAACGGCGAAGTCCGATTACGGTGCTGCAAGGGAGCTGCCTACGTTCTTGGTCGTTCTAGCACGACTTCAAAGCTCTACTCTCAGGAGGAAGCCTCAATGGATTCTTTGGAGAATTTCGATCCGGAGGATACCACAGGATTTATTAAGATCCAGGCGATCAGGCTAAAGAAGTACTCGGAAGAATGGGCTGTGTAAGGGTAAAGTACTTCTGGCCAGAGGTTCTTTATGTCCGTGTTCAGCTCTCTGACATAATTGGATTTAAATTTGTTGCTTACAAAACTTACAGGCTTTGGGTTCTGGGAGTGAATTACTTGGTCATTTCCATTCCCTTGGTTACTGGCCTATTCTACTTGCTACGTAACAGCTATCGAGGAGTTCTAGTGATTTGCAGTGTTCCCGAGCTACATCATCCGTATTTGGAAACCCGCTCTGGAACACGACCTCAACCCTTCTGTCATACATTGGCCGGTCCAATCTTTATGATTTTGAATCTACACCAACTTTTTTACCCGCAGCCATTCTACTTTGCTTTCGATGTTCTTACGATTCTGGGGATAGCCGAAGTACTTCTCAAAACGCGCAGCTATATGCGCCATCGTCGTCCTCTCTTTCTTGCGTTTCTTCTCCTCTGATATAAGCCAATCTATCTCATCTTGCGTCCATGCCTTGTGTTTGAGTGTGCTCTTATACCCTGGCTGATCTCTATGATGAGCTTTGAAACGTCCGTGGAGAGCTCCTGGGGTTCGAATAATGCCAAATTTTCGCTGAAGCTCCTCAGCTACTTGCTCCCAGGACATGTTTCGATTTCTGCATTCATCAAGTAAGTGGTCTTCTTCCTTCTTCCATTTGGGGCCAATCCTTCGGCCTCGAACCGACGCCTGAATAGTAGCAAATGTTTCATTCTTAATCTTCGCCCAATCTGGCCTCTCCGCATCAGGCGTTTTGGGGTCCAAGGCTCTCCGAACCTCCTCATATCGTGCTCTGAGCTCTTCGCCTGTTCTGTTCGAGTTGAACTTCTTGTTGAAAAGATTCGCCATGTCTTTCCACAACATGCCCTTGCTGGCTTTCCTCAAAATCCACAATATCTGATCGGAAGAATTCGCCCAGGCACTGGGAGAAAGTTTTGGGGCTCTCCATTGCAAAAACTGCCGGGCAAAAGATCCTATTGACCTTGGCTCTCGGTCAATGCCAAAAAGGCCATTCATTTGTTTGGCAATATTGTGGAAACCGACCGATTCTCCATCAAAGACTCTATTGTACAGCCACTCCGCCTCTTCCATGGACCAAGATTGTCCGTGGACCGTCGGATCGGCCTGACTGGGTTGACTTCGTGATATTCTGACTCGTTTCGATTTCAGTTGCCCGGATGCTAATGCTCGTCGTTTACGACGTCCGGACTCCGCGTCACTCGAAGCTACAGATGATGCAATGTTCTCACCGGCTGCTTGCAGAAGTAAATGGCGTTCGCGATGGTAAAGTTCTACCATGCGCCCTTTTGAGCAAGACACAGGCAAGGAATGCAACAAGTTTCCGTCTCTTGCGCGAAAGTTGATTGCATTCTCATCGAAGAAAATAAAACATCCTTCGTCGTCCTTCACCTTCACGAGCTGCTGATAAGTGCTGAAACCAAGATTGTATGGCATTTTGTTCTCGCCTGGCTTGAATAATTTAGGTCTCCTATTTGAATATGTCCCAGTGCTCAAGTACCGTGTTGGTATAAGGCGTCCGTGGTAACGAAAATCTTCATCGTCTACGAAATCCTTGATTCCGAGGTGCTTTCGCATCTTAAGGCGCGTGAGCCACTCTTTCTTCTTGACGATCTCGGAGTCCAATTGAGTGATGGCATCCACCAGAACTGAGTTACCGCCCTTTCTCAGCTGCTGGGGGAATCGCAAATGTAACCAGGCCCATGTACTTGCGTTGCCATCAAGATAGGAGGCGCTGATCAACTCTTTAATGGCTTCAGTCGTCTTGTTATCTTCAGATTCGTCGTCGAGAGGCTCGCTGTCTTCAGGCTCGCTGTCTCTCCGTATGCTGTTGATATAACGGTCGTCCTCAGACTGATCGTCACGAGGCTTCAAATTCTTCTCGGCCTCGTTCACTCCGGTCTGGTTCTCAAATGTCTTAATGCGGTCGTTCCGAGGAATCGAGTTGCCGAAAGCTTTCGAGCCGTCACCGTTTTTAAGTAAGCCCATTTTATAAGCTTCCTCCCAAAGGACCGGGATCAGTATTCCGTAGCTCTGTTTGATTTTCTCTTCGTTAATGTCAACCCCATAGCGCTCGGGCAGCCATTTCAAGACTTTGGCCATAGCGTCATTTTTAGTCATGATCCAATTGTACCAACGGGGGCAAAGGTCAGGATTAAGAAATGATCCGATAGCACATTCAGCTTTGGAGGCATACGGATGTGTAGCGATCCTCAAAATTGTCCCGTCGTTCCAGGCTTGTCGAAGTGCGTCCATAAAGCGTAGAACTTCGACTGGCATTTGACCATTGGCGATGTAGTCATAGACCCAGCCAAATCTTTCTTTGAGACCTTTAGGCGTGTTCGGCGATGGATTACCCCATTCATCAGATCCCATGTCAAGAAAGAGCTATTCCCAGAAGTCGTCAAGGGTGGCGCTCCCTTCAGCGAAGACTGCTCGATGCATATCTGTCATATGGCGAACAAGAACCCGGAGACTTGAGATACGGTGTTGACCCATCATAGGGTTCTGTCTGGCTCCAGTTGTGATTTGGAGCTTTGAGCCATCGGAAGGTGCAATCATGTCGAAGTCGAGGCGCGGAGTCAGCATTGTATCCGAATAGCTTAAAACTTTAAGGCGGTATTCATCACTGGGCCAGACGTAGCCATTGCTTGAGTCTTGATAACCTCCATGCTCGGACAAGCTTTCATCATCGCGTCCGCTCACATTCTCTTCGTCGGCCTGGCAATCAATGGCGTCGAAATTTGCTACATCATTTCAGCCATCTCCTCGGTCGCCACCCGGCGAAAAGTAAGTCACTGCTTCTGAGGATATATCACGGGGTCTGTCGAGAGTCGGGTCATACGTCCACTTGGGAAGGCAGTTCCCATCCTTGATGCGCTGTCTGTTATAATCCCAGATATAGACGATGTCACTCACTCCTTTGGCTGGTATTTTGCCAGGAGGTACACCGTCCGACAAAAGCTGCGCCATGCTTTCGTGCCAGACTTCAAGGAAAAACTCCCAGTCCATGACAAATTTTGAGATTATGGCATCATCTATGTTGGAGCAAGTCTGCTGGATTCGCTTGTAAATATGGTACATTACAACACGAAGGAAGCGTTTTCTGAGATAAAGTGAATGTTGAGATCCTTCGCAACAGAAAATGTAAAGGAGCCGTTGCTGACAAAGAGACACGTATTAATGAAACTATTCGAGACGATTTGTAATTCATATACTTACAATTCAAGTGTTTCCAAATGTCTCTTAAGAGCATCTCAGGCAGAATTGCGCGAGCGAAGTGATGAAGCCAGGAGCTTAAAGTTTGGCCGCCCTGCTGAGCCCAGCCCTCTCCGCGAAATCCGTGATGGCGAAGAAAAGCAAAGAATTGAGAAAACGTAATATGATAGTAATTGTCGTTCTCATCCTCTGGATCTGCAACCAATCCCTTGCCCTCTAGAAAGGTATTGATATGACATATTAGAGACCAGTGCTTTCTCCACCTATAGTTTCTCAGAGACTCAACACCAGACTCCGGGTGCTTGCAGATTTTCCGGTAGAGATGCCTTATACGCTCGGAAGATTTGTTGATTCCTGCTTTCCGCAACTCTTCTTCCACGTAGTTCCAGTCAATGCCTTGAATGAGGCTGTAGACATTGTCCTGGCCCTTGAACACTTCTCTGAATGTAAGCACATCTTGAGGTTTCCAGTCAAAATATCCTAAGCCAGTCAATAAAACAGGTTGAGCAAGAGGAAAAGCAACGTTGAGCGGTTCAAGTTCAGATTGAGGCATATCAGATGGCCTCAGCCTCAAACCAAGCTCGCCTCCATACCTCATACTGAACCGCGCACAATCACGACCGACCTGAGTTCCCAAGTATATGACCTCGATCGCCTCAGCCAACGCCAAGAGACAATGAAAATGGACAAAATATGAATTGTCGCCATGGAGGAATGGAAGTACGGAGAGGACGCCATGATCAACCTTCTCAATATCTTTGTGAGTAAGGCGTTCATATGCCCACATGACCTTCTGTCGTGGATAAAGAGCGCCACTTTGATGACATTGGCGTATCCTCTGAATCTCTTTTCTATGGGAGTCCATCCGCCTCCTCAACCCTGCGTTACAGGCTGCGTTCATTGCGTGTGCTTTGCCGCAGTATACCATATTCTTTTGAAGCTCAGATGAACCCAGTCGACATTGACCTTGCAACAGATATGTACCAAAAACATTCGGTGCGGGTGTGTTCCCCGGAACCAATGATTCGGTCGCCAATCGGGAATACAATGATTGCCAGTTGTTTCTTCCCAATTCAGCCCTGACGCGATATGGACGGAGTAGAATTCGCCGAATGTCTTTCTGAGCAGTTGCACAAGAATTTGCAGTCTGCCAACGGAGTAACATAGACCCAGCGTCCAGAGCTTGAAGATTTTGCCTGGAAGAGGCATTGAAGATGTTGTCTATGATCTTAGTGTACCAGCGATCGTGCCGCAAAACGTTAATCTGAATATCTTTGGGAACTGGAGAAGAAGTTGCAAACTTAGCAAAAGGTTGACGATAGTGGAGCAAGACTATGTCTTGTCTTGGAACGGACTTACGTGAGTCTATTGTTGGTGTAGGTCCAATTTTCTCCAAGTGATCTAAGACTTCTTGTACGTAGTCGGCTGTTAGAGTTAGACACATGCCTTGTAATGCCCTATCAGATCCCTTTAATCTAGTCGCTGTCGCTTCATCCATAAGGCCAGGCTCCGAAGCGTTGTCAAGGTTTCTGGTACAAAGTAAAATTACACAGGTTAAAGCGTTTAAAGAATTTCATTATATTAGTGCCGTTGTTGAACTTCACAACAACTTCGGCTTTCCTGCCCCTCAATATAGACAGATGCAAATGGTATGATTTTAGCCACGCTTTGTATGAAATACTGGCATCGAGACAATGCTATCCTGTTGCACTTTTTCGTTACCCGCTCTGGATTAACTCCGGGAAGGGATGCTCTACACCAGACACGGAACCAGTGCTCAGTGACGTGAGAGGATACATATCCCCTGAGTGGGAGCCAAGAGACTTCATGTTCTTGACCGCAGGCGGGAAAGGCTTGAAAGAAGATTCAATGTCGCGATCGTAGTGCCGAGTGTTCTTGGGGCGCTTGGAGCTATTGCCTGATCGGCTTCCATATCCACGAGGGTTGAGGCGTGAGGCCTGACTCGAGAGTGATTGCCATAGCTTCGAGTCCGCGATATTCTTGATCACTGGCGGCATAAGCGGTAGCGTACAGTTGATAATACCGAGCGTGTTCTCGAGAACAGACCAGAGACTGTCATAAAAGATTGTATAAGAGAAGTCTTTGTGTGCCGCTCGTGACGCGAATTTGACAACAGAATCGATCCGAAGCATAGTGATGACGCAAATGCTGAAGCGAAAGCATAGATTTAGTATCTAGAATATTTGTATAGTAGAAAGAGAACTTACACCGTGCCGATTCCGAAGATAATCATGAGCGATATCTTTCTGCTCATTGGCATCTGTAATCGCCACAACATTGGCATGGGAAGGACGATAATGCACAAGTCGAGAAAGAGGTTGAATATGGCAGACAAGAGGAAGGATAAAAAGAAATTCCCGCAGACGCCCCGCTCATCGCTTCTCCAGTCGAAATCAAAGGGCCGGCATATGGCGAAGAAGGTGATAAAGACGCCTAGGTACCACATAGCTGTGACAACCATAATGATGTGGGCAGCCCGTCGGAACGGTACAGTCACGAAGATCTCGCAGAGCAAGTGAAGGATCGATAGCCTCACAGCTGTGACTCCAGTGGCCCAAAGAAGCCAGCCGGCTTTGTAGACTCTGATTCGTTAGCACAACATTCTGCCTGTTAAGCTCCAAGGGGCTTCACTTGAGGATTATGAAGATTTGACCATGGGTGATCGTTTTCAAATGCTGTCCAACGCCTCCGTCGACGACCACTAAAGGGGTAACGTCAGAATATATGGAAACCTCGTCTAGTCTTGGGCTAATACCATAGATTTGCTCCGCGACAAAGCCAGCGGTGAACACCTGCCCCTATGTCAACACCTGGCCAGCTTCGATATCGGAGAATATTCAACATACCCATGCCACAAAACAGGCATAGTCATTGAAGCCCAAGGAACGACGTTTAATTCTTCTTGCCCATATACGAAGACCGACGGCAATCGTTGCAAAGGCAAGAAATACAACAATGAGAACCAGAAGCTCAATACCTTCTGTATTATTTCTTCGAAGCATCTTGGCGTTAGTTGTCTTATTACACCCTCAAAGACAAGTAAATGTGCTACGTGTCGACTTTACTGCACGGGAAAAAGCGAGAGAGAGCAGGAGAGAGAGACGGAGAGATACTCCCAAGTTCGTATTTGAAATAGCGCTACTTTCATGGCCGCTACGCCTCAAGATAGCATCCATCTGTGCCAGCCTTTTCGGTTCAGCATGGCGAAAACTGAAACAAAGCACCCATCCATCCCATGGGCCTGGTCATGCAACGAAGTGCGAAGACAACCACGAGCAAAGACGCAGCCAATCGAAGAAATAACATATCAATTGGCCCCCTGCCGCCGAAATACCCCTCTCAACTTCTCCTGGGTTCCATGCAGTGGCTTGGCAAAATTCTCCGATAGGCGGAAAGAACGCCGGATGGCTGCGGTTCGAAGGTTTTTGATGGAACAACGCCGCTGGCTTGCAGTGCCAGGATTCTCAGCTCCCGTCCTGCGTCAAATCCCGCTTACGTAGTTTCCGCCCCCTACCATGACTACTCGTAACTTTAGTCAATTATGCCTCATGGCCTGGATCGGAATTTGGTAACAATCATGAATAGTGACCGCCTACCGTTTTAATATCTTGGTAGTTTCCATGGGATAGCATTGGCGCCGGCCTCATACTCAGGACTCTTGTACAATATCCAGGTTATGGAGACTGTAAGAAGGCAACGGGCTTAAATACTTTAGTGCTGTAAGGTCATCAGTAGTGACATATGCCTGAGTAGAAGGCGAACTCGTCTCATTTCATTACAATCTGCGCCAATCATTCTAGATGAGATGTTGCTGTCTAATTTGACATGACGGGAGAGGTTTCGTCCCAGTCAGCCTTCTCGGCCGCATCAACGAGAAACACTGCTGCACTCTTTCGGCTCATCCCAGCGAAGCTTCCAATTCCTTTACCTGAATTGCCATAGAACTTGATGGGGGCGGCCGGTCCATCCGTAAACCTGGTCGGGCGAGCCAAGACGTATTTCAGCCCACTTGCCTTGATCTTCTGCTCGGCCGACTCATGATCTTTGAATGAGTAGGACATGTTGCTTTTCTTCACCATCCATCGCATGGCGAAGAACAAAGTCGAAAATGAATCACCCACACCGTGAGCCTGAAGATTGACAAGCTTGCAGATATCACGCTCTTTCAATGCCGTAATGAGATTGGCAACCGAGTCTGTCATCAACTGTGGTGGCGACACCGGCTGCGCGAATGGATTATCGCTCGTTCGCTGCGTGTTGAGCGTAACGATGACAACACTGGGAGGTGTAATATCGAGCGCCTTTTTGACGTCTTCGAGTTCCAGAGGGCTACCTAGGATGCTGTGAGTGCTGGTGGCTCTAGGACACTAGATCGCAACTCGTACCTTTGATCGTTCTTAAACCAGTCTTGGATGGGAGCTTGGTGGGGTCTCGAACGAGGGTAGTGATGGTGTGGCCTGGAGGGGATGTCAGAATAGATCAAGGAAGATCGGTAGAAAGACGACCTCGACTCAGCGCTTCATCGATGACAAGAGATCCAGTCCTGCCATTACCACCAACGACGAAGATGTGCATGGTTAGAAGATCAAGGTGGGGAAGTAGAGCGAGTTTGTAGGGGAAGGTTATTAAGAAGTAAAGTGCAGTCGTAAGAAGATTTAATCAGGCTATAGAGTTCAACTACACACTCTACTAACTTCGTAAAACTGTCACGACGTGGAGCTGCTGATCTGCCGTAGCAAGCTTTCAGGTAGCCAAACGGAATTGGGGGTGGGGTGGAATGTACCCTTTCAGTACCCGATAGGTAAGGTACTGCATTGATCATGATACATACGGTACCCTGTGGCTCGGTGGCTTGGCACGTGCTTGGTTGGATTCGGTACCTAGGTGGTAGGTAGGTAGGTATGTAAGCAGTGGGGCTGTATATAATATATACATATAATCGACAAAACGGCGAGGCTGTCGACGACGACGACGACGACGACGACGGCAGCAGCAGCAGTGTGTTGGAAATAGGGGATGGTAATCTCCGCCTTCATAGAGCAGATAGGGCTGGGGCCCGCTAGGAGAGTTTTCCACCTGCTCGCTCCTAGATAGACTCCTAACAGCAACAACCAAAAATATCAATATTTCCTCATATGACCTCGTATCTCAAACACAGTGAATTCCCATGTCAGCGACCCCGCTCAACCACCGCGGAAGAGGGTCAGGAGGAACAGAGATTCTTCTCAAACAACCAGACCGGCTTCCGTGGCGGGTTTCAAAAGCTATGTAGGTAGAATAGAGTAGCGACCGAAAAGCGGGAAGCACATTACTGTAGGGCTATCAAGTGCTGTGGATGGCGCACCATCGCCACCATCTTCCCTGTGTTGATTACGTCTACTTGCTTATTGAACTCTCAAAACACTTCCTGCGTATATATTGAAAACGGTTGAGAATGCGGATACTTAGCTGGGCGGGGGGACTTTGGAAATATTTGAGCTGGGCTGAAGGGATAACGCAAAATGCACTATATGTCCGCAGTCGAATAGTGGAATCCCGAAAGTTGAATAGTTCGTAGAGCGGGGAGAAAATCAAGGAAATAGGGTCTTGAGCCAGCATACTTTATGCTGGACGTAGTAGCCAGCAATGGATGGAAACAGAAAGAGAGAGTTTGGTGTGCGCCTGCACCAGCACATCCCCCTGCCTGGAACTTCCACTTTTCTTTGACGAATCAAAGGTAACTTCCGTCAGGATGCCGTTCACCCTCCCACTGCTTCCGGGAGCTGATACTCTCGCCCATGGCCAAAACGTAATTCCCATCTCCCTTCCTGAAGGGCCCGTAGACAATACCATCGCTAGGATGAGCTGTCTCCCCTTCCTCATCCCATCCTGCTTTGCCGTCGCGTCGTCTGCGTCGTTCTTCTGTGATAGCTTCGCATAGGGTTTTCCCTCTAAGCATTGTAGCTTTCTCCTCAAAACCTTTCGTCACCCCATTTAGCAATCTTGCAATCACCACATTGGAATCATCCGTCACGACCACCGACTTCGTTATCCACGCTATCGCAATCATAAGCGCAAAGTCCACACCTACGATACAAGCTAAGAGCGCGCCGACAAAGCGCCAGTGATTGTAAATTTTAAGGCGGCTGCCGAGATGAGGGACTCGACTCGAGAATTGGATAGAGGGGTTTCGTTCCGCCATTGTCGCGAGAGAACGAAGCGCAAATTCAGCCATATTCGCACTGGCCTTTTCGTCTCGTAGGCCATGTGTTTCCCAACGGGTGCTAGAAAACAGACAGAGAAATCCAATTAGTCCCCTCTCCCGTGAGATTTGAGGGATTTGAGTGTCTGACGTACTTGAAGGCATAGAACTGGTACTGCGTCCAGATCTTTTTGTTTTCCGGCCCTGCCCAACGTCCTTGCAAAGCAATCGACGCGGCTGCTACGCGAGCCACTGAGTCCGGGATGTCCTGCAGATCCGTCGTCGTATTACTCACTTCACTAATTGTGATTGGGCATTGGTAAAAGGTCGATGTATCATTTCCGGGGATCGAGGCTCGGTGGGCCCAAATTCACATACAGCGATCCCCGCAGCTGTTGACACCAGCGAGGCGTGGAAGCGCCGTTCCGCGGTAGATGTATGTAGTTGCAGCTCATCCCTCACTTGATATGGGAATCGAGATGGTCGAGGTGTAGGTGGAGTTGGAGAAGGTGTAGTTGTATGCTGCCATGTTATTGTAGAGATCGGGACCAAGGGTATGATTATTTTCGGTGTAATTGAAGCATACACCGGATGATGCGGTAATAACCCGTTTTGTCAAGGCTGGGTACCTCCTTTCGCTGTCCTCGTTGTTGTATTCTTTAAACCGGTAGGCAAATTCTTGCTTGCCTGGTGTTCGGCGGCAGAAGTAGGGAGGATTATCCATTGAGTTATAGACCTGTGCGATATCCTCGTATAGACCGCAGTCCCCAGCGCTCTGAGTTGTCTCACCATAGCTATGAGCTACAGCTTGATTGAACTCAGGTCCTAGAGGCTTGAAGTTGAAGTAACTTGTAAGGTTTGGTGCATTTACCATGCCATTCGTGAAATAGGTATCGTTGTAGGTTTGACCATCATCCACGGTGTAGGTTAAGCTGACTAGAGCGACTGATATTTGCGCAAGCTGGAGCGGGTGTCAGGAGTAACATTAACTTTATAGGCAACGCTATACTCACAAGGTTGACCAGAAGCTAAAGATTGTCAATGTTAGCTTTACAACATTTAGTAAGGTAAAATGACGACTCACCCATAGGATGCAAGGAATCAATATCCTTAGCTTAGTGACGGATTCCCATGCAAGCGCACACACGTTCAGCAAGTTCTCGATACCCAAGATTAAGTCGGTCTCTCGCTCGGTGTGGGTCTCGTCCGCCAGGATCCTCCATCGTAAGACTCTTGCTGATTCTTTGAATGCTTCCTGCGAGATAGTAAGCCACCGTGCTTAGGCGGTCATACGTAGTACGCTTTGCTTTAGCAGGATTGCGACTAACAAACAGGTTAAGGCCCAAACCCAGGATCAAGGCCACAACGATGGTGTTGAATACAGTCTTTTGATCCGATGAGAAATTGCCCTTTCCCTCATAAATGTTCAGAGTTGCGATGATCAAGGCGGTAAAGATGACAGTCCCAATCCATCTAAGAGTCCGCTTGAAAAGAAGACGGCGAGTTTGGCCCGCACCATCAAAAGTTTCGGAGGTTTTAAGAGGGGTTTGGGGGTCTCGGGGGTGCAGGGGCGCATACTGCCCGCCCGAAGGACTTTGTTGAAGTTGGTTGGTTCCCAGTCGCGGGATACTTGCCTCGCTAGCGTTGCAAGATGAGCGCCGGGAGGGGATTAAATTCTGCATCTCTATCCCCGGGCTCTCCATCCTGTTGGCTCTAGGAAGTTTAGAGACAAGGCGACAATCTTAGTAGATCTCCGAATATATATATGTATGAGTCTATTCCTCCTAAAGGATCTCATCTTCAGCTGCAGTGGCACGCTCGACACTTGAGAAGTTTTGATCGACATCCACCACCAATCAAGGTTCAGGGGCGCTGCACAGCTCTCAATCCAGACTGTAGTACTCCGTACGTACGTTCCCGTTCGCGCTACCCTATCTATCCCAGCACCTCGTCACTGCCATTCCATACGCGGTCAACTTTGAATGTCTGTCGTATGAGCTCTCGAACCTGACACCGCCGCCCATCTTGCGTCTGCTACGTTTTCCCCTCCCTTATCCAAAGCATCGTCCGTCACTGTGAGCATACCCACGCCATCTCGCACAGATTGCATACGCCCTGATGCTTCCCTGAGTCAGAACGTCCCTTCCACCATTGAAGCCATTACATAGAAGCAAATACTCCTAGCCGAATATGCACGCAAGCAAGATCAAACAACTGGGGAAGAAAAAACCAGTCTTGAGCCTGGAAAGGTCCACATACAAATTGCTTTTTGAGGTAATGTCTTGGGCTCGTCATACTACGATAAGTGGCTTCAGCTGCCCAAAATACGACCATCCCCCGGCACGAAACGGCGATTGAAGCCACCGGAGATGACTCGGAAAAGTTGGCCAAGTGGATCCCACGCAAATACCTTGTCTTGCCCCTATCTTTTTTTGCCCATCCCACCCTCCTGTTCCTCTCCTAACATCTTCAGCCATAAGCCACAGCCAATTTTAACCGGGATCTGCGACTCTAATATCTGACATACATACTACGTTAGTAAGCCGCAAATATCTCTTAAAGTAGAACAGTCTCCTTTTTCCCTTCTCTTCTTCCGCATTTGGCAAAAATGAATTACCTCACAACTTCAACTTCTCTATTTCTGATATTCATACTTATGAAACTCGTATGTAGTATTTACAATCCAAATAACGCCTCTCCTTCACCCACTCACTCACGATTCTCTCAGTTTAAGCCCCCTCTTCTTCCTTTAGCATATCTGTTTATTTCATTTCGAATTTCCTTGAATTCATTATCTTATCGCTTTAGCAGCACACGCAGCCAACCCTCGGTAGGGACACCCACTTGCACGCCAATGAAAAATGGTCGTACCTAGTAGATATGTCAGAAAAAGAAAGACAAACTAAGCGAGGGGGGGGGAAGAGGGAGAGGGGGAGAGAGACGTTCAGAGAAGTATTAGAGAGGAAGCCGCATGCTACCATAACTACTGCTTCCAAGGAAAAAGAGGGAAGAGCTTCAAGTAATCTTGATTGTCCCTTCCCTTTTATTAGAACGTTTCTGCAACTTGACGTTAGAAAGAAGACTCGACTTCAGCGAAGGAAGAAAGAGGAAGATCTTAAGCTTTCGTCGTCTTATCTTGTCTTTTGATTCTTATTCAAAAGCATCTGCACAGGGGAGCAGAAGCACGAAATGGGCCCTAGTGCAGCGTAATTAGCGGACGATCACGTGTTATTTGAAGGGAGCATCGAGGGAGCAAGGGGGAACAGCGAGGGAGCCTGAAAAATATCCCAGCCTTCGGCTTGAACTGCGCTCGTTGTTTTTACGCCTCGCCTGCTGCCTACCTAAGGTAGTGATCATAAAAGATGCCAAGAGATGAACCCAACCATCAAAACCGTCCAAATCTTTACAATTAAATGAGATAGTCAATATTGCATCATATTTGACGTTTCACAATTTACATTGTAGCTCCGAATTCGATCTTTCCAATGAACCAAAACTTTCTAAATTTGATTGATTGAGCGCGTATAAAGACACTTGATCAAGCACTCGTCGGTCTTTCAACGCTCACCGCCTTCACTTGTTGCGGGATTTCGATGACCCTGCATACAGTTTGCTGTCGTTGAGTACCTCAGTCTACATAAGAGACTCGCTCCTATCCTGTTTCATAGGTAGATGGGTGTTAATCTTTTTATTGCAATTAAGCAATTACTAGTCAAAAACATATCGATTATTCTGACGAGTTGAATCATCTACGCTCAAAGAATTCTCAAGCTACCGAAAAGCAGTTGTTTCGTTACCGCTTCGTCATATTCCATCATGTGTTGGACTACCAATGCTTCTCATTCGGATTGTAGGGCCTCGCAAAAACACTTCTACACGCGCACTGGAATGTGTGTCAACGCACAAGCTCGCAGACCACGTTCTCTTTGTTATCCTCAAACGGTGATTCCATCCAATCAGTTCTCTGGTTTTCCGACCATACCGTGCCCAACTTGCACACACGTTCGTATTAGCATCAAAGCGAACCCTTTTTGAAGTAATCTCGCCCTATATTCTTAACTGTACATCACTAACGACAATTAGTACTTTTCAGTTCGCTGAAGTAATTGTCAGTACGCTTGTCATAAAACTCAACCCTTTTATTGTTGCATAACTGATTAAAGCTCTTTAGTTATTTCCGAGATAAATAATGTGAGCAGAATGTGTATTGTTTCTAGTTCGAATCTTTTTGCATCCGTCGTAATGATGTAAAAGGTACCGTGTTAGTTCTTTGAACGACAGCGATGAAGATGTAGGAATGTCATAGGTTCTTAGTTCGATCTTGAAAGATGTTGAAATTATCACTTCGAGCCTGTCGTTATACGAGTGCTGGGGGAGAGAGGAATCGTGCGAGCAGAATGTGTATTGTTTCCAGTACGAATCTTTTTGCCCATTAATAGCGTAAAGAATATCGTGCTATTTCTCTAAACCACAGTCGTCTTTTAGTCATACCCATTTGCTTAACGCATGTATTAGCATTCAATGGCAACCCACCGGGACTATAGAGAAACAATTGTATGACAGCACATCAACTCGAACATAGGAAGAAAGAAACAACATACGTTAGCGACAATCATACACACAGCAGGAAACTTAGACACGATGAGAAACTTGTGCTCTCCTTCTCTGAGGTAGGGTGACATGTTATCAATCAACTGTCAAAGTCGCTGCAATTTTGAGCTTGATGATACAAATTCGTCGAGATGCGTCGTTCTATCCCTTAAACCGTCGTTATGGCTGCCATACCAGGATTAACGAAGCTAAGCCTATTTAGGCAACCCACCAAAATTTCATTGATTTTGAAGCAATTGGGGATTTTTGCAGAGAAACCCCTATTTTCCTCTACCCCGCACTAGGAAATCTAAATATTCATCTTCAGGTCTCCATTAGCCTAGTTAGTCATCTCCCATGGCTCCCTAGTACCCTAACAGGTAAGGTGGCCGTATACCTGGTATAGCAGCCATAACGACGGTTTAAGAATTAAGGGCGTGAAGGGATACAAGGTGATGAGAGGGTGCGGATGGTTTAGCGCCAGTGTTGCCATCTTTGTTGGCTCCCCGTACGAAATGGGGCGCAGTACCAAAGTGCTTCAGAGGATCAAATTTCGTACCTGCATAGTCGGACACGAAAGAGTTTTCGGCCGCCCGCTCATCCACCGCTTATGCTGTTCACCCTCTGCTTAGGCGCCTCCTTGTCGTGCTCTGATGCACCAATCACGCAACATCTACGGTGGCTAGCCTCTGGAGTCGTCTTGGTCAACTTTAGACGGCAACATGTGAGCGCCCAGTTCTAACTGGCACGGAGAAATACTTTCGCGTCTGACTTCGCGAACCAGTAAACGAGGAAGGGTGCATCCTTCTCTCGCAGAACTCAGCTGAATTCAGCCCAGTGGGGCTTCCTCTGCCGTCCAAGTTGATCAGATTTCGCGGGGTAGTTTTCAGCTGGGCGTAGCCTCGCGAGGCGATGGCTGGCTGAAGCACTGCTGTACACACGCACTGCGATAAGGTTGGTTAGGAAACATGCTGTCTCAAGGCCCTAGCTTCCATATGGCTAGCTGGAATACTGCTGCCAAAATGCATTGGGGCAATGGTGATCAGAGAATTGGCTGTACTAGCCCTGACGTGGCTGCCTGAAATATTGAGGATTTGTTTAGATGACAAGAGAGGGCTTATAAGGGGTGAGCTGAACATACGCAGTCTTTTTAAATACCGTAACATCGAGCCAGATCAAGGAATATATAACTCAGACGATGTCCGGTGCCATGACTGCTACTGACAAGCAAGCGAGATTTTCTCCTACCTTCACCTCTCCAGAGAATGGAGACAATCCAAGACTTCAAAGGGCTCCAATACCCCTTTACTACTGATCCTATCTCAAGAAAGGCATACGATGCCAACAATGTGGTATATGCGACGTCGAGCCACCAGATTGACCACGACATGTTCCCAGGTCTGATTGCCTTTCCTCAAAGTGACGATGACATCCAGAAAGCAGTCAAGTACGCAAAGGGTCGGGGATACGCAGTCTCTATTATGAGCGGCGGTCACCAGTACAGTGGTGCCTGCTCTACACACGGAAAGGGTGTTCAGCTCAATCTCAAATTGACGTACAAAGGCCCGCAAGATCTGGTGATTTTGCCACGGTTACCATCTCCGGATAGCAACAGACCTCTGGTTTACGCCAGTGTCAGCCACAGTCTCGGCGAGTTTAACCAGTTTCTTCGAGACCACCAACTCTTCGTGCCTCATGGACAGTGCACCGACGTACGACTTGGGGGACACGGTCAGACTGGCGGATACGGCCAACTCGGACGCAGCTTTGGCCTGCTAGGAGATCACATCTGGGGCATCCGAATGATCAACCACGACGGCGAAATCCAAGAGGTCACCAAAGCATCTAATGCAGACCTATTCTACGCCATTTTGGGAGGCAGTCCAGGTAACTTCGGCGTCATCACGCACTACACCATTGAAGTTCATCGCGACGCGGATCACGACTTCCCTGAAACGGGGCCCAGGCCGCACGGTTTCAAAGGACTCTGGCTATACAACGAAACGGTGCTGAAACTGCTTCTCAACGAAGTAGCATCGATGGCCGACGACCCGGAGTTTCCACGAAACTTCGATCTGTGCGTCAGCGTGCTCAGCTCCTCCTTCCCCATGTTCAAATTGATGCCCGAGTTAGAAGAGAACCTAGCGGAAATCCTCAAGCGCATTGCCGAAGCCGTGGGTGTGAACGGAGACACCAAATGGCCCGCATCCGTCGTCCTATACGCACAGTGGGTCCCCATGAACGCGGAGGACAAGTATACCGACAAGGTCGACGCATGGTTTCAAAAGTTCCGGAACCTCGACAGTTTCTTGAAGTACTGGTGTATCCACGCCGCGGAGCCCATCGAACCCATGTCCCAGATGACAGGCGAGTGGCTCTTTACTCGTCAGCGCGAGTTCGACCACCCTTACGAGAAGCGCACCTACATGACCAACTCGACGACGCTGGTGCAAGACAAATGGGTCGACCAAGTCGCCGACCGAATTCATCAGGTCTTGGCTCCGTCGTTCAACCATCTCGCTTTGTGGGAGAATTGCTTTCTCTCCGTCCAGATCCAATGCTTCGGTGGGAAATTCTCTCAGTACTATGCCAATCGGAACAACGGCACGGCCTACAGCTGGAGAGACTCGACGGTTTCCCAGGTGCTGGACTGCTTCCACAAAGAGGGTACGAGGGGTAAAGAGCTCGCGAAAGGTTGGCAAGATGTCAACGACAAGCTCATGTGCGGCGAGGATAGCCCGTATAGCAAGCAGGATAAGCGTGTGCTCTGGGCCTCGTACGGTGATTGGGATATGGACAAGAGCTGGCCATTCTACTACGAAGAGCGAGCCAAGTACGAGAAGATCGGGAGGCAAAGGGCGCTGGCCGATCCTCAAGGAACTTTTACTCCCAATCCTTTCAATGTCAAAGCTGTAAAGAATTGAAAGGTCGGTTGGGTTTTATCTTTAGTTGGTGCAAGGACACTTCGCGGTTAATCCAGGGAACATGGTCTGGGTTGTCGACGAGGAACTTGTGTAAGACCCGAAGCTCTTCGATTGATATGTTATATAAGGGGCTAAAGGGAGGTGTTGTGCCAGGTTTAAGGTCGATCTTTCTCTTCTCTTCCCCATAGCCCTTAATTTCGAAGTCAGTCCACAAGTACTTGCATACCTCGTCTCTTCTAGCTTTACAACTCCCTGTGTACTCCTTCTCTACATTCAACGCAAGCCTAGGTTCTGACACTGCAGGCTTAGTGTACGCCCTGACTACTTTATTTCTGTGATCTACATTCTCTACCTGTGTTCAAGATGCAGCGGTCCCATGTATTCCCTAGAATGTTTTCAATGTACATTGCGCACAGACGAAGATCTTGGGAGGAGGCGGGAGTACTTCTCGGGATAGCGTGCGAAGAGGAAAATGGAGGGCGGGATTGGGGAGATGGAGGATGGGATTGGGGGGGGGAGCTGTAGATACAGAGAACATGAGGGTTTGATTAGTGTTCGTCAATTACCTTAGATCGTCCCAAAGATTTACTCAAATTCTATCATATACTGAGCGATATTCATCGTAGACTTCAGACTTTACATTGATATTTTAAACTACATCGACAATATGTTTGGCAGATAGTTTTTTTGAGCCGATGGCAGGACATGGATATTGCGGCTCGGTGGGGCTGAAAACTAGCGTGTTGATTCGAAGCATCGATGTGGTCAAAATAACTTGTATATTCATTGGTTAGATATGCTCGATACTAGGAAACAGTCCTTAAAGTTAGAAAGAAGTCTTCGTACGGAGGTAGCTGTTAAAGAACGTTAAGAATTTTCTTGTTTCAAGCGACTGAATATCACGTGACCAGAATCTGGAACGCTTTAGCCGGGCGCTAATTCTGCCAACAATGCAAGCTCCGAAGATTGTCCGGTACGAGGCTGTCATAATATTCACTGAATATTTTTATGTTACCCAGATCTTGTTGCTCGACCCTGGTGCGATATATGACTCAACGTCGAGATGCGTCGTTATATGTACAATGTGAGAAAGGAAGCCTTGATTTATCAACTCATATCCCTTTTCATGACTCGAAGCTCTTGATAGATGCCTCGGAGCGTTTTATAATGCTATCCGAATTTTTTCAGAGTTTTAAATTCAAAGGCTAGTGTATCTTTTGGTGATGATTCTTTTTGGTGGGCAACGATTTTTCTTCCGACCCTCGGGCCCTCGGGCCCTCGGCCCTTCTTGACGAAGCTCAGCCTTATGATCTTGCAGCCTTTTGTGTTAGGCTCTCATAGTAGAAAACCTAGCATAGTATAATTCAGCCCCTAGGCGGCTTAACATTCTCGATCTCTTCATTCTGCTGCCCAAGGCATACTGGCTTCTACTGCGGTCGCCTGTGCGAGAGATATTCTATCGCGATCTCCACCGGATGAGGAAGTCCCAGCACAGCGTTTAAAATGGCCACGCCGGTATTTGGATTCTCAGTCGGTGACTTTATTAGCGCCATTAGTAAGTAATCCTTGGAAAGATCTGTGGGCCTGTATTGACGAAACTACAGATCTTGTTAACAAAGTACGTAAGTCGCTGAAGGATGCTGGAGGAGCAGCGAGTGACTATCAGAGCGCCGCCATCGAGCTCGAAAATCTGGCAACTACGCTTTCCCATTTGGAAGCGCTTCAGCCTAATGAGGATAATATTCAACATGTCAATGCGATTCGAGCCATGGCTATGGCATGCAAATTTGCGTTGGAGGATTTTACCAGGAAGATGACGCGTTACGAATCATCGTTGGGACCATTGGCAAGGCAGAACTCGCTGCATACCATTGGTCAAAAGACGAAGTGGTCTGTTATATTTGCCGAGGAGGTGGAAAAGCTACGAGCTCTTGTTGCGGCCAAGCACGTTGGCATCAATCTTCTTCTTGGAATGCAAACCTCGTGAGTGGTTCTATCACCAGGGACTGAGGATGGAAGCAGATCAGCTAATTTGTTGCTGGCTAGTAAAACCTTATCCAGGATTAGTGCGGAAATGCGAAGCAGCGTTCAAGGCTTGGAGGGAAAGATCGCAGAGCACCATGCCACATTGTATTCCGTACAAGAACGCACTCAGAGTATGGATGATCGGACAAAGCTGGCGCAAGTGGCCGATCATGAGATATTGGAATCAGTGTGCGCCGGAGTCGACAGGATGGACCATTCGGTCGTCCAAGTACGCCACTTGGGACAGCAAATTATGGACTATCTCAACGCATTCTCCGAGAAGATCCAAGGATCTCTTCGAGCTATCCTCCAATCAAATCTTCAGACGTACCAACTGATGCTGCAAATGCAACAAAACATTTCTCCGAGGCCGACAAATCTGCTGGAATCGAACATTAGATTTGAAGACGCACTTGGCGAAATCAAAGAGCTTCCTTACGAATATTTCCGACACTGGGAGGTAGAACCTCAATCTATGCTACAATTTGAGATGAGACACTGATTCGCAAGCCACAGCCATTTGAAGGGTTTCTCCGCGCGCACTTCAGACACAAACCCGGGGAAAGCAAGATTGTGAATTCCCAGTATCACATCATCGACAGCGCCAACAAAAAAGCCATAATCAAGAGAGATCACTGGACAAGATATATCCGCGAAGGTGCAACAGTTTCAATGTCAATGATCATGTCCTATGTAAAAATGCAGTCCGGGATTTGTCCACGCCCCGGCTGTTCAGGCGCTGGCTCACGTGCTGAGGGGAATTCCAACACACTATACTGGTAAAATATCATCGCGAGTATTTTGTAACAGATTTGTCTGACCTTTCACAGTAAGACCTGTTGTCTTGAGTCCTTTCAATTGGAAAACAACTTAGAGGACTCCTTTAGGCACATAACCGTACTATCAGAGGAAGAGGAAGTAGCCAAAGAGCAGATTGCCGAAGATCTGTCCCTGTACGGTAGCAGGCCCAATCCACCGGATGCTGTTGAGGTTAATGAGCATGCCCAACTGTCCAATTTGCCACCGAAACGCGGTGCCGCAGAATTTGATGCGGCTGTCAATCGTCCCGCAAAAGTCCGCGGAAAAAGGGAGTCAAAAGAATTCAATTTTCAGAGAGTTACTGCTATGGACTGGAACAGCGGTGCCACTCCCCTTGATGCTTGGCTCAATCAAAGCGCTGTGCCTTCCATTGTGCCTCTGCCTCCGACGCAAAGGAATCAGTCTGGTTCTTCAAGCGATGATCTTGCGGCCAAGGAGCTGGAAGGCCTGAAAGTCTTTCGAACCATACACATCGAGGGGATTGAAGAGCCCAAAAGCATTGGAAGCCCTCGAAATTCAGTCATAGATCTTACAATCCTCGAGCCAAGGGCACAAATATATTTGCGCAATATCTTGGATAGATACCCTTTACTGCCCTCATACTTGGCCCTTCGCCTTGCGAAAGCCAACTGCGCTCGAGCTAACCGTCTCGATCTCGCACGGCACAACCGTGGCGACCAGCTTACCTCAAAGCTTGTCCAAATCAGCGGACACGGTCGCCCGCCTCCTAGTAAAAGGCGGAGTTCAATAGATGACGTTGCTCAAAGCCCAAAGCCGTTAGGCAGTACACAAGATGGCATGAAACCTAATTTTCCACCCCCAAAGACGGACAAACCAAGGTCTCATACTTATCTCAAAAGACATGAGCGATCACACACAAAAGAGAATCCATTTACATGCGAGCAGTGTACTCGATGCTTTAGTAGAAGGGACTTACTTCTCAGACATCAGCAGAAGCTTCACATGACAAGTCCGCCGTCCTACGAGTTCAGATACCATGTGACTCTGAACGCTCCGACTGCCATGATCAGACAAGCGGACGAAACCCCAGTCACCTATCTTAACAAAGGGCAGGCCTACGCAGTAACAATCTGTGACAGTAAGAGGGGGCTCCAAAGTACAGGATTCTCCCATTACCGGACTGTCGTTCGTATTTCTTTTGATAACGAGCAGGAGAGACAGAACCCATCAGCATGCTGGCAACTTTGGAACAAGGATCGTAGACTGGCCGAAACCTATCAACGTAGTGGGAAGCTACAAGCGGTAGAATACCTTGGCCTAAATCAAGGAGGATATACAGAGATAGGGAAGCCCCGCATCGAATTGGAGGCTGCCTCTTTGGACTACTTCTCCGTCACTTGGAGCCCTGCCCCTGACATATCTACAGTATCTTGCTCTATCTTAATCCGGTTTAATTTTCTCACCACGGATTTTTGCCACTCCAAAGGCGTAAAAGGCATTCCTGTCCGCCTTTATGCTAAAACAGAGATTATATCCTACAATACGCCGAACTCACTATTAAGCCCAACCGCCGAGATCTGCTTCTGCAAGATCAAGCTCTTCAGAGATCAAGGCGCTGAACGCAAGCTCTCAAACGATGTTTCGCATATTAGAAAGACCATCGATAAACTGGAGCAGCAGCAGATTGCTCTAATGGAAAATGATGACAAAGATATTGGCTCAGCTAGCAAAGGTGCTAATCACCGACCCCGCAAGGTCCCAAAGTATAAACGGACCGGGTCTGTTTCTTCTCAAGGCTCCAATGGACGATCTGCCGCAGAGGACGACCTTCATACGAAACTCGCTAAGTTGCGGCACATGTTTTTGTCAATTCGCCCCACCAGCGTGCTTAACGTGAAGGGAGGCGAGCGAGATGATCCTGATGATTTCCCAGTATTATTTCCTGGGGAGTCAAGATACGGGCAGCAACGCTCATCTCGAACAGCTTGCATGATCTGCAGCAAATCCGACCACCAGCTTGAGGATTGCCCATACCGGAAACGTGAATTCTCAAGTTCGCACGCCAATGCGGGCTTCTGGACAGTTAAGGGCTCGAAATCTCGTGCTGCTTCTGTACAATCCCAGTCTTCGGAGAGGAATAATTCCCTGCATGGATCCGACCGCCTCGATGTTGAAGACCAAGACCTTTCCTTTCCAGATGACCGATCAAGGCGGTCTTCTACTAGCTTCAGTGAATCGAGCGCGGCTTTTCCACCGCCTCCGGTCTACATCGAGAGAGAGAGATACCCTCCGGCTGATGCCGACAAAGAAATCATGGATCAGGCCCCTAAACCACTCCGCTTCTTTTGTGACATCTGTGAACAGAAAATTGAAGTTCTGCGACGGCGCGACTGGCAGTAATTCCTCCTCATGCTAAACATCTGCGTGGCTAATATCAAACATAGAACCCACGTTCTCCAAGACCTTCGGCCTTACGTGTGCACCGTGGAAGACTGTGACGAGCCTACGACGCAGTTCAATTCGAGACGATCATATCTACTGCATGAGATCAGATGGCATGAACTGGAACCTGGGGAATTTGACTCTGACCTCCAAGAGTGGAAACGCAGGGAAAACGCGACTGGTGTGTGTGTTTTCTGTGGGGAGCAGACAGGGGGCAAAAACAACAGCCGTGATAAACATATCGGCAGACACATGGAGGAGATCGCCTTTGCGGTGGTCCGCAAGCCTTATGAAGAATGGGATTTCTACTCAGATTCGTCCGGTCCGGCCCACCATGATATCGAATCAGACTCTCAAGCGAACGCTTGAAACACGACAACGGTGGTATTCGCTTCGCGTTCGTCTCTCAGGCAAGTATCCTTCTGAACGAGACGACGTCGCCGCTGAATGGGACTACATCCGAAGTCCTCCTCTAATAGGCCGAAGAAAACGACCGGTGCGAAGGGCAAGAATAACACTACACTCGTATATGGCCACATTGGAAGGGGAGTAGAATGGCGCCCACTGGAGCGCCGCAAGGATCTCTTTCAGTAATCATTTAGATGATGAACATGAAAAGAAACCCGGGATAGATTGGTATCCCTTTTCAATACCGGCGAATCATATTGTGGAAAATGCGAAGATAGAGAGATCTTTACGACTATCTTGCCGGATTGAACACGCGAAAGAGGCTTCAAAATTGACGACTATAACGAACGTATATAGAACTTACGACTTCAATCCTGAAAAGAAACAAGGACTGAGTCTGGAATACCTTGTAGGGGAAATGGTTGAGCCTAAGGAATACTGACCAAGGATACGATCAAGATCCAAATAAGAACTCAATGGAGACGTTTGTTAGATTCAGCTTGCAAGGGCACAATATCGAGAGCGAACTGCCAGGAAAAAGGAAGTTGATGTGGAGAAGACAATCAGTCGCGAAGGAGTAGTAAAGGAGCATGGGAGAGCAGGAATAAGCACCAGGGAGCAGAGAGAGAGCATAACAGAGCAGCGAGGAAGTAGAAAAGGGGCGTATAAGAGCACCGAGGGAGCAAAGAAGAGCACGAGAGAGTATGGAGGGAGCACAGGGGAGTAACGAGGGAGCAGGGGAGAGCAGTAAGGGAGCACGGGAGAGTAATAAGGGAGTAGAAAGGACGAATTAAGCCTTGGCGCGGGAGCAAAGTAGCGGCGCCTTAGACAGCCGCCGGTCACGTGTTAGCCTGTTCGGGGAAACTATATGTATTATACAATCTTCTATCTCTACCAAGACTTGGAACACATAGTTGCAATCAGAATTATACTGCATTGATCCTTGACACTCCTCTCCACGAGAACCAACCTAGCTTACCCTATTAGTATTAGCTACATTGGGTTGCAACAATTGCTTGTGACTCTTTCTTGATTACCGTTCGTCCCCAATTCATGACACGCTCAGCGAAGTTCGAACGTTAATAATGCGGGTCACAGGATGACACATGCAACATCACGAGATAGTGGATCACGAGACAATATCGATGCATGACCAATCAATGCCTCACACGTTTAATCCAGTCTTACTTCTCTTTACTGTAAGATTCCATGCTCCACGTGCGCTTTAAATGGCGACCAGAACAAAGACAACAACATCACCACACCAAAGAGGGGCACCGATGCGTTCTGCCAGTCCCTAGGCCATCTTCTTAACCATAGTCCCCAGAAAACTATGGGCCCTGCTAGTATTAAAGCGTGGTACAGGATAACTCTTAGAAAGGAAACTCCGAAGACTGCATTGAGGCCCCAAGCTTGGTCTTTCTCCTGATCTTGATCTAAATCCCACTTCCTCAATCGTTTGGGCAGCCGATTAAGAATTTTGAATCTGCCACAGTGGTTGTGACCACGACAATCATGAAAGAGGCGGAGGACATCTAATTGCGATCGAATACAATCTGTTCTACATCCATAGAAGTGCTGATTGAAGACCATAGGCAGCACAGGGGGGTCTTCATCAGACTCAAATCGATAGTCTCCGTCATTAGAAGGTGGCATTCCTTTGGGCCCAATGAAAATTTCGCCTGGATTCTCTTTACGAAACTGTCATTATTTTTTAGTTGTCAAGATTTCTGTTTTGAGAAGAGTCGATGAAATGCGATTTCTATACATACCTCGACGAATTCGCATGTCATGAAGGTCCAAATGGAGAGGACCCGTCGAAGGGATCCTCGAAGAATCTGGTATTGAACTTTCATTCCATTGAAGAAATTGTCATCATCATGATGTAATCCTATATCAATCTGAGCCAAACGAGTTCTTGTGGTTTGCAGTCGCTTCGCTCCTTGCACGGCAAAGATAACAAACCCTTTCAACCCGTTCGGACCCGTCATGTCTAGGACGACTCCAGCATCCGGCGGCCGAGCCTCTACGAAACCGTTATGCTTATCATGTCTACCGGATTGACGAGGTTGATCTTGGGAGGGATTTTCTGGGGTTGCAGACGATGATAGGTCCCTAGGTAATCCGGCTTGAGAGCCATTCCTCGTGGCTGGACTGTACGCATGGCTGGTACTCGCTTCAGACTCAGTACTGAAAGATAAGAAGCCACCAGAAACACTTAGAGTGTGTTGGTGGTGCCACCTTGTCTTAATCTCTTCTTCCAAAACACTCACTTCTTCTCTGGATATTTGAGATATGTGCCGATGCTTCGCATCCTAAGTCACATCAGCCTCCCTTCGATCACCATACAATCTCAATAAACTTACGCAAGTCCACTCTATGAAGAAATCGGATTTTTGAAAAAGTTGACGACTTGATGGTAGAGGCCACCAATCCCAGGTTGCGCCAGTAAGATCTTCAACTACAAGTTTCATTGCATTAGCGAGATTGCTTTGCCGGAAAGCCGCACGCAAGTACTTTTCAGCAGATTTGTCAACACCAGTGAATACGAGCCATGCAGCGATTCTAAACAGTAGGGTTGTCATCGTCCAAAAATCTGCCCGTGGATCGATTAAAGGATGTCCGAGATGCAAAACTTGTTTTATCCACTTGTAAAGCCATAAACGTCTGTTTGACGGTTTGATTGATACTGGACGTTTGGTAGCGGTGAGGATCCAAAACTCCTTCTCGGGCGTCCTAGCTCCCAAGACTTGACCTTCGGCGTTTAATACGCGGAAAAAGAGCTTACACTGAGCTCTTGGGTAAACAATGTTGACCGCCATATTTGGGGTTGCATTTTGTGGGGCATTCTGTGATTGATGAGATGTATCAGTTTGTGTCCTTCGAGTTCAGGTCCGAGCCATACTTCTCCATCGAGTAAAGGGCCTCGACGCTCCCCATTGTCGATTTCATGAGTCTCTTTCTTCGGTTCATTAGGGTGTCTGTTCTTTTTCTGATTCCTACTCTTCGGAAAGGAGAGGAGCGTCCACTTCATCGAAGTCTCCTGGCCATGCGTCGCATTTCTAATTCGTGCCCGAGCTCGCTTGAGTCCAAGTCCTATCAAAACGAATAGATACAACGCTAGAACCACAAAAACGCCCACAACAACGCCCACAACAACGGCCTCCATGGAAATAGTGACCTGGCCGTCAAACTGGTTTTTCCCTTGATTCTTATTTTCATGTGCAGAATAATTGCTTTGCAAATGGGTTGGAGAGATGATGGATTTGATGTCCTGCTGGCTACTTGCATTCCAGTCACATTGAGAAATCGAGAAATTCCGGCGTTCATAGTCGGCCGTGAGATATCTACGTTTACGTTAGCGCGATGCGTCCCTGGCAAAGAGACACTAAAGCCGACTTACGCTTCTTGAAGAAACGTCCTACCTAAAGTGTATTGGCTTGGTTTGCCGGCACGCATAAGAGGAAAATAACGCGTTTGATTAGTTTTAAGCGTATATGAAGTCATAAGGTCAAAAGCAGCATATGGAATCGAAATGTTGACTTGCTCTGAATCCGTTGAGGAGCCCAAAGAGAAAGTTGTCGTTGCATTTTGTTCTTGTAATGCTGTATGCAATGTCTCGTTAACGGGGTATGCTTGTACGGTCTCATTCCACGTAATCCCGAAAGCATCCTCAAATTCTTTACAGACTTGAACGGGCAGATAGATGTAGGGAGCCGTTGAGTCGACGAGGGCTATAATAGCACTGCCTGTGTCTAAAAGTCTTGAGCTATTGTTGTGCGAGGCAAAGGTGATACTCTGAATTGTTACGGTAAAAACGCGATCATCCACTTGATTGAACGGAAATGTGACTGAATTAGAGATAAAGCGTGAAGCATCGTAGCCTCCCAAAGTCAAGGCTCCAAGAAACCCTCCTGATCGATAACGGTTCCCTGCCGTATAACCCCAGGTTATTGATGGGATCATCGATTGATCAAATAGATTCATCATATAGCTCGGCACAGGACGCCTGGAATTGGTAAGGTTCGAAGGACGTGGATCAAGACCAAAGATCCCAAGGTAGAACTCCTTCGTTGTAACTAATGCTTACAACAGTCTGCTGATCGAGACTCGGTCCACCGTTACCTTGCCATCCAAGAGCCACAGTATCTCGTCCATAGACACCGTTTCCGCTGTATCCCAGATTCCTGTCAATATTGCGTTGGAATGTGCTGGCCGAAATGGGCCTACTTTGAGTCCAACTTGTCGATGCCGATGAATTGAATAGGTTGCCACGAGACGATGCGCAACCTGGCGGGTCTATCGATGTGCAACCTTCAGGAGCTACGACCCATGTTTGGAAAATAGACGTGGACGGGAGAAATTTAACATTCTGAGCAGGTGTACCAACCCCAAGCCAGAATGAAGACCAGGGACCATTATTGCCATCCCAGTCTTGGGACGGGGGGACGACAATAGGCGCCGGTGGAGGAGGTGCGGACTGTCTATTGATCAATAGCTGTTTTGGCGAAGCATTTAGAGCCATGCATTTCATAAGATAACGTTTCTCGAGTAGTAGCTTCACATAACAAGACAAGGCTGTTTTAGGAATTTTCCAGAGAAAGAGGGATCCTCAGGACGGCCCTTTCTATTTCCACTTAATGTTGAATGGGCAAAAGCGCCAACTCCTTCGTTTATCAGCACCAAAGGCTGATAATTCTGGACGAGATCAAGGTGCCTTGCTTGTTCGATGTGCAGAAATACGAAGAAGCCTTGGGCTGAGCAAGGCGAATGCGCTGCAGGTATTTCCTTATCAGGGACGCACAATGACGCTAGATACTCAGCTGGTACGGCATACGTGCAGTAGTCTGGATAGCTTTTCAGTGATTAGATATACATAGCCACACATGCGGGGCATACTGGAAATCAGCCCATCTATTACCTCCTTTCGTATGTTCACCCAGGCCCTCTGCAAAATCTGAAACAGCTGAGTTTCAGCTTCATCACCTTTACCGTGTAACGAATCCAGATCCGGATAGACTTTATAGGCTTCCTTCTTTAGTAGAGCCCAGAGGTTTTCGATGGGATTCAAACCCGGGCTGTACGAGGGCCACTCCATGACTTCTATACCCATTTCCTGGAACCAAAGCTTTGTTTTTTTTTTGGCTGAATGAATAGAAGCGTTATCCTGCATGAACACTACTCCTGGTTCCCATATTCCGGTTAAATTGTGATCCAAAATCTGAATATAGGAGGCCGCTGAATAGCCATGTTTTTTAGATTCCCAATCCCGTTCAAGCAGATATCAATCTGACCTTCCAGAGCCCCAAAAAGCCCCCCAAACCATTATCCAAAAGGCCTTTCCATTAGGAATTTCTGTGATTTTATCCCGATCCCATTTCTGCTCGGGAGTCCCAAAACCCCACTCTCGTGCTTTACCCGATCCCCGAGCCACGGATGCCTCATCCGACCAAATGACTTTCCTCCACTGATCCACGGTCCAATCCTTATGTTTTTCAGCCCATTTTAACCTCAGTTGACCTATTTCAGGTGTCAATTTCGGTCGCTTAAGAGCTATTCAGTGAGAAATTCCATGAGCCTCCAATGTGCGCTTGAGAGTTCTCGAATCCAAATCGAGCCCGGTGTTTTTTTTGAGCTGCCACCAGGTGATTTTGGGCTCCAATCGTACCTGACGTATCAATATCCTAGCTGCTCGGGGGGTAATTGCTAAGGGCCTACCCGATCTGGGTTTAGTAGTTCCAGAGGGTGTTGTTTGAAGCCTTTTCAGAACCCCGTTTACGGTGGAACGGGGAACGTTCAAACTCCGGCTGATTTGGGTGGGTGTAGCTCCTAGCTCGGCTTGCCCAGCAATTTTTCCTTTAGTCAGTAAATCAAGCTCCTTTCTGGGCGTTTTGTTACCAGAAATTGGAGTTAACGGAGTCCTTCTGAGCATGGTGGATGTGGTTGAAGAAGGTGGGTTGTTTTGAAGGCACACGATTTTACGCGTTTTCGCGTAATGTGACCGAGACTCTATGTAAGCAACTTGTCGCTAGGGCACGAACATGTTTAAAACATGTTTTTTGACTACCTTCTTTAGGCTAGCTCAAAGCGTGTTTTATACACGCTTTTTGATGAGGTTTAAAACACAGGGGTTATATTTATAGTAGCAAATTAATAGAGGGATTAATTTGCCTACAGGTTGACCCCTTCACCATGTAAAGCAAGCTTCAAAAGCACCTGGCCGTCGCTATTCAAATACTCGTTGAGGGTATCCTCGCTCGAAGGATTTAGCCTGGCCATAGCAATTTCCTCCTGCAATAGTCTATCCTCCATTTCACATAGGTAGCTCCTCCTCATCAATTTCAATGCTCTGTGTATAGCGAAGCTTCCTTTTTAGGTCCTTCGGCCGATTAAGCGTTCGTTCCGGCCATATGACAGTGACGGCACTGAACAGTAGTAAGCCTTCCAGGTACGATTATCTGCTGGAAGTTATCGACGACGAGCTGGTTCAAAGGCCTACCGCCACGTTGCGGAGGCATTGCTGGAGGTAGAGAGGTAGGGGTCTGCAAGCAGGTTAGCTAGTAGAACTGACGACAGCGAGGGGTCAACAGCAAGGTGAATCTTCCTATCATAATCCATGTCTAGCTTACATAATAAAAAACCAAAAAAGCGAAGCAAAAAAGCCGCTAAGAGGTATTATACATGCTTTTTGTAGAAAAAGCGGTTTTATTCGTGCCCTACTTGTCGCCCGCTGCTCCCTCTAAAGCGCCTTGCTCCCCTTCCCGAACTAAAAACGGCAATCTTCAATCTTAAGTTCGGGGTGTATATATATCCAGATTATCCATGTTCCAAGAAGAAAACCCATCTATAAACCACCATAGCAATCGAGCCCTTCCGGCAAGCTTCGTATTACATGGGGAAAAAACATGTCTATACAACCACCACCCAAGAAATTTGCTAAAAGCCTCACTCCACAAGCCCAGCTGCTGACGGCTCAGTTCCCCTCCGTTCCCCACGAATGATCAATGGCAAATAAGTCTGTGGGAAACCGTCCCCAATCCCACTACTCCCCCCCTAAAACCACCTAATACCCCCCCGAGCCCCCTTCCGGCCCGCCTAAAACCACCTGAATCCCTCCCTCCTCTGCTTCCTCGGCCTCACATACCGCAGTCCCACGGTCGGATAGTACACGCCGGTGCCGCTGCTCGCGCCCGTGCCTGTAGCGGTGGGATAGAAGCCTCCTGTTCCTGTGGCTGTAGTTGTGACTGTGACTGTGGTGGTCTTGGTGATTGTCTTGGTGGGGCAGGTCGCGGGGGAGGTGCCGGTGCCGGTGGGGAACGGGGGTTTGTGGTGGGTGGGAGAGAAGGTTGAATAGGGGCCGTCGTGAGAGGCGAGGGTGGGGAGGAGGAGGGTGAGGAGGAAGGCGAGGGTGGGGAGGGGGAGGTGCATTGTATGGGTTGGTTTTGGGTTTTGGTGGTTGATGGGGTTGAGAGAATGTAATGCTGGGTATTGGGAACGAACGTGGAGAGAGAGAATGAACGACAGACAGGAACCACGGGACCACAGCGTCCTATGTAGACAAAGCTTGAAGGCACCGCAGTAGATAGCACATACGAGAAACGCCATCGAAACCCACCTCTCTCTCGGCCCATTCTCGCACTGCTTACCCACAGACACGAACAGCCTTCAAGCACAAGCCTTATCAACAAGCACAAAAAGACGTGCAAGATCAGGCACCCTCTGCATAATCAGCAGGAGAGAAGAAAAGAAAATCGCTATCCAGTACCTGCAGCCCACCGCCCACGCAAGCCCCAAAGCACTCACCCAACAACCAGCCCTGATGTGCCACCCCCACCATCAAAAGTCCTCCCTAGCCAAACGGAAAAAGGTGGAGCCCACCAGCAAGAGAAGCGCCTCTATGTGCATGGCAGGGGGGGGGGGTAATATGTGCTGTTCTTTGTAAGCTGGCGACATATCGGAACGACTCGTCCATTCTGCAGTGTTTTTTTGACGCGCGGTATCAGTGCTACAAATGGCTTGAGCAGCTTCAGCCTAATTCTCTACGTCAAGAACCTCGGTCGACGCCGCATGCAGGGCGCGCAGCGTGCTGGCATGAAGGTACCCGAAACGGGCGTCTTCGGATCTTTTGGGGAGGGGTTGACGCGCACGACGATATCGTGGCAGCTTATCTGGTTGCGATGAGAGGATCGATAAGGGTGGTTGTCGGTTTCCCCTTGCCAGAGCTTTTCGGTGACGGAGGATCGCACTTGTAGGTGGTTTTGAGCTTGCGATAAGGGATTTTGTCTGTTGGGATCGTTCGATCTACAACCGTAGGCGTAAACTCTAAGTTAGATACGGGAGATAATTAAATATGTGCTGCAGATTCTTTTACAAAGAGCGATCCTTAATTATCGGGGATACGTCGGGACGCTTAGGAATTTTGGAAACTTGATATCTCGGAAAATGTATTTACTGAAAGTTAAGTCTTCAGGTTAACTAGATACATAGATCAAGTAGTGGGTTAAGAATATTTATAAGTCTTACCTAACTCTTTCTATTTCACAAGAATCATGATTAAACTCATACAGTACAGTCGTGCTAATGACTGCTTTCTTCCGGAGAAAATGAGAAGTCTATTTAATCTTTTTTCATTAGATATTTGAATTTCTTTAATGCTGCAGCTTCTATAAAATTTCTTCGCTTTATTCTTTTCTTCTTAGATAGACATTTATTTCATTCTTCATTCTCTTCATTCTCTTCATTCTCTTTATTCTCTTTACCTTAAATGCAGATGATGGTTAAGACGTTTTAAATATTGGGAGCAAAAGCTGCAAAACATTCATCTCTTGTGATATTCCCCAGAACTCATCCCAAACCAGACCACTTCTCTCACAATCCCCAGTCTGCATGAAATAGATACAACTCATTCCCTACCCAACCACCACCAACACCTCAACTCCTTTATCCAGAATCTAATATGCCGGCTTTTAAGGATTGAAAAAGACGAGAAACTGAGCTGCATTCCGCCTAATACATCTTAGAATCTGTGCTGGATCCTTACAGATAGTTGTGTTATATAACCTCTCGGACAACCTTCCATAGCAGCATTTTCAATTCGATGCCGAAGTGGTCGATGTTGAGAATAAAGATTGGTTTTTTGTACTCTCTACACCAACCACCGAGAAGAGATATCTGGATAGTAGGTTCTGCCATGCACAACCTATACCTCAGCAGTATCAACAGTAAATTGCATCGAAAACATCGACTGCGCCGGCAGCGTCAAATCAACGGACCGCCCATCCGAATTCACACCCGGCAAAGGCGTTATTTTGGTCCAGTCATTCGCCGGATCCGTCTTGACCGCATTGCTCACATGGCCGTTCTTGCCCGGCAGGTGCACCGTGACATCCTGTGTGCTGGTCTGGTTGTTTAGGAACAGCACATTCCAGAGCGGTTTGGTGTTCCCCTGTGCGGAGTCGACCGTCGCTAGGGCCTCGACGCCGGCGGGCAGTTGCGTGGTAACGTGGTAGCGGACTGAGCCGGGGCGGATGAAGTAGCTAAAGTGCTTCACGGCGTAGGCGCGCTTGGTGGTGTAGATGGTGAAGTCTTGGGTTCGGTTGTAGTCGCCGTCGATATAGAAGAGGCCAGAGTTGTAGCCGGCGGTGTTGTTGACGGCCGTAGCACAGGAAGGATTGTCCTTGGGGGAGCAGGGCAGGTTTGTGACGGCCGTCCACCAGTCGAAGGATTCGGCGTTGACGATGGTTAGATATTGCCATACGTAGCGGGCAACGATGAGGGCGTTGACCATGGTGGGGTCGTATTGCTGGCCGAAGACGCCGGAACCTGAGCCTGCGTTGATAGAGCAGCAGGTCTCCGTGAATTTGATGGGCGGGGGATTATTTTTTGTCAGGGTTAGGATTTGCTTATAGTAGGCCGCGAGAGACCCGTCGCTCGGGTAGTCATAGTTGTGGACGGCGATGTTCGATAGGTAGGGAGTACTTGAGGCAAGCCATGCTGGATCTTCCTTGAAGGCTTGGGTGGTTACCTGACTCGTCTCGTCTCCAATGATATCGACAGCGCTGGAAGCAGTTCCACGCTGGGCATATTTGATGGCTTGGAAAACAGAGGTACGTAGAGTCGTGTTGACTGCCATTCCCTCTTGCCCGCAATCGGCACGAAGGTAGTCCGGTTCATTCATCGGTGAAATGTACTTAATCTTGATTCCTTTGGTGGTCCAGTAGGAAAGGACTTTTTGGATGTAGTCTGCAAAGGCTGGAATCTTTGGTTCTGTCAAGCCCCAGCCGCATGCTTGGCCATTGTCTGCAATATGAGACGGCGCGGCATTGATAAAGAAAGTGATGTAAGGCACCATGTGGTACTGCGCCATCTTTAGGAAAGTTACACCTGCATGGTCTCTCGAGAAATCATAGGTCCCATCGGTCTTCAGGAAAGATTCGACCCTAGATCCAGGAGTCATGACTTGTTTCCTGTCACTACCACCGTCACCACCCATATTATAGCGGTATGAGCTGAGATGGAGCCCATGTTTGGAGAACAGCAACCTAGTTAGGTGCTTCTGCTGATGCTCTGGGAAATGAATAAGGTCATTTGGCCACCACGCTCCTGAAGCACCAAAAGACGTAATTTTCTGCTTGGGCACATTATTGATAGTCACTGTTTGACATGTAATTAATGGAAAGCATTATTATCGAACGTATGCAAAGATGGCTTACCATCAGCAGCATCGGCAACGAAAGAAATCGCCAACAAAGCAATAGCCTTTACAAATAATATCGGGAACACCATTTTCACCAAGGTTTTATGAATTAGTTGTTACATCACAGATCAACGAGAGACGTTCTTTAGCTATATAGAAGAGCCTACACGGCCTTGAGAGAGGAACGCACTCGTGGTGACATATCGAGACTATTGAAACATATACCTCTCATTGATGCGCATGAAGAAGCGGTAAAAGAGAGACATTCAGCGGAGAGGAAAATGGATGGGACCAAAGGGAAATTGCAAGGGTAATCTGATGGATAAAGGTGCAAGGCTATAGCCTATGAGGCATTTCGGTATATGGGGTTGAAGCTTGAATAGGTAGGAGCGAGCAGGTAAAACTCTACTAGCGGGCCCCAGCCCTATCAGCCCCATGAAGGCGGAGATTACCATTTACCATCCCCTATTTCCGAGGAGGTAGGTCGGCTGACCCATACTAGAGGTCGGCCGACCATGCAAAATGTCCGGAGCTAAAAACTAAGCTAACGCCTGAGCTTAATACATAGATTTCATGGTCGGGTGAACCTTCAAACCTATAACTACTTCATCATCAATACACAATCACTTCTTATCATTGATCAATCAATTATCAATCACTAATCAATGTATTTTCAATCAAGAATGTAGAATATTAATCAAATTAACTTGAATTCTCATTTATATGAGATTAATCTAGAATTAATCTTAGATTAATCTGAGTCATTGATTGATCATTCATTAATAATTTATTGATCAATAATTAATAGTTGATCATTAAAATAAAAGACTTTCAAAGTCTGAACTTTCTTAACATTATGTAGTAGACTGTAGAAAAAGATTAATTAATGATTAATAATATATCATTCATTAATTAATATGAAATTAACTTAATAGAATACAAAAATCACAATCATGTTAAGAAGAAATTAAGGAATAATACAATTTTTGAATTATTTGTTGATTAATCATTAATTATATTTTGAAATTTAATTACTTCATGACTTCATAGTGAATAATTTTATTCATGTATAATTATGATGAATCAGATTAATGTTTAATCAATCAAATATTAATAAATAATTCATAGTAAAGATTAAATTACCAATAGCTCAGGAAAGCGGAATTATGCCCATGGTCACCCGACCATGCTCGGACATTCTGCATGGTCGGCCGAGCTCTAGCGTGGGTCAGCCGACCTATAGTCTCCTATTTCCAACATTATCGACATGACCTCGTATTCCAACAGATAATAATAATATATCAGAGCTAAGGTACCTAAGATGATAATAAGATAGCTTCACAGACGACTTCGTAGGCTGGGACTCGTTACCTCACGCAGCTTGCCTGACCAGACCTGGAGACCGAAGTATGACCGCGAGCCCACGACAAGATGGAGAAGTTCATTAGAGCAGTCTGCTTCGAAACAAATGCTCGGAGATTGAAGGACAACGATGATGGACAAATGCTATTTATTCTGAGCCCGTCTTAGATCAATAGTCGCGGAAAGCAAAGGCGGACGGGTGGTCCATGGACGGGACGTTTGTGGTGATTGTTCCGAGTGGACACGGGAAAATATTCATCATTGACGATGATATCCATGCTCCACCTGAATAGGCAAGACGGTTGTTCTAACGACAAAAACACCTCTCGTTCAAGAACCGACACTGCGGTTCTCCTGAGAGTAAATCACGCGCTTCAAGATCAAGCAGCGCGATCCCTTCGACCCTGTATTCTCATGCCATCTCAAAAGCATCACCACCTTGTGCATACAGATCTTCAAGCCTCTTGCGACATATTTTCGTGCCTTATGTCAAAAGCTGAGCTCATGCGCAGAATTTCACGATGGAGTGCCTTCACCCTAGGATGCGGGCGGGATAAAGTCAGCCTTGGCACGAGTCCCAGGAATCCTTCGTGCACTGCTACCTAATTACCTCGCAGCCTGCGAAGGCAGCAGCATTAGAATAATGTATGCTTATCCACCCTGAGAGACTCCAGCATTAAGAATTTAATGGCTCTCTTCCCCAACCGTGAATTCATTTTCCAAGTCACATTGAAATAAGTCAGTTGTGGCGGAGGAAGATCAAGGATTCGTGCTTGTAAGCGCTGCCGATGCCTATCGCTGCTCTGAGGGAGCTAGCTTCCCTCCTCGTATGTTGTGGAGCCCCTACTGATCGATGTCAACTAACGCGCGACACGCAGAACCACCGGATGTGAGGGCAAAGATCCAGAAGTGGTTGGCTCCTACAGAGTTCTCGTCTGAGTCAAGCGACTTTAACAAGCACTTAAGATCGTATGTACCGAAGACTGGAGAATGGCTTAGGAGTTCAGACAGATTCACCCAATGGCATCACCAAGGAAACACGGCATTGTGGGTCAACGGTATCCCTGGCAGTGGAAAGAGTGTGGTTGCAGCAACGCTGATAAGAGACTTTGTTAACGTGGAGAATGCTCCCGTCCTTTTCTTCTTTTTCAGGCATGCAAATCTTGCCAATAGAACTCCTCAACAAATGACCCGCGACTGGCTGTCACAGCTATTGGAGCATAGCCGTTTACTGCAGTCACTGCTAAAGGACCTACTGGAGAAGCACCCCAGACACGAGGATGTAGCATTCGATTATCTTTGGGAGTGCATCTGCTCGGCTACCTCAAACATGCAAAAGATCTATTGCGTGGCCGACGCTTTAGACGAGATGGAGGAAGGCAACGACTGGTTTCTACCTAAGCTGATTGAATTGGGGCAGCAGAAGCCATCCACCCTGAAAGTGGTCACCACAAGTCGACAGTCATCCCACATCAAAGCAGTCCTCAAGGAGCCTTTTATCGTTGATCTTAACCTCAATCGTCGCCTGATCAATCAAGACATAGCCACATACGTCGACCACCTTCTCAGAGATCTATCTAAATTAGGTATAACAAGTGGTGACAGAGAAGTAATCAAATCTACAATTCAAACCAAAGCGAGCGGACTCTTCCTCTACGCGAAGCTCATGATGGACGAAGTGCTCCACAATCTTAAACATCAGCCCCTCGACCATCTGCTGTCGGAGTTGCCTACCGGCGTAGACGGCATGTACACCACTCTGCTAAAGGAGCACTCCATGCGCAGTGGAGTTCCTCGCGATCTACAGATATTAATATTGCAATGGGTCACCCACGCATCTCGTCCCTTACGACTGCTCGAGGTTGCAGAAATCATTAGGTCAACTGTGGAAAGCAAAAATCTGGGAAATGTTCAAGAAGTCAAGAATACGATTCGCACCCCCTGTGGACCCCTCCTTACCATACTTCCCGACGAGACTCTACAAGTCATACACCATTCGTTCACAGAGTTCTTAGTGGCCGATAATAGAAGCAATGTAGCCGCAGCAGAGACACCCTATCCCGTCTTCGACTCACCCAGCATTCACAGAAATGCGGCTATCACTTCTGTTCGCTACCTTCTCTCTTGCTCAGCGATACGGGTACGAAGTCAAGACGACCGGCAGAAAAACCCCTATATCCGCGTAATTGATTCGAAAATCCGAGACAATCTCATGGTGGAACATTCACTTTTGCAGTACGCAACGGCAAACTGGATGGTGCACGCCTCCAAGTTTGCGGAATGTGACTTAGCACTGGCGCAGATGATGGACGATTTCTTCAATATCGAGAAAGATGGCTTCTCCTACTGGCAAGGTATCTGGCGCATGTCCAAGCAAGGCGCCGTCACAGATGCTGTACTGCACCCGTTGCATGTATTGGCGCATTTTGGCCTGACCTCATATTTGAAGCGTCTCTGTCAAAGAGGCTGCAAAGTGGACTTTCACGACTCTGCTGGACGTACGCCGCTATCTTATGCCTCTGAACGAGGACATCTCAGCTCGGTCAGGCTACTTCTGAGCCATGGTGCGTCAGTAAGCGCGCACAGCTCCCTTGGCATAGCACCAATTCATTACGCATGTAGCACAAATCTGCCCGCAATTGTCAAGTGCCTTCTTGAAGCTGGGGCTGATCCAATCCATAAGACACCAAATCCTAAAGATCGTCATAGCATGATGTCACGGAAGGATCACATAATTGGGCAAAAGAGATATCGATTCGGTATCAATCCTTTGAACCATGTATGTACGCATGGATACAGCGAGAGCCTCACAGAGCTGCTCAAGTTCATTGACCCGAAGGACCTTCGGCTTGGTCCAATACATTGGGCCGCTGAAAGAGGCCAGACAGAGATCGTGAAAATTCTGTTGCAAACTGGACACACAGAGCCAAATCTTAAAGACGACCGAGGAAATACTCCGCTCTGTCTGGCCGCTTGTCGTAGAAGTCCCTCGACGGTGAAGAAACTGTTTCAGGCCGGTGCAGACATCAATGAGCGTTCGTGCGGTATAGATGAATATTATGGTCTGACAAACTGCGTCAGAAATCATGGTGACATCAATCTTGTCACACCACTGCATGCATGGGCATGTAGCCGTGAGCATTGGGGATCCAAACCACAGGCTTTGACCGATACCGGACTTATACTTCTTAGAGCAGGGTGTGACATCAATGCAAAGGATTCTGAAGGAAAAACACCGTTGTTTTATTGGTCAAAATTTCATGACACTAAGTGGACTTCGGCGTTTCTCAAAGTGCTTCTGGACAATGGGGCTGATGCAACGGCTACTGATAATCTGGGAAACACTCCGCTACATGCATTTACGGAACGCCATGCCGACGTCCAAATCCAACTTCTAATTAACGCTGGAGGTGATATGAATGCCCGCCGAAAAGCAGATGGTCAGACACCGTTGATGTGTCTGTTTGATGATTGGAGTCGGCCCAAATCAGTAGACTGGCATACATACACGCAAAAGTATGGCATCGATCCTAATGCCCAGGATTCAGAAGGTATGACGGTTCTTCACAAAGTGCTCGCATCAGACGCTTGGAATGTCTCGAAGATCGCGCATTGGTTGCAGGCAGGCGCAGATCCAAATATCGAAGACGCCCAAGGGCAAAATTGCCTTTTCAGGCTTCAGACGCCGTACAACTTCGTGCAGGAGGAAGAGGCCCTGATACGTGTACTCCAAACAGCAGGCATTGATCTGGTTGCCAAAGATCGCCGTGGTCGTAATGTAGCTCTGAAAGCAGTCGGTAGAAAAGATGTGGAGGAACTCAGGCGATTAAAAAGCTACGGCTTTGATTTAACGGCCAAAGATTACGGAGGGAAAACAGCACTGCACATTCTCACCAGCCGGGAAACCTCACATCACGATACATCAGAATACAACAAAAGGAGACGTATTGAGTACATGAAACTCTTCCTTGACGAAGGACTCGATCCAAACACACGAGATTACGCCGGAAACACCATGCTACACGACGCCATTCAGAATACGGGACCCTTCTTCAGGAGTTCGCATTTTCTACTGCACACATCTCTGGAGGTGGGTGCAGACCCATCTTTACGTAACTATGAAGGCAGAACTGTGCTGCACCTTGCAGCAGGTCTTCCAATTAGATATGACTCAGGTTACAGTGGATGCGACGGAGAGAAAAGGCTTGATCACTTGCTCGGTCCGCGATTCAGTCTCGATATCAACCTCGCTGATCGTAATGGCGTTACTGCCTTACATCTTGCGTCAACAATCTGCGCCTCACGTGTAACGAAACTACTGTGCGCTGGAGCTGACATGACCGCAGTAGACCATAAGAAGCGTACAGTGCTACACTATGCTGCCAGAGGCGGTAACGCCAATGCTCTAGGATTACTCACGGAAATACTCAAGCAGAAGTCTCTGAACAAGATCATTGACCGTTCAGATTGCAATGGAAGGACAGCATTGCACGACGCGGTCCGATCTGGCGTCCTTGAATCCGTCCAGATCCTTCTCGATGCCTCAGCAAATCACAATGCTCGAGACTTCAGAGGCAAAAGCTCACTCCACATCGCCTCTGAGTGTCGTGAAGAGCAAAATTTTATGGATTTGCAACGCTCATCGCACCAAGAATTCACAAGAAAGTATAGCATTTATCCTTGTGATAAAGATAAGCGGGAGTACGCATGCCACCCCGCCGGACTGCAACTGGGCGACTCCTCGAGGCCAGTCCATACGGCGAGGGAGAAACATGAGGATAGTGAACCCAGTCGCTTAGACCTAGGAGGTGTTAGCCGTATCGCAGATATTGTTTGGCTCCTTCTGAACGCTGGCTCTGATCCTTGCGTCACCGACAATAGTGGTAGAACCCCGTACAATGCCGCTATTACTAATGGCTGCAAGGAGATTGCGTGTGTGCTTGCCTTCAGTAGAGAAACATCAGAACAGTCCTCTCTCACCGCCAGAGCGCAGTTACGGCCGGAGATTAGGACCCTGGCTAGGCTTAAGCAGCGGAATTGGGATCTAGAACGAATTATTCTGGACCAGGCCGTACATGAAATTGTATCAGACCCTGAAGAAGCGACATCGCTCTTGCTTTCTGCTACGCAACTTGGCGACAAAGCGATGATTGAGGAATTGCTAAGTGTCGGCGCCGACCCTTTAAAGGTGCTGCCGGATGGGAAGACTATATTACACACCGTCGCCCGAAATGGACTTCTATCCATCATGAAGCTGCTCGTTCGTGGCAAGCATGTACAGTCGCTGCCACATGATCTAATCCATGAGGCGGTCCGTCGCGAGAGGCCAAATACCGAGATGATCAAATTCTTGGTTCATCTTGGAGTTGACCTCAACGCCAAGCAGGACATGGGTGAAAGGGATCGTTCATACAGAGATGATAACAAGACAGCGATACATCTGCTTGCGGTCGCTGAGCAGTGGTGGAATCCGCTGGCTCTTGAGTATTTATTGACGGTCGGAGCCGATCCGGAGCTGACAACATCGCGAGGCCAAACAGCATTGCAATTAGCCATCAAAGGCAGATTTGACTCATACGATCAGCCTGGCTTTTGGCAAAAAGAGGCAATTGCGGTCTTGCTTAAGCACAACGCAAGAGTCAACTTTGTCAACTCCGAGGGTACGACGCCCCTTGTTGAGTCATTCAAAGAAGGCGTTGACATCGTCGAGACACTACTCTCTCATGGGGCTGACATCTCCTTTGGGAACAAACCACCAATAAGCTACGCAGTCACCAGCTTCAACGCTGCTGTAGTGGAGGCCCTCGTCAGAGCTGGTGCAGATTGTAATGCTATGTGCCAATCCTGGCGGACTGATCTCCCGAAGCAGCCATTGCTTTTGTACATTGCATGCGGACCATTTAATAGCAATGTGAGGTGGGACGAGTCTATAGAGGATAGGAAGGCCAGCGCAGAAGAGATTATCTCGGTTTTGCTTAAGAATGGCGCCGACCCTACCAAGATCCTGGAAGATGGCACACCCCTCATTACGGCCGTCATACAGGGTTCTGGCATACTCAGACCATTCATGTCACTAGACTTGGACTGGGAGGTTACGGATCCTCAGGGAATGACACCACTTCTGGCAGCATGCTCCCATCGATCAGAGTCTGCCGTCGGGCTGTTGATAAATGCTGGTGCCAACACTCTTACCGTCGACCATAAGCGGATGAATGCGCTTCATTGGATTTGCCAAGTGATTCCTAGTTACTACTCCGAAGACGAGTGCAAGATTGCAGAGAAGCTTATCGCTAGTGGCACTCCCGTGAATGACCTGGACGATGTAGGTTTCTCACCTTTGCACTACGCGATAAAGCGGCAGTCGTATGGTATGATTAAGACACTACTCAACTCCAATGCCGATGCTGCAGCACCTTATCCAGGAGAAAGCAAGACAGTGCTACACTTCCTGCTCCCTTGCATGGCCGAAAACGGGTCCTCAACACGGCGAAAGGAATATATTCCACTCGTGCAGAGGTTCATCGACACTGGCATCGATAGAGAACAGCGCGATAGCCAAGGCAATACTGCAATCTTTGGCTATGTCGCCGTTCAGCCCTCATATGATGATGAGTATCCCGAATACAACATCTATCCCGACCTTGACGAGCAACGCCGTGTTCTGAGTGGATACAACGTTCACGCTCGCAATATTGAAGGACAGACGCTCATGCACATTGTCGCAAAGAGGAGTCGAGAAAATCTTGGCCTGCCAAAAGATCGCGATGATACCCGCGATATGTTCAAGATCCTGTGGGAGCTGGGCGTGGATCCAAAGGCAGAAGAAAATGAACAGAGGACGCCGCTTGATATGGCTGCTGCTTGTGGGAATCGTGGTATTCTGGATTTGTTTGCGCCTGCGGAGGACTCTTAATTTCTCAGCCAGTATCAATGCAGGCTTTTATTCGTTGGGACGATCCAAGTTGGGGTGCTCCTACTAGACAATAATGAAAGAGGATGACTGAACGATTTTGGGGTCTTCTACTATGTCCACAGACCCATGATTTGAAGAAAGCCTCTCGAAACCTTCTTTGCTTGCTAGTCTATCAACCGCATTGAACCCTTCAAAGCCGAGGAGGCTAAAACGATGGGCCGCCGTCTGGAGAGCTTGAGAGGCTCAGGAGGCATTGTTGGCCTTGATAATGTCTTTTATGCTTTGCTAGCAGTGTAATCGGCGAACTTTGCTGCGATAGAATTCCTCATGAAACGGTTGTAACACCCCCGTCTTGATACCCTCGTCTGAATAGAGTGGCGACGAAAAGCGGCTTTTGATACGACACTTTTAAGGCACCTTTCCTTCGCGGAAAGTAGCAAAGGCGTAATGTTTCTGTCGCTGTCGCCGTCCGGTTCATCTCCATAGTCGTCTGCCTTGGCCATCTTGTTGTCCCACTGGTCTTTCTTCTCCTCACTGGCCGACGGACCAGGCTCAAGGGCTTTACAGCCTTCATCGCTTGACTCGCACGTCTATCTATCGTGTGCCAACGAGAGAAAAGAACTGCGAAACAGAGAAGAGATATTTAAAATGAGAAGCTCATTTTGGTCATGAGAGGTTAAAAAGTCTAAATTAGTATGATTGATTGATTGATACACCTACTCGAGTAAGACTATTTTAATAATGAGGGAGTTCCTCGAGTAATCTTTCTAGTAGGCCCGCTACTATCTAACGACCCAGAAGTAAGGTACTGGTCCTTCCCGTTCATTTCGTTCCATGTCGTCGTCGTCCATGATGTAATCGACCTGTCTCGTCGGCCCACCGGCCTTATTGCCGCCGTTAGTTAGACTGACTATCCGTGCCCCCCACTTTCGCTCATACTTCGCTTAAAGCTGCCAGCATGAAAACCATCGAGTAGAGGCTTCAAGTCATACGTACTCAGTCTCTGAGCTTGCCAACGATGGCGAAGGTGACCGAGCGGCAGAAAGTCAACAAACAAAACCAATACACAAAATAAAAGAATTAACCTCTTTGCAGAGTCACTTATGAAACTTACGAGTAGCTAAGATCTTCAGTTTCATTATAAACGAACAACAGGCCCAGCGGTGGCAAAGGAGTGTGGCGTTCTTGACTCCTTAATACCTTTAGGGCAAGTCCAAAGTTGAACTCGATAGACGTTGTGTTTACGCTGTCACAGCTGTAGGGTCAAGCAACCCCCCGCACCCACCCCGCACCCTCATGGTGCTTGCGACCTTGCACTGAGCACCTACCTATTCAAGCATCTATTAAAACGGCCGCGGCACCCCGCCAAAAAGAAGGTCAACATGCATGAAGCCATTGCCCCACCTCCTGCACCCCACTACTGTCATCAGACCGTTCACGACTGTGATTTCATTGTAACGGTTCGAACGGGAATGCTTGTTATTAACTGACATGCGTTGTGGGGTTGAATAGCTTTGCCACGTCTGTCTGGTTGCATTGAGCTTTACAACTTGCCTTACTCGGCTGTACACGATCAACACAGCTGACGGGAAACTCTGATTAAAGAATGTGATAGACGATTTAACCGCGCAACCGAGGTTCCTAGTTGGAACGTTCGAACAAAAGATATCACGACTAAGGTAGCTCAGACTGCACAGTGGCACATCCATCACTAGGTACTCCGTACCTACTCTAAGCCTGAAATATCATTAGCATGCTCGACTAAACTGCCGCGCGTGGACTCCCCATTGTGCGAAGTCCCGGTGATTAGAAACATGGCCCGCACAGGAACGAACCTGTACACTAGGGCATCATGCCTCCGAAAGTAACGTCTCTCGAACCTATAAAGAAGATGGAGTCGTTCATCGAGCATCCGGCGGAGCTCTCAAACACCGGCAATCAAGATGCGCTTTTGTGGTCTTTCTCTCTCTGCGCTCCTGATCGCCGCAGCAGCAGCTGCCCCTACAAACGGAGACAGCAACAGCCAGGGCGATAATAACAACGACTGTAGAGGAATCCGTAAAGATATCGGTACGGTCGTGGATTTGGGATATACCAGATACCAGGGCGTGCAACTCCAAGCAGGAGTGAACCAATACCTTGGCCTACGATATGCCGCTCCTCCTCTTGGTAACCTACGCTTCCGTGCACCAGCGGATCCTCCGCGCAATAGAACCACACAAGAAGCTCTTCAAGTACGTAAAACCCTACTCCCAGTTAGAGGAGGTCTGAGTACTGACAAAGTATAACAGCATGGTCCATTATGTTACTCTGTAGGTGCGGGTCTCAATGGTGGACAATCAGAAGATTGTTTGTTCATCGACGTCTATGCGCCTTCGAACGCCACGGGAAATTCAAAGCTCCCAGTATTCTTCTGGATTCAAGGTGGAGGCTACACTGCAAATTCAAATGCAAATTATAATGGCACCAACCTTATCAACTCGTCAGGAGGCAACGTTGTGGTTGTGACCTTCAACTACCGAGTTGGACCATTCGGATTCTTGGCCAGTGAAAAGGTCAGAAGTAATGGAAACTTGAACGCTGGTTTACTAGACCAGCGGAAAGCATTGCAATGGGTGCAGAAGTACATCACCAAAGTAAGTCTCTTCAGCTGTATCTTGATACGGCATTTCTGACAGGACGTTCAGTTTGGCGGTAATCCTGAACATGTCGTAGTTGTTGGGGCCTCTGCCGGAGCAGGGTCCATTGCCATGCAACTTGCTGCCTATGGTGGACGCAATGACAACCTTTTTGTTGGTGCCATAGGAGAGTCCGTGTTCTTCCCTACGCAACCAAAGGTATCCGAGCTTGAATTCCAATTCACCGACTACGCCAACGCTGCCGGATGTTCCACTGGAGACCGACTTGCTTGTCTGAGGTCAAAGGATTCTGCAACCTTGCAAGAAGCCAATTCTGTCTTTTCGTATCCAGGGCGTCCGGCTGGTCCGATTTTCTCGTACAGTCCTTGCATTGATGGAGACTATATACGCGACTATCCTTATGAGCTGTTTGAGCACGGGAGATTCATCAAAGTACCCATCATCTTTGGGTAAGTTTCTGAAGCCAGCATGACCTTCCAAAAAAACTCATTCTGACCGTATACGGCAGCAACGATAACGACGAAGGCTCCTACTTCGCTGTCAACGCCGCTAGCCCCCAAGACATCTCAAAATTCTTCCAAAACAACTACCCCAAACTCTCCACCGCCAACACTGACGCCATCAACCATCAATACCCCCTAAACCAAAACCCCCCGGTACCACAACACAACACATACTTCCACGCCGCCTCCAATGCCTACGGCGAAACCACCTTCACCTGCCCCGGCCTCCTCATCACCCGCAGCTACGCTCAATACATGGCATCCAAAACCACCTGGTCCTACCGCTACGCCGTCCTCGACCCCGCCAACACCGCCAAAGGTCTCGGCACCCCGCACACATTCGAGGTCCCCGCCGTCTGGGGCCTCAGCAGCAATGCCGGCGGCGGCGACGGCTCCGCGTACCAAACCACCAACGCGCCGGACGTCCCGCTAGTGATGGACTACTGGCTCAGCTTTGTAAGGTCGTTGGATCCGAACACGTACAAGGAAGCTGGGGCGCCGACGTGGGAGACGGTGGGCAGTGCGGAGAGTCAGAGTAGGTTGGTGTTTGAGGGGGCTGGGAAGGCGGGGATGGAGAACGTGCCGGAGGATCAGAAAGGGAGGTGTGCGTTTTGGGAGCGGTTGGCGGTTACGATGGAGCAGTAGTGTGGAGGTTGTGCGGGGGATGGGGGTGGCAAGGGCGGGAGAGCAATTTGTGTTGGGGGATGATGTGCATAGGAGTGCGCAGATTTAACGTATAAGGGGGGTAGGAATATGTATACGGAGGCGAGCGGGAATGTGTAGCGTATGTATACAGCTAAGAAACCATGCATGTATTTCGACCATCTCACCGTTGCCCGTCTGAGAAACGATGCACATGCCGAGCGAGGAGAAAAAAATGGCATGTTTCCTACCACCTCATCACTAAATCATCCAAGGCGGAAGCGGCAACTGAGGTTCCAAACGACTTCTGAGACTTGGATATAGCAATAGTGGTACCTGTACATGCTCGAGCTGAGCTGAGCTGAGCTGGGTGAGACCAAGGTAGAAGCAAGGGCGCGTCGAGCCAGCCGGATTGGTAAAGTACAATTGCGGGGGATCTTTTTTTTTTTTTTTTTTTTTTTAAGAGCAGGGTGGTTTGGGATAACGAAAGATGCCGCCGTTTTGATAGTTGTTGCATGTTTTCGGGGATAGTTTTGTGGGGAGAAGAGATGGGGTTGTTGTGAGGAGAAGAGAAGAGATGGTTGTTGTTGTTGTTGTTGTTGAGGTATGGAGTATGGAGATGGAGATGGAGATGGAGATGTGCAAATTGGCAAAACCCCTGGTTTGGGATCTTGGCTGTTTTTTTTCGTTTTTTCGTTTTTATAATTCAATGTCTAGGGGCTGTAAATGTGCCGGATATAAATAGTCTCTGCTGCGGGATGAGAGGAGCGGGAGCGGGATAAGGGGAATTGGATTTTAGGGTTGTGTTGCGGATGGTGGGGGGGGAAGGTGGTATGGGGGGTTTTGTTTCGGAGTGGGATGGTGGGCGAGGGGAGAGGGAAGTTGGAGGTGTAGAGGCTATGGTTGGTGTGGGGAAAGTGGGTGGAAAGTGGGTGAAGGGAGGGAACGGTATATACATACGGTGAGAAGGGGGTGTGGGAGAGTTGTTGGCCGTTCTGAGCAGGAGCGTGTAGAGAAAGAAAGGCTGCGTCGATGGTCTATGGTGCTGCAGTACTCGTTCTGACCGGTCGTTTCTGATTGTTTTCTTGGTAGAGGTCCTCCTGGTCGAGGATTACGCCAGGAAGGCATTAGAGAAGGTCAAGTACCTACCTAACTTCAAGCCCTTCCACCTACTGTACAAACCCGCCTGTACCTCTCTCCCCCTAATCCTAGGCCCATGTACATAGCAACCAACCAAATCAGACAAAACGAAAACCTCATCAATCCCTTCTTCACCACTCTTCCTCCTCCGCAAACAACCCGCCGTCTCTTTTCTCTGACCCGTCAAAAAGCAGCACCAAGCAACTGCATCCAGCCGCCGGCATCCTGCATTGCGCACGTCCATCTTGAAACGAGCCTCCTTGCCTGCAGCGTTTGACGATGTGTCGCTCGCCCCGACCCCTCGGACATCATTCTTTGCGCCTTCTCCGTACAACAGCAACATCGGCGCTCCAAATTTCCTAGGACTACCTAGTGATCCAATATTTGCTTACGCATAATATCGTCAGCCAATATTGGACCATCACAGATCCTAGGAGAATTTTCCGGGAGGACTCAGCTCCTAACCCTTTACACTCTTTGAGCTGTTAGAGGACAGGAAATGTGGAATGATGGTGTAGGTGGATAAAGAGAGTCGGAAGAAAGTTCATGAGGACAAGAGATTGTAATATCCTGGTGCGAAAGTGATGTTTCTGGTAATGAGACGCCTTGAGTGCTAGGGTTTGGGTGTGTAGGAGAATGAGCCTCGATCAGATAGCAATGTACGGATTAAAGCTGCCCTCGGAGATCAAGGCCCGTATCTGAGCCATTTGCTAGCGTAAGGGGGCTGGATGCTGCTTCGCAGCCTCGCAGGACATGTTTCTGCCAAGACTTCGTGTCTGTACCTAACCATCCCTTCTGCATCTCGTTTCAAAGCTGGCGGCAACATAAAGGTCAACTCGTACCCCTCTCCATACTAATAGACATGACCCGCAAGCCAGACTCCAGGAAATATGGGCGGCAATCTCTGACACGTTGCGAGACACTGCATCGACTCTGTATCTGATCAGTAGGGGCGAGTAAGGGCAAGTGCGTTATTGTTAAATAACAAATTACCAACGTATAGTCACGTGATAATAAATGTGTATGACATATTGTTGCCAAGACTTTGCCGCCGCCATCATGCATCCTTCTGCTATCTCCGAGAAAGCACTCCGACCGTTTCAAAGCTGGCGGCAAGAGAAATGCCATCTTCTACCCCTCTCTATTCCAATGAACAAGGCCCGTAATCAAGCAAAAATAGACGTCAGAAAACCCGGGCGGCAATTATCAACCCTTGGTCGGTCATCGTATATCTCTCTTCCATCCTACTCCAACTGACCATTGGCAGGAAAACATCCTACGCGTGTCACGAAGCATCAGACGCCTACTCGCAAGAGCTCACGCTTGGAAGCGATACAGCATCTCAAGGAACGAACGGACTCCAAAGCCCAAAACACTGAACAGTATCCGTTTTCCTCTCCGTCAACAAGCAACACCCGCAGTTCGGTATGTCCTCTACTCGCTTTAATGTTATCTATTGAAACCTAATCCTAAGGAAAGTGCTCACAGAACTTACCGACTGGTGAGAAACCTTCAGGCCCAGACCAAAGACCCAGTCAGAAGCGAAAGCGATCACAAGGGATTGAAGATCTAGTCCCCCAAACTAAGGACCAGCCTATTGATCTAGAGCGAAAGACTTTCACAAGGGAGAACGAAGACCATGATCAGCTACCATCACCATCAACAAGCAATGCACACGAGCAATCATCTAGGAAGAAAAGGAGGAGGGCTATTTCCATAAAATCACGCTTGGAGGAAACCAATAATCGCTCTCCGAAAAGGCGTAAGGCCTTACTGCAAACACCGCAAACGGTGCAGTTCCAGGAAACTGTACCTGAAACAAACAGTCCAATTTTTGAGAGGCCTGAAGAAGAGCCTGAAGCCTCGGAAAGCAAAGAGAAAGAGAAAGACGACCCTATCAGCTACTGGGCCACGAACCATACCTGGCCCGACAACTTTGCAGAGTCCCGTTCAATGTCTTCTTCGAACAACAAACGACAGCGAACGTCGGATCGTTCTCAAAGCGGCAAGGATGGAAAATCCCCGAGCTATTCTCAGAGCCGTAAGGACGGAGATGTTCCGGAGCAATATACTAAATCGTACGAAAAGTACATTTTCACACAAGGTCTAGACATGAATTATATCAAAGGCATGGAAATTGTTTCTCCAGACAGCAAGGTGGCTTGCCAAGAACTTCGAAAAATGGAATGCGCGGTCATCTCTCCTACTATTTATTCCGAGGACAAAATACTTCAGGTGGTCTATCTTTGCCAGAATACAAATGAAGCAATGGTAAGCCGAGACATTACGACGCTGATTTTGCCGCCAATCAAAGCACTCCATCTAACGGACGAAGCAAAACGTTTCAAAGATTTTACCGATCAAGTTAGGGCGCAGTGGCATGAGAGTTGGGTTCTAGCAGGGCCTCGGCCTGAACCTGATCTGACCGTTGGCTTCCTCGATTCCTCCTTCACGGTATCGGAAAATGAAAAACTAACGAACTACACATCCTTTGAAAACTTGACGCGACCAACCAACGAAATGTGTTTCCCGTTTCTGATGTGCGAGGTCAAGTGTGGCGACAAAGGACTTGACTATGCTGATCGGCAGAACATGCACAGCTGCAGTGTGGCCGTCAAAGCGCTTCTCAAGCTCGAGCAAAAGGCGGATCAGTACCGAGAGGACAAGCAATTCGAGAGCTTGCTTGGCAAGATCCTTGTCTATTCCATCTCACACGATCAAAAAGATGCCCGCCTCTACGGGCACTATGCCTTGGTTGAAGGAGAAAAATGGACGTATTATCGCCACCACATTCGGCATTTCGACATTGCACACGAGGCGAGGGACCTGCTGGCCCTTCACAATTTTGCTCGCAATGTCCTAACGGTATACGCTCCAAAACTATTGAAACGGCTTCAGAAAGCAATCGCAGCTCTCCCGGTCTCATCTACGCTATCATTCTCTGCAGGTACGATGAGTTTGAACGACTCGCAGCAAGGCTCCCAACAACCCTCGCAGGATCGAGATGCCGAAGGTTTCGCGACTCCCGTTCTTCCTGCCAGCACCCAGAAATTGCTCAACGAGCAAAAGGAGCAAATGGACAAGCTCCTTCAGCAGATGGAGCAGCAAAGGAAGGAGAACAAGGAGAAGGAGGAAAGGATACAGAAGGAGAACAAGGAGAAGGAGGAAAGGCTACAGAAGGAAAAGGATGAGCTGAGCGAGCAAATCATGGGACTCATGGACATACTTAAACAGAGGTTGAGCTAGGCATTTTCATTGAAACCTTTGCAACGCACTTGGGGATTCATTTAAACATGAATTACGAATTTATTACTGCATTGCTTCATACACTTGACATTTGACTATTAGGCCTGGCAGAATATGTGCGGTAGGGAACGGAAATTATACATATTTAACATATGGACGAACTTTCACCTCCTCGCCGCCGCTGAGACTACCAGTGGTTGGTCGACACCTAAGTTAGTCAGCCGGCTCCATCATCACATGACGTGGTTGTTGGAACGTTTTCGCTCCATACTGCCGACTGCTAAACTCGATCACTTTGGGCGATCACCGCTATCCTCGCCCGGTTCCTTTACAATACAACTATAATGTCTCCAATCACAAAAAGGTTGTTTTCCGACGGAGCCAACAATGCACAAAGCCCAGAGCCAAAACGCGTTCTCTCAATGTCCTTCGCAGCGAAACTTAATGCAAGGACCATGCGACAGCTACAGAGAGCATTTGAAACGGATCCTGAAATCGACTTGACGACAGTCTTTCCCACGAATTACAGCTCACGTCTTATAAGTAGGAGAACGGACAAAGGTAGAATCCCATATTCCATCCCATCCTCAGATGCGCCTCAACTTACTCATAACTGATATATTACAGAGAATAACGAACTAGTGCCTTCCGAAGACAGTGACCCGACAGAATCGAACGGATTCTTGCCTACAACAATTCCTACAAGTCCAGCGACAATTTTTCATCCTTTGTCAGACAAAGTCCAAACCCTTCTGAATATTCACATCGATGAGACAGGCTCTACACAAAGCGTTGAATTGACAAAAGCTCTGGCCCAAATCTTGAGGAATAGCGACTTGATATGGCAATCTCAGTCCACTAGAGAGCGCTATATTGTAAAATGCAGCCCTGAAGTGATCATAAAGTCAATAAAGAGCTCGTCTGATTTTACCGAATACACAAGCTTGCAGTATCTTGAGCTCCACAGATCCCAAATACCAGCGCCCAGGCCACATGGGCTTATCACATCTGGCAAATCAGCTTATCTCTTCATGACTTTCGTGCCTGGAGTCACCCTCGACAAGATATGGCCTCAACTACAAGAGTCGCAAAAGGAATCTTTTAGTAAAGAGCTTGATGCCATCTTTTCGGACCTTCGGCAGCTACAACAACCTGACAAAATGGCCCTCGGTGGAGTGGGAGGTGAAGGATGTAAAGACACTAGAAGGCATACCAAAATCAGCGAAATGCCACTCTACACCAGTTCTGAGTTCTGGGATTTCCAATATGCTGGTGCTCCTGTCGGAAGCCATATTTATCTCGAGTTTCTACGTCGACTGACCTCATCTTTTCGGGCACAAAATTGTGTCTTTACTCATGGAGATATCCGGACAGAAAATATTATCGTGCAGCATGATGAAAACGGTAAATATCAAGTCAGTGGTATTATTGATTGGGAGATGAGTGGATTCTACCCCGAAGATTTTGAATGCACGAAGATTACGAACACTCTCGCGACAAATGAAACAGACGATTGGTATTTACATCTGCCTCCGTGTATATCTCCAGCCAAATTCCCTTTGAAGTGGTTGTCCGATTGTGTTTGGGACAAACAAGTTGTTTAATACGGAATCATGATAAGGGCGATCAGATCATCTGGTCATGGTCACTCTTAAACTCGCAAATATGCCCCTCTCCAAAGACCCAGTATTGGAGTTTGAAGCTGCTCCCAAAGAGTATAATCTGAGACATTGGACCACCAAAGATGCGCTTGATCGATATCTCAACAAAGGCTATACGTACCCTTTCGTAATCGTCACCTGTTGGACTGACTGTACCGCCGCTGTTGCTTGTCCATACTGCCAACACATTCATAGGCACGGTTGCGTTCCTCCAAACCAACACGATCTTACTTCTCGAGCGTCCCATTGCGGATATCAACCCGAGCTGTTTCTCCAGTACACCATCCTATTCCCAATCTCAGAGCACCCTGAAGCGGCCAGGGCGGGTCTGTGTTTCGAAATCGACAAGGTGAAGAAGAGATTTAAGACAATTGGAGTTGATGCGGAAGAGGCTACCGAAGATTCCATAAATGATTTGGAGGATGCTTTCCGGGCGTCCGCTATTACTGACAACGAAGACGAAGAAGACGAGAATGAAGATGAAGGGAACAAAAACGAAGGAAGAGTGAAGTTCACGAAGAAAATGAAGCAGAGACCGATCTTTCTCGAAGACGACGAAGACGCTATCAACTTTGTCAGTTTCTGCGTGTCGAATAAACTTCGTTGGGCCCGGATTGTCTATGAGCAATCGCCGCAGCAACAGCAATCCAAGCTCCTAAATGAGAAAAACAGAGCCGGCGACACTGTACTGTCCATGACCGCTATGGAAGGGCATGACGAGGTGATCGAATTTCTGCTGAAGAAAGGTGCCAAGGCGGACACTGCCAATGCAAAAGGACGAACTCCTTTGATGGAGGCCGCGCTTTGGGGCCGATCTGCTGTTGTCAAACGACTCATGGACGCCAGGGCTTCTGTCAAGGATCGGGATCGTAGAGGTCGTACTGCTCTCGATCTTGCAGAAGACTGCCGTCAGAACGAGGAAGAAAGGGCTTCCCAGAGTTTCATATATTCGGATGACCTAGATAAGCGGCAGCCACGTCGCATTATTGTCGCTCTACTAGGTGGTGCTTTCCCGCTACCGCACAAAACATCGGGCGTAACTATCGGTAGGGCAGAGTCTGCTCGGATTTACAAATCCGGAATATCCGGAATTTCATCAACATACACGTTGAGAATTTATACAAGACCGTAGCCTTCCCCAACCGTAGCGGATCATTTCCTATTATACGTGCAAAAAGCGGTTGGTCAAACACAACTCAAGGTTTGGACTACCTTTAACAGCTTCGACTGGACAAACGAAGTCCTCAAGACATGCAAGACTATCGGTTACAATCTGACTCCTCATCAACATGACGGATTACAATCTGGACGATTCAACGCCTGTCACGCGGAGAAACAGTCAATGGCCTTTTTTGCATACAGACATCGATTCACTAAGGAGGAGTTGGATGAAGATGAGGATCTAGCTAAGCTCGCGGATGTTCATTCGTCCCGGCGTTTGCAAGAGGCGACAATTCTAGCTAGTACACCCATGTGCGACGATTGTGAGGCTTTTCGAGCAGTATTTCAACGGTATGCCAGGGTCACAATCGATATACAGTTCCTCCAAACCCTTACCTGATAATGGTTATCGTGCCTTATACTACATCGGATGCTATTGTCATCTACCGAGGAGCTTGAAACTTCCTATGGTCTGTTTAATATCCTGTGTCAAATAGGCCCTCTAACCGGAACATCAATAGCATTCCTCTTGAGCAGCTCCTGTAGTAGCCAAACGCAAACCGATTAGAGCGCCTCGATAGATGACCAGAGGTACGAGTCGTTGTCGGTATGGTGGCGACAGCAAAGACAGATGAACGGCGGCAATTTGAGGGAAGTACGGGCCGGAGATGGAGGGGAAGTGTGAAGAAGAGGACGAGGCGAAGAGCCATTAGATGAGAGGACTGGTGGCGTTGTTCCACGCTCGATGGCCATAAGCCCTGATACTTTCCACTGGTCTGGACTTGAACTACTATCCCTTGAGGGTACTTGTACTCGTAAAACTAGAGAGTCTTAGAGCCGCTGCCGCTTTCTCGATGCAAAGGCACTGCCATTAAGCTTCGTCGAATAGCGCACTTGGATCCCCGCCTTACTCCGGTTGGGGAGAGCAGCCTGGATCTCTTCCCACGAGCAGCCGTTCTTTTTAGCCGAGTTATTCATTACTTCATGCGTTGAATTCTTCTGATCAAGTGAGCCTTAAAGTCTCTCTTATCTACGTATAACCTTTTTTTCTATAGACTGTTTATGCCAAAGCTTGCCTCCTTTGGTATGCAAGCTAACCTACATAGTGCCTCGTTTACTGCCTTCATGAAAGCAGACCTCATCCGAAGCGCACGAACGAATTTGCTTGATCGAACAAAATCATGAATGATGTTGAAAGGCACTTTTAGAATGGGCCTGGCCGTCTCCTATGTATTGGGAAGCTAGACTAAACCTGCACATTTTATAATCGATCTCTTAAATTAGTTGTCTTCTTCATAGGTATGTACAGCCTTACTATTTAATATTTAGAATACGGATAAACACAGGTATTTCAGTTTACTATGAAACTTCTCTTAGTGAATGTTCATTACTAAATATAAGACTGTTCTTATTTCGCTACTTCAACAATCTGTTCATATTCATACAAAAGTCAATAGATCTAGCCTAAGTTAGGAGCGAAAGAAGTTCTTCAGCTTTTGCTAGCACTGCACCCTTTGTTAAATCTCATTTCATAAATTGAGAAATCTCTTTGAATGTGTGTTAGCACACAAAACGGTTGTTCTACTGCTTCGGCGAGCTTCGAATCAGCCTTGATAGACAGACAGATTCCTACTTGTCGTGAATAAGTTAAGGCTGATTATGATCATCGAATCTCTCTAAGCGACTATCTAGCACCTGCAATGCGTAACCTCTCGACTACAGCCAGGTGACCACCTTCAGCCGCTGCTTGAAGCGTCGTTCTGCCATCATATCCAGCAGCATTGACATCGGCCTTTTGTTGAAGCAGCCTCTCAACTACAGCCAGGTGACCACCTCCAGCAGCTGCTTGAAGCGCCGTTATGCCATTATATTCAGCAGCAGCAGCAGCATTGACATCGGCCTTTTTTTGGAGCAGCCTCTCGACTACAGCCAGGTGACCACCTTCAGCAGCTGCTTGAAGCGCCGTTCTGCCATCGAATTTAGCAGCAGCAGCATTGACATCGGCCTTCTGTTGAAGCAGCCTCTCGACTACAGCCAGGTGACCACCTTCAGCCGCTGCTTGAAGCGCCGTTCTGCCACTGTATCCAGCAGCAGCATTGACATCGGCCTTTTGTTGAAGCAGCCTCTCGACTACAGCCAGGTGGCCACCTCTAGCAGCTGCTTGAAGTGCCGTTCTGCCACTATGATATTCAGCAGCAGCAGCATTGACATCGGCCTTTTGTTGAAACAGCCTCTCGACTACAGCCAGGTGACCACCTCCAGCAGCTGCTTGAAGCGCCGTTCTACCATTACGTCCAGCAGCAGCAGCATTGACATCGACCTTTTGTTGAAGCAGCCTCTCGACTACAGCTAAGTGACCACCTTCAGCAGCTGCTTGAAGTGCCGTTCTGCCACTATGATATCCAGCAGCAGCATTGACATCGGCCTTTTGTTGAAGCAGCCTCGCGACTACAGCCAGGTGACCACCTCCAGCAGCTGCTTGAAGCGCCGTTCTGCCATTGTATTCAGCAGCAGCAGCATTGACATCGGCCTTTTGTTGAAGCAGCCTCTCGACTACAGCCAGGTGGCCACCTTCAGCAGCTGCTTGAAGCGCCGTTCTGCCATTATATCCAGCAGCATTGACATCGGCCTTTTGTTGAAGCAGCCTCTCAACTACAGCCAGGTGGCCACCTTCAGCAGCTGCTTGAAGCGCCGTTCTGCCATCAGATCCAGCAGCATTAACGTCGGCCTTTTGTTGGAGCAATCTCTCTATAACCGTTATATGCCCTAAAGCAGCGGCGCTTGCAACCCCAGCCAGTAATTGTTGTTGTGATGGTCTAATTGCCGGCCCTACTCCTATCAGACCCTTATAGAAAAGGTCGATCTGTGTGGTATTTGCCATAGTGCAGGCAGAGGCAAACAAGGAGTCCCCACTGGAGAACCATAGATGCTCCCAAGAATCGTTGGCTTCCATTTTTGTGACGAGTTCTTGCCAGATCCGTAAGATAGGTATATGAGCCTGTTGTACTGCCCACGTAAACATCGGCCAGTGAGGGAACGGATCTAAGTCATCGGACAATCCCCACGGTTGCCATGAGAAAGGCAGCGATGGCTGTTTCAAGAGTTGCTTAAGACTGCGTACGCTTTCGGTGTCCTCCGAGGAAAAAGCATGGCAGTGATGGTACCAATTAGTCTTGCAGTATTCTAGAATTTGAAAGGAGGAGTTGACCGTAGGTGCATTCATTGTACCTCTGATCCTTCTCAGCCGATTCTCCGCGTCGAAATCATGGCCGCCTGTATGACGCCTCAAGCGCTCGTTCCAATTTTGTAGCCTAAGGAAATTGAGCCCCGGTAACATGTGTGCGGTTAGAAGTACTGGACGATTCAGACACTGTAGGTTCCTAGAATCGCCAGTGGTTGTGAGTGACCTTTGAAAGTCAGTGAAGCTGAGATATGTAACACACATGTCACCCAAATAGCGATCCGCTTTGCAGGCCTGCATGCTGAATTCGGCAAGTGAGGGGGTTTTCGGGGGTGACTTGAGGAACGCTTGGACAGTGTGGTGTGCTAGCGACAATGTGCTGTCGAAATCATCGAAGACGATAAGGTTACCACATAGCTTGCTCACTGTTGACGGGCTGAATTTCTGCGAAGGCTCCTTCCAGGACTTCTGACCTGTTGTGATTGTCAAGGCCTCATGCAGCTCGTCGATAGTCATTGGCCGTCGTGCGCAGACAACCCATTTGAATATCTTCTCAACACTTTTAATCTGCTCATCAGGCTTCTGAAGCACTCTTTGTAGAGCTTGCGAATAGATATCTATAATACCCTCTGGAAGCTTTTCAAGCACCTCTGGGACTCGATCGGATGTCTGATCATCCTCGCAAGTGTCGCAGATTGCTTTGATCTGCAGATCTACCCAAAGGAACCTAGTAGGCTCGATCAATTCACTTGTTGAAAGATTTTGCAAAATCTATGAGATGGGTATCGTACATTCCCCTAGCTTTCATCCTCAGAACGTGCTTGATTTTGTCGATCACAACCGGCCCACAGACACGGAGGGAGCCATCTTTCGCCTTTTCCACACGTGAATTGATGAAATTTTCGATCTCGAGGCGAGTATCATGAGCTCGAATGTTGATATGCGTAAGTTGGCCATCACTAAAGAAAATCGGAACATTCACTTCAGGTCGACTGGCAACGAAAAGCTTGATAACGGCTTGACTTTGTTGAATGGCCTTCAAGAAGCGCAGGACCAGCCTTTGATCACCCTGCTCCGCTTCGTTTATGCCGTCAACAAGAATGATCGCTTTTTGCTGTGTATTACAGAGCTCGAAAAGCAGTGTCTCCAGCTCGTCAATATCAGGCTCTCTACTCCCGTTTGGCCCAATAAAGATCGCTTCGAGGCGTCGCTGGAGCGTTGGATTTAGTGATTCAGGGCGGAGTACCTGGTGCAAGATGCTCCGCAGAAAGGTACAGGGCGATAGGGATTCCTTTTGTGCAGAGTCAAAGAAATAATAGGCGATGACTGTGTCTGTTTTGCCGGCCAGATTCTTCGTCATCTGCTCTACTACATGGCCTCTGATGCAAGCTAGTTGTTAGCAACGCTCTTTGGTATCCTGAGCCAGAGGGACATGTAAAGGCAATAAATGTGTGTCCTTACGTTAGGACTGTCTTTCCGCACCCAGCTGTGATCCAGTCAGCCTTACTCGCAGAAATTCGCAACGAGAGCAGCGTTGGGCAAGGATTCTACCCACTAATTCCCGAACACCAAAGGCATATTGGTAGCGTCTCTTCATTCCATTCTTTGAACCCTGCTCTCTCGAAGAGCCAGACGGCAGTGCCTTGGCAGCGTGTCCTGCATGCCTTGCTTTGACTTCGAGTATAATCATAGCTGAAGACCTGATTACGCAAACGGACTCTTGCACGATCTGCAACGAACGAATAGAAATCAATTAATTACGCCTGGCTTGCAACAATGCTTGGTTAGGACATACCTTCTTCCTTGATGATCTTTTGAATACGAAGCTCCTTGGTTTCCGCTAGGGCAAGCATCTGATGAGAGCGGAAAACTCTGTTCTCCTTTATCTCAGTCAAATGCTGCGAGCGCTGGGTATGAGCCTCCTTGGATTCAATCTGTAGCTGCTCATAAATTCGTTGCATCTTTTGTTCAGACGCGAGCTTTATCTCCTCGTCAACTTCTTCTTTTGCCACGCTGATATTCTCCTCCAGCTGTTCAAAATCACCCTTGAAATCTTTCCAGAGAGACTTGACAAATCGTTTCATGCCTATAGTGAGGATATGGTTTTAGAATTTGGCCCTGAACCCGTTCAATAATGCTCTTCGCACCTTTCTGCTGTATAACTTCCAGCGCTTTTGTACAAAACTTGACAACGACAGCATAGAAATCGGATAGCGAGACTCGAAGCCGTAGAGAATCCTTAAACAGCTTCTCATACGCGCTCAGTCGAGGACAGTAAGTACTCAATTGCGCAAAGCGTTCGGACAATTTCTCAAAATAACTTGCGAAGTTCAGGGCCGCCTAAACATTATGTATTAATAGTGACAAGACGAGGGACTGAAGGAGCCATCACCTGAACCACAATTTTGACACTATTCCAAACAAGCGTTGCTGTTGGATGGACTGAAAATGCTGTGTCTCCAATCGTACTATACTGTTGGACAGCCTCCAACACCACGCGCATCCGACCTGCAAGAACATGGCTTTTGCGGGTCGAGCTTTTCTTGTTAATCTCGTCAGTGAGGAGCACAACCGCTTCTGCAGATGGAACCTGATTTGCAGCTGATTCAAATTCAATCTTCTGTTCTGGAGATAGATTTTGATGAAACTCATCCAGAGCTGTGTCTAGATTTGTAGTTGTCCTTATGAATGCGGTCAGTGCTTTATAATATCTCATCGTGATCTTTATCTTACATGGCTTTTGCCGTGTTTAGCAGGTGTGAAGTAGTTGGCACTGTGGACATGTTCGTGAATTATTAGTGGGGATAGACGCTGCCGCCGAATTAGTCACGTGAGCTCTTCAAACGCTGTAGCCTAATCTAAAATTAGGTAGCGAGGCGTCCTTTCTGCTAGCGCATTTCGTTCGGCGTCAATGCTGGTTCGTAACCCAGATGATAACGTGTTTCCCTTGTCATCGCACTCGGTGAATCGAAGTTAAGGACCTAAAAAAGAAGCTTCGCCATACACAGAAATTGATGAGAAGAAGCTATGTGAAATAAAGAATAAACTGCTACAGAAGGAATTGACTGTGGCTAGGCTAATCCTTCGAACGATGAGGTGCTGAAGCACTTTCTGAATAGCTTCATTGATAGTCACGTGCTGAAGACAAAGCAGTCAATTTAGTTGATACTATAAATATATACCCTCTCTGTTGCTACCTCTGTGTTTAATACGTGCTTCAGCAATAAACATGTTTTAAACATGTTCGTGCCCTACTCGAGTGGTCGAATTCAACTTTCTAACCCGACTCGATCCGAGTAACAAAACTTTGTAACCCGACCCGCCGTACAATCAAAACCAAAACCAAAAACCGAAGCAGCTATCTGTAAATCTTCTCCCACCCCCCACCCCTCCCCCCCCTCTCCCCCATCCCATTCTCTCCCCCTTCGCAACCTACGGATAAAAGCATGCACGCTTCCCCCCCCGAGCCCCATCTTTTCCCTCCATACCTCCATACCTCCATACCTTCTTCATACCTCCATACCTCCATCCCTCCATCCCTCCAAACCTTCCTTTCCCCAAAAATAGCACAAACCTCCCAAATCATCATCTCCCATCCAACCAAGTACATACGTAAACCCCCTTCTCCGTCGTCATCGTTTGCGCCTGCCGCCCTTTTCCCCATCGATTTCATTTGCGCGGTGTGGAGATACCTAGATCTGAGGGCTACGGCTGGCTACCTAGGTATTCTATGGGTTAAAAGGGTAAGGTATGTATAAGCGAGAAACCGGGATGACGAGTTTTTTTTGTTATTGTTATTGGCGCTAGTGCAGGTACCCCTTTGTGTGACAGTGTGACAAGAGGACAAAGCTTTTACTAGTACGGAGTAGGTGTGGTGGTGGTCGGGTGTCGGCGACGGATTTGCCGGAATGAGTTAATTTAATTTTCGGGGGGGATTCGGTGCCCCCCGAGGCGAGCATTCCGTTCGATTTTCACATAAACATGGTGATGGAGGTTATTTTTTTTGAGTCGAGTATCATGTCCAATTGTAACTATTTGACCATGCAGTCGTTCTCGCAAGGCATGACTGGCTAAATCGCGAACATGATAGCCCCATGAAGTCAACCACCTCACATCCCTCTTTAGCTTGCCAAGTCCATCGTAATAAGGTATCGAAAAATTACAACACGTAGAAAATTGACTCCAGGCTATGATTTTCGCGCAAGCGCCTGAATTACACCCTCATGATGCTCCCATTGCCGAAGTCCATCAACGAAGCCAGCCGAAATCAACCATCCAAAAAGCACGCTTACAAAAGGTAAGCGGCCAGACCGAGGAGACCGGCGAGGCTGGCGCCAGAGGCGGCAACGTGGTTGGCAGCGCCGGTGAAGACGGGGAGCTTGCTCTTGGTAGGGGTTGGTGCACCAGTGCCACTGGCCGCCGGGGCGGTGCCGTTGCTGGCAGTGGGGAAGCTGGGAGAGGGAACAACCGGGGCCGCGCTGGAGACGGGAGCGGCGCTTGAGGCAGGGGCTGCGCTTGATGCTGGGGCTGCAGAGGAAACCGGGGCGGCGCTGGAAGCAGGAGCAGAGCTGGCAGGGGCAGAGCTGGCGGGAGCAGAGCTAGCCGGGGCGCTTGAGGCGGGCGCGGAGCTGACTGGGGCAGCGGAGGAGGTTGGCACGACCGGAGCGCTGGTTGGGCTACGTCTTCGTTAGCTTGGTCGCGACATTACTGCAGATGCAGTGGGTACCAGGTGGAGCAGTACATGACGGGAGCTGAGGAAACTGGCTTGGTCACGGTGCAAGGGCAGTTGGTGATGGTTAAGGTGGTGGCCTAAGCAATCGGATGTTAGCTGCTAGTTCCTAAACTTTGGCGCGTCGCAATGGCGCGTGATTTCTTACCTCAGTGACGGTGTAGGTGCTGGCGCCGTGGGTGATTTGAGTGGCAGCCGGGCAGTAGGTGGTGTAGGCAGTAACGACCTCGGTGGTGTAGCTGACGGTGCCGTTGGAGTTGGCGAGGGCACCGGCCACGAAGGCAGCGGAAGCAGCGATGGTTGAGGTACGCATTTTGAGGTGTTATTAAGTTACTGGTTTTGGTTATGGGATTGGAATCGGTGAGTTTGAGGGGAAGAGGTTGAAGAGTGGATTGCGAGGGTTGAGTATTAAAGAGGTGTATTAGGATAATAAACGAGTGTGATCGGTGATAACCGTTGTAAGTAGTTGGAACTGAATGATGGATGAAAGACAAAGGAAGTTGGAGGGCGGTGTTGATACTTAAGCGACGCGAAATGAGACACCCCTGAGCTAGAGTAAGCGAGACGATTCATTTGTTGAGTGAAGGAAATGGAAAGTTTGTTTGTGTTGCCCGCCGCTAGAAAGGGACTAGACCAGGAACCAGGAACCAGGAACCAGATAATACTGTTGACCCCTTTTGACCCAGGGCCCTCTTACTCCGTACCAGTTGGCAGTCGTACCAATCCAAACCTGATGACTCGCTGCTTGTCACAGGCAGTAGCGCTGCAGCGTGCAGCTGATAGCCTGGAGGATCGCAGGTCGCATAAAAGCAGCAACGGCTGTGGAAATTCGATGGCTACGGAATACTGGAAAAGGAACACGAATGTAAGGTACCCTGATGGAACTACTGCGTAGTCTGCACTTCATCAGGAGAGGCTCGCGGCTCTAATGGGCTGAGGGAATTGAGAAGAGCGCCAATGTATTCCGTATTCCGTATATACGAGGTCATTCATTAATCAACGCGCGCTACAGTACCTCCCAGGATCACGATGTTCATTGGCTTGGGAAAGTGATTACTACAATATCCGTTGAAAAGTACAGTACCCCTCAACCCACACGAAAGCCATATCGCGAACTGGCGCGTAGACCACGAAGCCCACAGCTGATCATCAAATCCATCTTTCAGCTCCGAGCACCTTATCTGAAGTCCGTGCGGTGGGTTGGCTTCCGCCAGAAAGTTGGTGCCTCTTTCGACGACAGATTGCCTTGTCTGGATTCCGTCGTGATGAGCAGCATGGATGTTGCGTATCCGATATGAAGGTCTTGGCAAGCCTTTGCGGACAGTAATCTCCAATCAATCTCCAGCATCCAGATTATGTACTTTATTGGGTGCTATTGTTAGGTAGAGCCCAGTAAATTGTAGATGCGCGTGACTGGTAATCGATAGTACTCTAATCGATGGTTTCCTGGCCAGGCTGCATTCGCCTAGAACTACTTGGAATCTTACGTGTGAGAAAGTGTCACTTGCACCGTCTGCAGCGTTACATGCGAGTCCTTTTTGTACATAACCTAGATGGGAAAGCATGCAAGGCAGCCCCATCGCTGCGGTAAGGGCAAACTCAACGGTAAAAGATCAAGGCACAGGTTTCAAAGACTGAATGTCTCGGGTCGACGCCAGACTGTCGGCAACAGTACGATCTCCACCAACGCTGCTGAGAGAAACTGTCAGACAAGCGGAAACATGAGCTCATTGGTACTTTGGTAGCACGGCTTCGAGGTCCTGTAATTCTCTGCTGGCAAGGTTGGTTGATCCATGTCATTGTCTTGTAGAATATGCGCACACGAAGCCCGTAGTCGCCTTTAAAGATTTCCTCTCATTTCCATGCACCTGCGACTTTCTCAACCGACGTATATTCGCAAGGACGAAATCTTTCGTATGACAGAATCCCTCATGTCATGCAGCGGCAGCTAATGGTTTGATCGCTGTAGCCGTTCATGTCCCCGACCCCAGTGATTCTTGTTGTCAACGTACTTCCGCATACAGTACTTCCGTCACCCAGCGTTGACACGATATCTTCGTCCCCCGAGCTCGTTGCTTCTCTTGTGGAGTCAAGACCCCGTGCCTAACGTATCCATAAATTATACATCTCGCAAATAAGATTATCCTAGCGATATCTGTTGACCTTCGCTGCACCAATTGCCACATCAGTTCAATCCCCCCAAAAAAGCGCTCGTATTCTCCATGTGCTCCGGTTTCCTCATCGCTTGTCCCTCATCGTCGGATATCATCACACCTCCCGCTGACAGAACTCAATCAAGCCTGAATCCGCGCTTAACTACTGAGTATTACGAGTATTTCTCCAGAGTTACTTGTAATGGAAAAGACTATTCAGATCTAATCGAGAGCGTTATTCACTCGGCCCTATTTATCGAGCTCATTGGGGTAGTCGAAAACATACCACCTCTGCAGTCTCTTTCCGTCCCATATGACGTACCCAAGCATACGTAGCTTTTTCTTCTTCTTGTCAACATGCATTTGCAAAGACCGGGAAGGCCCTTGAACCAATACCCATCCCGCATTAGGACTGGTCTGGAAGTCATCACCTCTAAACTGTAGACCTTGCAATTCTAGTTCTATGTCTTTGGGGTCCTGAGGTCCAGAACCAGGTGTTCGACTCGGCCACGTCAGCAACATTTCAAGACTTTGCAACTCGTGATTATCAGCATCTTGATTGAGCAAACAGTATCGTCTATCCGGCTCCGAGGTGCTAAGTACTTCATAGAAGAAATTCGGCCTGAGCGAGAGAAAGTGATCACAATAATCTCAAATTGGTAAATCGTAGAAGGTGATTTCTGACGGAGTCGACTCCAAGTTTGCATTGTTGATCTGAGAAAAAGGGACGAAGTCTTTCCGAAGCTCTTTCCCAATGACCAGCGTTCGATACCTCTCGAATGCGTAATTTGCAAACGACGCGATTTCCTCGATCTTCCACGGTGGGAATGACAGGAGGAACAGCCTGGCGTCTTCTTCACCCGTAATCATACCATCCGAGACGTCAGATACAGCATCATCATCTTCTTCAAGACATTCGCCTGCAGTAGCTATGCCGAATGAATTGTAATGGATTTGCCAACGATAGACCGCTCTTTTCAATCGTCGCCTTTCAGTCAAAGACAGCTGAAAAGTATTGCCGGAGTAGCTTTCAATTTTGCGATTCGACCACAATGAAACAGCAAAAATCATAGCCGAGGTAGTCCGTCGTTCGCTCCAACCTGAGTAAAGCAAAGCAGTCGTCCAGACAGAGCTCCTGGAAGTCTAGGTAGCCGAACATGCCATGGTTGTAGCGATCCAGAAACGGAACAAGACCTTTACGGTCGGATTTGTGCTGGCGGAAGTGCAGTGGAGCGGAGCAAAGGGTCCAGGAGGCTTCCACCGCCTTGATGGGTTATGCATACTCCTAGAGGCTGTGAAGCTGATGACCAGCACTTGCCTCACTCTAACCAGCTTTCAATTACCCCCATCGCATTGATTACTGTAACCGCCGTTGATCCTCCTGCAAAGTTTTTGGCTCATTCTCAGCTTCGGAACTCAATCGGGGGGTTTCTGCTTTCGCAAGTCTCTTGACTTGGTACCCCACCGAGTCTCAAAAGTAGTTCTACTCCCGCTTGATTGCTAGAACCCAGCAATAGGATGATGTTTTCCAAACTACCTACCCTGGCTATCGAGATCATTGAGCTTATCTCTACCTCTTTAGAGCCCGCCGACTTACGCTCCCTACGCCTTGTCTGTCGAGAGCTCAACAGCAAGACTCTACATTACTTTGGTCTCGCAAACTTTGCTACTGTACAGACGAATCTGAGTCGCGAAAGTCTACAGCGGCTACAAAACATCTCGGAATCTGAGCACCTTGCGGTACATGTGCAGTGTCTACACATCAAGCATACAGATGACGGTAAACTTGGTCGAGGATTCGATTGGCGTCGCCATCAATGGAATCTCGTGGCAGATCAACTCGATGGCGCTGATTTGCTGCGAGACGTCCTTGTTAAAAGACTGCTCAAGTGCAGGTCATTCCAAATTGACAGCTACGACGAATACCAACCGCGTCGAGAAACGGACTCCTTGATACCCAGCGACGCTGTTGGAATCGTCCTGTCTATCGTCGCCGAGGCTGATCTCGCGTTGAGATCCTTTACTGTTGAAAGCAGCCACGACGGCAACGGAAGATTGGACACAAAGCGGCTACAGATGCCACTAAGTCATACGCCCCAATTCATAGCCGCATGGTCGCATATTGAAGAGCTCGTTCTGGACTACGCAATGACCTCTGATCAATACGGTTGGATATTACATCTCATCTCGTCTGCCCCACGACTATGGAAATTATCGTTGGGATTTCACGATATGAGTAGCTTATTCATGAAGCGCCTAAGCTCTTCGCATTCGCTTAACAGGCTTAAAGATCTCAGTCTCAGATCAGCTCATATGACGGTGGAAAATATCTCGACATTACTCTTCAACAATCGCGAAACCATTCATTCACTTTCTTTCAGGCATGCTACAATCGAGGATGGTGGCAAGTGGGCCACAGTACTGGAAAATATGAAAGGCCAACTCCCTCGTCTGGAGAATCTCTTGTTGTTTTGGCTCAAGGAGCAAACCGCTAATCGTCGCGTAATCTTCTCTAAAATGACTAGACATCCGGTAGTCCCTGGATCCGAGGACTGCAGGCCTGGTGATGATCGTCTAAGATATGACAGCCACCTGTTAGAATCGGTGGAAGAGCCTATCAGATTAAGATACTGGGGTGGTGGGCGAAGGGTGGTGGGTGTCGAGTACCGTGGAACTGGAATCGACCATATCTTGAGCGCCCTCGCGGATACGGCAGAGACAGTGTAGATATTGGCTGCGATTCCTTTTTATAGATGCGAAGGTCTGTTGCGGGAAGTAATTGTTATACCTTGGATAGCTTTGGACCACCCGGCATCATACGATTATCGATCCGTCCGCGTTTAGGAAGCATAGCTAGACTGCTTGGACACCCCCAAACGTAGGATAGTCGTCGCTATTGTCGTGCAGGGAGAACGTGCAGGGAGAGCGTGCAGAGATGCGTAGCCAATCTTTGCGTATTTCCTTCAGGGCTTCCCCGGTCGCTATTGCTTCATGTTAGATCAATTCGCCTGCTCTAGAACGTTAAGCTCTGCAATCTTAAATGAAAAATTCCAAGCCCCCAATACGCAATCTGATTGGTTAGGATCCAGCGAGTAGAATCGACAGTAATTCGTTTTTCGAGCCGTCCGCGACTAACAGCAACGTGGAAACGGAGGAAGTCTTTGGTCGTAGCTAGGTCGAGGCGAGGTAGCCCTTTTGAAAGGCTTTGCGGCCCTGTGTAGTCATTGGGCGATCCACCTTTGTCGGTATATTTCTTCTTCAGGGCTTCTACCCATCTATTCTGCACAAGTCCCAGGGGTTAATCATCAGGAAGAGCACTTGGTAGAGTAGTACCTAAATTTCGTAACGGGACTAGCGCATTGTCCTGGTCTTTGAGAGTTTTCTTTACATATCATATACAATTTTTTAACACAATCTTCCGATTCGTGAGCACCTTGTTCATACCTATTGGCCGTAGCTTTTGCCCAAAGCGCCTCTGCAGACACTTTATCTCGGCCCATCGTGTGTAGATCAAGGTGAACGACTGAAGAGATGTCGTGACCGTCGTGGCCGTCAAGCGGGCGAAGCTGTTGCTGATTGCGCAGGCGCAAATTCGAGAGACGATGCTGCTACCAGAGCAGGTCAAACGGGACAGGGAGGAGACGATGGCGCTTTTCGTAGGATAGAGCGGAGAAGAGGGCAACGATTCTGTTGCAAGCAGGTTGGCAGGGAGTGACGGTGCTGGAGTCGCACTTTGAGAAGAGTGAGAGAGATACGATTTTGTCGAGAAACCTTCGGGGCGCGCTGGATTATGAATGGAAAGCCAGACGGAGGCTCTCGGCAAATCCTAGAAAACGGCACAGGTTTCGCGATCAACGATGTTCTAAGGTAGGGCGTGGGTGACAGATAAGGTAGATGGGATACGAACGGCGCCAATGGTAACTGTGACCTCCAGGGCCTCCCAATTTTACAAGCAAAGGAGATGAGGTATATCAATGGCACACTGCGATCAGAGATTCTTTGCTGTCCCAATACTTTTCTTGCCAACCGCGTGGTTGATGAGGCGACAAACCGCTTGATAAAACGTTCTTGCTTTCGGCCCGTGTCTTTATATAGTCTAAAGAATTACTTGCAGCGAAACTACATACGAAGTATATAGTAGCGAGTTTCACTACAGCAAAATCTAGAGCTTTTATTAGTGTGAAATATGCGCTACCTCGACTGTGAACACCTGTTTCACATGGGAGGTCGCTTCACAAGTAATAAGCAGTCATGGGCGTCATGGCGCTTCTTTGGGCGTTAATACTGCTCTAGTATGATGGAGAGCCATCAAGTGACTGGCTTAGAAGGATAGACGAAGTATCCTTGAGGCTTCCGCAAGGCTCGATAATATACAGACACGACTGTAAGTGCCAGAGACCGTCCGGTATTGTCTTCTGCTTTGGAGTGTTTCAATCTCGATTTCAATTACTGTTTATGTTTAATTCTTCTCTAAAACCTTATTAGTGATTTTCTGCATTTATATATATAACTTCAGATTTCCTCTCTGTATTTGATCCTCTGCATTTGCTGTTTACCCCCGATCGAGATTCGCCGAAAGAAGATGGGCTTTGGATTGTTCAAGTTGGGAAGACCTAGTCGACCCGACGACGATCGTCGAACACACAGTCTAACGATAGATGATGGTCCAATCCGAGTGCAGCCGCCTATGTACCCACCAGGTCGCAAGCCTGGAATATTGAGTTGAGAGTATCCAATAAAAGCATACCGAGTACACAGAAGACAGTTACAGAAGGATCCTAGAAGTTCATGGCCTACGAATGTAGCAGTCCATTGCAAGGATTATAGAGAGGCACAGGGTAGAATGAGTAAGGTCAAGCAATCTTACCAAGAAGGATACAAGAGAGAAAAACAGCAGGCCGTAAGAGTACAAAGAGAGTCGGGGACTGAAAGATGGGAACTCGCTCCTCAGTACCACCGCAGCTTGCAACCCTACTCAGAACTTTATAAGACTTACAAGCACCGAGTATGTTTTCGCTTTCTGATTGATGAAAGACAGCTCCACAGAAACTAATGCAAAGAATGTAGAGAGGTTCTTGAAAGAGCTGGATTTGATCGTTCCTATCCTACAGCTTATCCGACACTCGACAAGAAGCAGGATCACCAGCTAGAAGCACTCAACAAACTCGGAAGTCACAAGAAAGTTGCAGCTTTCGACCAAGACCACAGACTGAAGTAAGACCACCATGCCTTGGTCTTGAATCTGAAGGGAAATTACTGACTACAGCCGACTTGCATAGAGGACGAAAGCGCTCTTTCAATTGAGCCGATCCGGCTCTAAAGGTTAGATACCTTAGTTGTCGCGACGCTGGTAAAAGGGGCTCTGGTTTCCATGACGATCGATATTGTGTAGATGGGTTATGTTCTAGCTTCGTGTATGTGGCGAACGAATCGGTCGGACCAAGCCCTACAGACCTTAGGGAAGAAACTTGGCAAATGGCTACAAGAGAGAAGAAGACCACACCCGCGGGGCAGCGAGGTGGCGACAGCTAGCTATATTCACCAAGGGCGATTCTACTGTAAATTTAGATAACGTCCCATACAGTGTCAGCTCACCGTACGGTCTGCTTCTGCTTACATTCAACACACGTGTATAGCTTAAGCTCTTTCCACGAGGTGGTTGATTGAATGAGTTTGACAATTGTTTGCTGTTCATTTTCGCAAGCGTGACTGACGAAGGGAACTGGATTTCGATAAGGATAACTTATTTGCAATGTGGCCTACAACAGCAGGTTTATTACTGTGTTATTCGACTTTGCAGGAACGACTTCCCAAAAAAAAGGCCGAAGTTCGATGTACATAAATTGCTCGTAAGACGGGCGGTAATTCGGTGTGTGATCTTACAGTAGCTCTACCCCAGACAAGAAAACAAAACAATAAAGACCTACAGTACGCCTCTGCCCTAGCCCACCTAGCATAAGTTCTGGGGAAAAGAGAGATTCTGCCTCTAAGATTACTCACCATTACAACGAAATCCGAACAATGCATATTGCCCAGAGACGGTTGAAATGAACGCTGAAAACCAAGGCGAATTTCAGACGAGAGCCCTTTGACATATGTAGTAATAGAGGAGAGGGAAAGATTTGCTAAAGTTTTATTTTGAGCTACGGTGGGATGAAGAGGAGAGGAGAGCGGTCTCGAAGGTGGATCTATCTTTTAACACGTAGCTGAATCGATGGAGAGAAAAAAAATCAATTGTTGTGGTGGCTTGGGTGGGTCGTTTGTATTATATTTCTTCAGTGTTCGAGTTATCAAGTTGTTAAGAGAATGAAACTACCAAGTACATATAAGTTTCCGGACGAGATAACACACTTGCAACGGTGAAGTGAAAGTGCAACAGTGTGAAGCATGAGTGAATAGATGAGCCTCGTAGAGCACTTCTTCAGACCTGAGGGAACTTTGAAGCAAAGCCGGGGTACACTCTCACCTCACCAGTATCCTTTCCTACCAAGTACACACCCAATATCACTTAGCAGTCTGGGCGACAGGCGAGCGGCCAGTGATTGCGACAAGCAGAATAGTATCGTATTGTCTCGAGCTAGCTATGCCAAATTGCTTTTGATAGCCTACACGTAGAGAAATCTTTTAGCCATCCGTCTGTCTTATCTCAAAGCACCATTGCAGTAAATGTTCGATCCACAAGTCCTCCAACGAAGCCACCACTGCTGCACATGAAGTAGTACGGTTCTTTCCTGTGCCTTAACGATATCGTTTGAATCATGCTCTCCTCGTCATCACTACATTTATTGTGCAAATTCCTCCTTCCATCGCTCTTCCAACGCTTTGATGTTCTCCAGCTTGATCTTCTTAGCGTTCTGCATCGCCTCCCTAATCGAATCCTTGAGCCTATTGGTATTCTTGGTTCCATCCAAGTATTGGAAGCGATGAGAATCTGTGCGAGGATGTTTGAAGTTGACAACGTCGGCCGGCACAGCTTTTAGAGCATTGACAAAATGAGTATCAAAGACACTGGAAACTTTACGACGTCCGTAGAGACCGATGTTAACCCTGTCAAGGTTACCATGCTTTCCGAGAAGCTTGAGCATGTAGAGGCAATGGGCGTCATTGGCGTAGCGGCGCTCCTCATGGCATTTGTCGGGAGCTGTGGAAGGAAGAGCATCGTCAAAAGAGAGGCCAATCAGGCGGATCAGACCAATGTTGAAGGGACCGATCATTTCAAGGAACCGACGGACGTTGCTGTAACCGATTTCCGTACGGTTTGGCCTCCAGAACTCTCCACATCTCTGAGGGTCGCGCTCAAAGATGAACTCGTTTTCCCCATAAAGAAGTGCACGGGCTTCTTCGTGAATCAGCTTGCAAGTACGGAGTAGGTTCGCCGAATGTTCGAAGTTACTTCCGTTGATAAAGTACACAGGGTTGTCACCTTTCATGGTTAGACGATAGATCCGGTTGCGTATTTCTCCGGACAGGCTTAGGAAACCGAGCCCCTTGGTAGCTGTGACGCTAAACGTTCCGGCTACAGTGTCGTGATGAATGGTGGATGACGCGGTGGTGGCATAAACAAACCGGTTTCTTGGAAAGCATCCTGGAGTGTCTAATGGGTGTATAGATTCAATGATGCGATCGAAATCTATATTAGAAACCACAAGACCCTCGTGCCCTTTTGGTATGTCAATCAAGATTTCCAGGGGTCTCGCTTTCGATTCTGACGATGCATTCTTTGCTAGTACCGAAGCATCTGCGTTTTTCCCATCGACATGAGGAACCAAGCGCTGCATAGATGTCATGATGTTATGGTGATCCACGTTAACAACCACACGGCCCTCATGACCTTTTGGGACGTTGATCATGATCTTTAAAGGTTGAACAGCCCACTGTCCTGGAGAGATCCCAGCGAACGGATTTGATCCAGTGATAAATGGTAGTTCTTCCTGCAAAGGCACAACAGCCGGAGGCAGGGGCGATAAAGGTGGTGTTGATGGAGCAAGGATGGTTCCCAACTCAGGAGAAGCAATAGTATGAGGCTTATTGTCCTCACTATCAGAACCTGCATCACTATCAGATTCTTCATCGTAGTAGTTGTTGCGCTCGAATTCATCTTCTCCGTCTGAGCTATCGACTACTAGGTTGCTAGAGTCCACAAAGCCAGGAAGCGACTGCGGGTTCCGCCTACGGCTCGCACGAACTGGACGGCCGTTGTGATCGATGGTGTTGAGAAAGCTTTCCTCATCATTGGCATTCATGTCCTCTAAAGACAGCTTCTTTGCTTTAACGCGCTTTGTGCTGGCTTGTCCGTTCAGGTAACTGGCAATATCAGTATCCCCAAGATCAGGAACGCTATTTTGATCCATTCCGGCGTAAGTGATTTGGAAAGAACCCATAAATTGCTCGGGTCCTGTCATCTGGCACATGTCAACGCTGGTACAACTTTCAAGGTGGAGAAGAACTGACACTGAGAGATTTTACACGGCGTCCGGATCAACCACTGTGGTGTGGCTACTCTGCACAAGCTGCAGAGGATGTTTTGATGGCCTGCTTCGTAAGAGCAAGCAACAGGATTGGTAAGGAACAAACAGTCGAGTTGTGATGAAACGGTCACAATTTGGCAGGCAAGAAGTGACGATGAGGAAGGAGCTACAGATGTGTGAACAATTTGAACAAAAGTAGACGGTGGATAGGGCTTAGCGAAAATGCTTCACTGTACTTTAGTTTCTAATGGTAGTCGACGTACGGAGGTCGAAGGTGGATCTGTATCATACAGTAGTGCTGTAAGCGTTAGGTCAGGTCGTAAACCCGCACAATAACGGTCTGACGTAGGTGTGTATCTTGTCGCTTTCCAGAGATGTCTAGAGGATGAAGTATCAACCACAGAAGTAAGTTCGGTGTTGATAGGAGCTCCTAGAATGTTAAGCAGTGATAATTTGCCAACAAGCGTAGTGTGTTGGTGGCCCACATCACAGAGGCCTTTAACAGTAGAGGACCGATATCATATGAAAAGAAGAGGCGGTTGGTATTGTTTGGCAACTGAGGTATGCAACCATCACCTACCTCTCTGAAGCCCTTCAAAGGAGCACCTCCTCAAAAGCTGAGGAATATTCAATACTGTGATGAAAGCATTGGACACCGAGAGAAGTGGATGGCAAGCAAAGGGTAGATAGACACAGGCTCTTACGCATATTACTATCTCCCTTGGTTTAGACCTTGATGTTCTCTTTTGCATAGGAGATAAGAAGGGAGATGCGCTTGCTTTACATCTTTAGAACATGAACAACTACTGAGGCTACTACAATCAATTCGGGGTAGCAGAGCAATGTGATCTCAATGCTGCAGGAATGTGTTCGACGAATACAAAGTCATATGATGAACCAGGTAGGGGTAACAAACAAATCCAATCAGAGAATTTCAGATTGTTCCTTTCAAGGTGGTGAATGGACTCGGAACATATCAGCATCGCCCACACTACTTGGCTTGCGCCAATCGTGTGAGTGCTGTAGATGTCGTAGAAGCCATCTCATCATATTGGGTTTAGTTTGTGTAAAGAGAGAAGGTAAGATTGACATGAGAATTTAGAAATACTTAAGGTATGAAAAAGAACGGTGTACAATAACGACTAGCGGCGCACAATCATACGCCCGAAAGGGCCGAAGTTCTTCCAAAAACGATGGAGGAGGAGACAACAAGACTGTTGAAGACAAAGTTGCACACAGCAGGAAACTCCTCGAAATGGCAACTGCTCCGGGGGTAAGGTATGCCTGTCGGTCTCTCTGTACCGACGGCATTAAATCTTCCAAACCCATTTATGGCCAGCTCTTACGGCAGTGGCGACCAAGGGCAACGCGGAGCATGGCCTCCATGAGTGCTGAGAGTCAGCACAGGGTGAGTTATGGTATGGCTTGTATTGAGGTCATAGCTGACCTTCACGTAGCTACTTGCGGAAAATCTTCAAGAAGCGGATCCAACCGTGTTTGAGATTATCCAGAAGGTTTGCTCGACCCCGAGTTTTCGGATCTCCTCCGGAGACTCGAGTTAATGCTGGGGAATGCAGGAAAAACGTCGGCAGAAGCACTTCATAAATCTCATTCCCTCAGAAAACTTCACGTCGCAGGCAGTACTCGAAGCCTTAGGGAGCGTGATGCAAAGTATGTTTGGCCACTGCCCCTAGGCGGTCGTTATAGCCGTATGCTCACATTTCGACAGACAAATATTCGGAGGGCTATCCAGGAGCCCGGTATTATGGAGGCAATGAGCATATCGACGAGGCTGAACGGCTCTGTCAGAAAAGAGCATTACAAACATTCGGGTTGAGCGAGGACGACTGGGGAGTCAACGTGCAACGTGTGCCACTATACGCTTCCCACTTTCCGCATGTGCTAACTGGAATGTCTCAGCTCTTTCCGGATCTCCTGCAAATCTCTATGCTTACTCTGCTCTCTTGAAATCCCATGACCGCATCATGGGCCTAGATCTCCCCCATGGCGGTCACTTGTCCCATGGCTACCAAACACCCACTAAAAAGATATCAGCTATCTCTAAATACTTTGAAACATTACCATATCGTCTGGACGAGTCCACAGGTCTAATAGACTATCAGAAGCTGGAAGAATTAGCGACGCTCTATCGTCCGCGCATCATCATTGCCGGCACATCAGCATATAGCAGGCTTATTGAGTACGAACGTATGAGATCAATCGCCGACAAAGTAGGAGCGTATTTACTTAGTGACATGGCACACATATCGGGCCTTGTCGCTGGCGGTGTCATACAATCCCCATTTCCCCATTCGGACGTTGTCACAACAACGACTCACAAATCCCTACGAGGTCCTCGTGGTGCCATGATATTTTTCCGAAAGGGTGTACGTCGAGTTGACAAGAAGGGAAATAAGGAAATGTATGACCTTGAGAACCCTATCAATGCCTCTGTCTTTCCAGGTCATCAAGGTGGGCCCCATAATCATACGATATCTGCTCTTGCTGTAGCTCTTCACCAAGCCCAGAGTAAGGAGTTCAAAGAGTACCAGAGAACTGTTCTCCTGAACGCCAAGGCTTTGGCCAATCGTCTGGGAAATTCTAAGGAGAAAGGTGGCTTAGGCTATACAGTAGTTGGAGGTGGTACTGACAACCATCTTGTTCTTATTGATCTCAAGGACAGAGGTGTCGACGGCGCTCGGGTGGAGCGAGTTCTCGAGCTGGTTGGCGTTGCCAGCAACAAGAACACAGTCCCTGGCGACAAATCAGCCATGAAGCCAGGTGGTCTACGGATGGGATCACCTGCAATGACGACTCGTGGGCTCCTGCCAGAGGACTTTGTGCGGGTAGCTGATATAGTCGATCGAGCTGTTACTATCACTCAGAGTCTAGACAAGACTGCTAGAGAGGAGTCAGAAGCCAAAAGTCAGAAAAACCCAGGAAGTGTCAAGGCTTTCCTGGACTTCCTCGGTGATGGCAATGAAGTTAGAGACATTGTAGAGCTGAGGAGAGAAGTCGAAGAATGGATCGGCACCTTCAGCTTGCCATGGATCAAGTAGGGATGGCTATGATGTCCTCGCCCATTGAGGCTTATTCAACACGGCCCTTTACATGATTGGAACGGAATATCAGATGCAGTACGATGATGAAAAGTCGACGTGAGTTCTAAGCCAGACTCTTGGTGCTGTGGAATATTAGTCTTCGGCTTCGTGGCGGTGTGTTTGCAACGTCCCATTTGTACATCAACGCTAAGCCCTCCCATGAAATGAAACGTTACCAGCAATACTTATTGTTTTTTTCTATATGCTACGATTTTATTCTTTGCTATCAGTTATCGACCATTCTGCTACGAACAATCTAAACATAATCCCAGTATCTACCGCCTGTCTACACCATCTCAGCAAAAGACACCATGTCGAACGAAATCCAGAGTATTTCCCAAGTTGGTTTCAAAGTCCGTCAGCACTTGAAACTGCAGCTTTAACCATTCTGTTCGTTTTATACTCTATATAGGGGATCTTCTGTCACAAATTCTGGGAATATTAATCCCGTAGCAGCACGGAGAAAGATGACTTACGGACCCAATACCTAGCAAACTCCAGCTCGCCGAATCGTTCGACCTTTGTAGGACTCCGACCTACCAACATGCCGTTTTGCACACTAGCATGCTTAGGTAAGGTTTAGAAGAACATGCGATATTACGACCAAACCGCATTCGATTTTAGTAGTTTCGAGGGCGGGCTTCCCAAGGTGAATTATCCTGTATAGTATTTCTTGAGGCGGCATTCCTAGCGAAGTTTCTGTTCTGCCCTGGGTCAAAGGGGGCCTAAGCAATCGAGATGGCCTGACACCTCCGAAACCCAGATGCTGGAAATGGCCATACCTACTCGATCCTTCCAGGCATTATTCCTGGACCCTCTCGTTTGTCCCCTTGGTCTCATGCAGGTCTTGTATGCCATAGCCTCAATTCTGAGTATACTTAGTCTAGAAGTTCGTAGTAATATATTATTGGGCCACGATACCAATAAGCTGACTCCATGAACTTATCAAGTCCAATTATCAAATGGATTTCCAATAGAGGACTTCGAGCGATCTTTCCTGATCACGTTAGTGCAACGGAGCGGGCCGCCGGCCCGCTGCCTAGACCTGACGTTCCTGATTGTAGCTCAATCTTTGTCTTGTCAGTGCGAAGACATTGTGTGTACATGCAAACCTACTTTATATTGGCCAAGCCTGTCCTTAGCCAATGGCCCTGGAGACCCATTGCCTCAAAATGCACAACCGGTGACAAGTATACATCAAGGCAAGAAGCGCAGTCGATTCAGGTGAAAGATGTTTGGCAATCTAGCCGCGTTGTGTAGGTGAATAGATATTCTTCAATAAGCAGAAAGATTCCCCTATACACATCCCCTTGTATTAGACCATGCTCTCTTGTCTGTATATATATTTCAATTCCCTTGAAGAATGCTCTGGCTTGCTTGGGATGGTGCTTAGTGTTTCCAAGATGTTGATTTCGCTATTCTTTGGAGTCGAGTCTCAATGAGCATAGACATTTGGTTCATCTACTTCTTCTATCGTCATTGAAGTTCGGAAGATGTGACAAAACGTGTGACGTCGTAAGGATTTGTCAATGATAGGCGTAAACATGCTGTTAGAGCGACTTCAAGTCCGGAAAGAGTGCAGACTCAGCTATGTGGTATCTTCTATTCGCTATTATCCCGTTCAGGGTTGGTGTAGACGTTCACTTGGGCTTGCAAATCTCAGTATTCCGGGAGTTTCTTTCAGGTGCTAGCCCTACCGCAGATCACAGATCGTTGTTATTACCCTTAACAGCTACCCCCCACACAACATGAAGATCACACAAACCACAGATACAACCATGCTCCGCTCCAAAGTGGGCCAGTTCGACGGTTTGAAAGGGGAGCTGACATATCGCCATTTAGCTAGCGGACTGGATAGCAAGCCTCGCGACCCACCTAAAGCAGCTACACCTGTGCAGCTTCCCCTGTACCCCCAGGGTACATCAGCAAATGTCACGTACACAGCAGGAGAAATTTACCGAACTCTCTGTACATTCTCAACGTCAGGGCCAACCCAAAATCACGTCGACGTATTGGGTGTTCAAGTAGTAGCAGATATTCCGCTTGAACAGCTTATTCCAACGGGCTATTTGCCCCCAGTATCATGGCTTGCCGATCCGGCTACATCTGGTGGATCCAATGAATTTCCGGCGCCTATTCCACCGCCCGACGAGAAATTGCGTAACGGTGCTCGTAAACCCGGGCACGAGGAATTCTTTTTGAGGGCAAAGGAGGTAATCATGGACAACGAGGATGCATTACGTATCCTCCAACGCAAACCTCCTCTAGAGGGCCGCCCCCACATGAAACTCTCTCACTTTCGTAAGATGTTTGAGGGCCTATCAGATATGGCTGAATACTGGGACACAAGTCTCGACAATTACGTTACTACTTCAACTGAGTCGGAGGCAGTTGCTTCGAACATTGATAAGACTCGCCAAGATGCAAAAGCCGCCGATGGGGGCAAGAGTTCCGAGACTTCCCCAAAAACTCCAAGAGTAAGCTACACAGGTCGCCGCATCGGTAATGGCGAACAAATGGAACCCAGCTACCGCGTAAACACCATTACTGCATTTGTCGAAACCATTGTCTGGTGCTTCCGCTGCGCCGTCGAACCAAATCGTAAAGATTGGCTCAGCTTCCACAAGATGATGGTTAGGGTGCCACCATTCGATAACGTCTACTGTACCCCCGAAGACAAGCAGCAAGCTCGTCGCGGGGTGCGGGAAGGCCCTCTAATGGGTATTCAATGTCGCTCTAGTACCATGTTTCGCAAGACCAATGAGATCGCTGGTGAGGGAAAGAGTGAGCTTAGGGATCTGCTTTTTGAGGTCGCTTTGGGGCTGTTTCTCGCTCAGAAGAGAGATAGGGAGGGGAAGCAGGAGATTAGGCACTGGGAGGGGAAATGGTGGTGTACGAAGCCACGTTGGGGCGGTGGGCCGGGTGGACCGATGGTTGAAGGTGACGGTGAAGTGACCAAAGAAGGGAAACAAGAGAGAGCTGGTGTGAAAGCCAAAGATGAAGTGAAAGGTGAAGCGAACGATAAAGGAGAAAAGGAATTGAAAGTCGAAGGGAAAGTATCAAGCAGCAAGGACAAGCCCAAGCCATCTGATCCTGCCCGCAAGAAACAGAAGCTATCCGGTGCAAGAGCAATCTGGAACGCCGCCCTTCCGCCACAGAGCGCCTGGGAGAATAACGTAGCATACCAACACGTCGGCAAAGTCGAGGGCAGTGACCACGACGATGTGAGCTCCCCAATACCATCCCCTTCACATAGTAATAAAGAAAAAGAACTAACCCCTCAACCAGATCTACCTCATCTCCTCCGTCATCCACCACATCTCCATCGTCCACCTCCGCGTCCCCACTGCCTACGTCGCCTACATCGGCCAGATGACACCTCCCCCCGCCGACTTCGTCCCCACCCAGCACCCGTGGTACGCGCTCAAAGTGCGCCGCTCGCGCTGGTACGACCTTTTCGATAAGGAGGATAGGATCGAGGCGATGAGGGGGGTTTGGGGGGTGGTTGGGTGGTTGATGAGGAAGGAGAAGAAGGGGAAGGGGGAGAAGTGGGATGGCGGGGCGGAGAAGGAGGCGCAGCAGGATTTGACGCACGGGGGGAAATACCGCTTTTAGGCGGTTGGTCTAGGTGGATGGATCGTGTGGTGGAGGGGGAAAAGGGGGCGAATAGACTGTGCTTTCTTTCTCTCTCCGCCTGGCTGACCTTCGTATCAAATGGAGGTTCAATTATGATAGCAGTGTCCAGCTGCACCTAATTTTTCCCTTGGCAATTTCATCACCTAGAAAATTCTGCTCGCTCTTGCAAGGTTTTTGAAGGTAGGGTCGACTGTGTTTTCTTTGTGGCTAATTACAAGATCCGAGCATGAAGGTGATGTCTGAAAAAAAGAAGCGAATAGACTTTTTTCTTCCTGTCTACCCTACATGGCAAACTCCTCTCCCAAACCGAAAATTCTATCCAAGAAGACTCAAGTCCTACATGAACGAATCCTTCTTTTTCTAGCTAAAAAAAACTCTTTCTTCTCTTACACAACCTTCAACAGAGAATTCAAACATCTTTTTCTTTTCGTTTAATTAGTAAACCAGTATAAGACACTATAAAAGACCCCCCCCCCCCAAAAAAAACCTCATCTTTAATTCTCATCAACCTCAGAAGGGGGAAAAAGGGCCTGGATAGGTCGTTCGCTTTTTTTTTCTTTTTTTCTTCTCGTCCACTGGTAGATCTACAATCAATCTGATCAGCTTTGAGCGGAAAATCTGCTCATATTTAGCAAAGATTCGAGCAGGGCTAGGAAGTACTATTCCTGCAGAACGCGGTTTTCAACGTACTGTACGTGCATTCGATGTTCTTTTTGAGCACAAATCTAAGCAATAATTTTTTTTAACCCCTTTCTCTTCTGGATTAGCCGTCGCTGTGAAATATTTCTCATTGCGATAGCTACAGTAAAGGCAAAGTATATTGGGGTTTTGTTCGGCGTCTGAAATACTCCCCTACCTTCGATAAAAATATCTTCTCTCTTTCAGCAAAGCTCTGTCGAATTGAACAACCACGGATCGTCCGCTCAGGAAACCTTTTATTGCACCGTCTCGATCCAGTCACGTTATCCAACCAGTAGCAAAAATTCCAAGTGCAAATCTCTATATATAATGAAAGTGAAATATTTATCCTTAATTCTAGATTCAATCCGCGCCCCTCTCTCCCGAGGAATTCCTAACCACCTTCTCTGCACTCACACCATCCCATCTGCGCAGCACCATCCATCCTCTCAACTTGCTTCTCCCACTCCCTGGCCCCTTTTCTTCTCCGTCCTTTCATTTCCTGATCCCGTACTCGCTCATCCGGTCACCCTTACTCCTAAATAAACTCACATCCCTTGACCCCCTTTAACTCAATGCTCTTTTGTTCAGTGTGCGGGTGGAGGGTGGCTGATATGAGAGAAATTCGAGGTGGCATTTGTGCATGAGGGCGTGTCCTAAATGTGTATTTGGTGGGTTCGAAGGGGTGTCAGATGCGGGGTTCTTCGTGTTGGGGAATCCAAGCAGTATAGAAGGTTGGAGAACAGAAGAAGAGAAGGGAATCTGATTGATATAGGTGCGGAGGGTTGGAGATGATATGTGTGGTAAATGGTGGGAGGGTCGTGGAAATTGGGATCCTGGGCTTGCGGGTTTTGTGGGTTGGGTTGGAAAGGGTGATCGGCGTTGGGAAAGGTGATGGGAGTCATGGTGCCGGGAGTTATGGGGACGAATGTGGTTGGAAAGGCCTCTGGGGTCGATGGCATCGCCATTTTTTTACGGTGGCATGAAGGTGGAGAGAATGTTTCAGGCTTTGATATCGAGGCACGCCCGTTGGAGCTCTGACACGCCTTTGGAAGTGAGAAAAGGTCTAGGAGTCTTCTCTTAATAGCCGATGCGTTTTAATTGCCTCTTGAGGTCTCCCGAGCTAATCTCATAGCCATCTAGTTGAGTCAGGTCGTGGATCACTGGAGAATTGGCTTTGAATGGCACGCTCTTCTTACTTTGGGTTCTCATTTTAGAGCATATGTAGTACTAAACGATAGGTTTGGCAAGTTGATCGAGAAACGACGATCAATCTTGTGGGCTTAATGATTTCTCTCCGCTGAAGAGGACATTGTAAAAAGAGTCTGGCTTGGCTAAAGCTGCGGACTATTGTCCTAGCTCTCACGTGCTGCATAGAACAAGCGGGTAGTAGATGCGCAGATGGCGTACTCAGCGAAGCGATATAAGATTGGTCGATGAGCTCAGTTGTTTTCAATCAATGGACTGGTCTATGCGCTGTAATGAAATAGCGTGCTTGGAGTTGATCATAGGACCCAAATTCTGCCGTGGACTCGGCGAGACACGCAGCACATATGCTTATCGTCACACTGCGATGCAAGTCGGAGTAATTCGGTGTTATCTCATTGAGCATCAGAGATTTGACGTCTTTATTTGATGTCTTTAACAACCAAAGAGCTTGAGTCGAGTAAGTAGCTTTTGATCATGACCGTTGAGGATCGGCCAGTCTCGGTCGTACAGGCTACATAGGAACGAGGAGTCCTGCGAAGGCAGCCACGATATCGGCTCTCAAGTCGCCTCTAGTGGCTGAACAGTTCGGATGCACGCATTTGATCTTGATAGCTGCATTGCAATGACCGGAGCGCTTCTAAAAGGTTCTCGTCTGCTGGCCAAAAATCTACCTTTTCGACGACGAAGCTGCAAGAGGTATTACTCCCTAAATTCCGGATTTATCTGCAGATGCAAATTGACATAGTGCAAAGGCTAGTCCCATGCATAAAGGTACTCCGGACGTAGAGGTATCTCCGGAAAAGCTCGTTTTGGGTGGAATGTCAATGATCTGCTTTAGGGCTCGCTTAGTTTATATCGGAAGGACAAAAAGGTACGATAAGCAACCACGATTTTTGTACCTTCGAGTTGACATACTATTGTCCGAGATTTTATCACGGAGCTTTTGGCCCCGTCTGTCATCAGCTTGCCAATGTCGTGCATGTGGGTATTTACGGTAACAAAAGACGTTGTTGCGGCTCTGCCACACTGCATGCACTGCCATCTGTACGACATAAGTAGCGGTACCCACAAGGTACAGGCCTCACGTAAGTCTGAAGTCGAGGCATCCATTACCGTTTTACCGAGTTTTGCGATATCTTGTGCGTGTGTGCTTCCTGGGCTCGCTGGAGGAACAGTATCCGAGAAGAGGGGTAGCAACAAACAACAGTAAGGGCAGCCGATCTCTGCAGCAGCGCCGTTTCCTGTCGAACAAATGCTTTGCCTACAATCCAATCAATGAGGGAAACAGAGTAACGACGAGATGGTTGTCTGAGCAGGCTGGTGGAACCACTACTGTGCCGTAAAAGGATTCTTGTGAGTGGCTTGCCCTATGAAGTGATCAAAGATTCGGATGGGAGGTGGGAAGGGGGGGGGGTTGCCAGAGAGACGTGGTCAGCAGTCATTGGCTGGGAAGCTTCCAACCCCTGGTGTGTCCCTGTCGTCCAGGTTTGCTTGTAAAATTGTAAAGTGACACTGGAGTACTCAAAATCGGAGCCTATCGGAAGGATTTTGCTGAGTTGGACGCCACGAAAATTGCTGTTCGCTTCCATTTTGACTTTTCGCGCCTCGATAACTACGACCACATCTGATACAAGCGACGACCGCATCTGGATTGAATGTTCGATGAAAAAGGAAACGGATTCGGCGCCGCTCTCTTCGGCAGCAACCCCCCCGCAGCGGGTCATACTCGCATATGCAGCAGCGGGTTGGTGCAGGCGAAACTTGACCAGTAAACTGGCAGTTGCCGTTGGGAGGGCTGGAGATTGTATATTGTGTGTATGGTGTAGGGATGGCGATGACACCAATCATCGATAAAGAATAGGTGGGTCTCTGACAGTGATATGGAACTAGAGTACTCCGTACTGTGGAGTCCATTAATATATTTTCCCCATCTTACCCTTTGCGGAAACTAGTCAAGATTGGAGATTCGGAGACCGAGGAAAACTCTGCAAAACGTCTTTCATACCCCAAAGTCCGCACTCGTTGCCTTGAGTAGAAAGGTTCATCAACTGCGCCTGGTAAACGGTTGTGCGACATAGCTGCCATGTTCGAGCACCATGAAACAAGCTGTGCCTTGCTGTGGCACACGAAACGTGTGCGTGGTGTGGAGTGCCTTCCCTTTCCGTCGTCTGATGCCAAATGGTAGGGGCGCTTAAGAAGTTATCAGGATTTCAGAATGCTCACAAAGATGTGCGATGGATAGCGCTCAATTCGGGTTCGTTGATCCTCGATGATATTGACAATGTGGACTGTGCCCCTGGGGTTGAGACATTGGATAGCCTTAGCGAAGCGGATGCAGTGCAAGCTTAATCTTGCAGTGACATCGCTTCCTGCAACTTCTGGAGATCCACATGCACTTCCTCATCGCGGGTCGACGGTAGCAATATTCCAAATTTCCAACGTTTGGAAGATTATTTGACCCATTTGAACAAATGTGCCGGTGGCTTGACGTTAGTTCCTCTGTGTTATGATGCTCTTGTGTCCATGGAGAAGCCTGCGCTCATTCGCCAGCTTTTACTTCCTGGTTGGACTGACGAAGAGTACTGTGTGTACTGGGAGATCGGCGAATCTGAATCAAGGGATACGAGGAATCCCAATCATGGCATCGGCTTTTCTTGTCTTGTGCCACGTTGCTGACTTTAGCTCACGAGTCACGACGAGCTCATCGTCCATCAACATTCCACGGATGCGGCGCCTCTACCTTTCGGTCTCGTTTTCGTCGTTCCCGGATTTCGGTTCTGATGGCCAGCGCATCCCTCCACACCGCCCAAATTCTCTCCTATCAAATCGTTCTCTGCACACCACCCCGCGGGTAGACTTTCTCAAGCTAAGGCCCGTTTGATGCCTAGTCCAGCAGCCTTCCTTGATCCCTTTCTCATTCGGTAAGGTATCCTTGAACATTATTATTTTAGTCATCACACTCAGAGTATTTTGGACTGTCAATTGCTTCTGGCTGCCTTATCGCTGTCAGTGTCAAGCGCTGTACCGTACCTACCTCTTCCCCCTCATTCGTAGACTCCACTCCACTCACCATACTCGATCCGAACGATCGAGGAGAACACCCTTGCAATTCTACAATCGATTTGTCTCGGCTCACTCCTCCAACATCAATTCCGATATCGTACAACAGAAGCAAGAAAGGGTTCCTTTGTCCTTGCGAGTGTTCGTCCAGATGACCATCGTGACTCGGCGCGATTACGAAAGATAGAGCGTGGTTATTTCCCACCCTTGCCGCCCCACCAGACAGGCATCCATTCGGTTGATCTCCCTTCCCTAGCTAGGCAAATCAGACTAAAACATGATTGTGTTCCCGAACTTCGCCTCCTCCGCTTCCACAATGAACGTTTTTCCTCCCCAAGTCGAGGGAAACGAGGCTTCACCCCTCCGGTTTTCCCTCAACGTTCGCTCGCTATCCCATGAAGCTTCGATGACAGCTGCCCCATTCCAATCTCCCGCCAAGTCTGATGGTAAACCAATAAGCTCTCTCTACCGCTCCATGCATGTCAACGATGCCCCAGCAATCCAAGCCTGAAGTCTCAACATTCGAGCAGGCTGATCCAAAACTGCGATTTGATTGGACCTCTTCCGTTTGGTCAGGACCCTTTGTAGATCTAAATTAACGACAGGGTTGGGGGCACTTGGGGGCACTTGATTCGATCGTAGCAGTGGGTCGTCTCGTCGCTTGCCTGCATGCAGTTGACTAGAACTAGGTTGCAATTCCGCTGCAGCCCAGACGCACGCCGACGCTTGTAAGACAGATGGCTTAGCTTCTTTCCAACGAAGCTTTCACATGACACAGACCACCTCTGGGTAATCTTTCTTTGCTGCTTCTTCCGCCGTCCAATATTTGGACCGTGGTACAATTGGCCCATGCCCAAACATTATTGTTGCGGCGTTGAACGGAGTACCGCAACCTAAAAGAACGTCTGGTCTTGAATCGATTAGTATTGTATCAGGGCCATCAGCTTGACCATCCTCCTAGAAATTCCCTGCGTAGCTGGCGCGCCGTCCCGCAATCTGCGTCTGCTGTAAAAGGGCCCGTTCTCCCGCAGCGCATCGCATTGCAGCTCTCCAGTCTCCACCGACTGACGGTCAAATCCAATTCAACTCACAGCCTGAACGGTGTAACTTACTGTTGTTGTTATTCCCCTTCTCATTATCCACCTGGGGCAAAGCACAGCTGTAGCCATAATCCTTGTTATTTGGGCCAATTGGACCTGACAATCTCCGTTACGCATGCTGGACGATATCTTCCTATCCCCAAATCTACAGATCGAAGATTCTTTCCTCGAAGGATCATCAACCTCTGGAAAGCCATCCGTCTTACATTCGTTCCCTCACTGTCCCTAAGGTGCCATTAAAGATTGTACCTTCAGCCTTCTGTGTCCTATCACAGCGACAATCCAAAGGCCGGTGTTTTCGCGCCAGTCCTCGCGCTAAAAATTCGCTCCCTCCACCACCAACAACGCACCCCAACCTCCTCTTCCCTTCCCTTTTTCTTCCTCCGCCCCTCGTGCGTTCTGACTTGGTCGAGCGCTGTGCACTTTTGCATGATTACTTCACGGAGCAGCAAGGTATGTACAGGTACATCCCGTTCTGACAATGCTGCCTACCTTATCGCTAGTCTGCATTCCGCTTGCGCCTAACTAACGGCTCTGCTGCAGAATTAACGAGACCAAATTTTGTCCAGCCCATAAGCAACGATAGTAACGGCCATCCACGACCTTTCTTTACTCAATACGCCAGTACCCGGTAGACGCGTTCCTGAAGCGATTATTGCCTTTGAACTTCGCACCTTTGCCTATTCTGATAAAGCACGGTGAGAAACATACATCCGCTGCGACTCGCCTACGTCAAACCAGCAAACCGCCTTCAGGGCTTTCCTCTTTAATGATCTGAAACGAGCCTCACGTCAACATTGCAGTACATTCGCCTTATCTACTCACCAGCCCAAGCGTGGGGTTTCCTGTTACGACCCTGTATACATCAGCCTGTCAGACCTGCATTGCCACTTAAGTCGAAAGAGCAACTGCCAACCTCGTGCACCAGTTGCAGATTGCAGAGACCGCGGACGTTCATACTCGATCGTCTTACCGATTGGTTTGGTTCTCTTGGTTGAGAACACTTTACGCCACAGCTTGCTACCTTTTCAGCCCCAGGCTTAGAAAGGCAAACGGTATACGGTTGCGTTGTACGTTCAACGTGGTAGATAATAGCAGAAGACAATTGGATTAGCTCAGGAGTACACCGGCGACCATAAATCACGGTGGACGCTTTTACCTCGGAAAACCCGCGAGGCCTCACATCAGCCTTCTGTCAAACTAAGTTTTGACTCAGGACGGGTGGATCCTTTGCTTCAATTCTTGCCTGATTAGAGCAATCCCTGCCTCTAGGTCACTCAAGGCCCTTTCCACACAATACCGAAAAACTGGAGCTCCCTTCAATCTCCCAGGTCCACACTCGAGGTCCCGTCGACATTCCGTGGTATAACTCCCACTACTCTCAGCGCTCATTGCTGTCAGGCGATCGGTTACCGAACTTACATCTACCCCAATCATACACATCCAGTACTTCCTACGGCTTAAACTCGTCTCGCTCTGGACTGTCCGATTCATCCTCGAACGGCAACGGCAGCCACTATCCGTCCTCTCAGACGAGTCCCTCGTCATATCCTAGTGCCAACTCGGGGATTGGCCTGAAAACTCCCTCACCTTCTCCGACGTCTCAGAATATTGCTCCTCAACCTCACGGACTAGCAGAAGAACAAGCGGAACATTCTGAGTACTCGAGCCAGCCTCAGGGTATCCAACCGTACACTCAAGTGGCTGAGCCCTACAACATCACAATGAATCAACCACCACAGTATATGGATTCCCATCAGTCACACTTGTCGGCCGGACAGTCGTATGCGCCTCAACCAACCACCGCAGGTGGTATGTCTCATTACCCACAGTATCAACAGCAACCACCGGTCCTCCAGACGGGACCAGGTGGCTATGCTCCACCGCCAAACTCGTATGGCCAGTATAGCTATACAAACGGTGTCACGTCGCCACAGGGTGGCAGTCATCCCGTATCTTCTTCCATGGGTCCCCAGATGAACGCGATGCTACCCTTACCAGGTACTTTTCTGCGATTCCAGCAATGTTCGAGTAATCAGGCTAATTATGACAGCAATGCCCCAAGGCGGACCACAAAACGGCTATGGTGGTGTTCCTGGGGGTATCCAGGGATATTCTCCGCAAAACTACGATACGACAGGTCAGGTCGCGCCTCCTGGGATGAAGCCTCGAGTTACGGCGACTCTGTGGGAAGACGAAGGCAGTATGTGTTTTCAGGTTGAAGCAAAGGGTGTATGCGTTGCAAGACGAGACGGTACGGCCCACTGCATGCAGCCGCATTGGCGAGATGTTTCGCCTTACGAGACAAATGCTGCCGAACAACGACTGATGATAGGTTACAGATAATCACATGATCAACGGGACAAAGCTCCTCAATGTCGCAGGTATGACTCGAGGTCGCCGCGATGGTATACTCAAAAGTGAGAAGATGCGACATGTGGTCAAAATTGGCCCGATGCATCTAAAAGGAGTTTGGTGCGAACCCTCTAGGCGAAATCTACTTGACTGAGGACTAATTCGTTTGAAAGGATACCTTTTGAGCGTGCTTTAGATTTCGCGAACAAGGAGAAGATAACCGAACTTCTGTATCCTCTGTTTGTGCATAACATAGGCGCCTTACTCTATCACCCAACGAACTCTAACAGGACGAATGCTGTCATGGCTGCGGCAGAGCGTCGCAAGCTCGACAACAGCAAACAGCAACAAGGGGGTCTCCTTGGCCCTCCCAACTCGCAACCGCCACCTCTCCATCATCATCACTCGATGAATAACCCCGTTGGCTCGCACGTTCCACAGCCACCCCATTCCATAGCCCCACACCCCGGAGTTGGAAGACCGGCCTTAGATCGTGCGCACACTTTCCCGACCCCTCCCACAAGCGCCTCGAGCACTAGTCATATGGGTATGGGTAATCAAGGGAATTCATATGACTGGACAGGTGCTCAAAGCACTCAGTCTGTTCCAATTGATTCTCACGTACATTCCACACCCAACACACCAGCAACCACCCCTCCAGGAGCTTCGATGCAGAATATGCAAAGCTATCAAAATCAACAGTCTTATGACAGTTCCCGGCCAATGTACTCTGCCGCTACATCGCAGCAAGCTCAATATGCCCCCCAACAAAATGTGCAACAGCAAGCTATGACACGTTGCGCACCGATGCCGGGTAATCCCTACTTGAAGAATGAGATGGGCCCTCCGACATCTCGCGCGCCGGGATTAGGCTCAGAGCTCGAACATACTGATCACAAGAACGGCTCCTATACGCACAGCCAGGGAAACGAGCAGGTGGGCCATGGAACGGGTGAAGAAGAAGCAGATCATGAACATGACGCAGAATATCCGCATGAAAATAACACTGCTTACAACGGGAACCGTGGTCCAACATATACTTACAACTCAGGTGCGAATCTTGGTTCTCTGCACGGAGAGCCTTCTCACCTTTCACCGGAAATGAACGGCTCTCCCTCCCATCAAAATGGGTCTGGTCGAGGAACACCTCGCAACTCTACGGGAAGCCAGGCCCAATGGGCGGCTGGATACCAAAGCCCACCACGCGCTGCACCATCCAGCAATCTGTATAATATAATGAGCGATGCCCGAGGCAGTGCGACAAACGGGAACTCGACTGCGGACAGTTATGCTTCAGCCCCACTACAACCTACTTACGCACCCTCAAATATCAACGGCGCAACTCCCTCTAATAAACGCATTCGTGAGGACGATGATCAAGATCACCAATCTCGTCCTGCTAGTCGTGGTGATGACATCGAAGCGATGAAGCGTCGAAAACTTGGGCGAGAAGGCAGCGTGGGCGGACCTATAGGTTCTAGTTCCTTTGAACGGAATACACGCCCTATCAATCAAACCAGAACTGCCGCTGTTCCACGGGGCCGCCGGTAGCCTTACGAAATGATCTTGGATGATGTTTGTTTTTGCATGGAGGAGCGTTAGAAGAGCATCTGGCGATAACCACGAGTACGGTTCACGATGTTCGGTGACGAATTTTAACGATGGGAATTTGGGCATTCAACACTAAGCATTTGTTGTGTGCGACAAGTTTCCCTAATTTACTTTTGGCTTGATCCACCCTAGAAAGATCTTGCTACTCAAGGACACATCTTCTGACACATTTCTTATCTTGTCACCAATGGAGAACCCAATGGTCTATGTTAACGACCTTGTTCCTACTATACACTTACTAGTATCTTTACGACCTTACGACATGACCTTCGATTCTCCCACGACTCCGCCTACCTTCACCGGGAGGTGTGACGATTACGAATTTCTTTACAGTAGGATATCTGAAGCAGGGGGTACGGATTACGAGAGTACACTGTTTAATCGACCAAAAAACCCTTCTCACGATCCAAGGCCGGGGTATGGGAAAGCGTTCTGAGCGAGAGAAAGGGGTCTGCTGTTTGGCTTGGCAATATGCTCTAGATATCTCAGCTATGCGCAAATAACAAAAATGGGATCTCTTGACGGGCCCGAGATAAAGCCACCTAGGAAAGCCAGAAGCAATGTGTCCATCATGATGGTAGTTACGTGCGTAATCTGATGAACAATGCCCTAAGCCCAACGTCGACACCTACATGCTGTTGCAGCCGGCCCTGTAATTTTCCAAATCTGCCAGATCGTGGGTTCTCGTGTCGAAGCGAAAGCTTGCATGCTTCAGATGGCGCCTGTTGTACGAGTACCGACATGCACTAGATATTGATGTATGTACCGTCTCGAGCTGTACATATGCACGACTTACGTGCGTTACTGTCTGTGCTTTCTGGGCTCATTTTCGTCGTATCAATTTACCCGCAAACGTCGTACTGCTTCTGTCCATATTTGGAATTGTTCTTTGGCGCTCCAATGTTTTCGTCTTGATATCATCCGACCCAAATCTCGCCATCTCGATGATTTACACAACAGTCCAAACCATTGACAAGGATATTCAGAACCAAGGAAATCATGGTTCTCTATGTGTAGCCTATTCCTCATGCATGTTATTAGCTAGAAGTGGCAGATATCATACTTTTTCGCACCCGACGTGCAAAATCTGCAAAAACCCGGAACCCACGAAAACAAACCCTGTTGTCACACCAACCAGCAGAATCAGAACCAGGCTCAGGCGCATCTCAAAGATCGCATCGACACCAATCGCTCGCTCACTCTGTAAAGCATCGCTACGAAAGCCCTAAATCCTTGCTCCACCTATGCTCTCCTCGCAGATCCTCTGGTGCTTCAACCCAGATCAGCTTACACAATGCCGCCCCAACGCATGCCACATGCCCCGGCCGCGGAACCCGCCCGCAAGATCTTCGATCCCTGGAATTCCTCCGCTACGGGGCATCAGCGCGCCGACAATCGTCTAGCGGGCAGCACGTCGTGGCGTGCATCGCGTACGGCGAAGCTAGCGCACCAGTACAAGGCGGGGCTGGGGGGCGGGAAAAGGGTCTATGATAGTGTAGGGGCTGGGAGTGAGGATTTTGGAAAGGATGGGAGAATGAAGAACGGCGGGTGGGAGAACAGGGCAGCGGGTCTGAGGGAGAAGGGGTGCCAGGATGTTAGGAATTTACTGGCTGGTCAGGACGGGGGAAGCAAGGAGCGGCGAGGGGAGGTTGAGATCAAAGCCAAGAGCAGGCGAGCCGAAGATGACGAATCCGGGGAGCAGCGGAAGTCGGGGCAGCCGAAGAAGATATTCCGTGATCTGCGTATCTACATCAACGGCTCTACAGCACCTGCGGTTAGCGACCACAGATTGAAATACTTGCTGGCGGAAAACGGAGCCGGTGTCAGCATCGCATTGGGAAGAAGAAGCGTCACACATGTCATTCTAGGGACTCCAAATGGAAGTGCAGCGGGTCCAGGGGCTGGCGGTGGGCTGGCCGCCAGTAAAACCCAAAAGGAGATCAAGAGGGTCGGTGGTTGCGGTGTCAAGTATGTTGGGGTTGAGTGGTAAGTACACTCAAGAGAACCGACTTTGTCCATTGGACCGCTAGATCTGGGCAGGTTGATAAGACTTTATAGGGTTCTAGAGAGCATCAAAGCTGGAAAGAGGCTTCCGGAAGCACGATTCTCAAATATGTCTATTGCGCCAAAGGGGCAGAAGAGCGTTTATGGGATTTTCAAAAGGAAAGGAACCGTAGCGGAAGATGAGAGCGAGACGCCGGTGATGGCATTGTGATTGTCTCTATGCGGGAAACCAACAAATGGGTATATTATGGGGGTATGTTGCATTGGAGGGGCGTTTCGGAGCGGTGATACCCAGATAGTTGATTCAATCAAAGGCGTTCAAATTTCACGTTCCCGTTGCGACAGACATACCTAAGTAAGTCGCGTCGGCCATCCATTCTCTTCAATGCTATACATTAGCCTGTTGGCCTCGAGGCGAAGAGAATCGTTGATGCATTGTGCGTTTTGATAGTCACAGGACGAATCTTCGAGTATCTCAAGCTTCAAAGATTATAGAGCTCCAGTACCAACTGCGTCCTCCTCTCCGCCCCCATCTGTACCCCCCCCCTCCTTCTACGCGAAAATTCACCAAACACGAACCCTTAGTATTCGCGGAAGGGGACAAGAGCTTGGTAAGGGCGTTCATTGGCATGCCGGAGATTAGCGAGAGGTCTCATCCATCTACCAAGTCTCTCAACCAACCTCATCATCCCCAGCTTATCCTTCCATACAATAGCCCCATCCGCAATAGCCCTATATTCGAAAACCTCTACAGCTCTAGACAGAAGCATGCAAGGCAAGTCCCTTTTTCTCACAATACCACCACCTCATACGAGATCCAACGATGTAAAAAAAATTCCTTCCTCCGGGTCATTCTCTCGCTCTCACTCTCACCTTGTGACTGGCTTTTTCATCTGATGCTTTAAACGAGGGTACTGTGCGATGAACCCATCGGGATGGTGCTGTTTGTTCTCGCCTTTTCTAATCCCATGGGATGGTTGATAGTGGTTACTTGTGTAACATCCTAGCTTATAGATCCCTAAAAAGGGAGTTTGGAACACGCATCAGTTTCCGCTTCGAACAACAGCACCTTTGAGAAATCTCCTATGCCCCCCCATGGTTTTCCCGCGAATGAAGATATTATCTTGGGAGGACATTAATTTCCTTCCGCCCCCAAGCGAAAGACTCTGAAAATTCTCAGCAAGAACACTGGTACTGCCAGGACAGTTTTTATATAAGATTCTTGCATGATTCTAACCTGTTCGATTTACAAAAGACATTCAAAACTCAGATGATGTTGGTAAACTGGAACACATTATACGGTGCACCATACCCACAACTGTGGCCCCCTGGGTTAGGGTTTAGGGTTATGGGTGAGGTGGTCTTGGATGGGCGATGTTAAAATCAGGGGAATGGCTGGGGCGAGGGATGGGGAGTCTACATGTGAATAACATAGTATGAGCATTTCATAAATATCCAACCGGGGGAATTAGCTACTTACCTTCCCCCCTTTCCTCTCGGAAAGCTCAGAGGTCCTACGGTCTTGAATCTGTACATTCAGGCATGCCAACTCTTCTTTCCGCCCCTCTCCCCTTCCTCAACTCTCAACCCCCCCCCCACAAAGCCCTCCCCCCTCTCCTGCTCCTCGGCCAGCGCTTCCAACCGCGCCATTAGCGCTTCCACACCCATATCCCGAGCTTGATAAGACTGTGGGGTTTGGCGTGTCCGAGGCCGAGGGTCCTGGGGAAGGCCGAGGGATTGCGGGGTTGAAGGCTGAGAGAAGAAAGGGGAGTATTGAGAAGGGAAGTCGTGGCGGAGGGTTTCCACGTCCAGAGTTCCGGCTCGGTGTGCTGGGTCGTTTTTCTGCGTTGGTGCGTTTAGGCGCGCCAGCTGTGGGGTCTTTGAAGGGGGGATGTGGATGTGGTAGGTCGGGAGTTGTTCGTCGGGAGACGAGAGCTGGTACTGGTGGACTAGGAATTTGTTCTGGTGAGCTGGGAGTTCGTCGTCGTGGCTTACGGTTTTGGATTCGTGGATCAGACGGTGGTTTTGGTCGGGAGCAGCGGGATCGAGCTTGTGATTGGTGTGGTAGTGTTGGGTTTGGCGGGAGGGGGATAGAGCGGCGAGGGCGAGGCGCCAGGGGATGCAGGACATCTTTGCTGGCGGTAGTTGGATTTTCTTGGATAAGTGGGTTTTGTGAGGGTGGGGACGATGGGAAGGAGGGAGATCTTAGATTGAGAGTTTTGTAGGCTATGGACGATGAGGGCTGGAGTTATGGGCTTGACAATGAGAGATATGGATTCGGGTTCCTGACAAAGGGATAGACGTGTTTGAGATACGATGGGACAATGGATATATGCGTATACGAGGTAAACCAAAGCGACTCTTCCACAGGACAGTAATGTATTACAAGCTCGAATCGAAAAGCAATCCACCGTAAGCTCTGAATGCCGACATCGGCGTATTGTTAAATCTGTTCAGTCGACTCACCTACTTAAACCCCCCTTCCAGGCGTTATACCCCTCCCTCCTCAAATCCCCATCCAACCTGTCCATATCCCACTCCTCAGCAAGTACCTACAGTCTCCACCGTCAGCGCTTCGAGGTCCTTTTCCGGAGCATCTCTGCGAAGTTCTCTGTCTTGTCGACTCTGGATCTCGTCTTGATGGAGTTGGTAGCTGGCGTGATAAGGGACTTCGTCCCGGTAGAGCTGGACGGGGGCGAGGTCGTATTCGGGCTCGGGGTAAGTGGGAGTTGTGGGACGGCGTCTGGTGGGCCGGGATGGGAAGCAGCCCATCGTGAAGGTTTGTAGGGGTTTTGGTGGGTGTTTGCTAAGATGATAGGTGTGTTTATTGGAGAGAAGGGGTTTGAGTTTGGGAAGAGAGGGTTTGAAAGTGGTAGAGGTTTTGACAACTGAAAGTGGAATGAGAGAAGACATGAGTGATGAAGCGGAAAATCGGACAATAATATGTTCCAGTTTGAAGTGTTCATTGAAGATTAAAAACAATGAAATAGTACAATATGTGTTCGGGTGTTGACATCGATAATAATTAGGAATCTCGTATCTCGTATTCTAAGCAGCTAAAGCGACCCGTCCTGGGCTTCGACTCTCCTTCGGGACTCCGTCAAATTTTCCCTCAGACTCACCTAGTAGTACTCATCATATTCCCGTTCTCGACGCCTCTCCCTCTTTCTTTCCCCCTTTCTTTCCCCTCCTCTGAGATCCCTGGCAAATCTGCCCATGTCTTGATGTTCATGAAGCTCCGCGAACCTCGACCCCACCTCTGGCGATTGACGACAACACGCCACTGGTTCCTCATCATGGTCCCGATGGCGTCGGTGTGATAGCATAGGCCCGAGCGTATTGTCATAATTATAGGTGGAGCGCCGGGAAGGGCGTGACGGCGTGCAGCCCATGCTTGTTGTGGGTAGTGATTTCTTGTGTGATTGGGGAGATGAGAAGCTGGGTGTAGGTGAGTAGCTGAGCGTAGTTCAAAAACGAAGAGAAAACGAAGGAAGCAAAACGTGATTAGGAGCCTTTATAGAAAATATTGAGACATGGATAATTATGGGCGCCGGGTCCTGACAATCAAATGTCCATAAACAGGAGAGCATTGAAGCTGTAAGGTTCCTGGACAATCCAATTGACCCATTCGACCCCTTAGCTATGTCGAAATCCTGGTCTAGACCTACCTACTAAACTTGTGAACTTGCATGATTATGTGACTCTTATTTGTATTTGGATGGTGTACTATCGATGTGTAGAAATTGATGATGCAAAAATAAACTATCATGATAATTCAACGGACCCATCCCGACTCTCTAGCGCATAGCCATGAACCAACGTACACCCAAAAAGATTGAGACTCACCTCTTATTCCGGCCAAACGACATGCCTTCCTTTGCCTCCATGTTCGACCATTCTCTCCATCGACGCCTGATGCTCCGCCAGAACTTCTAGAGCACCTTGCAAAGCTTCTGGATTGAACTGCCCACACTCTTTCTGCTGCGTGTAAGGATCCAGATTTGATTGTTGCTCTTGTGCGCGAGAAGGCACTGGAGCAACGGTGTAGTTGTCGTTGCGGTCGTACATCTGGTGTGCATGCCAGACTTGAGCGTGAGAGCGCGGTGGAGTTGGGGGCGGCAGCTTGGGCCGCGAGGGAAAGCACCCCATCGTTGCCCAGGTTGAGATCTATTCCTATCGAAGTTGATTGAGTTGTCTGAGAGTGATAGGTTGCTTGGGGATAGAAAATAAAACCAGAGGAATGAAGATGGACAAGAGTCTTGTAGAGGTTGGTAGGGAACTGGCTCGAAATTAAATGGTAGTGTCGACAAAGAACAATATGTATTTAAATCTCGACAATGGATCGCATTGTTCCGGTCTTGAACAATAGGATATCAGCAATCAGGCACTCTTGTTTGAATAGGTGTCCAGCCAATTAAGTTATGTTAGATAATAAAGTATAGAACAATGTGATGATTGACCTACAAGTGAAGTTGGCAATGAGATAATCGTTGAACGTCCAAGCTGCATGGCTATCTATGCGTACATTCTGATTATACTGTCAGTCACTGACTCATAATCCCTATCTTCGCCAAGATATGCATCGACTATCATACCTAGATCGTCTCCTTCAACTTGCGCAGTTTGATCTTCATCTGCAGCTCTTTCGCTACATTGGGTTCCATGATCGTCACTGTTGTGGTCGGAATTATGGCTACCTTCAGTGTTTGTAGCATCTCCTGACGTTGCGATTTTGAAACTGCGTTCTGCAACCCTGATCTTACACTCCCTCCTGCACACCTCTAGCGCAACCTTCACATCCTCCTTCCGCCAATTGTCCTTGTCCCCTTGCTTGAGAATTTCCCTCTCAATTCCTGCGTATCTTTGCCGAATGCTGTTCTCCTGCTCACGTTCGCACTGAGCGCAGAAAGGATGCTCGAGCGTTATAGAACTGACCACCTCGTTTTTATTGCCGCGGCACTTGTTATCTTTATAAGACCAGCCATGGAGACATGAACGAAAAAGAGAGTAGTGAGGGTAATGATCACAGGCTCCATCGTTAATTTTGGTGACTTTGCACATCGTGAAGAATGTGGTGATTTTTAGTTGGGTTCCGAGGATTAGTGCTTTGCGTTCAATAAAGATGCTCGAGCAAGACTCGCCGAGTAATTGATGAAGTCCGTATAATTTCCAAAAATAGGAAGGCTTCTGTCTTCTTGATGGATAGAGCAGAACGTGATCTCATATACCCAAAGCAGTATCCATAATGAGTGCATTGCTTGACGTCGGATGATTCTTTATGCGTGCAGCACAATAAAACATTACTACTGCTCTTCTCTTTGGCTCCTTCATCCTTTCTTGAAAGGAACAAAGCCAATTCTTGACCTCCCGATCCTGCTTTATTCCCTTCCCGAATGCACAATATCATTCTTCCATTGTGACCTTGGTGTTCCTTGTTACTATGCGTCTCCTTCTCGCCCCTAAGTACATATAAAGTCTTTACAAGTCTCTTATCAACCTTCATATCATCAAACACGTCACGTATATCTGGTCAGTGCAGCCACTCACACGGACATCACACCTCAGCAAGCCATTCAATTTAGATATATAATGTGCGACTCCATCGAGCTCTACGACGATTCTTGGTATAGTTCGAACGCTCTTTACACAATGCCGATGCCCGGGGAGTGTGTCACAATGGAAACTTACGTCAAAGCCCTCTGTACACTTGCTTTGGGGGCCTGGATGTCTTTCAGCGCTATCTTGCTCCTATATTTCAAGCTCAAGGATACTTACCAAGCATGGCAAAGGCCCCGACGAGACCGGGAGAGCCCCTTCTCATATATCTTTATGGCAGGCGGACAACCTTTCGAGAGAAAGCCTAGTCCCAGGAGGAATTATGTCACCAAGGATGTCCAGTGGGATAATTACCGTGCCGAGAAACGGAGAAGAATTTTCTAGGGGATCACTGGCGAATAAGACGTATCTGGCGAGTGGTTCTTGGGGAAAGATGTAACGTGAGACTTGGACCGAATCCAGCGATTGTATCTCTGTTTGATTCCCTCGTTAAGCAAACAATGTTTTATATCCTCTCATAGTAATTTTTTTCCGGGAATCTTTGAATCAGGTTGAACGATTAGGATTTCTCCCCCATCAACATATAGTGTTCGTACTTAACCAATTTCTTAAGATTTTTCCCGACCCTCAAGAGTCAATATCAACCCAGTCTCACTTAGTATATGAACAACTTTCAATCCTCACACAGAACCACAAATAGAGGACCCCATAGGGAATGGGTGTGGTGGTGTTCGTTGCTCCACGGCCACCTCGAAGGAGACTATTCAACGCTTGACAATGCCAAACAGCCTTGACGGATAACCAAGTTGGATGCTATTCTGTCGAAGTTGGACAGTCTACTATCAAAGACATCTTGGCCTTTGAAGCAGGAACGCCGGGCTTGCTGCAAGGCCTGAGTAGACGAACGAACATAACAGGCCCGACACTAGACACCTGGATGTCTGGAGCAGAAATTCTGGCTTGAATAGACCATTGAATATACCGGATTCGACAGCGAAGCTAGCAGTCGATTGCAGGATTTTACTGCTCTTGTTGCCAGCTCCTTTTCGAACTATTTTGCAGTGTTCGGCCCCGTCAGCTACCATGCGAAACAGTGACTAAACATTTAGATGACTGGAAAAACAGGCGCAATCTTTCGATGAGGCAAATGTCAAAATCAAAGCTGCTACACGAATGAGTGCCGGGCCACCAGTCATAACGGTAGCCGGATGTTGCAATAGACTTAGTGCTTTGCAATCATCAAAAGCCCCGACATCAATCAAAACGATCGTGTTTTGACTCATATGGGACTGTCTACATTTGGAGATATGTGCGTGGCTTTGGAATCAAACACTCTCGGTTGCGGATGCGGATATCGAGCGTACCGGAATTTAATTCGCCATTAACTCCGTGAAGTTCTCCATCATCTGTACAAGAATTCATTTCATTTGTTCTTAACATAAGTGATAAACTTCGAGTTTTTTTCAAGACTGAAAAGAGTCCCAAAGTTATCGTGACACTCTATTCCACACATTCAGCGCCGGCAAGCAGATCTGCAGCCCACAGAACGATCATCATCGACGCGTCAGCTTCGTCCTGCCCACAGACGCCCGATTCTGATAGCCCTCAGTACTTCGAAGACCCTGCGCATAAAAGTGCCGAGAAGGCGAGGAGGCAAACAGACGAGCATTTACTGAGCTAGTACAGGGAAAAGCCGAGACAATACGAGTGTGCTGGTCCGGACGATGAGCGACTCTCAAGGAAATTTGACAGATCTGACTACGTAAATGATGAGGATTATTATCGCATCAGCTCCCCTACTCACTCCTGGCTCCTCTCTTCACAACGGGCACCTTACTTCTGACTGCCCAATCCACCTTGGCTCCCATTCACGATGCCTGCTTTTACGGTACCTGCTGTCACGGTGCCTGCTGTCACGGTGCCTGCTGTCACGGTACCTGCTTTCACGGTACCTGCTCTCACAGTACCCATGCCATCTTTCACGGTACCTGCCTCGAATAAGTCGGAATAAATTCCGAGTATTCAAATCAGGATCTCATTATTGTCGAAATTACTGAAGATCATTTCTGAAATCCCCACGGCGTGCAGACGAGATATTCCAATCTCCATGTTTAATTTGAGCATAGAATATAAACAACCCAGGCAGGTATGCATGACTTAGAAAGCGAATTAAGGTCGTGTCAAATCAAGGGACATAAAAGCTTAAAGCACAAGATCGAGCGTGTACCCGGGAGAGGTATATATATATACTCAGAAAGTATACACCTTCAAAAGATCCAGGAAGCGTATACCCTGGAATTGTATTATACCCTCTTAAACGTGATTTCATGGATACGTATAACAATACCGAGTAAGGCTACTCAGACTCAAGCACAAACATGCTCCGTATCTCATGGTGACGCAAGAGCAAAAGCACCTCCGATTACAGTAATCAATCGTTAGACTTCCCCTTCCACTTATGGGGGTCGATGCTCCTGAAACAATGCTTGGAGCACCACACTTTCGTCACAGCAATGTACCAACGAACACGGCTAATGTGATACAGAATCTCGTAAGTATGGCATTGTCTGGCCCCGGAAACATAGCTATCAGCCTGCTTGAGTCATGTTGTTGGCGCACAACCAGTAAGGATCTGGGTCGATGGACTATAGAAAAATTGATTCTACCAGGTGCGACCTATCATCATCCAGCCACGCCATGCCCGCATAGCGAATTTCAATGAACTGTACTCGGAATCCACAACACAACATATTTTTCTGGCCCGACCACAACCTCATGCTTCTTCCACCGCCCCTAGAAATGAGGGGTGTTTAAAGCCATTCCCATCAACAAACCAGCGATCAACCCAGCACAAGGTAGGGTGAGCACCCATCCACAGAAGATGTACGCCAATTGTTTCCAGTTGACCGCGGCAGCGTCAAAGTTCATCAACGCCACACCGACAAGCGCACCAGTAAGACACTGGGTAGTCGAGACAGGAAGAGCCAACTGTGAAGCGAGCAAGACGGTGATGGCAGCGCCGAGTTCAACAGAGAAGCCTCGGATAGGACTGACGCGCGTGATTCGGTTACCTAAGGCGCGGATGATATGGTATCCGAAAAACCAGAATCCGGCGCCGAGGAGGAAGCCGGCGATGACCAGGATCCAGACAGGTGTGTCGGCCTTGCTGGTGACTTGGCCCGTCATGAAGGTATTGTAGGCAGCGACCCAGGGTGCAACGGCGTTGGCGACGTCGTTGGAACCATGAGCGATGGACATCATCATGGCGGAGGCGACTTGTGCGTACGTCCAGAGATGCTCGACCTTGTTATCGTAGATGGCGGCATGAGAGTGGATGGAATGGAGAAGTCCTGCATCGAAGGTGACGCAGTCTTTGGTAACCCCGCGGAGGAAGATGTACTTGACCCAGGCGAAAGCACGAGCAGGATGGTAGATAGACTTCCCATTGGTGGGGCCCAGGAATTTCTCGCGGGGTTCCATGAGAGCAGAAGGACCCAATGAAGAGTCATCTGACGCTGCCTTCTCGTCGGTCGGGGTGGACACATCAACGCCCTTAGACGAGATCATCTGTGTATCGTATGGTGAAGTCGATGCGGTAGAGCCGTCGGATGGATGCGCGAGCTTGGCACTGCCCGAGTAGTCCTTGACGACCGTCGTGCTCTTTGACGGAAAGTAAAGCGGAGGGTTTTCGCGCCACAGTAGCGGGCCCAATGGCACATGCCATACTCGGACACGTGTGTCTTCGCGGACCAGACGACGATGTAAGTATGGAATGAGAAAGGCGCATGTAAACGCGAGCACACCGAAGAAGACACCTAGGATGATGCCGACGGCCTTACCAGCGCCAAATTCTGCCAATGAATCGCCGTTGGGAACTTCGACGACCATGAAGAGTGCCAATACGGCCGCGGTGAAGGAGAGGTAGACTGGTATGAGACGCATAGCCCACTTGAAAGGGTCCTTGCGCTTAAGGATGCCGAACTTAATGGTACCAAATATGATAGCGGCAAAGCAACCGGCGATTAGTGGTGCAATGGCCCATGACGCGGCTATCTGGGACACACTCCCCTTTTTCCACCCCCATTGCACTTTGGCGCCCGCAGCAATCCCGGCACCAACGAGGGCACCGACAACGGTTTGGGTGGTAGAAACAGGAAAGCCAGATCTCGTGGCAAAGATGAGCCAGGTCGCGCTGCCGAATTCGGTGCAGGCCATGGTCAGGATCAGGGTAGCTGGCTTGGCGTTGAAATGCTTGATATCGATGACATTGCTCTTGATAGTGCCAGTCACCCGCGATCCGAGGGCGACGGCGCCGACAAACTCAGTGATCATGGCCAAGACACCGACTTGTGGCATTGTGAGAGTGCGCGCGGCCACGGAGGTGGCGTAAGAGTTGGCAACATCGTTGGCCCCATTTCCAAAGGAGCTTACGCAGAAGGCGATAGAGATCAAGGCAATGATCCACGAATACTTTTCGAGGACAGCCATTTCTGGGTGCGTTTGGATGAAGCAGATAGATCAGAGAAGCGTGGGAGGCTTTGTCGAGGCGGGAGTCCAAGATTCCACGACGCATTGATACAGAGGCAGTCATTGTTATATAGCCCTGATGGCCGCAGATTTTCGTGAAATTTCCATCTCTACTGCGTACGCCCAAAAGTAGTACACGATGAAGCACTTGAAGCAGTATCTGACCAAAGACGAGGATGCATCTGAGAACGTGCTCATGGATGCTCGTCATCAAAGGCGTGAGACTGTGCCCTTGGCAGCTTGGTATTTTCACGCTCGTGGGATTTGATACCACCCTTTTCCCCCAAAGTAGCTAGACCTTCTTGTGGCCGCAGCGTCGTACTAGAACCGCTGCATCCATCAGTCTGGACCTCGTAAGCGGCCAATGACAACCAGATAGGTTTCGGTAATAGCTGATCGCGTCGACACCTCCCGAGTGTCTATCTTGTCACCACGCCCAGCCCGCCAAGAATGCCGTCATTCCACGCGCGAGCCCCTAACACAGGCTGACCAAAGTGCATCACATCACACCACATGGCATTCGGCAAGACCATCCTTGGCTCCAAGCCCTTGGCTCTTGGCACGTTGTCCCGACATATGCGTCCTTGCTCAGCTCCAACAGCCGCGGAAACACCACCGCTGAGAAGCCAAGACAATAAGAATCACATGTCACTACCTGCCAAGGTTGATCTGGATCAACCCGCTATACCCTGTAGAAAGGACGTTCGCCAACCTTTTGCGCCGCAGGGATACTAGCGTTAGTCGCCACTCTTGAAATCGCCCATCGAATCAACCTATCTAACAATGAAGTGAGCCGATCTCGAGATGAATCTCGAGATGAGGAAAGCTAGACGCGCGCCACAAGCGTTATCCGTACCTCGCCCTAAGCTCATCTAAGCTTAGGGCGGGGTACGGATACATGAGCCAAAATCTATTGAACGACATGGGAGCGTCAACATTTGCCTCCACCGGCGAAGTCTAGCTCAGCGGCCCCATTCCTGGCATTCGGCAAACGGAGGAAGACGCGCTCACAACCCGTCCTGGTCGAACAGGACAAAACACTCCACGTGAGAGAGCAGCCTTAGGCGTAGAAACCGTGATCCGCCAAGGAGTGATCCGCCAAGTATAACGTCCCTGCGTAGCCCTGGAGGAGTCTCGGGGAGGCCGCTTTCTGGCGAGGCCTATTGGTTGTACAGCAAGGGTATAATAGCAACTGCGTCTAGGGGGGGCGCGTGTTCCGATCATTCGATGACAAACTTCTGGCCTTTCATAAGAGGATAAACACTGCCATGGCGTGATTGTAGTGTGTTCCCTACGAGATTGTGGGGTCAAAAGCTGTCGCCTCTCGGAGTGGCGGAGCGCACTTGGCAAGCTTGGCGAGCTTGGCGAGCTTGGCGAGCTTGGCGCTGAAATACCGCTTATCGGCACTCGATCTCACAAATTCACAATGTTGTTGGTCCTTTCTGGTTCGGCTTTGTCATGTTGTCTCTCGCGTCTCCATTTTGTCGGTCGACATTTTCGTCATCTCTTTCGAAGCACTTACCTACTTCGTCATACAACCGCCAAGTCTTAGCGATGCCGATCAAAATGAGAGCGGCATCAGGTATAACATCGTCCTTCGTCCCGTGTTTCCGAAGAAGTCGAATCCGACAGCACGTGATAATCACGATCCCGTCCATCTTTGCAGCTTTCCATCCAGAAAGCTAGACGACGTCTTTCTATCCTATTCAGAAGACATCCTCCTTCCACACCGTCAATCCATTTCTCTCCTTAACATGGGTACCTCAAAATTTACCAAGCAAGCTTACCCTAGCCATCCCTTCCTACTACCACCAAGTCAGATCTTTGATCAACTAGGCACAAACCACGAAAAGGGCTTAAGCCAGCTCAAGGTTCAGGAGGCCCAAAAAATCTATGGACCAAACAAGATTGAGGGAGAAAGTGGAGTGAAATGGTACTCAGTCCTCCTCAAGCAGATCAGCAACGCCATGATCCTCGTGCGTACTCCCCAAGTCAAAATGATGGCGAAGCACGCTCAATGCACAGCCAATTGGTCATGCATACCAGAAGAGGGCCATCGTAGTTGCTCGCAAATTAAAAAAGACTCGTGCTAATGGCACATCCAGGTTCTTGTCCTCGCCATGGCCCTTTCCTACGGTGTGACAGACTTCATCGAAGGCGGCGTCATCACCGCCGTCATCATCCTCAACGTTGCAATCGGATTCTACCAAGAATTCCAAGCCGAGAAGAAGATGGACTCTCTTCGTTCGCTCTCCTCGCCCTCTGCATCCGTCCTTCGAGATGGTGTTATCGAGACTGTCCCTTCGACTGAAATTGTCCCGGGGGAAATCGTCCAAATCAAGACCGGAGACACCATTCCTGCCGACTTGAGACTTGTTGATGCCATGAACCTCGAATGTGATGAGAAAATATTGACTGGAGAAGCAATTCCTGTAGCGAAGGACGTGAATATCGATTTCTCGACCAATGATGAGCTGTCGACCGGTCTTGGTGATCGTATGAACATGGCCTATTCCTCCTCTACTGTCTCTAAAGGGCGAGGTCGTGGCATTGTCGTCTTCACTGGTATGTACACCGAAATAGGCAAAATCGCCGAGTCAATGCAAAGCAAGCAACGCAAAGCCGGACGATCTATGTCTTCCAAGCATAGCAATATGCAACCAGTAAAAGGGGCCGCGCTCCTTGTGTGGGATGGCCTCGGAGCTTTCCTTGGCCTTACAACAGGGACACCCTTGCAGAGAAAATTGAGCAAACTTGCTTATACTCTCTTTGGATGTGCGCTTATTCTTGCTGTTATTGTGTTTGGTGTAAATCGGTTCAATGTCACGAATGAGGTCGCCATATATGCAATCTCGACAGGTGTTTACCTCTATCACTAATACTGTTACTGCCATCTTATGTTAAGCACATCTCAGGTATCGCGATCATCCCAGAATCTCTCGTTGCTGTCCTGACCATCACGATGGTGGTCGGTATGACACAGATGCGCAAACGCCGCGTTGTCATTCGCCAACTCAGCGCTCTCGAAGCTCTTGGGGGTGTGACCAATATATGCTCAGATAAGACCGGCACCCTTACCCAGGGCCAGATGGTGGCTCGAAAGGTATGGATCCCGGACTCTGGGATCTATACCGTGGATGGAGCAAAAGACTTGAATCCAGAGAAAGGTACCCTTAGCTTTTCAAGTAACCCAACGAGCAAGTCCTCCACCCAAAATGACGAGAAAACCGCGCTAGAGAAGGCACCGACGGAAACACCAGATATCACCCCGCAATTCGAATCCTTCCTCCAATCAACCGCACTGTGCAACCTCGCTATTATCTTCTACGACGATCAGAAAAACGAATGGAAAGCAATCGGCGACCCCACCGAAATCGCACTGCAAGCGTTCGCCCATAGCCTCAACTACGGCAAGAAATCTCTCGAAGAATCCCACGGCTGGAGACAGCAGGCCGAATATCCCTTCGACAGCGCCATCAAGCGCATGTCAGTCATCTACGCTAAAGACAGCTTATACCACGTCTTCACCAAAGGCGCCGTTGAGCGCGTCCTCGACCTCTGCACCTCTATCTCCACCCCTTCCAACCCCACTCCCATGACGGAAGAAAAGAAATCTCTCATACTCAACCAAGTGACCCTCCTAGCCGAACAAGGCCTTCGCGTGATGGCAATCGCCAATCGTGTGCTCTCCTCCCCCATCGATACACACTCGCCACCAATCCGCGAAGAGATTGAATGTAACCTCACCTTCCTCGGCCTCGCCGGCCTCCACGATCCCCCGCGCCTAGAAACAAAAGCCGCAGTTCGCGAATGCTCTGAAGCAGGCATCAAAGTCCACATGCTGACCGGTGACCATCCATCCACCGCCGCCGCTATTGCCAGAGAAGTCGGTATCCTCCCCTCTCAATCCACGATCTCGTCCCTCCCGCGCAGCACAGCCGACTCCATTGTCAAAACAGCCGCGGAATTTGACGCCTTATCCGACTCCGAGATTGACGGTCTCCCCACCCTCCCCCTAGTAATCGCCCGCTGCGCACCGTCTACTAAGACTCGCATGATCGCCGCCTTACACCGGAGAAAAGGCTTCTGCGCCATGACCGGCGATGGCGTCAACGATGCCCCCTCGCTACAAGCCGCCGATGTGGGCATAGCCATGGGTATCACCGGCTCCGACGTGGCAAAAGGCGCCGCGGACATCGTCCTCACAGACGACAACTTCGCATCCATCGTCAGCGCCATCGAAGAAGGCCGGCGCATGTTCGATAATATCCAAAAATTCGTGCTGCATCTCCTAACCGCCAACGTTGGGGAGGTCGTTCTCCTGATAGTAGGCCTGGGATTCCAGGATGAGAGTGGCCAGAGTGTTTTCCCACTGTCGCCGCTACAAATCCTCTGGATCAACATGCTCACCTCATCTTTCCCCGCGTTTGGTCTCGGCCGCGAGGGAGCGTCTTCCGACGTCATGAAACGCCCCCCTCGGGACTCGAAGCGAGGCGTCTTCACCTTGCAAATCATCGTCGATATGGCCATCTACGGGCTCATAATGGGCGCGTGTACACTCCTCACCTTCGTCATCATCGTCTATGGTCCCGGGGAAGGCAACCTCGGAACGGATTGCAACCGCGAATACTCTTCCTCCTGCGACATCGTCTTCCGCGCTCGCGCGGCCGTATTCGCGGAAATGACGTGGCTCATCCTCGTTAGCGCATGGCAGTTCAAGTCTTTACGAAGGTCAATGTTCAGCTTGGACCCCGAGGGCACGGGCAGAGACAGCAAATTCCCCTTCTTCAGAGATGTCTACGCCAACAGATTCCTCTTCTGGGCTGTGGTTAGCGGTGCACTTTCTGTCTTCCCTGCTGTTTATATCCCAGGGTTGAACACGGCTGTTTTCAAGCATTCGGGTATTGGGTGGGAGTGGGCACTTAGTTTTGGAGCTGTTCTCGTTTTTGTAGTGGGGGTTGAGGGTTGGAAGGGTCTCAAGAGGGCGTTTGGATGGTTTGACGATGTGAACAAATGTGAGGAGCAGGACGGGTTTGGTGTTGGGCATGGAATACTGAGCTTAACGCGGAGTCTTTCGAAGATTAGGATGGACACGGGGAGAAGCATTACAAGGGTCGAGAGGGGGACTGGTGTTTAGTGGCACCCTAGAGTAGAATAAAAGGTTGATGAACAAATGCAGTAAAACCTGGCACCTGGCTATAGCGATTTTCGGTATAACGATATTCCGGATAGAATTTCTTGTATCCACTGACTTTTGGCCTAATTCGGTAACCCCGTACGCACTCCTATCGACCTACCATTCCTCTCTAGCTTTAGTATTCTGTCTATCTCCATTGACATCGTCCATTCCAGTCCGGATCGGCTCCTGAAGGGATGAATAATAAATGAGGGGGACAAGATAAAACAATGAGCGCGAACCTGGACGCTCTCCCAATTCCAAGATAGAATATTCCTCTTCCCTGCCTCGCTAATAACTGCCCACAAGACCATACATCCATCACGCCCATCCCACACCTGTGCTCTCCGACAATGTAGCCGGCAGCCAGCGAATGCAAATCCCGTCGGCGCCCGCCACCTCCCGACGCACTCGGCCCTTCGCTTCCAAGGACCTCTTCTGACGACTCTTTCCCACCGCGGGTGTTTGCTCTCTTGGCACGGAGTTGCTGCCATCTTCTCAATTGAGCCGAATTCTATTCTCCCTTGAAGCTCGATCTCGTTTGGTCTCATTCTCCGCTGCTCTGGAGTTCAGTGACACCACTCAGACGGATATCGAGGTTGGATTAGGAGGGTAGTGATACTGTGTTGGTTTATGAGTTCGCTTTTGTGGAGCAGGAGCGTGTGCTACTCGAGTCGAAGTCTCGCCCAGCAATTGAGTATCATGGCCGGACGTTGAAACACGTGAGCTGGACTGATGGATGATATTGTTATTCGAGGGGTCGGGGTTTCGAGTTTGTCTGCAACTTTCCAGAGGCAAGCATGACGTTTATGCTTTGTCGTCCCTCACCGCCATCATGCTGATGTATTATTGTATTTTGGCGGACTGGCACACTCAGAGAGACAAGCGCAGCTTTTGAACCCACTCCATCCCCAAAACCTCCTCCGCAGTCGCCCTCTCCCCAGGCTCATACCTCAAACAGCCTTCCAAGAGCAACCGCAGCCCAACCTGGTCCTCTTCACTCAGCTGCTCGGCCTTCTTTGCAGCCGGTGGCGTTGACCTCATCCTCCCGATCCTCACTGCTAGCGGCTTGACCTCTTGATACTCCTCTGTCAAATCCTCAATCTTCTTCCTCCCGTCCTCGTAATATTCTCCTCTCGCTTCCCACTTCCACCACCATCGCTCCGGTAGCCGTCCGAGGGTGTCCACGATTTCCGAAAGTACGTCATCGGTGGTGGGCATGAAGCCCTCGAAGAGGGATTTGTTGTTGAAAAGCGCGAAGACTGTGCATGCAAACGCCCACATGTCGGTTGGCTGGTCGACGGGCTCACCGAGGAGCGCTTCTGGCGCTTGGAGGAGGATCGGGGTGTGCCATTTCGTTCGTAGTTCGGCGGCGAAGGAGGCTTCGCCAAAATCGAGGATCGAGATATTATTCGTGGGGGGTTTGCCCAGTTTCAGAAGGATTGCTGGGGGCACTGCATACAGGGGCGCGTCTGGCTCGAGCGGGTTATTGTCGTTGCGATTTATAACTTGCTTAATGGGGGTGCCTATGTAGGAGTAGAGTTTCTCGATAGGCCAAGAGTCGAGGTTAGGTAGTCTGAATGCGATATTTCTGAGGTGGACGTCTGACGTGTTGTAAGTCAGTAATGTCAGCTAGATAAAAGACCTTTTTGTATTATAGTGAAGGCTTACTTACCTCCGTGGATAATACCGCAAGAATGTATATCAGCCAAACCGAGAGCTAATTGCACAGTGACTCTTCGTGCAATATCGAGCGATAGAAGGTCGCAATCGAAAGATTCTTTCACATCTGAGACAGTTGGGCCAAGGATCTCGGTGACGAGGCATCTGTGGCTGCCATTCGGTCCTCTTATGGAAAAGTCATTGAGAAGAGACGAAACAAACATGCGACCTGGATGGAGGGGGTAATTCTGATGGATTATTTCCAGCACCTGTGACTCTGAGCTACGCTCTGAGGCGGTCGCTGTGACAACCTTCAAAGATACGTATCTGTCTGCGGTAGAGTCTCTAGCCAGCCAAACGGTGGAAAAGGCGCCATACCCTAATTTGTGGACGATGCGATACCGACCTTGACAGTACTCGTCGCCTAGCTTGATCGGGTGATAGCCACCTGGGCGGTAGGCTTCGAGGTTCTCAACGTCGTCCTGCCAACGGTAGACCGTTTGGTGGGTTGGAAAAGCGGAGCTCATGGCTTTGATTGGGCTAAAGATTCGCCTTGTCAAGGGGGACGCAACCCTAAGAAAGGCCAGACACATGCTTTGGTTAAAAGAGATAAAAGAGAGCACCTTCTTCAACTACATCCACCATGTTCAGAAGACCTTCGGTAACTCCAATTTCTGGTAACAAGACTCCTAGAAAGGAGCTTTCTTTGCTCACCAAAAGTGAAATATCAGGACAAGCTAAATTAGGCCTTACTCGTACATCCACCCAAATAGCACGATGTTTGGACGTTCCCCGAAGCATCGTTCGAAGCGTTTTGGAAGGCTTCAAACAACACCCTCCGGAGCTAACAAACTCAGATCAGGAAGGCCCTTATCAATTACATCTCGAGAAGTTAGAATACTGTTACGTCAGTTACGATCGAAGCTCAAAATCACCTGAAGACAGCTGAAAAAGAGCATCGGGATCGATTTGAACCCGAGAACTCTCAACGCAACACTACAAGCTCACGGAATTTCTCATTGACTAGCTCTTCGGCGAGCGAAATTAACATCTGAAGTTGCTCTGCTTCGATTAAAATAAGCTGAAAAGCATAAGAATTGAACCGTGAATCAATGAAGCAATGCCATCTGGTCGAATGAAACATTCGTGACTCAAGAAACAGGTAAAGCACGAAAATGACTCTTTGAAACCTTTGATCAGAAATGAGATAGAAACAAAGTAACAGAAATCTTCAAAGAAATTCGACACCCAGAATCCCTCGAAAACCCCCGTAACGAATACGTCAGTGAAGACGAAGGCAACAAAATCACCTGCGACGGGCCCCTCCCTTCCTTCCAACTCCCTACCCCTTACAGCGTCATGCCGCCCCGCTCCGACTTTCAAACCAATCAGCAACTCTACGCCGTCCAACTCAACGGCGGCCTCCTGGGCGCCAACGCCGGCGGCTACTGCCACCGCAGCGACGCCCTTGACCCAATCGGTACCTTCCCGGTCCAAACCTTCTGGTTCTCCGACGAAATGACCCCGCGCCTCGACTGGACCTAGGGCGGGGACCAGTTCTTCGCCAGCGCAAGCATTCGCCTCCACTGCTGGCTCCACTGCCGCTGCAGCGTCGGCGAGACAGACAAATCGTCCACGGCGCGCGTATGGCGCTTCGTCGAAGGCCATCAGCTCGCGCTGCGAGACTCGGGCCAGATCGACCTCGAGCGGAGCGGCGACAGCGGCAGCAGCAGCAAGACAACCTTTGTGGAGATGGGGGGTAGCGGGAGCGGCAACGGCGAGCCCGACCCGAAACGAATGAAAATAAAATCAACAACCATGACCATCCTCCCTCAGCAAGACAACCGAACCCACCCCGCGGCACCTGCGGCCCTGCCCTCGACGACGGCGGCCATCCCCACCACCTCTGCCTCCAGCCCTGGCCGACAACGCTCCTAGGACCCGTCCCCCGCGCACCACCGATAGCCACCGAAATCATCCCGCCCGATCCCCATAGCCCCACCGGCAAAACCGACTTGACCATCTGCGGCAACACATGTCAGGGGCCGCAGGACTGCAGCGCTGGCGGCGTCGGCGGTGGTGATTGCACGGGCAATCGGACCACCGATTTTGCGTGCACGTGCGCGTATCCGAGTGCGCGTGATGCGCGGTGGTTAGGGTTGGATTCGGTGATGCCGGCGAGTGTGTGTTTGGTGTTGATGGGGGTGGCGTTTGGGCATAAGGGAAGTGGGGGATTGCATGAGAGGGACGAGGTGGGGGATGGTTATGGCTATGGGCGAGGGTTAGGGTCAGAGAGGAGGAGATACTTGGATCGAGAGGGCGAGCAGTGGCGGTGTCGGTGCAATGCTACCTTGACGCATAATCTGTGTTGTGGGAGTGGGCATGGTGTGGTTTGATTGATGTGACGCCTTTTTTTCAGCATGTTGTTAGGCCCCTTCCTGCTGCCTAGCTGCCTTGCTTCCAACACTGCGCCTCTTCAAAAGTTTCGTTAAATAGCTCTATTCGTCTTGCATTGGGTCCTCACTACACGGGAACCAATTTTTGGGTGTGCCGATTTCCCACTACTTTTCCGGTCTTCTACTCTCGCTCGTAATTTCCTCGGTACCTTTCCGTTTACCTGCTTCTTGGACCAAGCGAATGGAGAAAGTACCCGATTTTAAGAAAATGGGATTCGAGGACCAAGGCTCGCACGTCTATGCCTCGTTGTCGAGCTGCGAATCGACCGATCTTGTTGAATTGCATCCCAAAACCAAGCGGAGTGCTTACTGGCTACTGCCTAGGCTGAAATTGCACTCACTACATACTTACAGTAGACTCCTAGAGATCCCCGCCAGAGGGCGTCCAATAGAAGCCGATTACCGTTCACCATCTCGCCAGTATCCCAGCCATAAGCGGAATACACCCCTGGTGGAGGCTTCCAATGAAAGTCGGTTGCCACTCACCATCTCGCCGGTATCCCAGCCATGGGCTGAAGCACTCATACCTTTGGCCTCCTCGCCTTCTACCTTCCTTCCCAGTTCAGAGATCAATTATGTATTACATATATAACCAGATTTGACAAAGGCCTGTTTTTATCGAGGCCTATCGAGGCTATCTACTAAATTATCACCTTATTTTGAGAGATCTTCGATAGCCACCCTGACTCAGCTTAAGTGGCCCCCAGAGTCTACAATTCCATGCGAGATCTGTCTCCGACGCTAGCTGCTAAAAACCCCTCTTCATCTTCATGAGTTTGACGTCCACTGCTGCTTCCTATCGCTGACTCATCATCATGAGTGCAAGGCAACGACAATTCTCGCCGCAGGACTATACAGTTGGATGGCTCTGTGCTCTACCGCTCACCGAGCAAGTCGCAGCACTCATGATGCTAGACGAAGAACATCAAGCGCCTACTACAAAATCCGCCAATGATCACAACGCGTATATCTATGGCTCCATCGGTAGCCATAACATAGTCATTACGTGTATGCCCCTCGGTCAGCCTGGCACAGCTTCTGCATCAAGAATGGTAGGTTCGATACCGAACAGCTTCCCAAACTTGAGGTTCTACTTGTTTGTGGGCGTCGGGGGAGGGATACCTCGCAATCCTCCACATTCAAATCAGGCGCAAGATATCCACCTTGGAGATGTTGTGGTTGGGTTGGATGACACTGCGGGAGTTGCAGGTGTCGTTCAGTACGACTTGATCAGAGACTACGGACCAAAAAAAAGGGAGCTATTAGGGATATTTGATAAACCACATCCGGAGTTGCTGAACAATTTGTCGATGCTGTTCACTAGAATCAAGGCAGGAATGAGTGACCCCGTCAGGCATTTGGGAAAGCTTGCAGACTTGGAGCCAAATTTTTCTGAGCCCCCACCTGGCGGAGATAGATTGTATCAGTCAAGTTGCAAACACAAGAACGGTGCCGCGAACTGCGATCAATGCCCAATCGACCAGCTCGTGGACAGATCTGAGCGTCCGAACCCGAAGGTCCCAATATTTCACCGCGGTCAAATTCTTTCAGGAAACTCGGTTATCAAGGATTCCGACCGACGAGACGAACTCAGCCGAGAATATCCTCATGCACGTTGCTTTGAAATGGAGGCTGCCGGAGTAGTGGACCAGACACACTGTCTAGTGATACGGGGCATTGCCGACTATGCGGACTCCCACAAGAATGGGACATGGCAACCTTATGCAGCCGGGACAGCAGCAGCTTTCGCGAAAGAATTGCTTTTGACCGTCCAGCCTTCAAACATACAACAGATAGGTCCCGTAAAGAGTACGTAAGAAGGTTATACCTGTATTAAATAAACTGTTACCACGACAGCTGCCCATTAATCATGATCACACAAAGAACATTTTTCACTCCAACTTCATAGTTGTCGTTGAACTAATGTTATGTAATAGCCCCTATAGAGCCAATCTTCACTGTGCCATTTTCACGAGACAAGGATTTTGTTGGCCGCAAGGATATATTAAAGAGTATCGATCAAGGATTCCTTCAGGGGAAGACCCTTCAACGGATGGCATTAGCTGGAATCGGCGGTATTGGGTAGGATATGCTCGCCTCAGTTGATGTCGTTACTGACGTTGAATAGGAAATCTCAAATCGCTATTGAATACGCATATCGACTACACAAAAAATCGCCAGCAACATCGGTATTCTGGGTTCATGCCAATAATACTGCTCGTTTTTAAACAAAGCTACCGGAATATCGCCAGCGCCGCGAAGATTCCAGGTATTGAAGACCCGAAAGCTGACGTTCTAAACCTGGTCTTTCAATGGCTAGGTAGTGATGAAAGTGGCAGTTGGCTTTTAATCCTAGATAACGCGGATGATATGGACTTATTTTTCAGCCCGTTTATATCTGCCACAGCTCAGACTTCGGCACCAAATATTGAATCGCCTTGTTTGTCGGGATATCTACCTCAGACCGGGACCGGATCAATTCTAGTAACATCTAGGGACGAGGGCACCGCGATACGTCTCACTGGTTCGAGGAAGCAAGTGCTCCGGGTCGAGATTATGTCAAAAGATGATACTAATGCATTGCTTCACAAAAAGTTACCTGACGATTCTTCAGATACGACAGCAAAGGAACAATTGATTATCGAACTTGGTTCCATTCCATTAGCGATCACTCAAGCTTCAGCTTACATCGCTATCCAAGGATCAAGGATAACGATTGCCAAGTACCTTCAATTACTCCGAAGTAATAATGATAAGCAGGTCCATCTTCTAAGCCGAAACGAAGCAGACCTTCGGAGAGATCCTGAAGTCCCAAACTCGGTAATCACAACATGGCAGATTTCTTTCTTAAAGATCAAAGAACGAAATGCTGCCGCTGCTGAGCTCCTATCGCGTATGTGTTTTCTCGATCGACATGGGATTCCTGAGTTTCTGTTTTGTGAAGAAGATGACGAGCCGTCTCTGGGCTTTGAAGAGGCTGTGGGAATTTTGATTCAATTCTCATTCGTAACAGAAGTATCGGAAAAAAAGACGTTTACGATTCATCGACTGGTGCAGCTTGCAACTAGAATATGGTCCGAAACGTACGGAGAGGCTGAACGAATCCGAGAGGAGGTTCTAGATCTCGTTTGGCGTCATTATCCAAATGGGAAATACGAAAACTGGAGTAGATGTGAAGTTCTGGAGCCGCATGCACAAATCGTTTTGGGTTCTACCTATAACTCACACAAATCTGAGCTTCAGAAAGCGAAGATTTTGAACCAAAATGCTTGGTATAATATGACTCAAGGAAGGTTCAAAATCTCAGAGGAAAAGGTTCAAAAAGCTATAAATCTCAGAAGGTCATATTTGGATCTCGATCATCTGAACCATCTACAAAGTGTTTCTCTCCTGGCAAAGATCTACACGCTCCAGAGGCGCTGGGATGAGGCAGAGCAGCTACAGGTGCAGATTTTAGAGACAAGCAAAAGAGTGCTGAAAGCCGATCATCCTTTTACGTTAGCCAGCATTGGCAATCTGGCAGTGACCTATAGAGGCCAAAGGCGTTGGGATGAAGCAGAGAAGCTACTGGTGCAAGTGATGGAGACAATGAAAAGAGTGCTTAAACCCGATCGTTCAGACATGCTGGCTATCATGGCCGAGCTGGCAATGATCTATAGAAACCAAGAGCGTTGGGATGAAGCAGAGAAGCTACTGGTGCAAGTGATGAAGACAATGAAAAGAGTGCTCGAATCCGATCATCCAGACACGCTGATTATCATGTTTCATCTGGCAGTGATCTATTGGAGCCAGGGACGCTGTGCCGAAGCTATTGCGTTAATGCGAAGTACCGTTGACGTTCAGAAAAAGGTCATTGGGGAGGACCATCCTCATACTGTAATTTCAATTAAGTGGCTGAAGTATATGTCTGGTCCATAACATCTTGATATACATAGGGGGAGAAAGAACCCATAGCGTTGACTCAGGTAGCAACCATCGAGTTCAAAACCCATCTTTCATGCCTCGATCAATTCGATCCAAGGCTTTCGACCTTTCCCAGCGCCGTTGCCAACTCTTCAACAGCAAGGTCTTACTTCCAACCAGCCTCACAGGACCCCCATCACCTTCTACTGCACACTACAACGGTGTGAATACCATCTACCGTATGTATGTAATAACACCTCACCCATCACCCCCCAACCCTAACGTCAGGCTATATACACAACAAAATCTCTCTATCCAATTCTTCTCTCCTCAATCCATCCATCTACCTTTCCCGCACGATGCCAGAACGCGATGGACTGGGAAACCCAAGCCCTCCCCGAAGTACTGGGTGCACACGCCGCTCGGCTCAGATGAAAGGAAATGAAATGGGACGTATGTAGTAGGGTATGTACGAGAGCGTGGGATGGGATCCGAGCCTGCAGCGGGAGTGAAGGGGAGGGGACAGATTAGTAATGATGGAGAGAGAGAGAGAGAGGATAGGTAACGGTAAGGGGGAGGGGAGGGAGGAGGGACAGATTAGTAATGATGGAGAGAGAGAGAGAGAGAGGATAGGTAACGGTAAGGGGGAGGGGAGGGGAGGGGGATATATATCATGCATGATTATGAGAGTCGAGTTGGTATCCATATCATTAAAGCGCCACTAGGAATCAGAATTGCGTGCCATACTGGGTTGATTCCCATCGGCGGCGCGACTTTCACAAAGCAATAGGCAGCATCATATAATGTAGTTGAAATTGGGCAGTCCGTGCAATGACGTGAATCCATGTACATATTCCATGCACCCTATGTAGTATGTACGTACTGTATGTTGCAGCCGATCAAGCGGCGCGAATCTGGAGGGGGGGGGGCTACAGATGCAGCCAAGTATGTGCGAAGAATTGAAGAGAAAGGGGAAAAAGGAGAACCAAATCTACACGCGCTCGCTCGCTCAACCGGTGGTTATCACCGTGGGTGTTGCCTGATCCTCTCAGCCGTTCCACGACCTTTTGATCACTCAAGTCCCCATCGCCGCCTCATCCGCTCCGAATTCCATATTTTGCCCTCCCCTGCACTGCTCAAAGAGCGCACCAGTCGAGCAGAAAGTGCCGCGGTTATCCGTTTTCCGGGACGGCGGCGACACCATCGACAGTGACCTTGTTCGTACTCGCCTTTGGTGCTGAGACTCCGGAGAGTAATAGTGCTGGATTTCTTCAATGCTAACCATGTTATCTTGGCAGGACTCGTTCGCGAGACAATCTTGCTGGTAGTTGTCGAAGAAGATTTTTTTATTTTTTCCCTTCATTTTAACGTGCTTATGCAGCCAAAGGCTATGAAGCACAGCATACTATCTACGTATGTAGATACACATAGAGTCGTACTGACGATGTATGTAGTATGGAAAAGCTCTCTGCGTGAAACAGGCTCTTAGAGCTAAAAAACCACACTGTTGTTTATTCTAGTAGTCGTTGTAACCTGAATCCACTTTCCATATCCAGTCAGATGAGCTCAAGGAAATCCTGCTGCAAGCAGCCGACTCAAAATCCTAGACAGTATATCCCGTAGACCAGTTGTACATTGTGCAATCACACCGATAAAATGGACGACGAAGAGCTATGCCCGAGGTTGCGAGCTGGCCGTGCGAGTAACAGATCACGGGCTTCGCGTTATCGTGAACTGTCTATATGACCAAGTGATCACAACTCGAAATTGTGAAAGCTGATCACTTCGACGTGGGCTTTCGAATTGACTGTATGGCCACCAAGCTGAGCGGGCTAGGTGGGCTTTGATCGATGTATGAGGAAGCTGATCACTTCGACGTGAGCTTCCGTTCGCTGTTTGGCCACATGGTCATCTAGCCACGTGGACTTTTCGACTGGGTATGAGCTGTTACTGCTCTGTCGATGAAGTTGTTCAGCTCTTCTGACAAGCATAGCTTGAAGAAGGTTCGTAGCCAGCACCTCGTACAGGTAAATCTCGTTGCCGGCCTGTCGAAGAAGAAATAGAGTCCAGCGCCGTAAGAAAGAGCTACATAATTGCCTCATGATGATCGATGATTTACTAAATGAACTTGCTCAGCTTTATGATGATTCTGATAAAGAGACTAACTTTCGAAGTAGGCTTACAATCACGGCAGATGAGACTCATGCATACAGAACTGAATGATTAAGAGTACTACATCTAGTGCCTAGCTCCCCAAGCACCCACACTCTTCACGGTTCTTTGAGACGGAAAGATCGATAGGTGCGAGTGCCTTACACCCTGAAAGACCTGAAAGGTGAAGGCCAAGTCTGAGCATCATTTTAGTATGGTGTGTGAACTCATTGGATAGAAGCAAGCCATCGACGAACCGAATAATCACTGGCAGTTATCAATATCAATCCTTCCGCAGCTTCCAGTCTTCCCATTCATACCCTGGTACGCGGCGACGGTCGCAACACACTATAATCCAGATAACAACCGCCTGAGCGATTACCATTGACAACATCAGTGCACCTGCCTTTAGAGAATTTGGCAGCCCGCATAATCTGATCGTGAAGATTACGAAGCCACCCCAGACGATTGCAACGCAGGATCCGAACATTAAAAAGATAAAGGATGCAGCCTCATGCACCTGGAGGCGAGGGGGGCCGGACGAGAAAAAGCCAATCCGATGGGGGATATGTAATGTACCTGACTGGATGCGGAACCCGGTGGTCGCAATTGCAACGTGAACAGGGTTGAGGCGATTGTCGACGATTTCACCAGCGAAAACTCCCTTGGCAATCGGGAGAATGTTAGTGATAAGGTTGTGAAGCATATTGAGTAGGTTTTTTTCGATTATGTGTCGCTTGACTGACTTGTTGATGGAAAAAAGTGGTTTTTGCGTGTATTTCCTTTGTTCAATGGGAGCGAAGCGAGTATGTGAATGCGAGTATGTGAATGCGAGTATGTGAATGCGAGTATGTGAATGCTTAATATAGTAGGAACCATCTATGATATCCAGTTGTTCTAACAATGTTACCATTTACGTCGAGTAAGGTATATATACGTCTTTACAATTTCTTGACGCTCTTTTCGACCCGAATCGACCTCACTTGCTGTTGAAGCAAAATGCGACCGCCCTTTACCCTTTGCTAATCCACTACCTGTACTGTATATATTATTCCAACATTTGCAACCACCTAGGGCATTTTCCCCACGTGCCTGCCCAGGCTGCCCATCCCTAAACTTTTCAAAAGAACTCTGCAAATGGGGGTCGATCTGGGAAGAGGGGAGAAAAAAAGGCGCCAAGAAATGCAAAGAGTTTTGCACATGCCAATACCTTAGGCTTAATCGGCCAGCTAATAACTGAAGAAACGAGAAAGAAGATCGAAAACTAAGAGCAAGATAATTAATAACTGGGCTAAGCTAAATCTATTTAACAGAACTCGAGACTAAGGTATAATTACTGTGACAGGTCTAGGGCAAACCATTGTCACGTGATGATGCCAAGCGGCTAGCGCCCTCACAGTGTGAATATTCGTTTACTTCTTTTGGAGGAACTTCTTGCCTCGGAAGTCTGCGGAAGATAAACATCTTGTCCTCTACAGTACATTTTTCATTCGCTCCCCACTCTCCTTCTTACCCTGTCCTCTCAACTGCCTAGTATAGACAACCCTCAACATGTCGAAGAATGTCAAAATCATCTTTGGAGCTGCGACTTTGGGAAACATTGACAAATATACCAGCAGCAATCCCGAATCCAAGACCAAAGATACTGAACAAGAAGTTCTGGATATCCTTACCAAGTACAACGTCAAAGACCTCGACACTGCCTACATCTATGTGAAACCCACTCCTAGTCCCGCTTAAGTGCAATCGTCGTACGGTTCTTGGCTGATGTGTAACAGGATGGAAGTGAAAAGGCCCTTGGAGCACTAGGGGCACCAGCAAAATTTGTCATTCATACCAAGGCTCCTGGCTTTACTCCCGGTGCGCTCAAGAAGGATTCCATACTGGCGGCCGCAAAGGAAAGCCTTGAGCGGCTAGGTACTGACAGCGTACGCATTCTCCTTTCGTGCATGCTTACTTTATCCATTTGGTTTTTGGATAAGTTTGAGTGACCGATGGTTCAATTTTCATGATTTCTGTCTCCGTAATTTAATATGATCTACGCCGACTTACAGGCCGAAACCTATTTCCTGCACTCACCGGATCCGGACACACCGATTGAGGAAACGATGGAAGCCATCCAGGAACTCTACAAGGCTGGCAAGTTCAAGCACGTGAGTACCATCAACCAGCGATCCACCCCTGGGCAAGGACGTGAGCATTAGGGCTGTATGCTGACGAACGGCAATTAGTTTGGACTCTCAAACTTCAAAGCAGAACAAGTTCAGAAGTTCCACGAATATGCCTCATCCAAGGAGTATGTATTACCGACTGTTTATCAGGGGAGCTACAACCCTGTTGGCCGCCATATCGAGAGAGATCTTTTCCCAGTCCTTCGGGAGCTCAAGATTTGCTTTTACGCCTACTCTCCCCTTGCTGGTGGGTTTTTAGTCAAATCCGCTGAGACTATCAAAAACGGTGGAACCGGAAGGTGGGACCCAACCTCTTTCGCAGGGCAGCTTTATCATAAACTCTATAACAAACCCTCGCTGGTCGAAGCTCTGTCGGAGTGGGAGGCCATTGCAACAGATTTCGGGGTGTCTAAGGCCGCACTAGCCTATAGATGGGTCGCGTATAATTCGGCGTTGAGCGGTGGCTATGGTGATGGTATGATCATTGGAGCAACCAAGCCGGAGCAACTGGATCAGACGCTTGAATCGATCCAAGCCGGGCCTCTGCCCGATGCTGCTGTGAGGAGAATTGACAAGGTATGGGAGATGGTCAAGGACGAGGCGCCCGTAGATAATTACCATGGTTGAGCAGAAGTAGTAGTTCATCGCATCATCTACAGACCGTAGATCAGTACGGAATAGGCACTACTGAATGCACTTTGTGTACCTATAACCATACACCTCAACCACTGACAACAAAATTGAACCCTCCTGTCTGGTCCAGGGCGTCGGTACTGTTTCTAGTGGAGAGTAAAGGAAGGGGGGTCCATGTACCAACAATATGTCAAAGGTACTTTAATGTACTCTCCAGTCTTTCCTTGCAGTCAAGGTACTTTGGAAGTTCCGAGGCAGTGGACCCGGCAAGTGGACCAAGCGTGGACGCAGGGATTCTTGCGCATATGGAGACTGTGGTCGGGTCACAACGTAGGCGGCCTGCTTTGAATGAGGCATGCACCCCGAGAATCAAATGTGATATCTAGAGCCTCATCAAACCCGACGATATCGTTCCAGGTACAGCAGCAATAGTGAGAGTCGTTAGATTGATTTCATGTAGAGACTGTGATTGTGATTTGGATTTGAATGGGCTAGCCTTTTAGCTCAGCACGAGGGGGAATTCTCCTTTACTGGCGCTAGAAACTCCAAGTAGGGGGAACTGCCTAAGCACGGCGGAGCCAACAGGGGGAGGGAGAATTATGCCCAGGGCATGAATTGTGATTTGTGAACCAACCGCTGCTGCTGCTGCTGCTACTCCTCACCTCTTGTTCTAACTGCTGCCAGTAGTTGTTCTTCAGTGTCATCTTGGATCTGCGGCTTCCTCGGATAGGTAGCTGTTCGATTTAAGCCCGCGGTGATAGCCTTCTACGAACCAATAGATTTCCTCCATCTCTCGTACCTTACCTCGTACCTGAACCCTCAGGACAAGACCGTGTAACGTGGGTGAAAGGTGCCATCGTTATGCAGCACAGCACTTTCAAGGGATAGGGTTTTCTGACTCGAGGATATCCAAGGCTTTCTTTCTGCATTTCCGTCAAGCTCTACCGACATTATTGTCGCCTTTCCCACCGGGCGCCGTCGCAGAGTTACGGGCAGCCACTTACTGGCCAGGTAGCATCCGTTGCGAACCTGTACTGCGTACAGGTACCACGCCGCACACAGTTTTCGCGATAACGTCAGCATCAAGGCACAGTGGCAGGACAGGTCCACCTGTCTTCATCTCAGTTGGGGACACTCCTCTTTTCACCGACACGAAACCCATCGCAGTGGTCCTGGCCACAGCAGCTTCTTTGAAAACATACTATTAAAGGACTATGGCAAGACTGGAACAGAGGTTGAGCCTGGCTGTGAGGATTTGAGTGGCACATATCTGGACCAACGAGGCGCAGGGACACTTCAAGCAGTTCTAATCGCTTCAGGGTTCCTTCTACACAGGGTGGGTTGGAATGGAAATTTCTTCCCAGAACACGAATACGGTCGAATACACTTCGAAGGTTGTCAGAAATCATTCAATCGGATCCATCAATAACAGCTCCACTCCTGCAGGCCAAGAAAGGCGTTAGTATGTACTAAGCGAGGCCCATTTTTCCAGTGGCAGCGTTAGCCCCCCATTTGACTGTCACATTACGGTTCACCTTACGAAAGACGTGCAGAATATCCTTCCCCAAACTGGAGATAAGTGCTTGTATGCCAGCGCCAGGAAACAATATCGTATTGGGGGAAACTCTGTCGAGGCCTCACGGGCCGGCCTTCATGCGCAGCGGTACGTTGCATATGATTGTCCGGATCAATAACCTGGCATCGTTATCGATACGCTGTCCATCCTAGGGTTATGGCTTCGACGTTAGGCAAGCCGCCCTCTCAGCAACATCGCTTGTCGAGGTCGAACTCTATCTCTCCTTCTTCAATTATCACGGTACAGCGTGCCGCATCGCTAACGTCGCGCAATGGAACGCACCCACCTGTATCCGGACTGAGATCGCAGAGTCCCAACGAGTCGAACTCGAACCCACCGAACCTCTCGGTTCGGACCCTGTCTCCAGACTCTAAACGACGAGCCAGTGCGATCTACACCCGCCCGGACAGTGGAACTGGGGTTAGAGAAGGCGTCGGAAACCTCAATCGATGGTCACAATCAACACTTTCGAGCAAGTCTTCTTCGACTCATAATAGAGGAAGTAGTTTCACAAGAAGACTATCCGGTTCTTTCAGCTCGTTTAGTGGTTTCACGGCGCCACAGGCTTCACCTCCGAATGGAAAATCTGTCACCAAAGCATATCCATCACCGAAGAACAGTCCGCAAAAGCTCCCAAAGCAATCGTCTCGAAACCCCCCACCACCAAGCCTTCCACCCATCGTTACTCTGTCATCCTTATCACAAGCTGTCGATGCTGCAGACTCGCCCTCGACTGTTGCAACAGCCACGCCCGCAACAGCTGAATTGCTCTCACCCTCCACATACTCGTCAAACGAGCCGGATTATTTTGGAGGAAGGTGGAAGGCTAGGTCACCAGTCAAGTCGCCTCAGAAACCGAACGCGGCATTGCAGCGTACAGCAACGGCAATATCCCCTCTCGCAAGCACCTCCCCTCCACGGCGTGTTGCGCAAGTGGGAAGTCCCGAAACTCGCCGACAGCCTACAACGACCGGTCACGCAACAGCCTTGTATTCGAAGCACAACCCATCTCGTGGCAGCCATTCGGATCGCTACCGAGGATCACGCAGTGGCCATTCACGCAATCGTGGGTCCGGCAGAGGAAGCGGAGGCACGGAAGAAGAAAGCTCTGGATCATCTGTTCGGAGCAGTCGAGACAAGGCACAAAGGCGTAAGACGCCTTCACAAAAGGCTATGCTATCGAAAGCCCTTCAGAAGGCGAACCATGCAGTTCTACTTGATAATGCCCAAAATTTTGAGGGAGCCATGACTGCGTACGGTGATGCTTGCGCTCTGCTGCAGCAGGTCATGGTCAGGAGTTCCGGTCCCGATGACCGGAGGAAGCTGGAGGCTGTTGTGAGTAGAGCTGCTCAAGCGATATCATCAAGCAAGTGCTGACTTACTTAACAGCGCAATACCTACACCAACAGGATTATTGAGCTCCGAAACACCGATCTATCATATCAGAACGCTGATGGTAAGGCTTTACCTGATCGCCCAAGGGATCGATATTCGGCGGATCAAGAACTTTTCTTACCTATTACGGGTGACGATGAACACGATGATGAACCTGCCACAGGGCTCGCAACGTCTCGACATGATGGCCGTCCCTCTGTGCCAGCTCAGCGAAGTTCTCCATCACTGCCGAGATCGCAAATACCTCCCCGGCGACAATCTTTAAGACCCTCTGCTTTTGGTGAAGTAAACAAGCTTGCTCAAAAGCCCTCTAGGGTGCAAAGTCAGCATTCACAACCGCTGTGGGAGGAGTCCAAGCCGTCAGGTCACAATAGTGAGCCTTCTGTGAACCTCGAACCACCTGTGTTCAGGCAATATCTACCTCCACCTCTCTCGCCAAGGCGCCCCCTATCGCCCGCTCCACTCACAACAAAGACAATGGAGAAGCCCGCAGAACCGGCGGTGCCCTCTGGACCTGGCTATGAACCTGGTCAACCCCACCATGCTCGACAAGACACCACCGAATCTACGTCATGGCTCGATACAATAGATGAATCAGGACGATCTTCATCCTCGTCTGTGCACTCCCGGACGTCATCCGTTGGTGTCCGAAGAAAGCGGATACGAGCTGCAAGTGGGGCAACGGAGGCTGAATTTGATGCTGCACTCGATGCAGCTGTGGAAGCGGCTTATGATGATGGATTTGAGCTCATGAGTGAAAAAGACGAGGAAGAGCAACTGATGCTGGACCCGAAATACCTCATGGGGGATCACGAGTGTGTATCTGACGCAAGAAGAAACGTTGAGATGGCCAAGGAACGAGTCCGTGAAGCTGAGCGCGAGGCAGCAATTGCTGCCGTCAATGAACGGGAGAAACGACGACTAGAGGACGGCTTGGCTACAAGAGACAGCATTGACACAGACTATTGTGATGACGAAGCTGAGGAAGAGGAACGTATGCTGGAAGAGATGACAAAGGATTATATTATGGACGATTCGGAATATGATCTTCAATCCAAATCGGCCCTACCCAGGCAGTCAGATTCTAGCGGCTTCTCTGGGAGAACTTGGGCCAGTTCACTAGGCTCAAATCCTACAACAGCCGGAACCTCTCTCTCTACGGTTGCTGAAGCTCCAGGACTCCCGTCAATGGCTACCCAGTTGCAGAGTAAAACACTGCCGCCACCTTCGTTTCCTCCTCCTTCCGTCGCACTCCCGGCCCCTCCTCAGAACTCCGTTATTTCTCCTACGATGCAACTGTCAAACACCAGTGTGTCTAGACCAACAAGCCTAAGGTCCAGTTCAACCCCCGGTGTCCGAGATCGTCGATTGTCTGGGAGAGAGGTAAAGCAGTTGAAGATCGAAACAGACAGTAGACTACTGCCTACTTCCATATTGGCTGGGCCCAAGACCCAGCCATCATCTATGCCTTCCCCCCTGTCACCGAGGGAAGCTTTGACCGAGCCACCGAAATCCGCGTCTGCAACCACAGACTCACAGGAAATACTGCCAAGGCTTGCTTTCCGACCGAGCTTGACCACTCAAACCGATACTATCAAGGATTCGTCTCCGTTGCCCGGACCTAGTTTGGCAGACTTGACACCGAGCACTATTCCAACTACCCAAGCACTCAGCAAAGTAACATCAGCAGATAGTGAAGACAGTGTTGTCTCTATGCCAGACTCGCCGGTGCGCTTCACGAGGCCCACAACCAGCTCCGGAAATTTGAGGAAGAACTTCTCCTCTTCCAGCCTCAAGAAAATGCTTTCCGCTCCTGGTCTGGATTCTTCATTAGAATCTTCATCGAAGGCCCCTACGGCAGGAGCATCATCGAGCACGAAGCAGCGTAGGATACCACCTGTTGCGGTACCGAGTCTTCCGACACCTATTGGGCCCAATTTCACAATCGATGGACTACAAACAGGTGGTATCCATCTTTTTGAAAGCGAGATACACTCGCCCCATGGCCCTGGGACGCCAAACCCCCTAGCAACTAATGCTCCTTTGCCACTTGAACCTTGCCCCGAGTCAAGCCTTCTTCGGCCCTTCTGGTTTCTACGATGTATCTATCAGACCATTGCTCATCCCCGAGGCGGGTACATCTCGAATAGGCTTTTTGTCCCAAGGGATATATGGTTGGTGAAGAACGTCAAGTTAAAAAATGTTGAAGAGAAGATGTCGACGTGCGATTTTCTAACCTCGGCTCTGTTGAAGCTTGCAAAGGTGGATACGCTGGATGCCGGTGCTGTGCTTGAGGAAATGCAATTCTTCGAAAGCGTTATAGATCAAGCACAGATGAGCTTATCGAAAAAGCTTGGTAGTGAAGTGGGCCTCTTGGGTGTATCGTGGCTGTCGAAAGGCTCGAATACAGCAGAGGATACGATGTCTAATGCTGAAACTTTGACTTCGAAGAGCGGCAACACAGGCAGCAAGTATGGCCTGTCTTCATGGCGGAAACTGCGATCCAAGACCTCGACCGGCCCAGGATTCAACCCAGCGACTGTAGCAACCGTTTTTAAAGATGGCGTCAAAGAACCCCCAACGATGAGCTCCTTGCCAATGACGTCTTTATCGAATCCAAGGATCCCAAAGAGAGACGTCAGCCAAGTGAAATGTGCTGGTCCCAACGCAAATTACATGGGTGCGCTTGCGAGGTTGTGTGATGCTGTACAGATCCTTGGTAAGTATTGGGCTCTTATACGACCTCGAAAATTGTGGCTAACCCCTTTCGAAGATCAAATCGCTCGTCAAGTCGAAGATCCTGGACTGAAACACACCTCGCCAACGCACGTCGGCCTCGAGCTCAGCGCCCGCCGCGCCGCCGATTTTTTCGGATTCTATATTTCCCGCTTCGTGATGACTGACGTCGGTATGATGCTAGATAAGTTTATCAAGAGAGGCAGCGAATGGGTTCTGTCGTAGGTAAACTTCTTGGAAACCTGCAGAAGACGAGAGACACACCACAGGTTTCCACACAAGGATAACAAAAAACACAGCGGCTGGAGACGCAAAATTCCGTCTTCTTTCAATTCGGGCTAAGCGAGGCTTGGGAGGAATTTATCTTTGATGTACGGATTTGATTTATGCATGGCATCTGGGCCAATGAGAGCGATACCCCCGCAACTGATATGCTTTATCCTGCCTGTTTATGATGGAACAATGGGAAAACATGTGTACAGCGTGAATGGGGTTAACTAAGAGGAAGAGAGTGTTTTTGATTTTTTTTTTGATTTTTTTTTTGATTTTTTTTGCTTTGCTGAGGGTTTTGTGCTGAGGTTGTTGTTGGCAGTCTTGTAGTTGTTGTTCGAGGGAGGGGCTATCAAAGTATTAAGATTATCGTTATTGTTTGCCCCCCTTGTGGTTTTTTTTTTGCGATAAGATTGGGTGTGCTGCATATATGTGACAAGTGTGGCCTTGGATTGGTATTTCGAAAAAGCGAGAGAAGGTAAGAGAAGAGTAAGGAGTAAGTAACCTTGCCGCTTGGAGAGGTAATGGGATAGCGTCCTAACCTCATCCCCATCCCCATCGCCAACCCCCCCGGTCCTTCCCCCTAACAGCTCACTCATCCACCGGGCCTCCATCTCCCGACAGACACCCCCCTCTCCATTCCTCCACCCCATCCAACGAGGTTTCTAGCCTCCCTAAACTTATAAAAGTTGAGTTGGCTATGTAGAACGGTAGGGGTTGGGATAGTCGAGGAGCGATGATCGGGCTTTTTAGGGGTGGTTTTGAGGGTGTGATGCGTGATTGTTGATTGTTTGCTATTCCCGAGACCGCTGAGCTATCATCCAGCTACATAGCTCGTTGCCCAAAACCCTACTGATCCCTACCGCCCCCTTTCGCTTCAGCCGGGAAGCCCCATCCCCAGCAGAAACGCCGGCTCGTTGATGCTGTGGTGTTGATAGCTGGGAATGGGGTCAGTGACTCGAAGGCGGCTTTGTATCGGGATCTTGACAATAGATACCTTAAGATGCCGATGGCGCCGGGGTCCATCATCATTGATAGTGGGGTCTGCATGGGGTAGTTGAGCCAGCGTTTTGCGAATGCGCGGAGGAGGTGACCGTGGGAGATCTGGAGGTGTGGGTTTTGTTAGGGGAATTTGGTTGGAGTGTGGGGTGGGGGGACGAACGAGCATGATGTCGACGGGTTTTTCGCCATGCATGTATGGGGCTTGGATTTTGTGGACTTTTTCGATGAGGGCGTCGAGGCGGGTGGTTACTTGTTGGGGTGTTCTTGTTTTCGTTAGTGGTTTTCTGGATTTTGTGGCGATGCTCGACGGACTCTCCATCTTCGCAGCCATCTCTCCAGATGTCCCATGGGGTTTCTTTGTTTAAACCCTGAGATTTTCTGCGTTCGCGGATTTCGTTGGTTAGAAGACCTTCGTATTTGCCATAGTCCCATTCCGCGAGCGCCTCGGTTGTGGATGCTTTTCCGCTTTCAATGAGGGATTCTTTCCCATCATCGTTGAAGAGAAGTTCGAAAGTTGATTGGGTGCGTTTGCGCGGGCTGATGAAGACGTGGGCGAGCTTTGTAGGGTCGATCAGTTTGTCAGGGCCGACGAGTATCTTTCCTGTGCTGAGGACTTGCTGGATGCCGTTTTCTGTGAGGTCCAGCTCTGTGTTGCCAGAGTAGCGGCCGTTTTTGGTCCATTCGGTTTCCCCTGTGTAAAGGTAAGTGAGGAGACTACGGCTTGCTTGTGGTTTAGGTCACCGTGGCGAACGAGGTAGACTCGGGGGGTTCCGGCATCCTTGTTCGGCATCCTGTCTCGGTTTACAGGATATAGCGGCTTTGAGATTCGATCAATGGTAGATGATTGTCACGGGGAGGTAATATCTCGAGGCCTGACGATGGAAAAGTAGCTCAAATTTTATTTTGTACCAGCTCCTGTGGAAATGGCCGTGATCCTCCACCTTTGGTATTGTTCAGGTCATAAGACGCAAATCTTGAAAGTCTTCAAGCAGACCGTAAATGGGAACGAGGAGACGGTCAAAAAGAATGTAGAGATTCTGTAGAGTAGGACAAGGCCAATTGGGAAAGATTGGCAATCTCGTGAACCTCGTGGACCTCTGGCCTCCGTCAGTACCACTGTAGTGATCGGTACAGTCAAAGAATATATAGAATAAGCGCTATAAAAATGCGTAACTCTATAGGAAGAATGAACGTCAGTGCTAGCACTAACCGATCTCCCGGCTCCTTTAGTACAGTTGGAGCAGTCTCTAAGATAAAGAATTCTGATTTACGGATGTACAGACTCTCCAGCTGTTGAATCTTGGATCCCCCTTGTCTCCTATTATGAAAGATGACACGATGGTAACAGAAACCGCTATAGACTGGCAAAGACAGCGATTATGAATTTGTTATTCCTGTATCTGTTGTCCGTAATACCTTGCTATGCTGACAATAGAGAAGATTTGATAATCTCAGCGTATCCAACAATCGCGGTCGCCGTATTATAGGCTTTATAGCCAACCAGGTCATGCGGCAGGGATGACGGCGCTAGTCTTAGAGAGTATCAGGCGATGGAGCTTCATTGTTGATGACATGACATGGTTCCAGACTGGCTTACTGTAAGTTACAGTTACCGTACACTCCTGACAGACATCTTACTCAATGAAAGTCGCTTTCTTCATCTCTATTAAGTGACTTTGAAGCTCCTCAGTCGCGAGAACAACGTGGGTCATCAATTTCGAGCTACCGTACCCCTTGCGCGAACCTGCATTCTGTTCCAGTATCTCTCTGCATCCTGCATTGCATTGTCGCTGCGGAATCATATAACCGAAGGCTGGCTTCTTGCTTGCTCAAACGCCAACCAGATTCCAAAACATTCACCGGTGACGCGATAAGCTTGACTGCAACAGTGAAGGCCCGAAGCCGGCAGAAGTGTTGAACCCAACCAAAACTCATTCCCAACCATATGGCTTTCCGTCAGCCAACTTTCGCGCCTCCTGCGCGGCATTTATCTCCACTCCAACCAGAACGTCATACAGCAACAGCCCTACCGGTTCCACAGCAAAAAGCTTTTGAGGACTCGCAAGAATGGGTGTTGTTTCCCCAGACTCAAGCTCGCTCTTCATCTCAAACCCAGACTACCTATACCGAAGACACACCGCGGACAGCTGGTCTATCGCGGTTGAGTGACTTTGGTTCTCTCAACACAACTGCTAGGTCAAGGCAAGAGGAAGAAGATAACGATGGCGCTATCGATGACGATGAGGAGCTGGACAGTCTGGATGATGGCTTGCAGGCTTTCCAGGAACCTTCAACTTATTGGAGCTCGCGGAATCTGGACGAAAGTAACTCAATATTGCCGACGCATGATGGCCTGGGTATCTTCCCAGCGTCAAGTACGCCTGTTCAAGAACAGCTATGGCGGTTTGAGCAATACAATCCACGTAAAAGAACAGCGGAGCACCACAGGAGAAGATCAAGTGTGCAGCGAAGGCTTGACGCCGTCACAAATGCTGACGGAGTGGAAATCGATAGAGAGAGAATGGAACGGATTGAAAAATGGAGGATGGAACAGTCAAGGGTTTTGTTGAACGAGATAGAAAAAGAGACTAGGAGAAACAGGGCAAGCCATGCAACTGAACGGACAGGATCTCTTGTGAATATAATCGGACAGGATGGGGTTATCAAAGATTCCGGTAGTCTAACCCCTACAGCTCATAGGCAAGGCACAATCGATACCCCAGCGGAAATTCCAGGGATAGAGGACAGTGAATCATTCTGGCAGCGTATAACTCGGCGGGTTATACGTGATCTGATGGGCATCGATGATGCAGTGCTCTCCGTTATCTTTGGCGAATCTCTCCCCGAAGACAGACCCTCCAAAAGAACATCATCCACACCACATCCAACTGCTCTTGACGCATCCCCGGTTACAGCGCATGGCGCCGGCTGGGAAGGCCGTCTCTTGGACCGTCTAGCTCGCGAATTAGGCATCCTCGTCCAACAACTCTCGGACCACCCCGGCGCCTTCAGCACAGCTCTCAACCCCGCCAAACTCGACTACGCCGGTATCCCCGTTAACACCCACTCACACTCTCCAATCCTCCCCAAAGGTAGAACCATAATGCGAACAGACGACGTCACGGTCTCAGACCCCACTTCCTCCCATTACTTCACGCCTACCCTCCAAGACCACCAACATCGCCGCCCAACCTCCTCCTCCTCCTCTACGCATGCCGCCCTCTGGGGCATCGAAGAAGAACCCCCCGATTGCCCCTCAGCAGTTCAGGACCGCGAGTACTGGGAGCGCACCCCCGACCTCAAAACCATCTTCCGTTTCCTCCACACCCGTTTCACTTCTTCCCGCCTTTCATCGCCCACCGCAAAACCCACCACTATCGCCACTTCCAGCACCCCGGACTCCTTGCGGCGCGCTGCAATCATAAGACAGCATCACCCTTTGGTCTCGCGGGCGGTACCGCACGGGAGACGAAAAGATGCTGGCCACCATCATCAATACCCTCATTACCTTCGCAGCAGCAGCTCCGCGGCTGTGTCTTCAGCGCATTGGAGGAGGCCGGAGAGTAGTTGCGGGAGTACAAGCGTAAGGAGGGCGAGGAGTGGGGGTTCGAGGAATTATTGGGATTTAGGGGATAGTGTTGGGAGTGGGAGTCTCATGGCAAGTATGGGAGGGTGGGGAGAGGTATAAGCTAGGTTTCTTTCAAGGGAAGGAACTTCGCGTTCGGTAGTCTGCGGGGATCGGCGGTAATGGGGAAGGGGAATATAGGGTCTTGGTGGGGCTTGCAATGGGAATATAAGGGGCAATGAGCCTTACGATCTTACACAATACACGACATGTAACGAAGGCTATGGCGTCTGCATCGGGAATTGGAAGGGTATAAGGCGTGTGGGCATCAGCTAGTCTTATCTTTTTGACGAATACAACACTTGTGCCTCTCCACCATCAGCTTCATCTCTCTGCGGAACATACCTTCATCTCTTCTATTCCCCATCACAGTCTCATCCTCTCCCATCCGCAAGAACCACGATATGATCCCCACGAGCAGCTTAGTTTTCCAATGGGTACTGCTTCAGCTTCCTCCTTGTAAAGCGTAGAAAGCTAACGTCGTGAAATCACAAGTTACTCCCTCGATCTTGAGAGGGTTGTGGCCAAAGCCTTGAAGGATGTGCACGGTGGGCAATTCTGGTTCAACTATCTGGGCCCTTCCGTGGCTAGCAGCACAACGGTAGATTCTCTGTTGAGATCAAGCGCGTCTTTTGCGACAGGACTTTTACATATTTTTGAAACCGCGGCAAGCGTCGCTGCGCTGCACGGCCCTACTTGGAACCCATTATCGGAGAGCTTGCATCGACTAGATTCTGCGTCTTTATCACTGACCGTGATGCTCGCATCGACGCCATGCTTCAGCAACGGCCAAGCGATTGACGAAACGGTTCCGCAGTTCATCCCGCACATGGAGGTGTCTCCAGTAGATAAGGTGGTCCTTTGACCCTTTTCGAGGCTGGTTTTTAGACAAGCTGCTGTTTCTGGTTCGACGGTTAGTATGCTTGATGTGGTTTCCCTGCTTTTGTAGTAGGAAACGACAGCCTGCGCGAGCGAGCCAACTCCGACGGGAGTGACGATGAGGGAGGGAGGTTTCCCCGTGAGCTGGAGGGTTTGTTGCTTGGTTTCAAGCATCAAGGTTGAGTAGCCGTCGACGATCCACTGGGCGCTTCAGTATTAGTAGAGTCCGTAACCAGTTGGCTCACCTGGGGGACTTCCTCGTAGCCAGGCCATGCGGTGTCTTGGATCAAGATTCCCGCAGAGTTTATAGAGTCTTGCTCAGATCTCTTCACAGCAGCGTCGTAGTCCCCGTCTACGACAATCACTCGAGCACCCTCTTGTCCGATCAACGCTTTCGTCTTCTCATTCATTACACTGGGCACATACACCGTTGCCCCAACCCCGAATATCCCCGCCATCCTCGCCACCGCCCTCCCATGATTCCCATCCGTAGCCGTATACAGCTCCAGACTCGCTCGACTCGCAGCGTCCTTCACCACGTCCAGCAGCGCTGTCAACGGCAGGTCCAGCCTGCAAGCCAGGGCACGGTAGGTTGCCCAGGACGCTCCGAGGATTTTGAATGCGGGGAGACCGGCACGACTGGACTCGTCTTTGAGCAGGACTTTTCCTACACCTAGCTCTTTGCTCACGGACGAGGGGAGTTGGTGAAGAGGGGTCTCGGTGAAGTTAAGGAGACTTTGGTGAAAGCGGAGGATCGCTGGATCAACGGTGTATGAGCACTTCCAAGAATGTGCTTTTGGGTTGTGGTACATCCTTTACGTAGGAAGACAAGGACATCATTGAAAACCGGAATTAGGGAGCTCTGGTATAAGATGCGACGGATCGTCCCGACCCTCCTGTCGTCACTTTTTTCGTCACTTTTTTCGGATATCAAAATCTATTTGCTTTTGCATCGAGTCTCCCTGATCTGAGGCAACTCTGTCATAACCGCGTAGTCGATGGATAACAAAAAAGAGGTCGGAAATTCTTTTGCATGTTGTGGTATATATCACCTTACTATCGATTCTATCACTCAACAAGCTTACCAAGCAATGCTTTTTGCCGGATATATCTTGACGTAATCCTGACATTTTCTTTCTATTGACGCTCAAGTTGATGCTCTGTACATCTCTTATGTTTAGTGCGCCCTTTTGTGCGTTACAGCGTGAATATCTGTACCCATCTACAAGATGGGTTCAACCCAGGAACGTGGCATTCGCATTGCTATTGATGTAAGATACTTCGGTATTTGGAAAAGCTCGTCTCAAGATACTAATGTTGCTCTACAGCGGGGTGGTACCTTCACGGACTGTGTAGGTAATCCTGGGACTGGGAGAATGGAAGACGATATTATTATCAAGCTCCTATCTGAGGATCCGAATAATTACAATGATGCTCCTCTTGAAGGTATCCGACGCTTACTGTCAAAGTTCACAGACAGAGAAGTTTCCCGAGGAGAAGCTTTGGATACTTCGAAGATTGAAAGCATTCGTATGGGAACCACAGTTGCAACCAATGCTCTATTAGAAAGAAAGGGTGAGAAGATTGCCATGGTTGTCACAGAAGGTTTCAAGGACTGTCTTGAGATTGGTAATCAATCTAGACCTAAGATCTTCGATTTAGCTATACGGAAACCCGAAGTGCTGTATCAGAAGGTGATTGAGATCGAGGAGAGAGTGACGCTCGAAGACTATGCAGAGGACCCTAAGAGACACACCACACGTACTAAGCCGCGAGATGATTCTCCTGCAGACGCTGATCTTGTACGTGGTCTCTCGTCTGAAGCTGTGCGAATCCTCAAACGACCTTCGGAGGACAAAATTAAATCACAGCTACAGAGTCTCTTTGACGAGGGCTTTCGAAGTATTGCAGTCTGTCTAGTACATGGATATACCTTTCCTGATCATGAAGCTCTTGTTGGGCAGATAGCACACAAGATTGGCTTTGAACATGTGAGCTTAAGCCATGAACTAATGCCCATGATAAAGCTCGTTCCGCGAGCAACTTCGGCATGCGCAGACGCCTACTTAACCCCCGCTATCAAGAAGTACATTACAGGTTTCCAAGCTGGTTTTGAGGGCGGATTAGGCACTGAGAGCGTCAAAAGGGAGAAAGGTACCAAAGGTGCCAGATGCGAGTTTATGCAGTCAGATGGCGGTCTAGTAGATGTCGATCAATTTTCTGGCTTGCGAGCTATTCTATCTGGTCCTGCAGGCGGAGTGGTAGGTTATGCTTTGACATCATATGACCCTCAAACCAAGACCCCAGTGATAGGATTTGACATGGGAGGTACAAGCACCGATGTGAGCCGATATGGCTCCGGAAGATATGAACATGTCTTTGAAACCACAACAGCAGGGGTGACCATCCAGTCACCACAGCTTGATATCAACACTGTTGCAGCAGGGGGCGGTTCTCGGCTCTTCTTCCGCAATGGTCTGTTTGTAGTGGGTCCTGAATCCGCTGGAGCACATCCGGGTCCAGCCTGTTATCGAAAAGGAGGGTCGCTCACTGTGACAGATGCGAATCTCTTCCTAGGTCGTCTATTGCCTGACTTTTTCCCAAAGATTTTTGGTAAGAACGAAGATCAAGGGCTTGATAAGGATGCTAGTGAGCGGCTATTCAAAGAGCTGACAGAGCAGATAAATAAGGAAGTCGCTGGCGATAATGAGGAGAAGAAAATGAGTACGGATGAGGTAGCGTATGGCTTTATCAAGATAGCAAATGAAACCATGACACGCCCTATCAGGTCATTAACTGAAGCAAAGGGTCATGATACTTCTCAGCACCGACTGGCCACGTTTGGAGGAGCTGGAGGTCAACACGCTGTCGCGATCGCGGAAAGTCTTGGTATAAAACAGATTTTAGTCCACCGCTATTCATCGGTGCTCTCCGCTTATGGAATGGCATTGGCCGATGTAGTGGACGAAAGTCAGGTACCCGAGTCTCAGACGTGGTCTGATGAAGGTAATGCGAAAAGTGAACTCAAAGAGAAGATGGAGGAGTTGAAGAAGAAATCGACTGCGAAGCTTCTGGATCAAGGCTTCTCGAAGGACAAAATCGTCTTTGAAGAATACCTGAATATGAGATACCGAGGTACAGAGTCAGCTCTAATGGTAGTGAAGCCTGCAGAAGAAGAAGTCAAGAAAGAATTTGGTGGTGACGACTGGGCTTTTGGAAAAGCTTTCATTAAACAACATGAGCAAGAATTTGGGTTTACGCTGCCCGATCGTGATATAATTGTTGACGATGTTCGAGCTCGCGGTATTGGCAAGAGCTTTGAAGGGCTGGAAAAAACAGTAGACCAGCAGATAAAAGAGATCAATCCAAAGGATATTGGACAGGGTAAGCGCTATGGTATGTCCAAGGTTTACTTTGAAGGTGGACGCCAGGACACCCCTATCTACAAACTTGAGGATTTAGATGTCGGCGATCGAATACAAGGGCCTGCCATTCTCGCAGACGGCACTCAGACTCTTGTGGTCACACCCGGAGCAACAGCGCTGGTCATTGAAACGCACGTAGTGATCAATATTGGAAAAAGCGAAAGCCAGGATACAAAGGTCAATGCTAAAGAGTTTGATCCAATTATGTTGAGTATCTTCGCTCATCGTTTCATGGCGATTGCGGAGCAAATGGGTCGAGCCTTACAAAAGACCAGTGTCAGTACCAACGTCAAAGAAAGATTAGACTATTCATGTGCTCTGTTTGACTCGACAGGAGGGCTAGTCGCGAATGGTAGGTCTAGACAGCTAGTCATTGGAACATGGTTACTAACAGCATTGCAGCACCCCATCTCCCAGTACATCTAGGCAGTATGTCAACATGCGTTCGGACGCAAGCAGACATATGGAAGGGCAAGCTCAAACGTGGGGATGTTATTGTTTCCAACCATCCAGAGTTCGGCGGAACGCATCTTCCTGATATTACAGTCATCACGCCCGCCTTCAGTGGCGATGAGATAATTTTCTACGTTGCATCTCGAGCTCATCATGCAGATATTGGTGGGATTCTACCAGGCTCGATGCCCCCACACTCGCGCGAATTGTACCAAGAAGGAGCTGCCATTGAGTCAGAAAAGCTGGTTTCTGAGGGGAAATTCAATGAGAAGCGGATCACGGAGCTGCTATACGATGAGCCTGCGCAATATCCGGAATGCAGTGGTACGAGGTGTCTGGCCGATAACATCAACGATCTCAAAGCCCAAATTGCAGCAAACCAGAAAGGTATAAACCTCATCAGTACTCTGATCGAAGACTATGGCGAGGAAGTGGTGCAATTCTACATGATAAACATACAAGATAATGCCGAACTGAGCGTCAGAAACCTGCTTAAAGAAGTCAGCAAGCGATTTGAAGGCCAAGATTTACATGCTATCGACTACATGGACGACGGCAGTCCAATAGAGCTCAAGATCACAATTAATGCCGAGAAAGGGGAAGCAGTCTTCGACTTTGACGGCACAGGCCCGGAAGTCTATGGTAATTCCAACCCTTTCTTTGTAAAGAAATGCAACAGTTTTGAACAAGGACTCAGGCAACACCAACGCCCCAGAAGCCGTCACCTACTCGGCAATAATCTACTGCCTACGCTGCCTCATCTCCGAAGGCATCCCCCTCAACCAAGGCTGCCTCAAACCCATCGACGTCCGCATCCCCGAGAATTCGTTCCTCTCCCCCTCCGACAAAGCAGCAGTCGTAGGCGGTAACGTCCTCACCGTAAGCTCTCCTCCACTCCCTTTCCTACCGCCCCATAGCCCTTCGTCCCCCCACGAACTCCCCCAAACTAACCCTCCGCCCTCCCTTCCACAGTCCCAACGCGTCACCGACGTCATCCTCCGCTCCTTCGCCGCCTGCGCCGCCTCCCAAGGCGATTGCAACAACCTCACCTTCGGCTTCGGCGGCAACCCTTCAACCTCCGCCCAAGCCACAAAAGGCTTCGGCTACTACGAAACCATCGCCGGCGGTTCTGGCGCCGGCCCCTCCTGGGACGGCACCGACGGCGTGCACACTCACATGACCAACACGCGCATCACCGACGCCGAGGTCTTCGAGCGCCGCTACCCCGTGCTGCTGCGCGAGTTTGCGCTCAGGCGGGGCAGCGGCGGCGCGGGCTTGCACCCGGGCGGGGAGGGCGTGGTACGGGATATCGAGTTTCGCATCCCGGTGCAAGTGTCTATTCTGAGCGAACGTCGCGTTTTCCACCCGTATGGGCTTGCGGGGGGTGAGGACGCGCAGTGTGGGCGTAATATCTGGGTGCGGAAGATTGCGAAGGGGGGGAGGGGAGGGGATCGGGAGGAGGTGGTGGAGAGGAGGGTTAATCTGGGGGGGAAGAATACGGCGGCGATGCAGGCCGGGGAGAGGATTGTGGTTATGACGCCTGGGGGTGGCGGGTGGGGGGTTGTGGGTGGGGAGCGGAAGGTTGTGGGGAGGGTGGATCCGGAGAGGGGGTGGCGGAAGGGGAGTTTGGCGAGTAGGATTGAGACGCAGGAGACGATTTGATTGCAAGGAAGGCGGGGGGTGCGATTTTGAGGGGGAGTGGGGAAGTTGTGGTGCGTCGCGGATTGAGAGCTTTGATCAACTACCTCGAAGTCCAAATCGATTCATCGTTTCTTCGACAGGCTTATACTCATTGACTCGGAATCACTTCAGCCCCAATTCTTCTTGGAACATGGCTTTTTTGTACTCGAAAACCTACCCAGCAGCATAAAATACACCAAAAAAGACGCGGAACACATGAGCATCAATCTGTTACCTCCGGATTTCCTCACCCTCGCGAGAGGGAAACCAGCCGCATCAAAGCATCAAAACTTTCACACACAATCATCCGCATCTCAATCACTCACAACTCATCATGCTCAGCCCCATCGTGATCACTATCCCCCACCGCCGTCTTCACCGCCTCCGCCGCCTCACTCGCCCCACTCATAACCTTCTGCGCCACCTTCGTGGCCGCCGGCGCCTGCTTGCCCATGGCATCCGCATCAGGCATTTCCGCCTCAGCCGTCTCGTTCTTGCCCTCCATCACATCGACCTTGTATTTGCCGTTTTCCTTGACGAAGGCGGCGAGATCCTCGATGGTGCGGGAGCCGCTGTAGACGATGGGCTCGGATTTGGCGCCGGCGGGGAAGAGCTTGATGGTTGGGAAGCCGGAGATTTCGTCGGGAACATCGTTGGCGGTGGCGTCGACTTTGGCAATGGTAACTTGGGAGGAGTGGCTGGGGGTGTACATGGCGGCGAGTTCTTCGTATTTGGGGGCAAGACTGGGGGACTTGTTAGAAACCGGGTTTTTGATGTGGGAAAAGGGAGAGGGAAACATACGCTTTGCAGTGACCGCACCACGGGGCGTAGAACTCTACAAGAACATCTTTCTCGTTGTCAACGACGACTTCCTGGTAATTGTGGGCCACCACGACCTGAACATCGCCCTCTTGCTTCTCAGGAATGGGCTCGGACTTGATGCTTGGATCAACCTTGCCCGCGATGAAATCATCGACGAACTTGCCAATGTCCTTCGCCGTGAGCTTCTTGCTCTGGTCAAAGGGGAATTTCTGGTTCTTGACGGTCTCCTGGATCGCGAAGGCGGGCCATTTGTCGGCTTCGAGGTTGAGATTGGCCGCGTGGGCGCCAAAGGCTTTGGCATCGATGGTGGCGAAGCTGACAGCACCCTTGTGCTTTTCTGCGACAGGCTTGAGGGTCTCGGCTAGTTCAGCGCGCTCTTCGGGGGTTTCCGCGAATATGTAGGCCAGAGGAAGACCGGCCTAAAATTGGATTGTCAGTGCGGTCCGAAGTAAAGATATGTTGGAAATCTCACAGCCATGTAGCCAGCGTATGTTTCTGGACCAACTTCGCCAACAAGGGGCATGGCGGCGGTCTTCGTAAATTTTGTAATGGCCTCCTTGTCAAATTTGTCGGTAAAGGTGTTTTTGAGCTCGTCAAAGGTCTTGTACAAGACGATTGATGGTTGCTTGACACCTTCGGCCTCAGCCAAGGCGGCATCACTGGTTGCGCCGAAAAGATAATCATCCCGTAGACTATCAGCAACTTCGCTGAAAGTGGTGTTTGATGTCTTGTCGTCGGCCCCAAAGTAGGCTACCAATACAACCTTGTCTGCTGTCTTGAAGTCCTCGAGGGTTTCTGACGTGAGTTCTGATACTGCGGGAAGTGCTTGTTTGGTCATGTAGGAAATGATTCTAGAACCCCTGTTAGCTAAATGCCATACGAACAATGCGCGAATCAAGACTTACGCAGGCGCCTTTCTTGGCCCCGAGTAGGGAGTTATGTTGTCAGGGCCTCGGAAGACCTTGACAGTTGGATAGCCCTCAACACCATAATCCTTACACAGATCTGCCTCTTCTGTGCAGTCAACTTTCACCAATGGAATGTCTTTCTCTTTCAGCGTTGTTGCAGCTTCTTCGTACTCTGGGGCCAATGCTTTGCAGTGGCCACACCACGGGGCAAAGAACTCTGCTAATACAAGGTCATGACTCGCAACAAAGTCGGCGAACGTGTCCTTCTTCAGATCGTGGACATCAGACGCTGAAGTCACAGTAGCAGCAAGAAGCCCGAGGGCGACGCCCCTGAAATTGCGCATAGCTATAGATTGTATAGAGTTAGAGATCGGTTAGGACGGGCAATAATTGAGTAGCAGTTGTGGGACCAAGTTTATATGAAGATAAAGCTTGGAGTTGAAGGAAGGGTGAAGATTGATAATTATTCTCGGGGTTTGTAACATATCTCGGATATGTCTTGGAGGACAAGTTGCTTCTTGGGATCCCTGTCACGTGACTACGGCTCGCATTTTGCCTTTCAACTCCCCCGCCCTCACTAATAGTGATCCTGTTCATGGACTGTCTCAATTACTGACAGCTGGCTTCATCGCAGCAACACTACGGTGGTTGTATGACCTAAGGTAATATTCCAAGTGACCTTCGCCCGTGAAGTCGAAGAAGGTATCCTATACAGCGTCTGTTTGTCTATTATACCTGGCATTAATCTATCATTATCAAAGTGCATCTTACGAGTGGGTATGAAGTGTTCCTCAATCGTCCCTTGGAATGACAATTTCAACTTCTTCGAGTTTGTAAGAAGAACGGTCGTCTGAGCAGAAGTCGTGATCGATATTGCATTGCTTCTCGGGTGGGTATGATCTCTATAGTATCTCACTATAGCATCTCACTCATCGTAAAATCACAATAAGAGGACTGAAGTACTACGCTACACATTTTCCTCCCTTCCTGCAACCCGTCGGCTTTTCCTGGCAACATCTTCTAACATACTACTGAGGCTCCCCTTTCCCCCGATACAGAGAATCTGGTCAAACCAGGGATTGCAAAGTTTGGCCGCTGATAAATATATTGAATAGGAAAAAAGATTAGAATATCAGTCTTGAGTGTCTCTACCCCTACCAAGGCGAACAAAGAAACCGAGTCAAACCAAGCTCGCTGTACAGCTCCGCAAGACCTACGTTTAGTGATATATGAGAAAAATCATAGAGACTATTTCCCGCACAGTCATATAATGAGTAATCCTCGATGTAACCTTTTGTGTAATCTTCTTTATACTCGTATTTTTTTACCTTCTATATTGAGTAGAATATAATAGCTTATTTCTGAACTAAACAACAAACACTCATTCCTGCTCTCTTTAAATTCTTTAGTAAAATACAAGGCAAGGTCTTCCAGACTGCCATCAACGACCTCGTAACATGTGCATGGCTCTTCAGGAGACGCAAAGAAATCATACAAGCTTCTTAAGAACGCCCGTAGAAGCCCGAATGTGCGGTTTTGGTCTTCAATGCACCGCTCGATGCCAGTACGAGGTCGTCATACCAATGTACCGAACGAAAGCAGAATCACTAGAGTCCAAAGAGTCTCTGTCGTCTTTGCTCACTCAACGGTTTCGCTGTAGTAACGATACTGGTATTCCCACTTGACCGTAATGTAGTGAAGCTGTTCCACTTTCGCCTCGTACGAGGGGACGTACAAAGTCTGACGAGATAGCGATGGTGCAGATGGACTCTTGACCAATTCCCTTAATCGAACTTATCGAAGAGACATTTCAGCTGGTCATCAGGCACTTAGATTAGCGCCTGTAGTAAGTATTCTGCACCACCAGTCTGAGTTTTTGTGCGACGTCGGTCAAAAGAGTAGGATATCGGAATGGAGGTTTGAGATGTCCATATTTAGGTCCCGCAACTCTCGTGCAGGTCGTAACGTAGAACGTGATAGCACAACCAATTTGTCGTAGTCTTTACCCCTTTTCGCTTCAGCCTGCATTCATGAGTACAAAACGACGAGCGAAAAACAAAAAATTGCTGTGAGCAAGGATCGAACTTGCGCGGATATTCCATCTGTTGTTTTATCTTAAGACAGACGCCTTAACCACTCGGCCATCACAGCATTTAAAATAATTGTGGTCGTATAATGTTATATAATCAGATTGATCTCCACAGAGAAACAGAAACGCAAGTTCCCAAGCCATTGTAAGTATTTGTGGCAAAATATTTGATCCGACCACTACTCGTACTGTACTACGTTGATTGTTGGAAAAAGTCATCGCGGGTCCACCCGCTTACATACATAAATACCTGATTTTGTAAGAAATTGTAGCAGAGAGCGAAGTAAATATCTTCATGTATAATGATATATCTCGATAATGAACTCCTCTCAAACGACCTTGTGATGTACTAATTATTATGAACCTGGGAGATCCTAAACCCCCCCCCCATCGGATTCTGCAAAGTATGCTTCTACATAATAACAAACCTCACGAACATTCATCGAGACACAACAGCGTGGTTGGAATCTTAAATTTTCTTTCAACATGTCGTGCACGTTGAGAACATGTGCGACAATGAACAATTTCCTTCGCTTTGTGATAGTGGTTACGGTCTAAGCAGGGTTGGCATGTGCAATGAGGTCAACAAGAGAGGAGAGTTGTGCCCGGATAGAACAAGTGGGAGACAGGAGTAAAGGACCTAATGTATTCCAGCTTCAGAGTACGCTAACTGCCACAACTTTGTATGGATCCAACTTAGGATCAGGATCTCTTCGTATGACATGGCTTTTTGCGAAGCATAGCGGCCCTCTGAGCTTTGCAACCTCAAGCGTTAGATGCTCCAGCATCCAGAGCCACGCGAGCAGGTAGCTGAGTATCTTCTTCCCAGATGTACTCCGAGTCGTAAAATTTCCCCAGTCTGTATCGTTGCCGCTTTCCCCTGCCCGATTTCGTATCCCGTACTTTCCGGGTACCATATTTGACTTCTGCTGCCACACAAGCAGCATGATCTCCCTGCATTGCTCTCTTCAATTTTGCTGCGAAATCGTGGTCCAAGGCACCGGTAACGGGAACTTCCAAAATATTGTACACCGTTGCTAAGGGCTCCAGGACGTTCTGGAAAAACCCTCGTTCGCGTTTTGGTCGCCGGTAACTCAAATGATTCTCGTCGTAGTTGATATTCAACTGCCGCAAAGCATGATCTTGACCTAGGTGTCCTGCAACAATTTTCAAACTTTCCGCTGCCTTCCGATACGATAGACGAGCGCTGTCGATCGAGACCGTAAGTACTTGGACGTTCAGCTCGCAGCGCTTGATCAGTTGCAAATAATGAGGTGCAAGGTCTGACATGTTGTCGATCATCTCATAATGCTCGTTCTTGATCTTATAAAGATAATAGCCAGGTCGAGGGTCACGGTGGGTTATTTTTCGGCGGATGCCGATGTTGAAGCTGAAAGTATTGCCGCCATAGAGTGCTCTTGCCGCCGTCTCGTGAACTTCTCTGTTCACATGCAGCAGAGCGATCGCAAGCTCAGATGAGACGCTATAATTGTGAAGACTTCTGTCTATTTGCGATTGAGGTATCTGGCTAATGCAGATATGAGAGCATCTGGTCCCACCGGCCCCACGAGTCTCGCATTCGCATGTCGCTCTCCAAACTACTGCGGTGACGGTTGCACGGCGGAGGATAGGCCGCGGAGCGGTTAGACAAAGCCCAAAGATCATATCTAGGATCTCTTGCGGAAGGCCAACGAGGGAAAGGCGGCTGTCTGCCATACTGAGATAATGCCGACCTGGATACTTGTTATTAAAGGTGTGATGAGAAATCAAACCAAGATACCTGGTTCTTTTTCAGCAATGAATCAATCAGGTAGACAGGCGCTTGAACATGAGATCTGAGTCTTTAACTGAATTGTCAACACAGCTAATAAGTGAATTCTCACACGAACCCGGAGTGAATGTCAACGATTGCCGTGAACATAATTCGGTGAGAGTGATTATTCATGTGTTTAGCAAGGTCAACACATCAAATGGATACAATGAAGTGAGATATAGAACCACCTTAACGGAATTTTCGAGTCTGCCATGTGGTCTCTTAGGCAGCCTGGTACACGACTTGTCATTGTGAAAGATTACACTCTTGTTATTTTCTCTTCATGCCGTAAGATTATCGCCCTGAAGGTCGTTCATTAAACATGAAGGGTGCTACGAGTGGTGCATCACAAGTACACGTCGAAAAAAATGCGGAAGTCGTGAGTATTTCAATTCGCACATGCATCTGGAAGCTTTGGAAGTCAGAAGCTATAGACCAAGGGCGCAAAATTTCGTAAGCAAGCAGGAGCCACTCGAGCAAAAGGGCATGGGCGATCTGCTAAAAGATCGAAACGCCGGTGATTGGTATCCAATAGTACTGGTGTTGCTATTTGCCTGAGGAAACAGTTTCTGAGCCGCCTACTTTGTTAGGATCACCTCCGGCCTGGAGACCGCTCCTATCCAAGATCCACCATGTTCGCCACTCGAATTTTTTAGTCACTCAACTACCAAGTTCTACCCGCACTATCAGTGCCTTTCCTGTCCTTGTTTCGTACAGTCCTAGCTGATTCTCTATCCTCAAGCAAATCTCCTTAATCTCTGCGCCGACCCTTGCTTCTCCTTCAACTAGATCCTTCTCCTTCAAATATCTCCATTGCACATCCGAGGATACCCGTACAAAGACGTTGAGCTTGTCTCTTTGCAGAGTTTCACGTAGTCTTTGCTCTACTTCTCTAACCACGGCCGGTTGGCGCCAAAACTCAATGGTCTGTTCCTCGCCCCGAAGGCGAACCATAGAAAGATTTTCGCTAGTAGGGAAGCCGACAAGAATTTCACCATCGAAAGAATCATGCTTGCTTTGAGCGTCTTTCGAATCTGTGCTCGCGATCGTAGGAGGAATGAGGTCGGACATATTGGAGGGAACCAGTATGAGAGTGCTTTGCGATACTCCCGAAAGAGCATTAACGTGAAGGTGGGGTGTGATGTGCGTTCTGATCAGGTCGGATATGATGGCCGTGCGGGCTGCGCTTTGGTGTTGAGAGTAGGATGACAAAGATGGCAATGAAGAAGCGGCGTCGGTGAGGCTTTCGGAATAAGAAGGTAGTCCATCAGAAGAGGAAGGCTTCATGGCGAAGACAAGGCACGGCTCTGGAATGTCTTGGTGAAATGGTCTGGAGGCTATAGAATCAAAGGGACTGTTTAGGCGCTTCTCCTTCTATATCCCAGGCCAACAAGAAGGCTGTGCATCAACTATGAAGAGGGACAGCTAGGTGAATAAAAAGATAGGATTCATTTGATGGAGGAATATGCCTCATCACATTTGATGGATGGTCTCATAAAGGGCCATCTATCCCTCAGCTTAGCTGAGCCGCTGCGGCTGAGGGTACGGCATGTCTGCGGAAGAGTCTGACTTAGGAGCATGTTTTTTTTACTCTCCTCTTGGACTTCAGGGCTGTATGTATCTCGAAGATTCTAGCCCTGCATAGCCGCAAAATGCGGTCCCTTTACGGTTATCAGATTGCAATCGACACTTAGAAGAGGGCGATGACTGCGTATGTGGAGAGGAATGTCGTAGGGCTATCGCTAAGGCTGACTCGCCTACTTTCAGACCTCATTCCTCTCACACAACTGCTTCACCTGTATTTTGTTCAATACCATACCATGCTGGTCTTGGGCTTGGTCCCTTGTCCATTCACTCTCAGAAGATGGATTCCTTACTTGGCAGGATGAGGCTTTTTGCGCAGCCTGTAAATACTAGGAACTAATATATAATGCATCTCCTTCTTCTGTCAAACAGCACGTCGACCAAAATCTCGATTCTTCCTATTCTTCTTACTCAAGCCTGTCGCTAGTAGTCTCCCACCTGCTATACAACTGTCCAAGTTTAGCTTTTCTTTTCGTGGATTCTTCCATCATCCTTGGCATCCTTCTTAGCCTTACAGACACCGTCGAACGCTGCCACTTCGTGCATCTAATCTCTGAAACCCAAGGAAAGGCCAACAACTACTACTCTCCAAATGTGGTATCAAGTCTCCGACGCCAATTCATACCTCGTCATTACTGGCGGTGGCATTGACGATGTGAAAATAGTAAAGAAGGCCTGGGTGTATCCATGGCAAAAGTGCAACAGAATCTCGATCAGTCCTTTCGACTTCGAGATTACTCTACAGGCCATGACAATCGAAAAGCTTCAATTTCAGCTGCCAGCTGTGTTCACCATTGGCCCAGAAGACGACTCAAAGGCACTCGAGAAATATGCGAAGATCTTGACTGGACGTGAGAAAGACGACGCAAGCCGCCACGCAACGCCCACAGGCCGTAATCATGTTCAGGACATTGTCAAAGGCATTATCGAGGGCGAGACCCGTGTCATTGTTTCCGGGATGACTATGGAGGAGATCTTCAAGGAACGTCAGGTCTTCAAAACGAAGGTGATCGAGAACGTTCAGAGCGAGCTTAATCAATTCGGTCTGAGAATGTAAGCTAAGACGAGGGCTTGACAAAAACGAGAGCTGATGCGATACCAGTTATAATGCAAATGTGAAAGAGCTCCAAGATACCCAGGGAAGCGAATATTTCAAATTCCTCAGCCGCAAAGCCCACGAGGGAGCCTCCAACCAAGCAAAAGTCGATGTCGCCAATGCCCGCATGATAGGGGAGACTGGGGAGGCCGAGAAACGCGGTGAAACGAGGCAGAAGATTAGCAAGATCGATGCCCAGACCGCGGTCCTTGAAACGCAGCGGAAAAGCGAAAAGGCTTTTGCTGATGCTGAGCTCACGAACACACAGACGAAGCTTAACATGGGGATTAACCTAGCCAATATAGAAGCCAGTCGCCAAGCTGAGGCCAAAGATGCTGAATTACAGCGAGAGGTGGAAATCAAGCGTGCAGAGATGGAGTTGGAAAAACGTAGAGCTACAGAGGTCGTCCACGCCAAGATTGAGCGGGAATCCGCGCAGGAGAAAGCCGATGCCAGATTATACGCCGACACCAAGGGCGCAGATGGTCTTTTGTACAAGCAGAAGCTAGAAGTTGAAGCTTCCTACTATCGTGCCACCAAAGAAGCCGAAGCGGCATTCTTCACGAAGCGAAAAGAAGCCGAGGGATTGACGGCAATGGCCGAAGCTTATGGACAGATGGCCGATGTTCTAGGCGGTCCTTCAGGGTATGCTGATCCATCGCCACTCATTCACCAAGCCTCCACTAACGTCCGCAGACTCATGCAATACCTCATGCTCCAAAATAACACCTACGAGAAACTCGCCAAAGCCAACGCCACCGCAATCAACGGCCTCCAGCCCAAGATCACCGTCTGGAACACCGGTGAGGGCGCCTCAAGCGATTCAACAGCACCGATTCGCAACCTTTTGCAGAGCCTACCACCATTGCTATCGACAATCAACGAGCAGACCGGCATTGCTCCGCCGAGCTGGTTGGCACAGATGCCCGCGGCGAACCAAACACCGGCTCCAAGCCAAGCTTTGACGTCGTCTGCAAAACCGAAGACAAATGGAGTGTATGTCAATGGTGACGCCCATGGGTCTAAATGAATGCTCAAAACCCCTATAGCAGATGCGAAGTGTGAGTAGGAAGTATTGACGAGACGTGACAATGATGGCGGCCAGCTTGCTATTTTATGATGCCTCAAGGTGGTGTATGGAGTATTAATATGGGTACACCAGGTTGTTGTATATTATCACTTCTAACTCTAGAGCTACATTCCAATTTTCCATCTTTCTTTCTCAGCTGCTTCCCCCCGCAGTCTATTAGCGTGGAATACAAGGAGTTTTCATTCGTACTAACCATCCTATGGAGGTTTGAAAAGCACACTCGAGAAGGGGTAATTGCGCAGCATTGCTAAGAACCGGAACGGAGAGATGCTATTCGAAAGAACTCAAGGCATACGCTCGTGCTTCGTCTACCTCAGTGCAATATGGTATATCACCATAAGAACGCGAGATCTCTTATCGTAAACGTACCCCTATCGCCATCTTGAAACGGCCAACATTTTCCTCCGCGCAGCCAAATTTTCTTGGGAACAACCTCTCTTTTCCTCTTGCGGTTCCCGCGTCGTCCGGAGTGTCTTTTCTCATCTCGGTTCGTGTACCTACCTTCGGCAAGCACCATGTCCGATTTCTTGGTCGAGGGTGCTATGTACACGCTATTTTTCGTAGCTAGGAAGTGTGGCGAAGAGTAGTTTGCATTAAAGGATCTCATTGCTCGAAAGCGGGAACTCGAAATGGATTTTTTTGGAATGGGCATAACTGACAGTACAGTGCGCACAGAAGGTAAAAAACGATCAAGTTGGCTTTAGTTGTTTAAGGTGCTGCACTTTTCTTGGATTGTCTTGATTTGATTTGGTTCGGGGGCTTCGATCCAGCGTTGGATGAGACGGTAAGGGGTGTGCAAGGTGCACTTGTCTTAGATTTGGGTTTGTAGCTAAAGGCTTTTAATTGGGGCATCACGTTAAACATATACCGAGAACGAACTTCCTCATGTATAGATTTTCACGCCACAACTTTTCACTAATTTTGTGCAACATGTAGAAGGATGGGTCTGATGGAGAATTTTCGAGATACGGGAGACAAGAGGGTTATTCTTGTTTTGAGGGGAGTCCGGCACTGCATGTCTAAAATCATGGTCTATTGGTGATGATTAAGGTTCGGAGGAGATAACTATATAGCTAAGAGAGGCGAAGGTGGTTGGTATGAAAGGTTGACTGTATAGACAGTGAAAGAAAGAATTTGGTACAGAGAAGTGTCCAGGCATCCGTGGATGTCATCCTGCCATGTCGATATGGACTTATGGTGATCCAGCTCAGATTTTCTTTGCCGTTGGACTGAAGCGTGCATAAAATTCGTTGCGTGGGTTCTTGATTGCGGCATGGCGAGTTTACTTTTTTCAACTTTACAGATACCACTGGATCGGTGTATGACATGGCGCCCCTCATTCTCCGTAACGATCACCACAGCGCCCCCAGACCGTTCAAAAGGCGTGATCAGATCAAGTCCCTAAAAGCGTACCAACGAGATTCAGCCCAGCGCTGGCAACATCGACTCCAGTCTTCAAAGGGTCCTTGCCGGCTTCTTGCCTGATAATGGTTATGATGTCCTTGGGGTCAGGAAGCACAGGTTTCGGTATCGAGACTTCAAAGGGGTCCTCTGCCTCGTCGGGCTTGTTTGGAGGACTGGCAGCCTTCCCTTGCTTTGAACGGAGGCGGCAAATGTCAGTTGGCATTTCGTAGGGAGGTGGATCGACTGAAAATTCAGGGTTGAGGTTTTTAGGGAACCTAGCACCGCAAGATTCGAGATAGTAAATTATTTTCAAGTGGTTGGCTTTCATTGCTGAGCAAATCGGAGTGTGCATTTGGTAGTCGAGCGTGGAGATGGTGGCGCCTTTGCTGACTAGTTCTTGGACGATAGCGAGTTGACCGGACGCTGCGGCACAATGAAGAGATGTCCGTCCACTGGTGTCTACGGCTGATATTTCAGTGGTGTTGTTGGCCAGTAGCAAGTGTGCGATATTTCGATGTCCATTCGTCGATGCGACATGGAGCGAAGTTTCCTGATTGTTGTTTCGCTTGTTGGGATCCATTCCTCGTGATAAAAGGAACCGTATTATAAAGGCAGACCCTGTCTTCGCAGCGCTGTGCAGCAGCGTGTTGCCATCCGAGTCGATGCCTTGAGTATCGGCGCCATTATCTAGAAGTATTCGTGCTAAATTTTCGTCGCCATTCACCATAGCAGCGTACAGCGCAGTCCAGCCGTCTGAGTCTTTGGTATCTATGTTTACCCCAAAGCTCAGAAGAATGCTAACAAGAGCCTCGTTCTTAGCCATCACAGCACGTATCAGCGCTGTGCAACCATTTCTGTCCCGAGCTTCGATATCGGCGCCCATGTTGGCCAGGAGCGCCATCGTGGTTGTATCAAGATTCGCTGCGGCTAAAAAGAATGCTGTGAAGCCACGCTTATCTTTCGCCTCGAAATCCGCCTCGATTGAAGCCAAGATCTTTGTGACCTCGTACTGTTGCTTTGCCACGGCGTGGATCAACGCTGTCTGCCCTGTAAGATTCCGTAGTTCAAGACGAGTGCCATGCTGAATTAGCACTTGTGCGGTCTCGTAATCACCCTTGCCGGCCGCCACATGGAGCGCGGTGGCCTCCTTCCCATTGATTGCATTGATGTCGGCACCGTTCTCTAGCAAAAGCTTCACATGGTTGGATCTTCCTATTGAGGCTGCAACATGCAACGGAGAGGTACCTGCGCAATCGCAGGCGTTCACGTCAGCGGCACCTTGTCTAATCAGTAGCTTTAAGATCGAATCATTCTCCTTTTCCATCGCGTAGTGCAATGGCGTAGACCATTGGTCAAATGGACCTGTGGACTGGGTCATCATTGCATCTGCTACTTTGTCTCTTGCTACCCTCCCAGTAAAGTCTGGGCCATAGTTAAGCAACAGTTGGACCATGGGAATGTCGTTTTTCACAATTGATTTGTCTAACACTGTCATCCATAATGGCCGCCCAAAAGCTCGAGTGCAGTAGTCGGGACTCAATCCGGAATCGAGACATTTCTTGACCTTTGCAATGTTTCCATTAGACCACGCGTTGTAGAGATCTTCAGGACTATACTTCATGGTCAGTGTTGGCTATGAGGTAGCAGCAGAAAGCATCGATGGAAAGTGTAAGAAGGCCAATTAAATTTCTTTTCAAGGCCGCTTGATGACTTCGCCATGCACTTATAGATGCATCGCTTCGGGCGCAGGCTGTTGCCTACAACCCTCAGGTATGTTCTGCGCCACAACGACGGTTCGGAAGGGTGAGGCATCGTAGTTGTTACTTTATTGTTAGAGGTGCTCCGCCCCATAGGGCTGAGATCAGCTACTCTAATACTCTCTATCAAACACCTCAAAGCAACCTCCTGCTTATCCTCCCACCCTCCCACGCGTCCTGAACAACTAAATACATACTGCTAATCTAACTGTAGCTCGTCTTCTAATAATCAAAACTACGAGCCAAGTAGATGCTGGCGTGTTGTTGACGGAAAGCCAAGATATAATACAATAATGTCGAGCAGAAGGTATTCATCCAGAATTACAGCCTTGTAAGCGGACCTCTCAATGATTTCGAGATTATCGCAATTCTGATTATATTGGTTCATCAAGATCATGGTTACAATAATACGAGTATCACATCGCTAGCTGACCAATCTCCTATGCTAGATAAACCGGTGTTTCTTAATGTATCGTGTCTCCTGTCTTTTTCGATTGCCCTCCAAATTACAGAGAAGAACTCGACGCGCGAGGACCGTGACAATGCTCTTCCTCTTAAGTCTCATGTGCATCTTGATTGCGCCTCTCTACGTGATCTATAAACCTCCCACTTTTCTGGTACAGTATTTTCAGCGTCGGTGGCCAGACGTCCTCTGGCGCATATCTACGTCTACGAAGGTCATCGCGCTTACAATCGACGATGGGCCATCCGAGTACACCAACGAGATCATGCAGATCCTTCACACAAATGGTGCAACCGCGACCTTTTTTATCATCGGATCGCAAGTCGCAGGACACGAGGCGACGTTGCAAGATCTCATACGCAACGGAAACGAGCTGGGGAATCATGCAATGCACGATGAGCCCTCACGAACCTTGAGCGATACCACTCTAGTCGACCAGATCCAGTCCGTAGAAGAAATGATTCACAAGGCATACGCTGCCGTTGACAAGAAGCCTCCTCCCAAGTACTTCCGACCAGGCTCCGGCTTCTTCAGTGAGAGGATGCGCAAGATGCTGGGCAGATTAGGCTACCGGCTGGTCCTTGGTAGCATTTATCCACACGATCCCCAGATCCCCTTCTGGCGTATCAATGCGAGTCATATACTGAGCATGTTGCGGCCTGGAGGCATCATTATCTGCCACGACAGGAGGAGCTGGACAGCTCCGATCTACGAAAGCTGCTCCCCGAGATTTGGCGCAATGGCTATCAAGTAGTTACTGTCACCGAGTTGCTGAAGGGAGCAGGGACGGGACGTGGCTAAAGGCATGCCATTATTTGCTCAGGATCGTTAGAAGATGTTTGGTCAATGCCGCGGGCTATAAACTGGATATATCGAGTACATCCTGCAAGGGCTTTGTGATCGGACGAACATGATAACAGAAATTTGTAAAGCATATGGAAGATACTTGGGCGGATGACGGCACTCGCCTCCGAGTGCTGTTCGTAACAGACGGCGTTTTCCAAGGGCAAAGAGTAGCCAAACTCAACCAGGCCACACAGTAATAGTGGTGGGCCTCTCTGCGAAGGTCTGATGCGTGTCAGTCATGTGTTGAGACCTAAAGGAATGTCTATACGCTTTGTCGACAAGAACATACCGCTATCAGGGCACCGCGATTTCCTATCGCCCACCACCTCTACAACCCCTTCTGTATACCTTGACTCCCTCTAAAGAAGAGACACGTGACGAAACTAGCTTTCGTATGGCTCAATAGATTCAAGAGATATTGCAGGACATCCTAAATTGTCACGTCATACTTTGGACCGAGTAACCATAAATCGGCCAGCATTACGACAGATTCTCCTTCAAAGCTCCGAAAGACCAGACTGTTTGCTGGCTTTCTGCAAGCACCAGTACGCTATGCAATGAGGTACAGAAGTAAGGACACAGTGACGAGGTGAGTAGACCTGAACAGTTTGGGCACAGTACTGCAACTGTCGCCTTAATGTTCTTCTCCCCCCTTTATCCGACATCAAAATACTTCCAACAGTTTCCGCGCCTCGGTTTCTCCAAGAAAACCACTGGCCACGGCCATTTCCCCACTTCCAGGAACTACCACAAGGAGACAACTTCCAATCCCTTTACATCTCGATGGCCTCTTATTGGCGCGAAGTCTACTAATAGTGTTCTTGTAACAAACGCCCGAAAAGCATTCACCTTACCGTCAGGTAATCATCCCACATCTTCCAGCATCCGGTTTATTATTCAAAATGCGAAGCTTATCAGCAAAATTTTAATAAGAAACTGAGGGGGTCTTAACGCGCTGTGAGCGCTGAGGGTGGGCTGTCAGCCGACAGAGAGCAAGTTGATGTAAAGCTCTTGAGTTTTTACAAGGAAGAGGGGAGGTTGGGATGCAAATGTTTATAAGAAGGGGATGACATGTCCAGTATATCGCCTAAGAACCCATTGTGGCAAATTCTCGGTATAATTTATAGCAGAGTAAATAAATCTCCTGAACACGATAAGAGTATGGGCTGGAGTAGAACCTGGAGGCAATCACGTAGTCTCTAGATTTTCACTATCCTTGTATTTTCTATCTTAAAAATCTAAGCTCCGCTTTTTCAAGGAGACCACGTGCCTAGACATTCGTAATATGTTTGACAAATTCAGGAGGTACAACGAGGTGTAAAAGATTCACCAGCTGCCTCCACCAAGTAGAATCTGCACGATCTTTTAGTAAGACTTCGTCATTCGGGAATTAAGTCTGACCCCTTTCCCCTAATAATACACAGTGTCCCAAACATTGCCCTTTACGCCTTGCCAAACGCTTCAGATCAATGCCGGACATAAAAAACCTCCGTTCTCAGTAGCAGCCAAGATCCAAGCATCAGTCCAATTCTTGAGTATCCTCAATATCGCCCTCCCATCAATTGCTGTCTTAGCGCCATAATCTGAGCTCTCTCTTGTGGCGGTAAACTATCGACCTGTTGCTGGGTCATAGCAAGAACCTGCTTCAGCAATTCGTCTTGCCCTGGCTGCTGCATTGGCTGCGGCGGAGGTGCTTGCGGCACCTGTGGAGGCGGTTGATACACCGGATGATGCACCGGCGGGGTGGGCACATGCATGGGCCCTGGTTGCATATGCTGGTATGGCGGGTAGCTTTGTTGCTGTTGTTGAGGTGGGGGAAGAAAGGCAGGTGGTTGTCTGGGAGGTGGGACATGTTGTGGTTGAGGTTGGGAGGGAGGCACAGGTTGTGGTTGCGAAGCTTGTTCGACGACAGAGCCGAGCACGGAGGTGTCAACGAGACCCATAAGGAGAAGAGCTTGGAAGACGGCGTAAGAGAGCTGGGGGGCTTTTCTGAGGAGTTCGGTCGCTTTGGCGGGGTCGCCCATCACTAGGCCTTTCATTTGAGAAAGGATGTCGAGGAGTTGGGGGGGAGGAAGGGTCGAGAGGGTTTTCGAGATGGCGTCGGGGCAAGTAAGGCCAGGTTGAAGGTCAACGCCAGGAGGAAGAGGTGGGAGTGATGATGAGGTGGTAGGGGCTGGTTGTTGGTTCTGAGTGTGACCGTTCGGGGCCATGGAGGGTGGTGGTTGAGCGATGTAGTTTGCTGGGGCTTGGTCATCTTTGCCGCCAACATGAGAGAAGTCCACTTTGAGTTTGCGCCCCGCGATCTCGTATTCGTTCATATTTCGTACTGCTGAGGCAGCCGCGTCTGTGTCTGCGAATTCCATAAAACCAAAGCCTTTTGGGCGGCCAGTTTCGTTGTCATAAACGAGCCTAAAGTTTACAACATGACCGACGGTGCTAAAGTAGTGGACAATTGACTCTTCAGTCAGATCTGGGAGATAGCATTAGTGTTAAGCTCGGTGAAGTGCAGGTGAGACGTACCATAGGGAATGTTGCCAATAAAGACAGTCCTTCCCGGCTCCACCCTTCCTGGCTTGTCTGCCATGATGTGAGAGACGCAGCTTCCCTGAGCGTTTTGTACGTTAGGATTTGCGGAATCCTATCATTGGTTACTTGGGCTTATATCAAAGTCCTCAATTTCGAATAAAGGAAGTGTATGTCATAAGATTGTTCTCTTTCACCACAAGAATTATGTTTGTTCGATTGATTATGCCGCATGAGGTGGAATTTGAGATTTGCTATCAGAGCTTCTCTGGTACGCCGTAGGAAGAGTCTCACGAAAATGCTCTAGCTGATTTAACGGTTGACAACTTCTTCATTAACTGCTTACCTCCGCAATAATCCCGTGAGTCCTTGAGGCCTCCTAAACTTATCCTGTGCTCGTCATTATGGCAAACGATCCCCAGCAAGCATGGAGGAAGTTGCAACAAACACTGGCCTCGGGTCAGCAACAGGCACGGAGAGGCTTCGGAGGCAACCCCAAAGGTTTCTTTGGAGGAGCTGCAGCATTATTACTGCTAGGAGGTGGAGTAATAGTGGTCAACAATGCTCTATTTAATGGTATGTCTAAGCACCACAAAGCTTGTCAATAGGGCATGGCTGACGTATTCCAGTGGACGGTGGTCACCGCGCTATCAAATACACAAGATTAAGTGGTGTACAGAAAGAAATCTACTCAGAAGGTAAACATCCCCCTACCACAATTAAACCCTCAGTTCTAAATTGTTATAAGGAACCCACTTCAACATCCCCTGGTTTGAAACGCCCATAACCTACGACGTCCGCGCCAAACCCCGTAATGTCGCTTCCCTAACTGGTACCAAAGACCTGCAGATGGTCAATATAACTTGTCGTGTGCTCTCCCGCCCTCAAGTCGATGCTCTCCCGCAAATCTACCGTACCCTCGGCACCGATTACGATGAGCGAGTACTACCTTCTATCGTCAATGAAGTCTTGAAAAGCGTGGTTGCGCAGTTCAATGCTAGCCAATTGATTACGCAGCGTGAGAACGTCGCAAGACTTGTCAGAGAAAACCTAGCACGAAGAGCCTCAAGGTTCAACATCGTCCTTGACGACGTCTCCCTAACTGTAAGCCCCCCACAGCCATCTCCAGTCTCCATTCTCTAAACACCCACACAGCACCTCGCCTTTTCCCCCGAATTCACCGCCGCCGTCGAAGCCAAGCAAGTCGCCCAACAAGAAGCCCAACGCGCCGCCTTCGTCGTCGACAAAGCTCGTCAAGAAAAACAAGCAACAGTCGTCCGCGCCCAGGGAGAAGCCCGCAGCGCTGAGCTGATTGGTGACGCGATCAAGAAAAGCAGGAGTTATGTAGATCTGAGGAGGATTGAGAATGCTCGGAATATTGCGCAGATTCTGCAGGAGAGTGGTGGGAAGAATAAGCTATACTTAGATGCGAATGGGTTAGGGTTGAATGTGCAGGAGGCTTATGAGGATAAGAAGGTGCATTAGTGGCTGTGAGGTTGGAAGTTGGAGGGGGAGGGTTGAGGTGGTGAATCTCCTCTTCACAAGGTGTTTGAGGGCGGGAATGGAAAAGAAAGAGGTGTATCATAACTTCGTTACTTAGCCTTCTACAATTGTATGCTACGCTCGACAGGTGATATTGGCATACAAGTATAACTCCCCCTACGAAAAAGAAAACACATCTAATCCTTGCACCCCTAACTTTTCGCCAACACGTTCTCAACGTGTCGAGGAACGAATGTTCAGATCTTAGAATTCAACGACAACGAGCCAGAGACACCAGCGACGAGCGAAAGTATGCTACATCCCTTTCCAGCGGAAGTACAGAACCCCCACGATTGCCCTTCAACTTTTGTACCTTCACTCCCTTCCATAAATAGCCAGTCCTCCTTTTTCATAAGCCCATAGTGTACAGCAATTTAGATACCCTCCTGATTCCCACATTCTGATCCTACTGGCCTCGCAACCATTCCATCCCTACTGCTCCCTTGCCAATCCTTACCCTACTGCCCCATCATAACACTCTGCACCTCGAAAATCTCATTCCTCCATCCCCTCCCGTGGGCATTATCATCGACCCTCTCCCCCGCTCTCGCCCCCTCCTCTTCCCACAACTTGACCACACTACCTGGCGCATACACGCCTCTGAAAACGCCCTTGCTGGGCGTCACGCCCACTCCGGTGTACACATCCGGGTCCTCCTCGGGCGTCAACCGCGCCATCACCGCTTTCACGAATGTCCTTAGGTCCTTCGGATCGGAGATGCGGGTCGCGCGAAGGCGTTCACGCGCGAAGAGCAGCTCGCGGTTGGCGAAGTGGAAGCCGTCGGAGATGGCGGTGGCGAGTTGCTTCTCGATGGTTTTGCGGAGGATAGGGCGCATGAGCGGGGTGAGGAGCCAAGCGAGCCAGCTGAATTTGGATTTGCGGAGGGTGTAGTTCAGGTGGTGGACATGGACGCGGACGGCTTTCAATGTGAGAAGTTTCTCGAGGCGCTCACGGCCGAGCTCGACGTCCAAGGAGATGTCGATGCCCTTTTCGTCGAGCTCAAAGGACGCAATACCCTCATCTGCGAGGCGCAAAATCCCAGAGTGCGCGCGTAGCCAGAAACCGATTTCGTCTGCGCGGACAGAGAGACCGGCGATGTTGATAGTGAGGTTAGAGGTGGTGGATGTGGTGGTGCGGAATCGGGCTTTGCGGATTTCGAGGTCGTTATGGGTTTCGACGCGGAGTTTGTAGGGGAGAAAGGAGGTGTTGTTTACAGTGCGGCCAGGCTCCAGGATCAGGTTTTCGAGGAGGAGGTCGATCTCGGGGACGGAAACTTCGAGACGAGGGATGGGAATGTATTGGATTGCTTGGATGAGGAGGGGAATGAAGACGTGGAACGAGTCTTCGAGCAATTCTTTGTTCGCGTTGGCGTGCACGGGGGAGAGAATATTGAAGATTTTGGACGAGGTGGAGATTAGTTTAGAGATGTCCTCGTCGTCGACAACGGACCGGACGGTCATTTGCATCTGGGAAAACATGTCATCGATGTCTTTTCGAAGATCAGACTCCTTGTCGGCCTTTTTAGCTTTGTCACGAAGTTCTTGGATCTTTTTGTCGGCGGATTCAAAAAAGTCAGGGTCGGTCAATAGCTTCTGAACCGAGTCTCCAACATCTACCATAAGATTCTCAAACTCGGGATCTCTCTGCGAATGGTCCATGACCTTTTTGAATTTCTTCTCAAGCAGCTCCCACTGTTCGTGATCACCGAAGGAACTAATAAGCGACCAAAAGTTCTGGACAGCCCGGTCGAGCTCAGGATTCGTATTGACATCCTCCTGAGCAGTGCTGATGGTCTGGTCGGCCGCACGGGAGTATGCCATGGCATAACGTTTGATCAACAGTCCGATAGTCGAAACCGAGTCAGAGTAGTCGTTCCGCTTACGTAGCTTCATAATAGCTTCTTTGAGACGATGTAGCAGAGTCTCCTTCTGCTCGCCGGAGATGTTCTCCTTCATGCTTGAAATGGCATCTTGTCCTGTCTTCGCCGCTCCATTGCCCAAGATCTTTGATATTTGGGTAACCTCGTTTCCCAGGTCATCAATGGTAGGTGGAGGCCCCGGCTCCGATCCAGGCTCTTTTACTGTGTTCTTGTCCTGCTCTGACGGTTCTAACTTTTTACCAGCCTCTTCGGCGACGCCAGATAATGAAAACGCAGTGTCTGCAAATACTTGACGGCCAATAGTTCCCAAATCTCCAAGAAAGAGTCGGAAGTCGGAATTGGTCAGAAGGAGGCTGCCAACGGTGCGTAGGCTCTCGTAGGCTGGAGGATCGATCGATTAGCCATATCAAGTTTCGGTGATGGATATATAACCTACCGGCAGTGGTATCTGCCTTGGCTTTGACGTTGGAAGCAGTCTTGGCAAGATGGCCAGTGTCCAAGGAGATCTTCGAATTGGATAAGAACCAGATGAAGTCCTGGATCTGATCGTTCTCGTTCTTGTGACGTAAGAGTTCAATGAATTCGGCTAGCCATTGTTTCGAGTACTTGGTCAGTAAACGACCGGAGTCGCTGAGATCTGGGTTATCGGGGTTCAGGATATCTGAGGCTAGAAGGGTACGCAGGTTGATGATGAGCTGTTCCGTGGATGGCATGTAGCCCTTGGTCAACGCTCTAATCATTTGGTAGGAGTGCATTTTCTGATGCACAGTCCTCTGCAAGCTCGTGTCGTCTGCATATTGAGGGAGGAGAGCCTCTGTGTCTTCGCCCCTGGCCTTGCGGAGCCCGAAGCAGGAAGACATGGCTGCTTGGTAGTAGTTGAAGCTCTCGCTAGATGTACATAAGGTCTGATCAAACACTACTGGTGGTCGAGAATGGTTCAAAGAAAAGAAAAAGAAACCCAAGATTGAAGCTTTGCCCAATCAACGCATGACGGAGTGTTACTGCTGTGCCCCTCACTGCCTTGAAAGATGATACGGATGAGTTCATAAGGTACGTACCACAGGACTTTGGCATATGTAGTTACGTCAGGGCACCAGGGAGCGGCAGCTAATGACGCAGTGCCCGTTTGGGTTCAAGGAGCCAATCAGATGCTTTGGCATGGAGGAGCACGCGAGCTCCTTACTTTTACGCGGCTTTTTGATGAATCGCATTATTTATTGTTTACATATCCAGCATGGGGAGGAATCTGCTATGGCAGCAGCTGTGTATGCAATCATATAATCATATGCAAGCAGCACAAGTCAATACATAGTGGTCATGATCAGTTCATGCTCGACAGCTCCCAATGGGTCGCCGAAGTTACACCGTACGTTAATCGGTAGCCGTCCTCCGGATTCGCCCGTCCCGCTTGTCAGCTTTCACGGAACCCCCCGGCCCTGCACCGCTCGGGCTTAATCTCCATTACCCTAAGGAAATTTCTTTTCTTCGTGTACCAGGAGATTGGCAGGATTGGGAATCAAGACGGTGCAGCTACTTATATGTGGCCGAGTCCACACTCCGCCGAGTCTTCGACCGATGCACAGATTTGGAGCTCTCACCTCACGAACGTCAAGGAAGTTAAGCTGTCCTTCACATTTGAAGCCAACAGAGCTATTGCCAATCAATACACGATCATTGACTATGTCAGCAACTAACCAAGCACCAAAGAGCGGCGACTACGATACCACCCATTCCACAGCGGTTCGCAGGTACAACCGAACCCATGGTCTTCTTCCTCCAAGAGTCGAAGACCCCGAGATTCAAGTTAAAAGATGTCTCAAGCAGATAGGGCAAAAGACCCAGCCTATAGACAAGTACCTCTACCTCAGTGGTCTTCGAAATACGAACGTTCACCTCTTCTATCGCCTTGTCGTTCAGCACATTAAAGACCTCGCTCCACTGATATATACCCCGACGGTAGGAGAGGCTTGCTTGCAATGGTCTCATAATTATGTACAGCCAGAGGGACTCTACATCTCCTACTCGGATCGTGGACATATCGCCGCCATACTACAGAATTGGCCGCAAGCGAATGTCGAGATCACCGTCGTTACCGATGGTTCTCGAATTCTGGGTTTGGGAGACCTCGGGATCAATGGCATGGGTATTCCAGTAGGAAAGCTTGCACTATACACTGGATGTGCTGGTATTAGACCGGAAGCGACTTTGCCCCTCATGCTAGATTTGGGTACTGGTAACAAAGCTTTGAGGGAAGATCCATTGTATTTAGGAAGCAGAAGGGAAAAGGTGTCCTCCCAGGAAGAGCAAGAGTTCTTGGATGAGCTTATGGAAGCGTTGACTGAAAAGTGGCCGGGGTCAGTTGCGTTCATTTTATTAGGCAGACTAGCATGTCTTCATAAAATCTGCCATATCGTCCTGTTGTCCTGTCAAGTTCAAGTGACACCCGAACTCATACACTCTCTCAACAGAAATTTTTCCACCTTGCTGACGTTTTTTTAGAATTGTGATCCAGTTTGAGGACTTCAAGAACCCTTTCCCGGCCCTCGAGAGATATCGGGAGAAGTACACCTGCTTCAACGATGATATTCAAGGCACTGGTGCTGTTGTAATGGCAGGTATTGTCAGTGCTGTGAAGCGAACAGGTGTACCAGCCAAGGGTCAGCGAGCTGTGTTCCTCGGTGCTGGCAGCGCTGGCGTCGGTGTTGCTAAGCAGATTGTCGAGTTCTTTATGCGAGAGGGACTTACTGAACAACAAGCAAAAGAATGCTTTTCGCTCGTTGACACGAAAGGCCTAGTTACAGATGACCGAGGCGATAAATTGGCCGACCACAAACTATACTTCTCAAGACATGACAACGCAGGCAAGCAATACAAGACATTGGCCGAAGTGGTGGACTACGTCAAGCCCACAATTCTGATGGGCCTCTCTACGATTGGTGGTGCATTTACCCCGGAGATCTTAACGAAGATGGCCCAATGGAACGACCATCCCATCATATTCCCTTTGTCTAATCCTTCAGCAAATTCGGAATGCACCTTTGAAGACGCCCTGAAGTATACCAAAGGCTCATGCTTGTTCGCAAGTGGGAGCCCTTTTGCATCCATCGAGCACGATGGAAAGCTCGATACCCCTGGACAAGGTTGATATAGCCCTTCACTTCATGTCTATTTGTTGTTCAGAGCCACCAGAGGGTGCGGCATATCCCGTTACTTGTTGGGGATTTACCGCTTAGGGTATCACAACCTTTTGCACCCTCTGGTGGAGCCAGATAATTCTATCCTAGGAGAAAAGTGACTGATCATACCTTTCTGATTTAGGAAACAACATGTATGTTTTCCCCGGCATCGGACTCGGCGCGATCCTATCGAAAGCAACAATAATCACGCAATCGATGATCTACGCCTCTGCAACATCGCTCAGTACTTCCCTCACTCCTTCCGAGGTATCTGAAGGCTGGCTATACCCAGATATTAGGCGCATTAGGGACGTAAGTGTGATAGTTGCCATGGGTGTCATCAGAGCTGCACAGGAGGCAGGCGTGGACCGAGAAGCACGTATCAGAGATATGACAGATGAGCAGCTCGAGCAATGGGTAAGGTCGAAAATGTACGACCCGGATATGGAACCCAAAAGGGTAGAGCAGGAGTTGGTTTCATTCATAGAGGATCTAGGTATCAAAGGAGGTGCTCGGGGTTCACATCTTTAGGCCTAGCGAGCTGGCAACGGGTCTGGGAGTATAGATTTGCTTTCTTTTGGGCTGTGTTCTGATCTCAAAGGCTGGACACATTGTTTCGTTCTCGCACCGGCTGGCGCTGCTGAAGGGCAAATTGGCTGAGGTGGATGGCAAATGGTGCAAGTAGAGGTTAACAATACTTGGGGCTGGCTTTTCGAATAGCATACTTATAGTCCTACGGACGTCAATTGCTCAATGAGCTAGAGATCATCAAATCTGACTTCCGAGGAGAAGGTCCCAGGCGAATTACACCTTAGAGATTAGGCTGAAGAACAAGATATCCAGATGAACAAAGTAACTCCTTGTTTTCTTGGAAGAATATATAATTATTACTCCGGATTCCAATGCAGAGCTTGCGATAAGGGGCAAAGGAAATAGAACCATTTGATTTAGTAGTCTGCCTACGGAGGTACCTTACTCGTAGCTAGAGTCGCTGCTCACTTAGACAAGTCCTGCACATAGGCACAGCGGTCCTCTAGCAAATAATGGCCAGCCCTGCATCTAGTGGGCCTAACTCTCTGGTTCCCCAACCCCCCAGTCGTGCAGTTCAGCTCGTGGCGAACCGTTTCTGGAAAGGACCTCACCGCGTCGATTGCGAAGAAGTCGTAAGAGCTTCGATCATTCACGAATTTACGAATTTACTTACAGATACCCCATTGTTTATGAAAAATCTCTATCTAATTTGAGAGCTCCCCTAGTCTATCTCTGCTCGTTGACACCCGAAATCTTGCGTACCGGTACACACGAAAGTGAGTTGTCAAGTAGCTAGGCCACCACACCAAGAAGGATAATTTTTCGGCCAATCAGCGCATAAGGCAGAACGAAGATGTGGAGTCGAATCACTGGAAAATCGAATGACGCGGAAGACGACAGGCCCACTCAGACTGGTCGGCGCAAGAACGACGATCAAGCTTCAAAACGGCATCAGTCAGAATCAACAGCGTCTTCGAATTCGGCGCGCCAGAAAGTCTCACGAGGTGACGATCGTGATCGAGGATTCACTCCTACCTCTACGAGCTACGCTTCTACAACCAAAAACCCTTATCCAAATGCCGCTTCCCCGTCTGTAGCCCTGAGCTATAGCGTTGGGGGAAACAAAACCGACGAACAGTATATACCTCCAGGTCTGGTCAGAAATGCAAGCCTTGCAAATCAGATGCCGAAGACGAGAGCTGGCCGCGACGAGCGTGACCGAGATCATGAGCATAATGGCAGGAGCGAAAGGAGAAGAGAGCGCTCTCTAAGCAGAGACAGAGAGCAAAGCAAGAAGGAACGTCCGCGGAGTCATGACCGAGGCGATAAGCATCGGGAGAAGAAGGAAAAACGTGAAAAGAAAGACAAAGATCGGGCGAAGGACCGAGGACTGAGCAGGTCCGAGAGCGGATTCCGTGACGAGTATGGGACTAGTAGGGCTCTTGGTGACTTTAATGAACAAGTCGGCAGCGCTGCTTTTATGCAGTTTCCAGGACAGTATGATGGGGGTTTCGTTGGCGGACCGCAAGCTCCTCCAGCTGGCATATCGTCTCACGTACAGGATCAATTTCCGGGCCAATTTCCGATACAGTCGAGTGAGCCCTACCGTCCACCACTAGCCATGAGTGAAGGTGGACCAGGTCTTGCAGCTGACTACTACGGTGATGCTGGACAATCAGTCTCAGACCAGCCAGGTGTTCGATTGCAATCCCCATCCCTCATCGTCGGTGCCGAACCCCACCTGCAAGCTGCCTCTGCCGTCGCCGCTCCGCCTCCTGAGCCGAGTACTACAGGAGGTGTCGGCGCTGCTGCGTCATTCTTCAGTGACAGCTTTACTCCTGAGCCTGTAGAAGGGGCGAGTTCCAGTCAGGCACCAGCTGGAGCCAACGGTCCTTCGTTCTACCCGGAAGACTCAAATACGTATACTTCAAGCTCCAACAGACCCGAAAATACCCATCACGCGTCGTCCGCCCCTGCCATACCAACTCTTGGCGTCGCGGCAGCAGGCGCGGCAGCAGGCTATTTCATGAGTGGCAGCCAACCTTCACAATCACAGCGGCCGGAACGTGGCTCATCAGCAGGAATCGGTTACGGTGCATCTTCGTCATCTACGCCTCAACATCCACCCCCTCGACTGCCAAGTACGTCCGGGCCTATTATTAACAACTCTAAACCCTCAAAGCCAGGTAAGCACTCCTCCCAATCATCTAACCTTCCCATATACGCAGCAGGTGCCGCAGGACTAGCGGCGACGGCGTTCCAAAACAACCATCAATCTCCTGCACCGTCCTACCCGTCAGCCCAACACCACTCCACAATGTCAACGGTTCAACAACACCGTCATCACGGGCCACTGTCGAAGTTCGTGGACTTCTTCAAGGACCCTGAGGGAGTAGCCCGGTTCGAGGAGTATACCGAATATATTGGGGTTTGCCGGTACTGCTTTGCACCTGGATCTTCGCCCAGAGACGCACCACGAAGACATCACTATCGCCGCCGTCGCTCGAATGAACACCTTGGCAGCAGCACGCGCATTGACAAAGAAAGCCGATACGGATCATCTGACGGCGAAGGTCGACGAAGGCATAAGAAGGCTTCTTTGCTTGCTACTGGAGTCACCGGCTATGGCCTATCGAAAGTTGACGGAAGCCTTTTCAACCAGAAGAACGACTTTGACGATACCTACAGTGTAAAGACCGGATATCCCTCATCAACCCATGGCACGCATGGTAGTCACTCTCCTGATAGAAGAAGCATCACCTCGCGTGGGGTTACCCGAAGATCTTCTGAGACGCATTCCCGTCGACGAAGTCGAAGTCGAAGTCGATCGAAGGAGCGAGTCGAAAAGTGGATAACCCGAGACGGCAGAGTTTACAAAAAAGATTCTCAGGGCAGTCTTCTGGGAGGGCCTAGTACTACAGTTCATGGCCCTCGGCATCACCCAAGAACCAGAAGTAGATCCGGGTCGAGAGACAGAAAGAATGGCGTGGCTGAAGCTGTTTTTGGCGCGGCTGTTAGCTCGTCAGTTGCGGCAGCAGGTTCTCGACCTAGGAGTCGTTCTCCCAGGAAGGCGTTCGTGAGGTCTAAGCAACGAAGTCGAGAACATAGTCCAGACTTGCCTTCTGTTTTGCGAGTGAGCCACCCTGAAAGCCACCATGGCAGCCATAGATCGCACAATCCGCCTCCGTCATCACATCGGCATAAGTCTCATAAGAAGGAGAAGAAGGGAGGGTTTTTTAACTTTGGTAACGGTTCTTCGTCCTCATCCGACGCGGCAGGATTCTTTAGCAGTGGTCGGGAGAGACGGCGAAGCAGCAAGAAGTCGAACACTAAAGGCAAAGATGACCGGAACGCCGACGTAGCGTTGATGGGTCTTGGTGCTGCCGCTGCAGCTCTAGCTTTCAATGGGTCTCGCCAAGGAACGAATGCAAAGCGGGTAAGTGATCTTGTGGCAGGCAAGGAGTCCAAAGGGAAGCTTGGCCGCGCCTCTCATCGCGAGCTCAGACGTAAAGAAGCGACGATGTCAGGTTCGGATGAAAACATGTGGGAGTCGGCATCAGAGGATGAATCTGACAGCGGCAATTCTGCCCTCGCTTACGGGGTACCTGCACGTAGAAGAAGAAGCCAAGAGTCACTTTCTTCAGAGTCTTCTGGCAAGGGGTTGTGGGGCTGGCGGTGGGGCTCGAAGAAAAGGGCTAAGGATCCCACGAAGGTCCACAGAAAAACCAGCGATAATAACTTGTCCACCATCGCTGGCGCGGCGACTGTTGGCCTGGCAGGCACTGCTGCCGCGGTGTCTTCGATACCCCATGCCGGAAGCCATAATACCAGGATGAGCACTGACAGCAGCGTTCCGCTTCAGCTTGTCCATCCTGTGCCTACGTCTGATCCTTCCCACTTTGACATAAATAGAGCGAATTCAATAGCTTCTTCAAGTCAGCCGATCATGTATTCTCGCCCAGGTCCGGTACCTATACAGCATCCTCAACCAATAGCTCCTGTCTTACCAGCTGTCTATACTGCTCAAGTTCCGTATGGCCACTCATACAGCGTGCCTACAGGTCCGCCTGCAACCTTCCCAAATCTTTATCAATCACAAGCTTCGATACCAGGCAACCGCCGTCAGGTCCCTTTCAACATATCTCAAGATGCTATACCTGGAAATTTCCCTTCTGGTGGTCAATCGCTTCATAGAGATCCAGTGAGAAACGTAGTACCTCGAAGAAGGGATACTTCACCAGCAGCTCCTTCAACCGAAACCATTTTGAAGACTACAGCCCCCCGTAAGCGATCATCTCTCAAGGAAGATTCTTCAGCAGTTCGATTTGATCTAAGCAAAGAGCAACAAGATAAAGGCGGTCGTGACAACCGCCAAAGGTCGAATGAAGAAGAGGAGCTACGACTACAGCGTGAGCGCCGCGAAAAGCGACGTCAGGAGAAAGAAGACGAGGAACTACGCATCCAAAGTGAACACTACGAGAAGCGTCGTTTAGCAAAAGAAGAGGAATTGCGAGCCGAAAGCGAACGTCGGGAAGCCGCAAAGCAAAAGCAGATTGATAAAGATCGGAAAGCACCGAGAGAGAAGTCAAGCAAGGGCTCGCCAGCTGAAAAAGAAAAGTCATGGGCTACGTCTGCTACTACTGGAGCTGTCGCTGCTACAGTGGGTGCAGTTGTCGCTGTCGAAAGCTCAAAGAAAGACACAGAGCGAGATGAACGTCGAGAGAAGAGGCGAAGAGAACGCGAGTCTCAAAGGAATGAAATCCCAAGGGAAAGGCGTCAAAGATCCCCCGACGAAGCTTCCGGGCAGCTCTACAACGCTGATGATCAAGGTTCGTCTATTCGGCAGAAGGAAGTCGCGTCCGCACCTCCAACGGCACCAAGAACCGCGACGTCAGGTTTTGAATACGAAGATTATGCATCTTTCTTCTCACCACCCGAATTATCCTCTAGCTCTAAAGAACCCAAAGACCGCGTCGCTAACGCCAATGCTGACAATGATATCACTGCGTACCAGACACCGGAAATAATCACCAGGGAGCCAGCCGGTATACATAGCTCCTCACGCTCGCCTGCATATTCCTATACCCCTGGTGAGATCCGTTCGGACCACGAGTTCCCGTCGTGGGTGCCTAGACTGAATCTTATTGAACCTACTCCTCCAGCAAGTAGAGCCAGCTCAACTAGAGGAGCTCCTTCGCCCGTCATACAACCACTTGAAGATATCATTGAGCAAGAGAAAGAACAGATTACAAATTCGACGACGCCCTCAAAGGTCACCTGGGGAGAGCCAGAAACCCGCGAATACACCATTATTACTCCAATGGAACAGCGTAATCAGTTCATCGACTCTCCTCAAAGGGAGACGGATAGTGAGGAAGATGTGCCAGAACTACAAGATAGAGATGACAGAAGCACACGTACGGAGAACCAATCGACCAAGGGGGCAAAAGCGGACTATGAGCCGGGGGACTATGGCAATGATCTCGAATTTGCTGCAACCTTGGCGGCTGGTTTAGAAGACACAGGATTTAATCCGTCAATTGTGATTGATGATCCGGTATTCCGACGACGAGACTCACCTCCTGGATCCGACAAAGTAGGTATAGCTGAGAAGGCCTTCATAGCCGAAGAAGCAAATCGTCAGCGACAGGATTTTCCCGAAAAGGGAGTGGAGGATCTTCCTCGTCCTACCATGCCTGGCAGTTTCGATGGCGCAGAAGAGTTCGAGCCTATACTCAACAAAAAGGATCGAAAGAAGAGAGAAAAGGCAGCTAAACGTCATGATATCGCTGATATCGCCATAGACCAATTCATTGGTCAGGCTTCTCGGAGCCGGAATATAGCTTCAGCAGAACCAGGGCGTCTCGATGAAAAGCCGATCGATACCCTTGATGATTATGATGACTGTAATAGGAGCGAAAAGAGTAAAATATTAAAGTCCAACGAGACTCAGCGAAACGGGGCCGGAGAACCACATACTGATATTGCTTCCACAAGTCAAAACAAATCTGCCGAAGAGGATTCTCTCGATGCGTCAGTATCGACATTCAGAGCTAAAAAGCCAAAAGGCCGTCAGGGCAAGGCGACGGGGGTCTTGCCAAATCAAATTCCCTTGCCGGAAGAAAAGGAAGAGTTTGACGCTATCGAGCGTCGAGTTGAACCTGAACCCCTAGATAATGATGACTACTACGACAAGAAGTCAAAGAATAAAACCTACCGTTCTAGTCAGGATCTTTATGAGTCGCCTTCCGAGGACGCTCCTAGTATCGCGGCAAGTGCTCCTGTTGGCATTGACACGGGTGATGGCAAGAAACACAGAAAAAAGTCAAAGCGCAGCAGCTCAGGCTATGACGATGCAGCTTCTGTCGCTTCTTCACCCGCGGTCTTCGATGATAGTCGAGATAGTAAAAAATCCTCTAAGCAGGAGAAGGGGCGGAAAGGTGGTCTCTTTGGTCTGTTCGGCAAGTCTACGGATAACCTTTTTGAGATAAACCGTACCAAAGAAACGCCTGAGGAAGCCACTCTCGACGGTTTCGAAGAGCCGAAGAGGAAGAGTAAAAAGGAATCGAGAGACGGTAAATCAAGTCGCAATGACGAGATCAGTAGTCAGCTCGCTGGGGACGATGACAGATTCAAGGATGGGGAGGAGAAAACTAGATCGCACAAATCGCGAGACAAGAAAGAGAAGCGACGAACTAGTGGTGGGAGTACAGCTCAAGATTCAGGTAGGATCACCCAAGACCTACCGGCCAAGGTACATATACCGGATTTCCCTGGTCATGGCTTCTTTTCAGTATCTGATTGCTGACGAATTTTAGGAACGAGAGTGCAGTCCTAGTAAGGACATATCTAGAGGAAAAACCAACGGCGAAGACGAGATCCAAGATGAACCACAATCGGTGTCTTTTTTAGGCATGCGCCAAGAAATACCGCCGTCACCTGATATACCAACTGCTACACCGAAACCCCCAAGTCATCAGACAAAGACAGAACCTGAAGTTTTAGCCAATGTCGCTACATATGCGATGGATGATCTCGCTCTCCTTGAAGAAAACCGTCGAACAATTCTCGCTGAAAGAGAACGACATGGCGACCTACGGTCCGTACCTAATAGTCAACCAACGTCGCCTCTTTCAAAACCGGGAGGCAAAAGCCGAAGGCTCTCTGAGGTTAGGACGCTTGACAGTGTTAAAGCCCTCGCCACTGCCACATCGCCTACAGCGGTACCTTTTCGCTGGAGGGAGCTTCCCCCGTCTCCCGGTTTCCCCCGTTCCTCTCCATCTACTCCTCTTTCTTCCCTAAATCAACATCCAGATATTGCACCAACGCGACCAAAGATCCGACCACGCTCGACTGAATTCAAAGTGTCCACCGAGTTCCGGCCACTTTGGCTTGTGGAGATACATGGATCCAGACAGGAGCCGGCGTCTGAAGAGGTATACCCTTCGCTTCCCTCAAGTCATAACACTTCAAGGGCTTCATCTGTTCATGATCAAGAAGACGTAGACTTGAATCAAGACCCTGGGCAAGATTCGACTCAACATGGACTTGTCATTGACACTGAGAAAGCCGCACTACAGTCAGACTTACTTGACTCGCAGGAGCCTACGCCTACTGCCTCGTCCTTTCAAGCTGCAGAACGAGGCGAGAAGAATTTGGACCACAACGAAATTCAGCCTTCTGAATCAATCGACAAGAATATACCTGCACCAGATATTGAAGACGCTAGGCCTGCCTCATATTCACCAGAGCGTCAGCTTCCTGGTGTCAATGATCTGTCTCCCTATCGTCGCCAAGGTTCGCCTTCCAGGTACAACTATGAACCCTCTCCAGACTTGCCTTGCGCATCGGCGGAAAGTGAAGCCCCGGCAGTCCCAGTTGATAATCCTGACAAAGATAGAGCATCTTTTGTCCAGAAGGCTGCAGAGATGGCAGCCATAGTAGGTGGATATGCTGCTGTTGCTATGGCTGCGACCACACATCACGACGAACCGCCAGAGCATAGCCTCTCCGAATTCCTTGACGACCAACCATGGCAGGATGATAGAACTCCAATTTCTGACATTGACCACCCCGCTACCGATCTCGACCACTTCCAGGAAGCTGACTTTTCATACAAGAAACCGAAGAAGTTGAAGGACAAAAAGCGGCCAAAAGCCACCTCAAACCAAGAAGAGACTGATCTTTCAACACCAACCCTGGAAACTAATCTACTTTCTTCAAGCAAAAAATCGGGTCGTCTCGATATGGTAGAGCAGAGGAAGCTTCAAGAACAAGATGCACAGGATGCGGTTGACTCGTGGTTTGCTCCGGCCACACCTAAGAAATTAAAGAAAGACAAGAAAAACAAGAAGGAACGCGAAACCACGGATGTCGTGGAACAGCCACAAGCATCGACAAGTGACACTGTTGCGCCTTCTAAGGCTTCAACGGTAGCATCTCCTACTGGAGACGGTCTGAAGCTTGCGGGAGAACCCTCTTTGGACCTTATCGACGGCAAAGAAGCCAAGCTAGAGACGTCGAGACACGCCACTGAACTCACAACCGACGAGCCTTCAGCGGTATCAAATCCTCTAAAAAGCGTCGATTATACAGTAGGAACGTTGGCTGGCGAAGGGGTGAACACTATGACTGCTTTAGTCCAAGATACGAAGACTTCTGAAGACGGTTGGACAAAGATCGATCCAACTACAAATCAACCTTCTGTCGAAGACGAATGGCAGGGTTTTGGCGGCAAGTCTAAGAGGAAAGGTAAGAAGAACAAGAAGGCTTCCGTCGAACCTCGGGAAGGAATCGCAAGGGAGCCTCAGGCGAGTATAGTCAAGAGCTCTGATATAGATAACACTTCCAACGTAGCCAAGCCGCAAGATGACATCGCATCTTCTAATAACGGTTTGCCCGGCCAAGCTCTACAAGAGGGGATTCACGGGCCAGAGATTCTGGACGAAAGTTTAGATCTGGACGCGGCAACAGAGACGTCGGAACCTTTCACGCTGTCAAGAAAGAAAAGCAAGAAAGGTAGAAGAAAGACTGAGTCAATGTCCCAGCCCGACGTCTCTTCCGAAACAGCTTTAGGGAATTCAAATCAAGTCAGTGGATCTCCCGATGACGAGACGAACCCCTTCGTAGCCAGTGTTCGTCCGCAAGAAAGTATCGGAGACATCGCTCTAGGTAACGCGCAATCAGCTTACTCGACAGGTCAGAACCCTGATAATGGCCTTGCACCCATTGAGGAGACGAAGAGAGGGAAGAAAAATTGGAAAAATTTGCCTGAAGCTGAAGAAGTCGAAGAATTGGATTCAGCAATACCGATGGTGAAGCAAGTAAGAACTCTCGATACCGAGACCGCTGAGCCACGTGTGCGTGACAAGGATCAGACTCAAGGCCAGCGTGACCCGGGGGCTACTGTTGCGGAACCTTCATCTATTGGAAACGAAGTCGAAAGAGAACATCAGGAGTCCAACGATGCGCTAACCAAAATACCAACCGATCTATGGGTCTCTCCAGAAGCCATACCACTTCCAGTTGATGATGATCTTGATTCACTTCACGTTTCACCAGGAGCCATACCACTTCCAGTTGATGATGATTTAGATTTACTTGACGCTTTACCAGAGAGCCCGCTGATCATCGCAGCTGACCTCGATCCCGGTAATCTTACTAGAGGGGACCATATTCTGGGCGAGGTCGAACACGATAGGTCTCTAGATTTGGTCGACACTGTAGTACGTGACTGGCCCTCTTCCAACGCCACACCTTTAGCTGCTAGTACGGATCTTGGTCAGCTCAAAACTCTGTCTCCAAGTCCCGTCGTAAAGCCTGCTAGCCTTAATGGCCAAATCGCAAGAACTTCCGCCATTGAGCATCAGGACCTACCCAGTATCGCCCATGCTCCACAAGACTCAGGGACCATTGATGAGACACCATGGGAACCGTCTGTGCAAGAGGAGAATGCTGGGACAGATGATCTCTTCGCCCTTACCACTAAAAAGGAAGGTAAGAAGGGCAAGAAAAATAAGCAAAGCCTACCCGTTGAGTCCAGTCTTGATATAGCTTTGGATGGAAGCTCTACAACTCCCCCATTCGAGCCTGTGCAAGCTCCCGAGAACTTACAAAAAGGAGATCAATCTGATAAAGGTGCCGTTGAGGCTCCTGAGGAGCAGTTACTGGCAGGTGAATGTTCGGGTCCTAGTAAGAAGAAGGGGAGGAAGGGGAGGAAGCAGGACTTGCTGGCTAAAGCAAGCGAAGGTATTGGTTTAAAGGAGAAGGACTTGGAAATATTACCTGCAAACTCGGAGCCGGTCAAGGGAAGCTCGCAACCCCAGGATTTTTCTGACATGCAAGAACGTGAGGTCCCTCAAGAGCCGTCGGTAGAAGATGAGTGGGACGGCTTCAGCGAGAAGAAGGCAAAGAAAGCGAAAAAAGGAAAGAAGCAAAAGTCAACAGCACAAGAGCCCACGCCAGCCATTCTTGAATCAGTGAAGTCCGAGCCGTACCACCTTCAGCGTGGATTAGCCAGCGATGCTTCACTTGTGGATCTACCGGAGCGTCTGCCGAGATTCAATGATCAAGGAGACCAAGCTGATGCGGGCACTGAACCCACATCGAGCCCTAATCAGGCTTTGCTCATTACGGAAAATCGTTCTCAAAGTTTGCCTGAACCTACAAAACTGCAGTCTGTCAATGATGATGAGTGGGCTCTACCAACAAAGAAGAAGAAGAGTAAGAAAGGCAAGAAATTCAATATTCAGGACTCTAAAGACGTTCGAACGGCTGCAGATATCGAGGATGACAATTCCATTGCTGGACCCCCTATGGCTACAACAGACACTGCCAGTGAAGTGCAAGATATATTGGCGGAATCAGAGAAGGCTTCAGCTTCAGATGAACCACATGGCGAATCAGTTGGGTCCCTTGAAGCTTTGGCAAGAGATACTTTGAACAGGTCATCCCGGAAGAACGACATCAATCTGTTTAGCCAGATAACGCCGTCTAGTATAGAAGGCGAGAAGGGCATAAGCGACAGTCCTATTCTTGCGGACGAACCCGACACCGAAGACGTACCGCAAATACCTCTTGAAGCTGTTAAATACGGTTTTTTGCCATTGGCAAGGGAGCCTGATGCTGAAACCTCCGGGGAGATTACTTTCGAGAGATCTGTGGACGGTATAAGCAAGCGGAACGCATTAGCCCGGACTCATAGTGAGCCGATTAGTACTATGGTTAGGGGCATTGATCAAAACAGCTTCGCGGCGTCCGACGTAGCTTCTGTTATAATAAGCCATCCAATTGTTGAGGAGATTGAACAAAGTCGAGCTATAAGCCCAGAAACCGCAGCTCTTCTTAGCCGCGATGACGAAAAGCCGCCGGACGCACTGAAAGCTACCGACATCGTGTCAGATCCTGAATTTGTTTCCCAAATGTCTAGCGAGAGCCGCCCGTTCTTCGGACATGAACCAAATACATTGGGTACGCCCCTTGATCCAATTATCGAAGGCCAAGTCTTCGGCATCCAAGAGCCACATACCGCATCTCAGGCCGAGCTTGGTATTTCTGAGCCCGCAAACCAAACTTTGGACATTCCCGATACGGCCGCAGGAGTACAGAAGTCACTTGATGACCCGCAGAGTGTTTCTGAACACCTACCGACGCTGAGTAAGGAGGACAAGAAAAATGCTAAGAGCGCAAAGGCTGCTTGGGGCGAGGATTTCGACTCATCTACACCTGGATCTGAGGTCATCCTCGGGATCGATGATGTGCAGACAGATGTGGCGAATGAGTCTCCTGGGTTTCCCAATGATACCCATACCAAAAGTGTCGCAGATGAGTTCGAAAGCTTCTCCATGAGTAAGAAAGGCAAGAAGAAAGCCAAGAGAACAAAAGGTTCTGCTAGGGACGATGGGTTGCCTACGTTGACGCCTGAGAGCGAACGAGTGCCAAACTTTGGGGAATTGCGCGAAGGCTTCATGGATAATGCTTTCGATTCCCCGGCTGCTGCCCAAGATAAGGTCGTGGCAGACGAGATTGAAGGCTTACAGAAAAGTATAAACGACAAGACGAACGCCAAAAAAGGCAACACGGTTGTTAGGGAAGATAATCTTCTTACACCGACACCCGAAGCCGAGGTAATACCGGAGACTACTGATGCCCAGAAAGATATCGTTGATGAGTCTACCGAGATGTTCGTTGACAAGGAAGCGAAAGCCGTCACGGACGAATTTACTACTGCTCCAAAGACCAAAAAAGACAAGAAAAAGGCCAAGAAGTTGAAGGCATCGTCATGGGAAGCTGAGGCCACTACCAGCACACCGGAAGAATTAGAATCGCAAGATTTAACCACAGCAAGAGAGTATCCTTCGGCCCCCCACGTCAGTTTTGATGGGCCGAAGGAGCTAGCAAAGCAGAAAGAAGCTGATTCAATCGTGGACGACTTCGATGATCTCGCAAAGAGCGAGAAAAACAAGGAATCCAGGAAATCCAAGACTTTGTCTCTGGGAGACAAGTCCAACTCTGCTACATTCGAAAGTATAACGACCCAGGAGCCACTTGAGTTAACGAATGATCCTTCAAAAGAGCAAAGCATTATGGAGGAACGTACGGAGTCTTTGGGACCTGTAACCGCTACTCAGGTCGAATCTCTCACTGACCCTTTCGACGACTTTCCAATGAGCAAAAAAGACAAGAAGAAAGCCAAGAAGAAGTCCAAAGCGATTTCATGGGATGACGAGAACGCTACTGCTACGCCTGATCCACCAGGAGCCTCAGAGTCAGTTGTGGCAACTGAGACACTTCCTCAAAAGATAGCTAGCGCTACTAGAGATGTCCGAGAAGTCGAGGCTGAAGCTAGTCAAGTAGCGGCTGAACAGGCAGTGCAACAAGTCATTACGTCGACCGCAGCTTCTCCACATCATGCCTTAGATAGTACCACTGACTCTCAAGCAGAGCAAACAGTAGAGCAAGATCCTGAGATTGGCACTAATTTTAGCCTCAAGAAGAGCAAGAAAGACAAGAAGAAGGCTAAGAAGGCACAAGCATTCAGCTGGGATGAGGATGTGGTTCAAGCAAAGGCCACCCAACTCGCCGACGAATCCTCTTTTGATACGGGTCTTGCTGCGAAGCCATCTGCTGTACTCGCCGAAGATTCCTCAGCCCAATCGCCTCAGCGAGAAGTTGATCAAGAGTGGGGACAGATAGGTTTTGTTCAGCCTTTGGACGAACCTACCGAGGCTCATCGCGTTAGAGAAAGAGGAGCCGAAGACAGGTCTGCCGAACTTAAGGTTGCTCCTAGCGGATCGTCGAGCGAGGCTAGACAATATGTACTTCCCATCCACAGAGAGGATCACAGAATAGGCAAGCAATCGGAGAAAGAACATCTATCGGATGTTCGCCCAACCGAGAATCTATCAGCAGCATTTGGTGATGACCTACACTCTACTACACCTTCTTACACTCTCAATGACAAGTCTCAAGATGATAAACCTCTAACCGAACGTGCTTTTGATACCCCCGGAGATGGCCTTGTCGACCGAGACGTTACGCAAGCCACGCCTGCAGAAGGCCAGACAAATATCGGCAATTCACAAACGATCGATACAGCAGATGCTCAGCGAATGGAAAAGGGTAACGAGGATGATGGTCCATGGGACGTGCCTGTCAAGAAAGGCAGGAAAGGGAAGAAGCAACGCAATGACAAGTCAGCTGCTTCGGAAAAAGCCCAAGTCTCGGAAGACCCACATGCATCGGTCCCAGAAGGCGTTTCAAAACAACTAGAGCCTACTACAGGCGCTGAGCAGACGGAGCTTCTTGAAGGTATGCCAATCGCCACCGGGCCTGGCGAGATTTCTGAACTAGCAATAATCCATGACTACGAAAAATCTGGGAACGAAAAAAGCTTGGAGAGTTTCACTTCCCGGATAAGCCAGCCACTTGGGGAGAAACACGAGCCTGTCTTACCACTCAAGGATGTAAAAGAGGTTGCCGATCAAGGTTTACGATCTAGTGCTGTCGAGACCACTTCCCTACCCCAAGACGACTTCTCTACCTTTACCACAACCAAGAAGAGCAAGAAAGGTAAGAAAGGAAAGAAAAAAGAAGCACCTATCATCTGGGAGGATGACACAGCTACGCAACCTTTTGCGGATGATGCAGATGCAGTAGCAGGTGAAGCCGCAGATATTCCAATAGGCCCAGCACCTATACCGGCTTCATATCCATCCGAGGACTCCGCTCAGCAAATTAACGTAAGGGAAGCTGAAGAGACACAACACGTAGATGAGCAACCAACGCACGAGCAATACGCAGATATTCCTTCCGTATTAGAAGAATATAGAGGCACTGTGGGGGAACCATCGCAACACATGAACACGTCAAATGACTACTTCAGTATTTCTCATGACACAAAAGCTGGGCAGATCGCAGAGAAAGGTGAAATGAAACTTGCTGAACCACAACAAGGAAGTATCGAGCAAGCTTTTTCTACTGAGCCGCAAGAGTTTCAAAGGTCGATGAAAGTTTCCGAAGATACAGATCAGGCGCCGGAGACTGTTGGTCGGGAGCGGGAACCGGGAGAATTACCAGTACATGAGGAACAGGCTGAAGCAGATTGGGATTATGCACCGGCGAAGAAAGGCAAGAGAGGCAAGAAGATCAAGAGAAAAGACGTCGAGAGGGAAACAGATAATAAACCTTCAGGCGTGCAGCAGATTGACGAGCAGTCAGAGGGTCAAGCCATTCTGAGTGTATCTACGGCAAGGGAAGGTATGGCTGCGGCTACGGCTACGGCTGCTGGCTTGGGGTTAGTTATAATCGCGACTGAGGGCCTCCAACGCAAGGACTCAGGGAAGGACGGTAAAAAAGGCAAGAAAAGCAAGAAGGCCTCCAAGTGGACGGAATTTGGAGACGAGGAGGCTCCACAATCGATTGATCAAGAGAAGAATGACCAAACTCAAGCGCAGGCTTGGACACTGGAGCAACAGAGACCGGCCATTCCACCGCAGCACTTTGAAGACACTCTACCGCTCTCTCCCCAGGTCCCACGTGATACCGGGGCAGAAGGTGCAAGCTTTGGAGGTCGATCAAAACAGAATATCGACAGAGACAGTGCGATCCAAGTCCCTGATTCACCCATTGTCACTGAAGGACTACCTAATCACCGTTTCGTTCGAGATAGTGGTTATCAGGATACCGAAGCAAGTCCAGTGGTTGATGTGGACGCGGAATGTGAGACGAAGACTGGAGAGCGCGATCCACGAGATGCAGATTTTGATGTGGTACAATTTGAGCGGCATCATCAAAGCCATCAATATGAGAAAGCGTCAACCGAGAATCCCTTTAACGTTTCAGTACAAATGAGTCCCGATCATAATGTATCCAAACCACGGCCCACACCCGAGGGCGTTAGTTCAAGGAGTTCAGTTTCTGAGAATAACGACCAGGCTCTCCACGAGAAACGTGGAAGTCATCACTTAGGTAATCGACGATCGAGAGACATGTCATTCGACGATCTACGAGAGCCATCACCAGTAAGCTCTACAACGAAAGACAGATCCTCGGTACTTTTCCAATCTTCTCCATCAACAAGAGAGGAGTTAGCAGGTCGGCCCGAAGATGTTCCAACTCCTCCTACGCGAGACCGAATCGCTGCTGATTACTCCAGTCATGAAGCGACAAGAGACCTGGCGGCATTGTCACCAGATTTGCATACCGAGCACGCCTCTGTGGTTGCTGCCGAACGCGCATTGCACATGACGTCCCCTGCGGACCCCACGAACGATGGACCAGGCTCGTCTCTCTTCGGAGGTCCTGTTGGTATCATTAGCGACGTAACATCGCCTCCGCGAAGTCCTTTCAGTCCAGATGGCTCCGCTCGACGAAGACTCGACACTATTACGGAATACAGTCCAGAAGAGTCACCTTTGCACAAGAAAAGCCGTCATTTGTCCGACGTAGGATCGCCAGAGCGTGGAGTCAAGTCACTCCGTCGTTCGGCTCGTCCCCAGTCTCTCTCTCAGCAACGGGTTCGATCACCGCCAGTAAGGGAGGATACACCGAAAACCCTGATTTCGACTGACGATCTCATCGCGCGCCTTTCATGGCCTCCAGTCGACGAGGATAAGCATGCAGTCGACCTTGAGCGAAGCCGAAGCAGAAATACAGACCAAGGCCACCATACCACTGCTCCAGCAGTTCCCTGGGAAGGCGCCTGTCGGTCGGTGAGCGGCGCAAGTATTCGTTCAGGTGACAGCATCAACGCCATCATCCGAACACCAGAGCAGGTCCGTTCAGTCAGTGGACAAAGCTTTCGGTCTTCTGGAACACCACCGTTGCGACGAGTCGACCATCGGGTTAGCGGGGATCTGAGACTGGCGAATAAGAAAAGTGAAGCTAAGCTCGCTAAAGGCATGGAGGCTGAGGACCTGGAACACGACATCGCGATTCCATCGTCCTCAACATACGACCCCATCAAGGACAAAGGCAAATCCAGGGTCAGGGACATGGCCGATGTTTATGTGAGTAACCACCACAACGATTATAGTATATTGTTATTCTTACTGAATTACACAGGAGGGGTGGGGTGATGTTCATGGGCAGTCACCGATTTCGCCGACGCGACCGCCAAGCATGCGGAGGCGACAAAGCTTGCAAGTTTTGGATCTTGAAAACAAACTGGATCAGCTCGTATCAGAAAATCGATTGTTACAAAACGCCAAATCAACAGCGGAGAGGAGCTTAGAAGAAGCAGCACATGCTCGGAATTCAGAAATCGAGAATTATCAAATTGCAATCCAGACACGCGACTCGTTTCTAAGCCAGAAGGATGCCGAGCTCAACCAGTTAAAGAATATACTTGAAGGACTGCAAAGCCAGGTTGTGCAATTAACCGAAGTCAACGAAGGGTTATCAGCAACAAGTCGTGGCATTGCCGACCATGAGCAGCGTTACAGTCAGTTGCAAGCTGAACATGCCGACACTCATCAGCAATGGCAACAATCCCTGATAGAGCTGGACGAGCTCAGACAGCAACATTCGCAACTATCAGCTGGTATGGAGGATATCGTCCGTCACGAAGTCAATGTAGCTCTTGAAGAGAAGAATTTGGAGCTACGGAAAGTGCATGATGAACTGGAGGCCACCAAAGAGCAAGTGCGTGTGCTGCAGCGACAGATCTTGGCATCGAAGAATAGCGATGACTTGGTTATTGCCCGAGACGAGGATTACTTTGATGATCAATGCCAGAAGCTCTGTCAGCACGTGCAGCAGTGGGTGCTAAGGTTTTCAAAATTCTCTGACATGAGAGCCTGCTATCTAGCGAGTGAAGTCAGAGATGAGGTTGTAGTGGACCGGATCGAGAACGCGATCCTCGATGGCTCAGATGTCGACAGCTATCTTGCAGACCGGGTCAAGAGACGGGACGTTTTTATGTCTGTGGTCATGACCATGATCTTCGATTACATCTTCACTCGCTACCTCTTCGGCATGGATCGTGAGCAACGGCAAAAGCTAAAATCCCTTCAGAACATACTCTCGGAAGTAGGGCCGATGGCGGCTGTACACAAATGGCGAGCCACGACCCTAACGTTGCTATCGAGACGACAAGCTTTCGTCGCTCAGCGCGCTCAAGACACCGAAGCAGTCATGGAAGAAATCTACAAGACACTAGCGAAGTTTCTCCCACCGCCTTCGCATCTTGTCAACCAAATCCAGGACTCTCTCCGCAAAGTAATCGGTGCAGCTGTGGATCTCCATATCGAAATGCGTACCCAGCGTGCGGAGTATGTCATGCTCCCTCCACTCCAACCAGAATACGACACCAATGGTGATCTCGCCCGCAAAGTGTATTTCAACGCTGCACTCATGAACGAGCGCAGTGGCGATACCTCTTCCAACGATGCTCTCGAGGCTCAACACGCGGTGGTGCGCATGGTTTTATTCCCTCTCGTGGTAAAGAGAGGAGATGACTCCGGTATCGGTGACGAGGAGATTGTGGTTTGCCCGGCGCAGGTGCTTACTGCCAAGCCTGGGAAGGAGAAGAAGACGGTGAGGGTGATGAGTGTGGCTGGAAGTACGGCTGGAGCGAGATCAGTCGCGAGTTTGGGGGGAAGTGATGTGGGTATGGGGAATATGATTTGAAGAGATACAAGCAATTAGAAGGATTCTACGGAATGCTCGGAAGACGTTTCACGGCCTTGAGGGGATCTGCAAAAGCGATGGCAGGCGGTGGGTTCTATCTTTGGGACTGGAAGCACGGAGTCTTGGATAGTCTTTGTGGTATTCTTTTTTTGTACATGCATGCTAGATATAGTTCTTGATGATACTTTTATTGTTTGTAGATCACATATGTTCCAACTTGTTACCAGAGCAACCTTCAATTATTGGCTTTGGTTTCCCCACGTCAACCCGGTGTAAAGCTGCCAGTCCTGCAAGCTTTTCGGCATGACGACGGATTCACCGGAACAGAAAGCTTGTTTCGTCATGTAAACATCCATCATGGATGCTCCAACCATTTCCCTTATAAAACGAACCCCAGGCAAACATCTCTTTCTTTGAAAGCTCCCACTATCAAAACTTCCATACTCTTTGAAGACTCTGCCAACTGAAGTTTCTGAGCCCTTTTTCCAAACTCAATTCACTCTCCAGAAGTTGTTATCCATCATATCCTACACACAAAGACAAGGAGCTCTCAAGCTTCCAATTGACCTCTATCATGGCTCTTGCAAGACACGTAAGTTCCTTAAGAACCTCTAGAATGCTACATCCAGAGCCAGACCGTGGTCGCGTTTCCAACCTCTTAAACACGAGCAACAACACTCTCAGAACCCAAGCTAAATCCCCTCCAGGTCGACCCGGATGAGATCATCAAAACCCTACACGATGACCCCACCAATGCTCACAAGAAACACATCTACACCAAAAATGCCGTCTTTTCAGTCACTCCCTACAGCTCCCGCTATGCTTCCCAGCAAGAAATCCCCAAATATATCATTTCACAGGAAGGCGCTCCGGCCGACTCAGTGCATCAGATGCTTAAGGATGAATTGGATTTGGATGGGAGGCCAAATTTAAATTTGGCAAGTTTCGTGGGGACGTACATGGAGAGGGAAGCAGAGGCTCTAATGGTGGAGAATTTGTCCAAGAACATGTCGGATGCTGACGAGTATCCTGCAATGATGGCTATGCATGCTCGTTGTGTGTCCATCATCTCCCATCTTTGGGGCGTCCAGAAAGGTGAGACTGCCATTGGGTCTGCTACTACGGGATCTTCGGAGGCTATTCACCTTGGTGGCCTGGCTATGAAACGTCGTTGGCAGGAGAAGCGTGATGCAGAGGGGAAGGACAAGTCCAAACCCAATATAATCATGGGCTCGAATGCTCAGGTCGCCCTAGAGAAATTCGCTCGCTACTTCGAGGTAGAAGCTAGGATCTTAGACGTTAGCGAGAAGAGTCTTTACAGACTTGATCCCGAGCTCGTGAAGCAGAATATTGATGAGAATACCATCGGCATTTTTGTGATTTTAGGATCAACCTATACCGGTCACTATGAGCCAGTCGAAGAAATCTCCAAGATCCTAGACGATTACGAGGAGAAGACCGGAAATGACATTCCCATCCACGTGGATGCCGCCAGCGGTGGTTTCGTCGCTCCCTTCACCCACGCCAAAGTTGGTGGTCCCAAATGGTTTTTTCTTTTCCCTCAACCAACATCCTCTCAGCTAACAATTGAACAGGAACTTCCAACTTCCCCGCGTAAAATCCATCAACACCTCCGGCCACAAATTCGGTCTCGTGTATGCCGGTGTCGGTTGGATCATCTGGCGTGACCAGTCCTACCTCCCCAAACACCTCATCTTCGAACTGCACTACCTTGGCGGCACCGAGGAATCCTATACCCTGAATTTCTCCCGCCCAGGCGCCCAAGTTATTGCGCAGTACTACAATCTCGTTCATTTGGGATTCAATGGGTATAGGGATATCATGGAAAACTGTCTTGCAAATGCGAGATTGTTGAGTAAGGCGCTCGAGGCGACAGGGTGGTATGTTTGCGTGTCAGATATTCACCGCAAGAAGGGAGAGCACGTCTTCAAGGGCAAAGGCGAAGCCGTCTTTGGCAAAGACGACGAGACCAGCGCCGATTACAACGCGGGTCTGCCAGTCGTAGCATTCCGCTTCTCCGACGATTTCAAGAAAGAGAACAGCCACGTCCACCAAGAAACCGTCAGCAACCTCTTACGCGCGAAACAATACATCATCCCAAGTAAGCTCCTCTTCCAAAATCACTCCCCACCGCACAACTAACCCACCGTCCAGACTACCCCCTCCCCCCCAAAGAAGAAAAAACCGAGATCCTCCGCGTCGTCGTCCGCGAAAGCATGTCCTCGGACCTCTTGGACCGCCTCATCACAGACATCTGCGCCACCACGCAACAATTGATGGACTCGGACCCCATCGACTTGGCACCCTTCCATCCAGGCGCTTCCAGCCAATTCGAGAAGCAGCATTCGAGCCAGGGCTTGCATGCGCACCAGAAGCATAAGGCGCAGAGGCCGATGAGCAATGGCGTCCATAGGAGTGTTTGTTAAGCCTGCCGGCCTACAGAAAATGCCGACCGCTAGAAATGGGCAATTATTGCTGGGCTTCAAGGTGTGAGATCAGGGAAGTGGCATGTACATACCTATGACTCGCTTGCAGATGAGAGGAGCAGCGGGAATGGAACAAAAGCAAATGGATTTACAATAGACATCCAGTAGCATACTTTTAAAAAGCAAGCAAAGCAAAAACATACCTACTCATGAAGTCCCTTTTTTCCCTTCCTTCAGCCCTTGGCTGCGAATTCTGTGAAGCGGCATGCATTGTATAGGTACGACTTCATCCACAATAGCCAGATCACCATCGTTTATCCAAGACAGGGGTTTCTAGTTGGAGAAGGGGGGGAGGCGGGGGATTTGAGGGATAGCGGGGGTGGATATGGAGATGGGAGATGGGAGATGGGAGATGGGAGAAAGGGGATGGGAAAAAGGGGGTGGGAAAAAGGAGGGGGGCAGGGATTGTCAGTCATGATGGGAAGGAAGGGAGGGGCTGGTCTCGGACTAAAGCGTAATCCGAATTGGTTAATGGGGTTAGGCAAAAGGGTGAGGGTGGGTTTTAGTGACAAGTAGTGATGATGTATGTAGCAAAGTTGATAGTTTTTTGGTCTTTTAAGATCACAGGGGGCGGGCGGGCATTGTCGATGGCCCCAAGTTGGTACGAGAGGGTTATACAGTAAATAAGAGCTAGGGCTGGCTACTGCGGTGGAACAGAGATGCATGACTTTTACGCTTGTGCGCGGTTGGACTTGTTGCAGGTTTATGAGCGTCCGAGGCAAAGGGTTGGGGCGTCACTTGCAGGGAAGATGTTGATTGCTCTGATTGAATCTCTACTGCGTAAAGGCTCTCTGAGGCAACGGTTTAGAGCTGGTATCCGAAGGTTTCCTCCCGTAGAAGTGAAGGTACGTTGATGCCGAAGATTGAAATACAGGATGGTAAAGGAGTGGCGTTGCCTCAGTGGCATTGAACAAGTGCAGCGTCTATTGTGTATGGAATGGGGGGAAAGGACGCTTCATCATTGTCCGTTGAGAAGAGGTTTTGGCTTCTGCAATCGGACCTTGGATGCCGCGGTCTTAGGCATCATTGTCGAAGTCTGGGGGACCTTCTGGGTGCTGAGGTTGTTTGATTGTCAATGAGGTGGACGAATTATAATGGAGAGGAATTTACTTACATCATGATGCCCCTTGTGAGGTCGACGATGGTGGTAATAGTACTCCGACGGCATACTCTTTGTAGAATATGTCGGAGTGAACCTGGTGCTTGTGGTGAAGCTGGAGATCCAGGAGTAAGTGAATGGGGCTTCAGTCGTCTCGGTCGTGCTGCTGGCGGATTCGGTAGGGTCGGTTGATGACGAGGATTCAGTTGTGCTGGTGGAAGTACTGGTAATGTTCTTCGTCAAGGTACTTGGGTCGAAGGAGTACGTTGCGCTTGTATCTGTTGTGGTGTCAGAGATGTCCTGGGAGTAAGCTGTGGAGAGACGAAATCATGTATTACCTGTAGGAGATGTTGGGATTGATGTAATAGAACCGATCGTGCCGGTGCCAACGGTGGGAAGAGGAACCGTCCCACTGCCGCTGGACGGATATGGCACGGACGATGAAGTCAAAGACCAGATAGGATAGGACCAGGTGGGATAAGTTGGGTAGACAGGAGTCTTGGTCTGATTTCCTGGATCCGTGGAGCTAGTCAGGTTGGTGGTGAAGCTTGAAGTCCCGGTCGCTGGACTGAGAGTAGTGGTGTTGCTGACCGGGAATGGCGTGGTGATGGTGCTGCTTGTGGTTAAGATTGAGCTGATTGTTTGTGTAGAATTGATTGTCGTAGTGGTATTGGACACAGTGCTAGTCAAAGAGGTTGAGATACCGCTAGCTCCAGTGCTTGAAGTTGGGAAGCTATAAGTGTAGCTGGACCCTGTCGGGCTAAAGACGGTAGTAGAATTTCCATAAGGTGCTGTAGGACTCGTGCCGGTGCTGATAGGACCAAGACTTCCGCTGGAGCCTCCAGTTGGATAAGACGGTGACCCGCTAATGACGGTAGGCGTGAATGTGGGAAAGCTAAAACTGTATGGAGGGTAGCTCGGTTTGCCAGAAGTACCTGCTGCACTGGTGCTGGAATTGGATCTTGGAGATGTGGTCCCTGTGCTGATTGGTACTAGGCTTGAGTTCGTGAAGCTGTACACAGATGATGACGCTGTGGGGTCCAAAGAGCCAGTAGCGGTGGGAATAGTCCCGCTTCCAGTGCCTGTCGGAAAGGTTCCGCTACCAGTCCCAGTAGGTCCACCAAATCCAGTACTGAAGGAGTACGGATAAGGGGGCAGCGTTACGTTGTCACATCGAGGATGAACCAGCGCGGGTCGGAGAGCTGTGACTATATTAGCGGAGCGAAGCGTGGCGAAAAGCGTTTCGCTGGAGCAAGTTGAAGTCAATGGGATCGTTGTACATTTAGTCTCGAGGATCAAGTAGACAAGAGTCAACCAACAATGATTTTTCTGAGACAGTAATAAAGAAAACTCTAAGCCTAGAAAATGGAAGAGGGCTTGTTGATCTTTCTTCTGCTGTGCCTAGAAAAGGAGATTATGCAACCTACCAAGCTCGGCTGCAGCAAGAGAAAGGAGCCTCCCAAACACAGCAACCCTCGTTACATGCATTTTCAACGGGCAGAAGTTTTAGCTGCTTGGGCAAATAACGAGAGACTGAATTCTAGAGCTCGGTGGCAACAAGGACGAGCTTTGGACAAAAAAGGTAGAACATCACCCAAAAAGCCAGCGGAAAGAAGATCTTATACTGCCTCAGCTTGCAAGGGCCGGCACAGCGTAGGAGACCCTTGTGGTCCCCCAGTGTGCAGAGGTCAGCTCGAAGAGACATTGTGCGTCTTCCAGGAAGCAAGGTCCCTCGGCGATGAATCCATGCATCTTGCAATCGATACTGGTGACTCAGGGCTTTGAGATCCCTGGTGTTTGCAAATGCCTATAAGCCGACGGGAAGAGCTGCATAAGATAGATCCACAGTGAAAGGTGGATAGCGATAGTCCTCTGGAAGTCCAGAAAGGAGCGTGATCTCAGATCATGTGACAAAGAAATGACATAGTCGCACACAACGTTGTGAGACGCTGAAACTAGGTATAGGTCTGGAGATCTCAACAGTTCCGGTCGAGTCTTCCACATTTTGACACCTCTGTCAGATAAGCGGGAAATTGGAACATGTAGACAGCCGTTGGATCTTCTCTGGGATTGCTCGGATGTGGCTGGCCAAAGCCAATAAGGGAGATATGGTAGGCAGGGGGGACGCACAACGGGGTTGTTGCAGGAAATGAGAGAAGATGAGTGTGCCTTTTCAGATGGTCCCGGCAACCGCGCAAGCCCGGAAGCAGACTGTACTGTGTACCTGACAGTAGCGTAAGGACCTTTCTATCAAGCAAAGCCGGCTTTTGGGCGCTATAGCAAGAAATACCAGCTGTCATTTGCGCAGAAATATGTCTTCTAATAGAGCATCTTGCTTCAACGGCCAAGCTAGAAGAAGTATTGGAAGACTGGGAACAAGTCAATTTTTCGCTCGAAGTCGAATTAACGTCGGATGTAACCAGCCGCATGCAGCTCTCATGCCAAGCTGGGAGATCCTGATTTTTTGTGACACGACCGCACTTCCGAAAACGACAGAGCAAGTCGATTCGACCAATCAACGAAAACATGACCGTATTACAGTGTACCTTTTCCAGTCGCGATGATGTGATCTGAGATCCTCTAGAAGACCACCAAGAAAGTACTGTCAGATCGTCGATTGCAGCATTTCTTTCCTAATTGCCGTCCGAACAAAGTGTCGACTTCCCTCGCCTAAGCATCATCTCGGGCCGAGCACATTTACAGGAGTGGAACAGGGTCGAATTCAAGGGCCAGATGTTCTTGGGAGGAACACAGAAAGCACAATGACCCCATCGCCAACATAACGAACACCACCCGCGCAGTAAGCCCATCCACCACGTCGAGACCTCTCCTCAAGTCTAATCGTTTCCAATAAACACCGCCCAAGACATCCAAACCCTTCACGATATGCCGTGCCGACTCTTTCAAATTTGCTTGAAGTCATGAGCATCTAGGTAGGCCTTCCTGCTCGTCAGAACCGCAGGTCCTGTCCTTTTTGACGTCTTAGCCTCATACTCGCCAATCGCAATCTACAGCGTCGCTGTAGCCGGATGAATTGGGGAGGTGCAAAAGACGAAAGGATAATTTCAAGTAGACTTGCGGCATCTTGGATACCGTGATTTGCCCCCTTCGCCTCTGACGCTTGTAATGGCTTTTACTATAAAAGTGAAGCGGGACTACAAGGCAGGGGAGACGCACCACACTCACTAAATGCGCTGCATCGCCAAATAACGTAACCATCCCTTCTTCGTTGTGCCATGCCCCCTCGTCAAGTACCCAATTCTCCAAGCAAACAATTTTCGGCCGCGCTATCTCTAGGATATCCGTTATAGCTTCCTTGAACGAATCAGCCCAATCCTGGGCTGAGTGTTTCATCGGCTTGATTCTTGCTCCAATCGTAGATGGGATTCTTAACGGCTCCCCATACCCATGAACGCTTTCCGAAATGCCCAGGAAATGATGATCTGGCGTTTATAAGTATTCTCCTCTTCCGCCCACCGCGTGTTATTTCGGGATGTGTGATGGGAAGAGAGTTGTGGAAGACGTCCGTCTTAGTCTCCACCTGAAAAAAGAAGGGATCCGGGATTATGAGAGCCAGAGAGCCGGGTAGATGATGCTGACGCCGAGCAGGCAGGTGGGGAGAGTCTGTTCGTCACATGCTTAGGTAGTATCATGGAGCTGATGTTGAAGCAAGTGCTGTCAGCGCCAACCACATTATACTGAGATGCGGAGGTGGTTTCATGTAAGAAGTGTGGCTCGGTACGAGATAATACAGCGAAAAGACCGGTCTCAACCCATGTAGTCTCCATCAGTCCGCGGTATTCTGTGATGATGGTGAAGGATTTCTGTGGACCCCAAGGCATACTTGCAATTCATTAATCCCCATCACCAAAGGGCTTTTCTTAACCGCTCACGTGACACGCGGGCCCCGCTTGTTCGGCGCCCATTTCGCCGCGGATATCACTGAATAACAATTGCCGTTGTCGCGCTCTTGATCGCTTTGGGCAGTCGTGCGACGAGATGTGGTGGTAATATCGAGGTAATCGTCTCATATGCCCAGGGGAGCGGTCAGGTTCTAGAAGTAGGGCTCAGGAGGCTTGGCCCAGGGGTAGAGACTTCCTCTCCCCTTATTCGTCAATCTAGATCAGCAATCTGCGGATACTGTATGCAATGCAAGGCACCTTTCCCGGAAAAGGGCATTGAGCTACCTTACGCAAGGAAAATGGGGGACCTGAATCATCTCAGCGAAAACACGACCTGGAGCAACAAAACCATACTTTTCCTCTGCTTGGGAAGTTCTACCTACTCTATCGTCTACGCTATGATAAGGATCTATTTTGGAACCATAATCACTATATGGGATATAGATAAGCTAGAAGCTGGCATTTTTTGCAGCCCACCGGCCGACACAATCACAAATCTTCCGGCAGAGAATCTGGATGAAGCATATAAAGTACATACCCGAGGCATGTCAGCCACAATGCCGAAGATGACGCCCATCGTGTCAACCTGAGAAATTTGCGCCGAAAGGTCAATTGGCGGGCCGTAACCACCATGTTCTACTGCTATCATGCGACCCATTGATAACGTCTCATTGATGTACTTCTCCATTTGATTTGCGATTTATCTACGCGGGATCCAGGATGCTGCGGTTATGGGCGTAATCCTGCAACTGAAGCTACACGGGAGTAGCCTCTTAGATAAATGGCTCAGCACAAACATCGTGCTCTGAGGTGTAGCTTGTGCTTATACTTGTGCTGCTGCATCTGACTATCACAGCCTGTTGGCCGCGCGAATCTTTCCGGGTATCTTTGAAGCCGCCATCGGAGCATTTTATGCTCATCAGTAGCGAGTGGTACCCGAACGTCCGAGCAGATTTCTCACTTCAGTATCTGATAGTGATCTCGGTTTCGGTGAGATCCTTGAGGTATGTATCCTTTCCCTTCCAACAAGTTAAGCATCGTGCACTAATCAGTTCAAAGATCATATTTCTTGTGTTCGGGGCTTACCACCGTCTCGATTGGCCTTGTCACCTTACCATTCAACCAGACACTCGATGAAAGTTCAATGAGTTTTAAATGGCCGGGAAGATCATGTTGCTTCAGCATATGTCTGCTAATCAGACCGGCATCAAGAATAAGTACTCAAGTTCTCTCATATGTGGGAAATTTTGTTGAACACGTGAATAGCTTTTAACGAAGGTAATGATCCTAGTTCAGAGTCGTTGGGGAGGTGAAGCATACAGGCTTCGACAGAGTGCGGTTCAGATCTCCATCTTTAGAGGTGTCATCACAACTTACTTGGCTGCTCTAATCAATCACGCGGGCTATTCGCCTCCTATTGCTGCGCTTCTGGACATTGCCTGGCGGCATGGTCTAGGTTGGAAGTACATGCCTTGCTGGATACGGCGTCCGCTACAACGGAAAGCGTTGCTCCTTGAGCAAAACGAGATTGATTTGGAAAAGATGGCGCAGTCTAAGCACGGGGAGGGAGAACGGAGAGGGAATGATACGAATGTGCAGACGCAGGAGGTGAAGGCTTAGGTGTTTGTAGGATCTGAAGCTGTGAGGAGGTAGATAGTAGTAGAAAGCGAGAAATAGACAGGAATTGCGTTATGAATCATGGATGTTGATTAACTTCTAGGGAACACATTGAGACAGAACTCTTCCAAACCATTCGATCCATCACCCCAGCTCCGAATCCATCCATCCACTTGGGAAAGAAAAAAATTCCCATCTTGGTACATAAGCTCCCACATATGTATATCCGCGCCACAACGAAGCGACCATCCAACGTACATACAATAGCACTCCAAACAGAAGCGGTTGCACTAACCAATTCCGCTCCATGCCGCTCCACAGCCAACAATTCAAAAAAAAGCTGTGGAATTGTGGAATTGTGGAGTTAGGGTGGTGTATGTATTGAGGCAATTTCATGCTCTGATAATTAATACTAAAATTGGTTTCCTAGGGATGGGGATTGAAGATTTTAGTGCAATTGGATAATCGCGGGGGTGGAGAGCGTAATGAACTGGTTTGGCTGAACAAAGGGGGGAAAGTGATTGCAGAAGGTGGGAAGGGAAGATTAGGTTAGAGTCAAGGGGGAAGGGGAAGCGAGAAAGGGACGGGGGAGGGTCTAGCAGAGGTTGATTGTGAGGAAGGGCGAGGTTTGTGTATGTAGCTAGAATGAATTGGTACGGTCAGCTGGCTCGAGTGATCAGCCTAATGTCAAGGTACCCCTCTGAATAGGATCATGATTCCCCACGGTGCAAAAGGTCCATTGGGATGTATGCTGGGAAAATTGCGATAATTGGTATATGAGCGGAAAAATTATACTTGGGCTATCCAATACCTCCTCCAGAGAACACGCCGGGTACAGCCTTCGATACAGCCACCCATGGTTACTTGCAACCCCCTCAAACAGCTATCCCCGTAGTATGGCCCGCAGTTCCCGTCTCGCCCCCATCACGAACAGCATTATGCCTGACACCCCCCAGAGCGGATATTTCGCCTGCAGGGACGGCCTTCAGGCCCTCGTCCTCGAGGCTGTTCATTTCTTCCTCGGTGGCGTTGTACTTTTTGAAGATGATCCAGAAAAGAGCTGCGGTGATGAACGTCGCGATGGCGAGACCAGCTGGATACGGGTTAGTAAGGGTTCCATTTTTGGAGAGTAGAGGACTGGAAACTTACTGTACATCCATACGAGCTTGGGATCTTTGGCGGTTGGCGCCAATGCAATTCCGAGAGCGGATCCGAACGCAGTCTGCAGGAGAAACATGGCCATGACAAAAGACCTGTGAATTTGTGAGCATTCCGGCGATAATTAGATAGTCACGGCAACTCACTTCATGCTCGGTGGGGCCTTGGTAAAGGCATATTCGAGACCAGTAATACTTGCGAAAATCTCCGAGAGACCAATAAGAAGGTATGCAGGGGTTTGGACAGCGACATGGACCTGGTTCGGGATGGATCCATCAGGGCCGGCTGCGTCGCATGTTAGCGGCGCATCGTAACAGGGCGCGGCTCTATAGATCAAGTGCTGAACAATGGCGGCGTAAGCCATGGCAAGAGCACCAAGGAGGAAGCCCATGGCGATACGAGTGATAGGCCTGAAAGGTATGCCTATTTTTCGTAGGAAGGGGTATAGCAAGCGATCGCAGATTGGAATGAAGATGATAATCGTCAGAGCATCAATGTTCTAGCGCATCATATCAGTATGCTGGATTGGACAGAGTTCTCGCTCCAGTTTGGCTTACCTGCATGATATCGTTTGGAATCCCATGAAGTTCCATCGTAGCAGCTTTGAAGCTTTGATGTCAACCACAGCCAGCAATAGGCGGAAAGTGAAGGTACATACCTTGCGAGACAAAGTTGTTCAACATCTGCGAATAGACAACCCAGTAGATAGGGTAGAATATAAACACTCGGCAAGCAACAAGGCCACGTTTGAGTTCATCAATGAACAGATCATTCCAGGGCGTCTTGTATTTCCGGCCATACTCGTCCTGATACGAGGGTTTCGCAGCGTCTATACAAACCGTCAGCAACATGTCAACAACGCTCGCAAACTTGCAGAATTTTCTGATTTACCCATATTGCCTCTGTTCATGATGCCAATCCATAGGGCTTTGAACGCGCTGGGTATGACGCTACCCTTTGGTGGACGCACGACATAGTATTTCTTGCCTACAATCAAGACGATGATCCCAACGATGAACATGCATAGACAGAGAAGGAAAGCAGCCCAAAAGTCGATCCATTTCTCCATCTCGGTGGTTGCGATGGAGGATAACGAGCCAACATTAATGCACAGATAGAATATCTAGTGACCGAGTCAGACCTTGACCTTTGGATCATATCTTGGCGCACATACCATGTAGATTCTTTGGATCGTAGCACCAGGATCTACAATGACTCTTTCCCCGTTTTTCTCCACACGAACCTTTTGCTTGGTGTTGCGGTATTGTTCTGCGATCAACGGACTGACATTTGACTTGATTCCTCCTGTGCCAAGACCAATCACAATCATAGCAACGATAAGCCCTCCGAGTGCAGCTCCATGTTCAATGGCCGTTGGGAGAGATGTGAAAAAGAGGATGAGGACGCCCGTAAGATAGACCAATGCAAAATAGAAGATGGTATTATATTTCCCCAGATACTGGTCGGAAACGATAGCGCCCAAGATGGGAGTCACGTAGCACCAAAACTGGAAGAAATCCGTTAATCCAGTTGCGCCTACCTGCCCAAGGCCTGTCAAGGGTCAGTATAAACCAGCCATGTATAGAAGATAAGAAGAAGCGGTAACACATACCTATTGCCCCAGCGGGTTTGCTATGATCATGAGGGTGGTAGTCGTTCTGGATGTAGTTTTGGAAAGGCCCGGAAAGGCCATAATAGGTAAATCGTTCGGCAAGTTCAATAATCGCAACGAGGAAAGCCGACCATGGGAGCTTATCCGCGACATGGCGCAATGTGGCCCTCTCCTCCTCTGTCGGCTCATCGCCAGCGGGCTCGAAGGACGATAGACTTGCGGACTCGTTTTCAGGGACTTTCTCCTGAACAGCGGCGGGCATGTCAATCGAAGTTTTACCCTCAGTTCCCCCAGCCATGTCCTGCAAGTTCATCTTACGAGGTTCTACCTCGGTAGCATGGAACCTTTTCGGTAATCAGCAACAAAATTCCACAGCGAGGGATGGACTTGAGCAGTACTCTGCCAGCGTCGATGTACGTTCGTTCGCCATCTCTAAAATCTTCTCACGGCAATCTAGGGATACTGCGCTGCTGCAACCCGGAATTCTGCCCTGGTGGACATGCCCTGGACCTATATGCAGCTCTTCGAAAGGCACCGTTGTAACCCTCACATCGTTATCAAGATAAACATGCCCCTAGCTTCGGCTATGGGTGTGAAATATCACCAATCGAAGGCTGCCATTGGACGAGAAAGTGGGGAATGTCGCACTTGTTCCAGAAGACAATCTAATAGGACCGTGCCGTGAGTGATCCGCATGTCGTTCCACGCTTGACATGCACCCTTTCCCTCGTAATCCGAAAATTGTGCAGCGGTACCAGGACTCGAAGCAGCATGGCGCTTTCACCGATCGGTGACCTCTATGCAGACTCGCACCCTCCGGGCCTCTCCGATTTGGAAGGTCGCGTTGCTGAGGTAGGGTTGCCAGTGTAACGGGCTCTTAGGCGAGCTCTCGATTGCCTGCGGTCGTACCGTTCCTGGCTGGCGGTCCTATAACCTTTCTGGATCCTGTAACAGAGAAGTCCACGAGGAAGCAGGACAGAATACGTACGAGATTGCGCTACAGCCAAATGGCTTGGTGGCTCGGGCCAACGTTTCCTTGAATGGCAGTCCACTCCCGTAAAGCGTACCGGTATCAAAGCTTGAATCGCTTGATCGTGTGCTCTTCCGTCTTTTAGCCTGTTTCTAGGCCGAGGGCCGATAGAAGTAAGTACCTACAGGCAACTCAATCGCCACCTCACTGATCAAAAAGCTCAGTGGAGACTCGCGGCACTGATGAGCAGCCGAGGAGCCATGCAACTGCAAGATGGTTGTGGGTGTATTCGCTGGTGATAGGCATGGGTTACTCAACTTACAGTAGCGAGCACCCCTCGGCCACACCCACGACACCCTCATTTACTGTAGACAGTGATTATCAGATCGCCTCCACCCTTTGCCACAAGGCTTTCTCGTGTCTGCTGATGCCAATCATACATACAGTAGTATACTCGGTTGGTTGGCGGCAATTCCGAACAAATAGCCACCGTTTCGGATCGCTACACAGTTAAGGTAAGGTAAGTTCCGATTAGTGGTGCGCCCCCCCGTAAAGCGTCAGCCCAGGCCCGATTGTTGAGTATTTATTTCGGCCATTCCGAGAGACAGAAAAGCCTTGCCAGCATATTGGAGGATTGCTAGAAGAAATCAATTCATCCATAGGTTTTTAGGCAGTATATCCGAGGCTCTTCCTTCAGTATCCTTTCTCCTTCTCTTTCGAATAGTCATACATGTGCTTGAAAATGGATATTCATTATGTCGTGAAGATACTACCTTGGGTAGATACTTTCACCACGAACTTCCACTTTGAGCAATCGCGCCTAGTCGAGGAGTCAGTCCTGGCCGGCATGCGGAGAAAACACAGACATGCTCTTGGTGTGGGAATACCTACTTTTGAGCCTTCGCAGAACATGCGGAAATCCGAACAAACTTACTCAAGTGAGGCTTGGTGTGCACTGAGGCCAGCTTTAGTATCTTCGATCCTTCGATGCTGTTCCTCTTTGTCAGATTTCGTTCACTGAACATGGTGTGCCTAAGAAGTCATTAACTACCTTGGTAGTCTGGGTGCTGGCATCATGCGAGGAAAACGTCCAGGAGTGTGAATCCTCTTATTTTTCACTATCCTATTCTTCCATTACTGTAAATCGTTGCAACTAGACCAAAGCATTGTGGGAATACGAATCTTCATAATACGATTCACGTTTACTACATGGTAACCTAACCTTTCTTGACTACCCTATGGATTCACTGCAGAATACATGATCAAAAGGCTCCTGGAATCACAGTTGCACCGCCAAGCTCTAAAATACATTTGGAGAGCGCGTGCTAGAAGCCATCCCTCATGAAATCTGCTATGTGCAACTTGCCAGGACGCACTCAGAAACCGCCTACCAGACGCCTAATGCACCCTAGTCTCTTGAGTATCCGAACGTGTAGAAGCTGGAAAACGAATAGAAAGCGGCCACGGCGTATGCTATACGAAGACGAAGCTGACATCCACGCACAGGCTTATTGATTCCTAGCATATGGATGGAACCCTCGGTGAGCTCCCGCACCTCGGCCGCCACCCCTATAGTTGGCTCCAGGCTTTCCGGCGTTTTTTGGTCCAGTTGGTGCGTTAGCTGGAGGTGCGCTTTGAGGGCCTTGAGAGCCGCGGTTTTGCTGCCCTGCCTTGTTGCCCGCGTTACTTCCACCCCGGCCCATCCCTCCTTGAGCTCCCATGTTCGGCTGTGGTACGTCGTCGTACATGCCCTCCCATGAGGTCGGACCACCCTGCTGGTAGTTCTGCATCTGCTGTACCTCCTGGGCAGCCCGGCGAGCCTGTTGTTGTTCGTATTTTTGTTGCTCGAAGAGCAGTTGGTCTTGAGCGTTGTATCCAGGAGTACCTCTACGGGCTCCTCCTCCCCCTCCCCCTCCTCCTCCTCCTCCACCACCACCACCACCACCACCAAAGTTTCCCATCGCTGGACCTCCACCTACAGGACTGGCATTCATCGGAGGCACTCCATTCATTGGTCCGCCAAAGCCTCCTGCACCTTGCGCTTGCTGTTGCATTTGCATTTGCTGAAACTGTTGCATTTGTTGCATCATAGCCGGATTCATGCCTTGTGCTCCGGGGCTCTGTGGAAGTGGACTCTGCGAACCCTGACTTTGATTCATTTGCTGTTGCATAACTTGCATAGCTTTCATTTGCTGCATTGCTTGCATCTGCTGCATCATGGCTGGGTTCATCCCCGCCATGCCCATCTGGCCGGCCATGCCTCCGTTCTGAACCGCGGCGGCGGCTGCCATCTGTTGCTGCATAGTGGCGAAGTATTGTTGCATTTTCTGCCAGTACTGTGCCATCATCTGGGGGGTCATGCCATTGGACATGCCCTGGCCACCCTGCTGATTCTGGTTCTGAATTTGGTTATTGGCGTTACCACCATCGAAATTGCCACGGTCGTTGTCTCGGAATCTGTCATTGTCTCTACCGCCACGACGGCCGCCTCGTCCTCCCCTACCTGCCGCTTCTTCCTCGTCGCGCATATTTCCCCTAGGTTGGGCCTTCTTGACTTCGATCGGCTTTCCCAGAATCTGTAGATCGCCTTGTAGAGTTGCATCCACCGCTGCCTCACTATCGAAGGTGACAAAACCAAAACCGCGTGGTCGTCCAGTATCTTTGTCAATCATGAGTGTAGCATCAACAACTCTTCCGAACTGCATGAAATACTCCTTGAAGTCTTGTTCGTTCGCATCTTGACTTACCCCTCCAACGAATATCTTACTTGTGCGTTCCTGTTCGTCTCGGGGAATAGCCCGTTTGGGGTCGATCTTAATAAATGGCAAAGAATGTGAGCTTTCAGAACTACGAAAAAGAAGTCTTGAGGGGGCTTTAGATGAGGTTGAAATTGAAGGTCTTACAATCTTGCCATCCAAGTAATGCTCCTTGACCATCACCACGTTGACAGTCCGCGGATCTCTGAATGTAAGAAATCCAAATCCACGCGAACGCCCGCTAGCCCCGTCTCTCATAACGGTGCATTCCTGCACTTCGCCGAACTTCGAGAAGTACTCTTTCAACGATTCTGTAATAGGGGTAAAGATTTTAGCATGTGCCCAATCTACAAAGCGAGGATTGAATTAGGGTTGACGCACGATCCGTTGTTTCCCAATTTAGTCCACCTATGAACATTTTCCTACATTATTCGATCAATCATCAGCATTGAACAACAATATTGCAGAATCGCTGTAAGTATCTCAAAACAAAGAATGAAGACAATCAAGGCGAGAAATCAACAAAATTCAACTGATGAAGTGTCCGGACTGTTGTCGTGATTTAGTTAAGATACCGAATCCGAGAACTATAGCCAGCAATACGCGTAGCCACCAGGTTTCCACACCGAATTTGTGTTCAGCCAGGGAGTCTCAGAGAAATGCGTCGTGGGTAAGCCGAGGGGCTTCCAAAGGGGTTTCGTGAGCAACGTCCTCCCTTTGCTATCTGAATTAAGGAACGGGCAGTAGGCCAGCACACCATGCACAGGCGTATGTACAAGGACTGGTCAAAGTGCGTGCGGGAGATTCGTGTTTTTCTATAAAGTCGTATGCTAGTGTTCGAGTGCCATATTTCGCTGAGGGCTAAGCGTGACATAGACCTCTGTCTTCTGCCCTGCTCTATGAAGATGATATCGACAATAAGCTATGGAGTAGCAGTAGTTCTATAGTCGCTTTCCCAGGTGGTATGCACGGTGATTACCTATCCAGCTTGTTTTCTGCTCAGAGAGCCAAACCCTCGCGAAATTGCGATTCACCTAGTTTCTCATTTTCTGTGGTGCAGAGTCGATCTCGTACCCAAGCTCAACAGAACAGCCACATCGCGAGAGTGTCTCCGCACCACCTTTTTTGTACCCAGTGGTCCTCAAATCAACTTCACCCATCAGTTTTCCGTGTAGGAACACTCGACCCCTTCCGATTTATTTTGATGACCGAATAGTGAACCTATCTCCCCAGGTCATGGACAGCGCAGGCTGCCATGAACTTGGTCCACAGTGACAGAGCCACGACACCTTCGTGCATGCGCTTCTCAAATGCAAGACGGACTCATCCCCGAGGGCATCCCATGCCCTCGAACCTTAATCATCCTGGTAATTGCTTTCCGAAAATGAAGCTCGGGAGCTTCAAACTTAGGACCAGAAGCAGCGAACATATAGAGGGGGTGGGACTTTAAAATAACGAGAAAATTTTCGCCAACGTGAACTTACCCATCTTCTTTTATGCCAATACCATGTTGTTCTGGCTCTACAGCTACGTCGCCGTAACTATTACCCTGGGCCCCATTACCGTGTCCATCGTTCCACGATGATCCGGCATTCCCATTTTGGCCGCTACCATATGCGTGTTGGCCGTGATCAGGTATGCTGCTTTGCTCTTGTTTAACGTTCTCTTGTTTCACTTCATCGTGGGTTCCGATGTTTCCATTGATCGCTGAAGTTTCCATCGGCTCGGGTAATGCCTCTACCTGAGTCGAGGCCGATTCCTTTGTCGCATTTTCGTCTCCATCGTAACTGCGAGCGGGTTTAGAAGACAAAGGGGAAAACGTGGGTACTGGGAAGGAGGCGCTGGGATTTTTATCATGAATAACTTACAGGTCAGCAAAGAGATCCTCGTCGAGTTCTTCGGGTTCCGTCATTGCCGCTGTAAGTAGCTAGTGATTAGGGAGGAAAAGTCACGGCTAAGAAACCTCAGAAGCCCGGTCGGCTTGTAGTCAAAGCTTGCAGCTCAACTTTGCGACGTCTCTTATATTTATGTACGAACGAATTCAAGTACAAGGGTAATTAGAGATCCAAATATTTGTTCTCCAGGACCTGAAGGTGTGTCGAGAGGTGTGTGTCGAGGTGGATGTGTTCGAGGTTGCAGTGAAGATGTAGAGAAGAGAGGTGCTTCAGCTTTAAATGCGGCGACTCTAAAAGCCGCTAGTCCGCGTTTGGACGCTCTGCCTCACATTGAGACTTGCCATTCGTCTAGCATTTGAACGTATGCGGGAAGCATTCTGGTCTTTGTTTTGCCTTGATATTGTACAGACGAACAACTATCACAATGGCCTCCAAGAAGCTTCCCCAGCAGGTAGGCAGACTTTAGGTTGTCTAAACCTGTACCATTCAGGCTGACAGTGTCAACGATGAAGGAGATGGTCCAGGTCGGTTCGTACTCTACTGTTGACCAAGTACCTACGAGCTCGCGCATAGCTGCCTGAATCTGATACATTTGGCTGACTGATGGTTGGGTATGCCTAGACTCCTCCGAGTATGTGTTCTACTCTTCTGACGGGGCCGTCCCACTAATTAGAATGCAGCAAACCTTCTACAGCCTTTTGGCGTAATCGTCCAGCAAATGTCAGACATACCTCGTATGATCCTAATGTTGTGGTTGGGGCTTCGTATTCGCATGCGGACCTGCTCAAGTTCGATTCTTTGCAGGTCTCCTTACCACAGTGGTACTGGGTAAATGCTAATAGGAGGCCATAGATCATTGACGCCTTCCATATCGAGACCCCATACCCCGAATTCATCATCGAAAAGTTTCGGCCGTAGTACCCATACACCCCCTCTAAGACCCAATTCCGCCTTGTCATCCCCTCCTACTCGACGCACTTACACGCAATTTTTGTCTCACACAAACAATGATTGGACTGCGGAAGATGATGATGATGATGATCAGGATATTGAACAGGAGTACATGTACAACGAGAATCCAGATGAGGACGAGTTTGGTCTTCCGAGTATAACGAGTATGCGAAGGGAAGCTAGAAGAATACAGACCAAAAAGATCAACGATCCGGGTGGAGGTCATGGCAAGAGTAGCAATGGCTTGTCTAGCTTAAGTGCAGAGTCTCTATCTGGCCAAGGAATAGCAAATAGCTCAGACATTGCCGAAGAACGAGGGCCTCCAAACTATCCCACAACCAAAAAGAGTGAGGGCAAGATTCTAAGACCCCAATATAAAGACATTCTTCGTGGTTTGTCTTTCTACCGCTTTTTGACAATCAACGCTGAAGTCTTCTGCGTCAGATCCTGCAAACTCACTCCACCTCATCAGCCATCCTCCTATGCCTCTGAATGCAACCCCAAAGGAAGCCGAAGCCCATTCAACACGAATATCACGCATCAACAAATTTAAGCGCATCCTCCAGGCAAGCTCAATATCGTTGTCCGACCTAAGAGACTCATCTTGGTCCGGCATACCCGCAGAGGTGCGGGCGATGTCGTGGCAGTTGCTCTTGGGTTACCTGCCGGTTAGTAGCGAGCGGCGTGTAGCGACTTTGGAAAGAAAGCGGAAAGAGTATCTTGACGGAGTCCGGCAAGCCTTTGAACGAGGAACGACTGTTTCCACTGCAATCGGCACGAAAACCCCATCCAAAAGCCAATCGCGTGGGCGAGGGCTTGATGAAGCACTTTGGCATCAAATTTCCATTGACGTGCCACGAACGAGTCCTCACCTTAAGCTCTATAGTTATGAAGCAACCCAGCGATCACTAGAACGGATTCTCTATGTCTGGGCGATCAGACATCCCGCAAGTGGCTATGTTCAAGGCATAAATGATTTAGTGACCCCGTTCTGGCAGGTATTCCTCGGCAGCTACATTACCGACGCCAATATCGAAAGTGGTATGGATCCTGGGCAGTTGCCGAAGCCCGTACTCGATGCGGTAGAAGCAGATGCATTCTGGTGCCTCACAAAATTACTAGATGGCATTCAAGATAACTACATTTCTGCTCAACCTGGCATCGTACGGCAGGTTGGGGCCCTCCGTGATCTCACTACGCGCATTGATTCTGGCTTAGCAAAGCACCTCGAGAATGAGGGCGTTGAGTTTATGCAATTCAGCTTTCGATGGATGAATTGTCTCTTAATGCGAGAAGTGACAGTAAAGAACACAATACGTATGTGGGACACCTACATGGCTGAAGAGCAGGGGTTCTCCGAATTTCATTTGTATGTGTGCGCGGCTTTCTTGGTCAAATGGTCTGAGCAGCTTGTAAAGATGGATTTTCAGGTAAGTTCGTACAATTTCTTTCAGGGAAATAGAACTAACGACATTCAAGGAGGTCATGATGTTTCTACAAGCATTACCAACACGAGATTGGACCGAAAAAGACATAGAGCTCTTGCTGAGCGAGGCATACATATGGCAAAGCCTTTTCAGAGGATCTAGCGCTCATCTCAAATAGTCTCGCATAATACTAATACCATGTCATTCCATTGTCCACACATATCAGAACGAATACATGATGTTTATTGCCCGTTGTGTCAGAAGATCTCAACCTAGATCCCTCAAGGCTCACGTAATGTCATGGTAATTGCGAGGTCCTTTACCAACGCTGTGAAGGTCTGATGTAAATTGCATAATCATCAACCCCAACGCCCTGCTAAGTTCAGATCCCAAGAATTAGATTGGCATTTCAGCTGAAATGTATGCCCTCCCTATTGAACGCCCACAACAGCTTGAGAAAGTCGCCCTCATCGCAGGATCGGGCGCGCTTCTCAGCTAGCTCAGTATCATCTTCCAGTATCTTTCGAACCTTCTCTCTTATCAGCTCCGCAACCTTGCCCTTTTTCCGCCTCTTGGTGTTTCTGCCATTAAGTAATTTCGCTTGGAGGTCTGATTGCTCCTTAAAGAATGCTGGTATATCGTCGTCAATATCCATGATGCCGTCCCACTCCTCTTCGTCTTCGTTTTCATTATCAGCTTCGACTTCCATAATATCATGGTCGCCGCCTTCTGAGGGTCCATCCTCGACAGGAATGTCATTCTGCGCGCACCAAGTCCTATAATTGCTCTCCAGCATATCCATAACACTCGTGGTTCCAAAAAAGCTCGCCCTGAGCGTCTTATTCTTCCGGACAAAAACCACGCGCAACAGACCATCCCATTCTTCATACCTGATCTGCGGTCTTGGGGTTTTAGGCACTAACCTGACAACGCTCGACTCAACCGCTGGTGGTGGTTTAAAGTTTTTTTTGCTGACTTTCATGATATGATCTATTTTTGCCCACATTTGCGCATTCACTGATAATCGACTGTACAGCCGATCTCCAGGCTTCGCGAAAAGACGCATGGCAAACTCTCTTTGGAACATTAGTATGCATATCCGAGGAGCTGGCGTGGTTGCGAGTAGTTTGAATGTAAGAGGCGATGAAATCTAGCAAAAACTATGAGCTCAAGGTAGAGATATCAGGGATTATTATTGAAACATATACTTGATACGGCGTATTACTTATACAAACATCAAAGTAAGGTAGATCAGTCTTAACCACGTCCCCGAGCAGAACTTCTAATCGCTTTTGCTCTGGCTTGCCTTGCACTCGTTTGGTAACTTCAGCTGCCATTCGAGGATCCAGCTCAACTGCTATTACTCTCTTCGCCTTCTCTAGGATCTTGACTGTCAAGTTACCAGTACCGGGACCTACTTCGAGAACCACCTAAACAAACCAGCATTAGTCGGTAGATGTAAGATATAAGATGCAGTAGCTGACATCACTCCCTCGTAAATCGGCTTTGTCAACTATAGCCTGGGCTACACCTGGATTCTTGAGCACATGCTGGCCGAGATCTGTGTTCATTTTGAAGATATTGTTAGCTGCCTTGGTTTTGACAGCAGCATGCGCATAGGGGCTGCTTTTTGCAGCGCTATTGCGGGTTTTCCCAGCAGATTTTGGCATTTCAATGTATTTAACAACGGCGAATATGGCAAAGCAGTTCTCTTCCATTTTGAGGAATTCGTTTATCGATAACCGCGGCTATTGCGGCTGGTCGGTAATTCACGAGGGCCAAAATGTTATCGATTTCATAAGTGAGCAGTAGCTCCTCCGGCTCCGCTCTTGATTCTCTTTCCCCCGTAAAAGTACTCTATCATCATGTCTGGGCGCAAAGATTTTTTGTCACAGCAAGCGCCCGAAAACTACGTAGCGGGCTTAGGAAGAGGTGCTACCGGGTTCACTACACGTTCAGATCTTGGACCGGCCAGAGAAGGGCCGAGTGAAGAACAGATCAAACTAGCTCTCTCAAAACGTGCAGCGCAACTTGGGGCGGCGCCACCCACCGCGTACGGGGCACCTGAAAAGAAAGAAGAACCAGATGACGATGACGAACGATTCCAAGATCCAGAGAACGAGGTCGGGCTTTTCGCGAATGGTGCCTACGATCGAGATGACGATGAGGCAGACAGGATATACCAGGAGGTAGACGAAAAGATGGATAGACGGCGTAAAATAAGAAGGTTGGTCTCCCGTTTTCGTACTCCCCGCCCTTACTTCGTCTCCTGTTATTGAAGCAGATGGTTTATCATATATCTTGTTCTTCCATGCGCAGATTACCGACTTGAAGCCCGCTACGTATAGGGAAGCACGCGAAGCTCAGGAACGGAAAGAATACGAAGCAAATAACCCCAAGATTCAACAGCAATTCGCCGATCTGAAACGAAGCCTTGCGAGCGTCTCTGATGAAGACTGGGCAAACATACCTGAGGTTGGGGATCTCACGGGGAAGAACAGAAGGACTAAACAGAATTTACGACAACGATTCTACGCGGTGCCAGATAGTGTCATCGCAGGGGCGCGCGACTCGACGCAGTTTGATACAAGCGTGAACGATGATGGCGCTGCGGCGAATGGATCAGGGGCTGATAGCGTGGATGGAACAATGACAAATTTTGCGGATATTGGTGCGGCGCGAGATAAAGTACTGCAAGTTCGACTCGACCAAGCAGCCCAAGGTTCAGGCACAGAATCTACAGCGGGAACGGCCACGAACGTTGACCCTAAAGGTTACTTGACCAGTCTTTCGAAATCTGAAGTTAAGGTTGGAGAGGCAGAGGTTGGAGACATCAACCGGGTAAGGGCTCTACTGTCCTCTGTAATACAAACCAATCCCAAACATGCGCCCGGCCACATTGCTGCCGCTCGACTAGAGGAGGTCGCAGGAAAGATTGTAGCAGCGAGAAAAATCATGGCTCAAGCCGTCATAATCTGTCCTAAATCGGAGGATGCATGGCTCGAGTCCATGCGCTTAAATGACAACCATAACGCCAAGATCATTGCAGCAAATGCAATTTCACATAACCCACAATCAATCCGCCTGTGGATCGAAGCTATGAAGCTAGAAGACGATCTAAAAGCCAAAAAGCGAGTCCTGCGTCGAGCTCTTGACATCTTGCCACACTCCGCTGCGTTATGGAAGGAGGCTGTGAATCTGGAGGAAGATCCCGCTGATGCACGCTTACTGCTCGCGAAAGCTACGGAAGAGGTACCTATGTCGGTTGACCTAGTACTTGCGTTAGCAAGGCTCGAAACACCTGAGAACGCGCAGAAAGTGCTGAATAAAGGCCGTCAGAAGATTCCTACTAGTCATGAAATCTGGATTGCGGGAGCAAGATTGCAGGAACAGATGGGGAATGCCAATAAGGTCAACGTAATGCGCCGAGCTGTTGCTTCACTGGTCCGTGAAGGCGCTATGTTACCTAGAGAACAGTGGATTACTGAGGCAGAGAAGTGTGAAGAGGAAGGTGCGATCTTGACGTGCGGAGGAATCATCAGAGAGACACTCGGTTACAGCTTAGATGAAGAGGAGGACGACAGGAAAGCAATATGGTTAGATGACGCCAAATCCAGCATCGGACGAGGCAGGTACGAAACCGCGAGAGCCATCTATGCCTATGCTCTGAGAATCTTCGTCACCAGCAAATCAGTCTACTCAGCAGCCGCAGACCTCGAAAGAAATCACGGCACGAAAGAAGCGCTTCTCCAAGTCCTTCAAAAAGCAGTCGAAGCAGTCCCACAATCTGAGCAGCTATGGATGCTCCTCTCCAAAGAAAAACTCCAATCCGGCTCCATCAACGATGCCCGCAAAGTCCTCTCCGACGCCTTTGCGCAAAACCCTAACTCCGAAAATATCTGGCTCGCAGCCGTCAAACTCGAAGCCGACAACCACCAAACCGAGAAAGCCCGCGAACTCCTGCAAACGGCCCGTCAAGCCGCCGGCACAGATCGTGTCTGGATCAAATCTGTCGCCTTCGAGCGCCAACTAGGCAACACAGAAGCCGCCCTCGATCTTGTCAACCAAGGCCTTCAACTCTACCCCAAAGCCGCCAAGCTCTGGATGATGAAAGGCCAAACCTACGACCGTCTCAACAAACTCCCGCAAGCCCGAGAAGCCTACAATACCGGCACCCGCGCCTGCCCCCAGTCCGTCCCCCTCTGGCTCCTCGCCTCCCGCCTCGAAGAAAAAGCCGGCGTCGTCGTCAAAGCCCGCAGCGTCCTGGACCGCGCCCGCCTCGCCGTACCCAAGAACGCAGAACTCTGGACCGAGAGCGTGCGCGTCGAGCGCCGCGCCAAGAACATCACTCAGGCCAAAGTCCTCATGGCCAAAGCGCTGCAGGAAGTCCCCAACTCGGGCCTCCTCTGGAGCGAATCCATCTGGCACCTCGAACCGCGCACGCAGCGCAAACCACGCAGCCTCGAGGCCATCAAGAAATGCGACAACGACCCGACCCTCTTCGTCACCGTCGCGCGCGTCTTCTGGCACGAGCGCCGGCTCGAAAAAGCAGCCAGCTGGTTCGAAAAAGCAATCTTGCTGGATAGTGATTTGGGCGATACGTGGGCGTGGTATTACAAGTTTTTGATGCAGCATGGCACCGAGGAGAAGAGGGCGGATGTGCTGGCCAAGTGTGCGCTTAGTGAGCCGAGGCATGGGGAGGTGTGGCAGGGGGTGGCCAAGGAGCCCGGGGGGGAGGGAAGGGGGGTGGAGGAGGTGCTGAAGGAGGTGGTGGAGCTTTTGGAGTAAGGGCGGTTGGGTGGTTAGGGGGAGTACCGCTGTAGGCGAGCTATTGTCGGCTGCTTAGCTAGTGTAACCATATGGAATCAACATGATGTGGGTTTGAGCGAACAGCCTACCTAGTCCCCTACCACTCCGAAAAAGGTGCTACTGTACAAGATCTGGATCCCTTGCCTTCCAGCTCTAGGGCCATTGTGAAGGCTTTGCCGTTCAGAATCCCTTTCCGTCTTCCTTGATATTCCCCCTGCCTGGCTACCTGCCTGCCGCCTCCCAAGGACAAGAGATCGTACCCATGACACTACTGTGAAACAATTACTTTCGGACTATTCTCCCAGGCCCCCAGCCATTCTCACCAACTCCAACAACCACCAGCAACGAACCTCGACATCAACAAAATCCGCCATCTATTCATTCATTCATCCATCCGTCCGTCTGACAGATAATGATTTATATTACCACCCCTATCATATCAACAAAGAACATCCTACAGTAGCAGCCTATACACAAATCCAGCTCGCCACATCTGCCCAACCCTTCAAACTCCATCCATCCCATACGCCACCGTACCAAAATAAAATGGGGGTATCATTGTTCGCCCGAATCTCCTTTACCAGAAAAATAAACACAAACAAACGCCCCAGCCCTGTCATCTTGGCCGCCCCGCGCTCAAATGACGCAGGCCATGGCGTCCGACCTTTCGTTTTCCCGTCCAGGACAAGGTAGCCGCCCAATAGAAACGCCCGGAATGCAGCCCGCGATGCATAATATCCAACGGGGCTGTATGAGTGGAGGTCATTGCCCCACAGCCAAACAATCATCCAGCAACGAATCCAACTTCTCTCTGTCCTTCTTGGCCCCGCCTTCCCATCCCCAGTCTTCCTCTTCCATCTCCTCGTCGTCGTGCACGCCGTTGGTGAGTGCGGTCCCGTTCAATCTGGGCTCTCCTGTCGATTCGTACCCCCCCTCCTCGACTCGCCTAGCTCTGCCCCATCCTTCTAAGATCCCCTCTTCCCACCCACCCATGGCTGCCTTGACAACCCCGGGCATCTGTCCCAACTCCGCGGCTCCGACACGAAGTGCGATGCGCAGGTCGCCCATGCCTAGCGCTCTTCGCCCGCCTGCTTCTCGGGCTTCTACAGGTAAGAGCCCGGACCCGACGCCACGCAAGACTTCTCCTCTCAGCCACCCCTCCTCTTCCCTCCCTAACTGCTTCCGATACTTCCTCGTTACAATGCCATTCGTCGCGATCGTGTTACTTCTCGTCCGGACAAGAATCCCAGCAACGACTTCCTTAACGAATTGCTCGGTGGCGGTGGCCATGAATTCGGCGCAGGAATCGGCGCAGCCGTTGGGGAGGGCTTCTTCGTAGCAGATGGGGACCATGCGGCCTTGGATGGCGTCGGTGTCGGGGAATTCGCCGGTTTCGGATGCAAGTGGTTGGGAGTAGCGTTTACGGATTTCGAGATCCCAGTCTGTAAAAGGGGTAAGGCAGTTAGTAAGAGTTCAGGCTAGACGAGTGAAGAGCGGGGATGGCGAAGAAGTTACTTGTCTTGTTCAGCCCCCCAGCGCTAGCAGGGACAGTGTCAGGGAGTTTGATTTGCTTGGCTTGTTGATATTCCGTCATTTCGTTAGCGACTGCATGGGCGACAGGGTCGATGACTTCAACCTGTATATAGAGTGCACCTTGTTAGAAAACTGCGCTCGAATTTCGTCTCTCGCTTCTGCTTCAAGGCATTCCGGACTTCACTCACATCAGGAACCTCCTTTATCCTCCTTCGATCTCTCGCTGGTAAATGCATGACCTCCGTCTTCAGTCTCTGCTCGGCTGCATTCCCCGATACCGGTTTCGACAACACCACAGGCTTGTCGTTCGCAGAAACCCAGGGCGCAACGCCCTGCTCTGGTAGGTCGCGTAGAACATTTCCAAAGATGGCACACATGAACTGGTTATGGAGATGTAATATCGAAGGATCAGCTGTGATATAATGGTCTATCCGCTCCGAAAGTTCGTTTTGGTTGAGCTGGCCTATAAGCGGTCAATTGCCCACTCTAGCGACAAACGACCGCACCCGCATGTTTAGTGAATGATGTACCTATCGCTAATAAATTGACAGCTTCCTTATATGTGCCCCATGAATCCCCAATGGCAGCCTTCAAGGCCGTGTACAACGGCTCGAGGTCGATGCGCTGAGCAGAATTGGTAGGTTTCGTGGTCTTCTGCGAGGATGGCACGGAGGCGCCATTGAGCTTTGTTGTCGTGAGGGGAGTCAATGTAGGCTGGGAGATAGAATCTGAACGGCTAAGGGCAGCTGGATCAATGTCCGGCATGATGTCCGCGGGGGTTGCTTCGATGGAGGCAGAGGCCTGAATTCCCTAGGGCCGTGGGCGCCGCATCACCGTGAATGTAGCTAATGTACAACAAGACGCAGAACGAACGGACTGGGCTCAAGGGCAGAGTAGCAGAGTAGTTGCAAGGAGGGACTGCGTTGGTTTGACATGAGTGAGGCAAATCTGGCGCAGGGCACAGAGGGGGGGGGGGGTGTGAACGATGATCTGCAGCCGATGCGGCACGCGCCTTATCCGCATTGCGCTTACTCTAGAATATTAGCGTGTGCAGAAAGCTTTCTGCACACGCTAATACCCGTAGTTCTTTTACAAGCACTTTTAATGTCTTCGGAGTCAAAGTCTACAAGAGATACCTTTCACCCCATTGCAGCTTTTCATTATATATGGACTCTGCGGTGATAGTTTTTGCTCTCAAAATCACACGTGTCGCGATCAATCGCTGCCTTGTGCAAGATCCTATATATATCGTATATGTGTAGGAACGGTCTTTGGTCTAAAACTATCACGGCGTCAAGACGTGACAATCAAAACCTTTCAGATGGACTTGAAACAACTTGCCTTTTCACATGCTCAAAGCTTGCAATCCTCGGAGCGGGAGACGATGCTGGATCGGGGGTGAAGGGTTGGAGCGCGTCCATAGCGAAATCATTGTAACTTGAGCAAGTCCTCGTTGAGAACACCGAACAATTTCTCAATTTCTTTGCCGACTTCTCTGATTTCCTTTGAGAGTAGTCCTGTTATCAATACTGTTTCGCATAGCAGGGTCAGTAGGTAAACTCTCGCATTGATTAGAACAATCCTCCTTACCATAGGCATACAACAGGGCGTAGTCTTCGTCCTTGGCGTCATTCGCGACATCTTCCGTCTTACGGAAGCGGAAGATCTTTGCCAGCAGGCGGTCTCGTGAGTGGTCTGTGTTGGGAAGAGCATCGTTTAGGGGGAATTCAAGTTTCATCGATGATGCCATAACTGGGTGTCAAAAGTTAGTTTCGGTTGCCCTGCTATACCGAGACATCTGAATAGGAGAATTTCCGATGTAGAGAACTGTCGGTGTAGAAAATAATGAGAACGGAATTACCTTGAAACAGGTGGCTTATCCTCAAACACAATTGAGCTCTTTCATTGGCAGTAAATCTCAATAGGTCGGCTTCTCCTTTCGATGCTGTAAGATCTTTCATAATCACAACATTCATCGCGTGGAAGGCGTCTAACATGCTTCCTGTGCTCTTGAGTATCCTCCCATATGCCTCGTCGGCAAAGGGCCCTCGAATATCTATCTCCGATGATGCCGAACTGCGCAAGCCTTCTAATCGGGCCAGAAATCGATGAAGCGCAAGTTCTTCCCGAAGATCCATATAGGGGTGAGGGGAATCTCCCTCGAGGAACATGGCAAGAGGATCACGCTTCCATGTGAGACCCATGCGTAGCCATAGTACACTAAGACCGTCCTTGAATTTTCGTCTGGCACTGATGGGCCAGATTAACCGAGTGACAACAAGACCCCAGAGACACCTAAGCGCATATAGGTCAGTGACCTGGAAAGGAGTTTACTGTTCATTGTTATACATACCCCGACAACACTGCAACTACTCGATGAAAAGCTATGTCCACAATATCTGGTACAATCCCTCCTTCATCGTCGTCATCAACCATATCTCGAACAGAGAGCGAATAGGCATATAGGGCGGAGAGGTTGTATGTAAGCATAATGAAACGACCCATGGGACCTTTACCTTGTGCCACAATGATGTAGGCGGTCCACAACGACATGAGCCAACCAAAAGCCGCCAATGCGAACACATTGCCTTGCGAGGCAATCCAAGCGACTATTGCGCAGACCGCACCTATACATGTTCCCAGGAACCGAGCGTAGCTTGTTGTATTTGAGGCTCCAATAGTCATCGAGCACACCAACATATAGGACAAAAGGCCCCATTCACCACGGAAGTGCTGGTAGATGGGTCGAGTTGATACGAGAAATGAAGGCAGAGCGTACAACGCAGCTCCTGCGCCAACTTTGATGGCGAATTTAGTGTCATCTCGCCGAAGAAAGCCCAGAGCTGTCCATACTCTGTAGGCGTATGACGCTCCTCGTTCGTCATTTCCTAGAACGATAGCCGAGGGAATCTTTCTCTCGCTTGGGCTTGGTACGTCAAGGGAAAGATAACTTTCTTCACTACGATTGGCGGAAAGCTCTTGCTCTGCAGCAGTGTGAGTTCCGGATGAGAGAAGACCATACAGCGGAAGTAGATACTTACCGGTATCTCCACTCGGCTTAAGATTCCTGGAGCCTCGCATTCTACGCCACAACTTCAGCCAACTCCACGTCCTGCCTCCGGGTCTTTCATCCATCTCAAATTTCAAGTCATCAAGAATATCAAGGTAGACTCTCATATCGTTGGCAAAGTACTGAAGGGAGAAACTGAAATGGCCACAGCTAGCAGCAACCTCCTCGTAATCGGCTTCTACTTCCACTGGACGTGCTTGGTTGAGCTCTTTGGTCTTGTAGAGCAAGGCTAAAGCTTCTTCCCTAGACTTTGTGTATAAGTCAACGGCTTCGACAAGGCTGGCCCGTAGTTGGGTGTTGGGCGCAATGCGAAACTCTGGACCAGGACCATATGGGAGCTCGTCCAGAATCTGTTTCAATGTAAATGCGAGCGATTTCTGTCACTCAGGTCAGCCTCAGCAGGATCATCTCGCATAACCAAGGGCGAGCTTGCTAACCATGGATGGACCTAAATGTACGATGAATCTCGAGAAGATACCAGATGGGGAGTTAGCCGAAGGGAGGTAGCCTTCATCGTTCGATGACTGCCAGCTTGTGCTTTTCGGGCTTTCCGTGGATCTTCCGCGATCCTCTGGTGATTCATCAATCGCAGTCAGTACACCATAAGCTTCTGAAGGCGATCGTAGGCCATCTGCCATAGTTGAAAATGATCCGCTCGTTTGGATTGATGTAGCCTTTCCGCCAACCGACGTTGGCTGTGCTAAGAGGAGAAATTGAGTGGATGCGGCACTCCGTAAACCACCCATGTTCTGCCCGAGCCGCTGCATGCAATTGACCAGCTTGGCTTCAAGTCTGTATTCTCGCTCTGTACCCATGACATAGTGCTCATATTTCGCTTCTCGCAGATTCTTGGACATGGAATTGGAAATGGCCTTGTACTGGTTGGATGCATCTAAAAACTGCTTCTCGTGAAGCTCCGCTTCAGAGCCTGTGAGGAAACTTCGAGTAATCAGTGTGAGCATGTCCGCGAACAGATCAGTGACTTGGATCAGGTTGTTCCGCAACTCTTTCCTTGCTGATACTGGGGAAATGAGAAAGCACACAGCAGTCGTTGCAATACATCCTAGCACGATCATCTGAAGCACCATTACAACCTTTTCGATTGAAAAAACTGCAGCTTGCACCGCCCCTTCCTTTGTCACTACCGTGATAATTGCAAGGCTGGTCAACGAACAGGCAACGTTGACCAGAGGGTTACCGAGTCGCTGCTTGATCCAGCCGACAAAGCCAAGCCCACCACCGCAAAAAACAAGAAGTACAATAACATGACCGAGCAGGATCATGTCCAAATTTCGGCCGAAGAGGATTGAAACACCCATGCTGGTGAAGCAGATGAATACTGCATAGAGAAATGCCAGTGCGGCGAGTAATATAGCCTCAAACATGCTCCCTCTAGACCTGGCAGGATGGAAGTACACTGTGATTGTTGCAACCATATGTTTTCCATCTTGTTGGCCTAAGAATGCTGCGATAAAAGGCAGGAAGGTTGCAAGACTTCCAAGGAGATATGCTAGACTGCACTTGAAGACACCGCGTCCGGTTTGGGAATTTGCAAATGACCATGCTTGCTCCAAAAGCTTCTTTGACGTATCCTTGACTCTTCGCCAGGTTCCGGGCTCTGGTAGCCTTGGGCCCCTCCGGCCGAGCAAAGGCGAGCGTTCATCTGACGGGCCATCGTTGTTGGCACGATCTAGGCTCACCGGCTCTCCAAAAGTAACAGCTCTCTTGACACGCTCCCCGGTTTTTGGTAAGATCAATGTTGCCTGACGTAGCTGTAACGGGCATCGTCAGCCGTGCTCGCAGTCAATCCCAGGGCAAACGGCTTACGTTTGGTCTGCACGGGCGACGAGTTCTTGGAGGTACGCCGCCTCCATTAGCAGTAGAAATCATATTGGTTTGACCATGATCGGCGTCTCTACCTCGTGCAGAGGGAGACTCCTCGAAGCTTCGGCTGAATGCTTCGATATTCGAGGTTCTATCATTTGAAAAGAAACGTTGGTCATTCGCGCGTTCCTTGCCGGGTGACCTAAGGTAGCGCAGCCGTACTCGTAGGGCTAATCACTGTTCCAAAGCTCTTCTCGATCCTGTACGATATCCCTGTCACACGCTGCGAGTTGAGACTGAGGATTGTAAATAACTTGGTGAGGGCTTAGCTGATACATGCAATCCAACCTCTAATCCCCCAAAACCTGATTACAAAAGATGGTGTCTTGAGTGATGAGTATGTTCCGAATTGTACAATAGTCCACCAGTTCTGGTATTCCAACGATACCGAACACGCCCGAAAAGCAACACCGTCCCACGCTATGTACCAATCTGAAGCTGCTTGCAGTCTTCATCGACCGAAACCTGACCATAAATATCGAGCCTTGAAAATTGCACGCTCAAACCCCCCAAGATAGAAAATCTATGTGGTGTGGTGCTTCTCGTGCTCTACCTTCTCTGCCATTACCCCATGCCTGTCTCCTCCAATACCGTGGTGTTCAGTGCCGTCACTGCTCCCATCGCTGGGTGGTTTGCCCATTAGCATATCTCCGTGCGCACCAATACCATGTCTCTGGTGCGGTGGAATGTCGGCCTCTGAGCTGTGCGGATCTGTCTTTGCCGGGGTCCACGCCAAGTAGTCACGTCGGACCTCAACGTAGTCGTATGCGAATTCTCCTAGCTGGTCGTCATCCATGCCGAGTAATTCAGCTTCTTCCGAAGCGCGCAGATGGAGTCCGGGGATAAAGTTGACGAGATAAGCGATGATAGCGGATATGACAAATGCATAGCCAGTCGCAGCAACGACATAGGCAAGCTGGATGTACAATTGCTTGTATCTATGGTTGACCCAACCACCTTCAATGACACCGGTGTTGACGCCATCGAGACCGATGATGTATGTAGCGCCGAAGAGAGCGTTCGCTAGGAGACCGAGCATGCCAGCGACGCCGTGCTCAGCGAAGATATCAAGTGAATCATCGATCCGAATCCAATATTTGACTGCTCAGGCATTAATCACCCAGAACCATAGGACGTAATTGGGCGTTCGACCAACCTTTGGTTGCATAATTGCACACGATTCCGGTCACGACACCCAAAACGACGGATCCCCAGGGAGTAATGTATCCGGACGCCGGGGTCGCCGCTACGAGTCCAGAGATGGCCCCTGAGCACCAACCGACCATCGACCACTTTCTCGCAAGTCTCCAGTCGAGAATCGTCCAGGTTGCAGCGGCAAACATGGCAGTCAAGTTCGAGTTCCAGCAGGCCATCACCGCTCGAAGATTGGCGCCAAAAGAAGACCCTCCGTTGAAACCAAGCCAGCCGAACCAGAGGAAAGTGGTCCCGAGGACGATCAGCGAGACATTGTGGGGACGGAAGTTGATCATCATCTTTTCTTGACGTTTCCCGAGGACCATTGAATAAGCCAGAGCAGACATTCCGGAACCGATCTCGACCGGCCCTCCACCGGCGTAGTCCATAACGCCGTACTTGAAGCCCCATCCGTTGATGTTCCATGCCCAGCACGCTATTGGGCAGTAGACGAGAGTGGCCCAGAAGAAAAGAAATACCATCATCGGCAACAAACGACCTCGCTCCGCGACCGCCCCGGCAACGATAGCGGCAGTAGTAGCACAGAATTGCATCTGAGTGAAGAGTCAGCCCACAGTCTTTCTGGTATCAGTAGTGGACGTGTACTTGATAGAAACTGTACAGTAGCTCTGGTATCAAGGGAGAACCGGGGCTGGGTGCGCCAAGTGTGTTCATGAGACCGAAATGCTTGAGATCTCCGATAAAGCCGCTCGTTCCTTGTGCCGAGAAAGCCAACGAATAACCCCAGAAATACCATTGGAAGGTGATTACAGAGAAAGAACCCATGCACGCCCAGATCATGCTCAGAGCGGACTTTCTTCGTGCAAGACCAGAGTAGAGGAAGCCCAGACCTGGTATCATGACCACCACCATGGCCGAAGCCACAATGATGTACGCCTGGTCACCAGCAGCATACCATTGATTTAAGTTCTCGACGGCTATGTTCCCAGTCAATTAAGTTCGCGAACTGTCTTCTCCAAGAATTCCGGTGCATCTTTCGAAATAATGGAATACATAACTGCATTGGGGATGTATCTTACATGAATCACCGCCAGTGAGCGGATTTGTCCCATTGAATTGGGTGGGCGGTCCAACCCATGAGTAAGACGGAGCAAAGCCGGATGTTGACATTCTGACGTCGGAAAATGGTCACAAGAAAGACCTCGGAAGAGAGAACTCAGGATTAATGTAGAAGACGGATCGAGTACGGTTCGAAGAAAGGTCGAAGAAAGGGAAAACACGTGATGGGAAGGGTTCGCTAGGGTTTAGATAAGATATAGACACTGCTGGCAAGTGAAGTGTTGGCACGTAAAGCGATGTTGTAAATGCTTTCGATATCCGGTCCGTTCCCACCGCCGGCTGCAGACGTCGGGTGCAAAGAGGCTGAACCGGAAGCCTAGGGCATGGCTTGGTTTAGAATATATTCCTCCAAGTCCCTAAGGTATTTCATCCAATCCGCCGGTTGTCGGATTGGTGGGAAGCTTATCGGGACCGGCAAAAGCAGAACTCTGACAATTAATGCTTATTGTAACTATTATTATTATTATTATTATTGTTATTATTATTATTATTACTTGGCTTCAGTACCTTGGTTCCCAGTGGCCCAAGGTACCAGTGGGGCCTACCCAGAACCACAGGAATGGAATAGGAGCCGGAAAGTGCAAGGATCAACATGGATATCCTCGCTCAAGGTGGATCTAGATGATGGCAATCTGATGTTTCTCGCTCTGTCCATATCTCATCTCATCTCATCCTCTTTCTCCGCCACCGGGACGTGCGATACCGTCCTCGGGGATCAGGCACTCGTCTCTTTCTGGGGCGGATAGGAAATGCCCGTGTGTCCGCTGTTATCGAGCACGATGATTGGTTCCAAGGAATGCATCGTCGTCGTCGAGAAGCCAGGACGTGGGGCAATCATACGCACAATCCAGTAGCGCCAGCATAAGATTCTCGGTTCCGGGGGCTGATGCCACTTTAGCGTGGGATGATCCGGCGGGGCAGGGATGACGTTTGAGGGATCCCTATTGGTCCCAGGCTTTCTTATCTCTCGAGTCTTGACTGTTCGAAGCCCTAGAGTACTCCGTACTGGGGTAGGTACCTAAGGTACATGTATATTTCGGGATTGCATTTGAGAGCAAGGTACGCCACCGCTTCTTAGGCCCGACGAGATAAGATTCCATTTCCATTGCCATTTCCACGGCTAGGCTGCCACATGAAAATTGTATTTGTAAGCCACCAGCATGCGTCATCTCACTTCTAATCTTGGTGCTAGAGTACTGTGTATGTACGTAGGTAAGGTAAGGTAAGGTTAGCCCCGTGCAGGTGGAGCCAATTTGCCCGTCATCAACTCATTTTCGACCAGAAGCCCCGCGTCTCCCTTACCGGTGTGCATATATATGTACGATGCTCAATAAGAATATGAACAGCTCATCCGTCGCACAAGCTCCAAGGAGACGTTTCCGTTGAAGACGGACTGCGGGATAGAGGCATATTGAACAGGTGTCAGGACCCTCGCACACGCATCAGATACAGTAGATGTAACCCTCGTCACGCAGCATTGCCGGCATGGGGAATCTCGCTTATGCATCTGGGAACTCCCAAGCCAGATCGATCCACGTGTACTTCCGTATTCCGTCCACACCCCCCCACCAAATAAATGGGAAATGGGCCACATAGATATCTGTGCGTTCCAAGGCACCTTAGGGCTAGAGCATCCCATCACGTGACTGTCATTTCCGAGGATGCTTGGATGTTGCTTTTCCTATTTCCTATTTCTTGTGTCCTATTGTCTAGTTCCTAACCACCCAACTGTCAGATAGCCAAAGTCGCCGAGGATGTCCAATTCTTCAGCTACAGATCGAACCCCCCCGCTGCTGGCGCACAACCATCTTTGCTTACTCACATGATCAGATCTTCTGGCACTATCTCGAATTGAGACAAAGAGAGGCCACATATGTAGAGTAAATGATACACTTGAAAGACACACAAAGACCGCAAGTAATTTGGCTTTCACAATGGACGTTTCAAATTAGAGAAGACCAAGAACAAAGACAAGATGCTTGTGGACGTTGATGACCAGCCTTCTTTGAAAGACCGATTCATTCATATCGAAGCCAATCCCAATTGCATCCCATATTCACCCTACAATACGAAACAAAGTTCCCAAAGTTCCCAAAGTTCATCAGAAGCTGGACTTCTATTCTCATTTCTGGCTTTTACTTTTGATTCCTGGAAGTATCTTCTCTTTGCCTATCGTAAGCTGATTTTCCTTGACGTACTATCATTGCATCTGGTGTCCTCCAGAGTGGTTTCCCCCCCCTCGAAAAACCAGCGCTCTTCCCACAACTTACAATGGTGCGACCTATGCGTCGTTTCGCGCCCCTTCAGCCCTCGAATCTACGTTTTCTCTCCGGGCCCTCCTCACCAGCCAGCCCCATCTTGCCAATAGCATCATGTCCCCGCTTTTTCTCATCGCAAATTACTCGATCATTGTCTTCCTCTTCGAGCGCATCAAGCACCGACAGTGAAATGTTCGATCCACCCCCGATGGAGCCCATGCCTTGGCTGTGGTGCTGCCACGTCTGCTCTTCACATTTCCCTCTAGGGGCTACCCGCAGGTGTCTCAACGATGGTCACCACTTTTGCGGCGGGACTACCCTCGATGGAAGAACCGGGCGAGTGAGGAGGCACAAGTCGTGCCAGAGTGAATTCGACTACAGGAGCTGGGGCCAGTGGGGTACCTGGAAGAGGGACCAACTCGATGATCCACCAGCGGTTCCTAGTCGCAAGAACTGCGGGAAGCATTGTAATTTCCCCAGTGAGTGTCGATTTACGAAGAAGCGTGTGGTGAGAAATCCCGGTCTTGGACTGAATTGTGCCAGGCCGAACGGTTACGCTTCCTTGGAAACATTAGCCGCTGTCGCTGCACTTGCACCCACAGGAGGAACTGTTCCAGGACCGCCTGTTACTGTCACGAGGACAGAAGCTCTTGACCCAGCAGCCTCCATCCTCTTCCCAACAGTCCAAAATACCCCCGCACCATCTCGTCCACCTCTCAAACGCTCCGGCTACACCGTTGAGCGCCTCGTCCCGGCTGACGAAAAGAAACGCTCCGCGCACATTGCTCCAAATCTATCCCCTATCCAAGAAGAGCGCTCTGCTAGATCCTCTCCAACTACAGCGTCTAGACCAGGCGTAAGCCTCCCCCAACTCCAATTCTCAAGCTTCCCCGCAAGCCTTACAGATTTCCAATCCCCTTCATTCCTTAGTCAACAGCAGCCATCTACAGACCCCGTAAAAGCGCTCGACGCGCTGAACCAAGAAGTCATGGATTTCGAGTACGACGCAGACATCGACACCGAGACCTCCCCCGAAACAGCATCTCCCGTATCGCCGTTAACGCCCAGCCCGCAGGAGCTGGCCCTGGACGTGCCGTCTATCCTGAGCCTGCAGAACTACATCAATATGCAGAACAAGGTAGGACGCCGCGGGAGGCTGGATGAGGTGTCACCTCGGAAGAATGCGCGACCGGGAGGGAGTATCGGGGGTGCGTTGACACCGCCGTCGACGCCGAAGCCGACGAGGGGGACGGGGTATGAAAGTGGGGATGAGATGGAGATTTAGGGGCTCCAGGGGTGCCCTGGTTGTGTACATGGTTGTGTAATAGAATATGCCTTTTATGGTTGGCTGAAGCTGTAATGGTCATCTTTCATTCTTAAACTCCGCCCATTGACATCTAAGAAAGTCCCCGGCACATCCTCTTCAGGACAAATCACTTGTGTGCGCAAATGCTCCATTCTTGCTAAATTTGCAAAACACCATCCCAAGCCATACTACATACACATCATATCCCTAATCCCTAACCCCCGAATCCCTACCCCGTAAATCCCCCAATCCCCAGGTCGCCGTTAACCCTCCCGACTGATCGGCGACCTTCGAAAACCCCTTCATCCCAACTTTAAAAAAGTTCCCGTATCCCGCACCTCCCTCATAAATCCACCCCACCTCCCTTACCAAATCTACCAGAAAACCCAGCGTTCAACTGTCAACAAAGAGAGTCGAATCTTGTATATAATATTAAAAAAAGGCAACGATGTGCAAGAAAGCTACGTGTCAGAACTGCCGTAAGTTTTATTTGATATTTTCTTACCCCGAAAATGTATTCTCGTCCCCTTCAACTTGTGCGCGATTGCTTATGGGGCCAATAACCCCCAAGACAAGACGCCTTGAAGAAAAATCATCTCCCCCATTCCCATATCCTTGGTGCCATATTTCGATCCGATCCGATCCCAAACACCCTTTCTCCTCCTCCCAGACCTCCACCCCCCTCTAAAACAACCCCCCCCCCCCTTCTCATCAAGCCCCCTTCTCCACCCAACACAAACTAACCCCCCCCCCCCCCCGCCTCAGAAAAAGTAACCTGGTGGGGTTGCGGCTCCCACATCCCCAACGTCATGACCGCCTACCCGGCCGACGAATGGTGCACCTGCGAGCCGAAAGTCGATGTCGCGGGGGCCGAATACCCGCCGATGGGTGCGAAGGCGGATGCGTGACGCTGTTTAGGTGTGTGTTGCGTGGGGTGGGTGGTTGATGAGCTGGGGGAAAGGGCGGCAGCAGTGAGGGAGGGAGATGGGCGATGATGAGGATGTCGATGCGGGGGGGGTGGGCCGAAGTCTATTATTGGGGGGGGGGGGGGGGGGGTTGATTGGGTATAGGGAGGTTGTAAACGGTTGAGGCATTTATATGTCAGTATATCGGCAAGAAGAGCTACGGTCGTGACACCGGGATAGGCTTGATACTGGACACATGTGCATTATTGGGCTCTTGATATCAAACATCTTCGGTCACTGCTGAGCCAGCCAGCCCATGGTACAATCTGAATAAAGCAAAAGCGATCTAAGATTATCGATTCCTTCCGACGCACACTCGCCGAGACGTTAGTTGACGTCTTCAAGCGCTGAACCCCCAGGCCTCTCGCTGCTTCTTTCGTACCTGCTAGCCAGCACATGGATTCCGAAGCCGTGACCGCAAATTTCCCATACTGCCCGCGCAAAAAGCTAAAACGTGGTGAGCTTGCCCAATGGCATCATCTATTCCATCTTCGGAAATTCCAACAGGCAATCTCTATTGCTCTCATACGTTCATGCAGAAGCATGAAAAGCATGATGCAAGGAGTTTTGGGATAATCATGATTCTACTAATAATACACCGTCCACTAATGCCCCCATAATAATACAGAACAAGGGCAGGTCCGACCAAGGACGCCTGGGTATAGGTGATGATAATGCTGCTAATAAGACTCCGCCAATGCCTCCATAATGATAAATAGAACGAAGGAAAGTGCAACCCACGAGGCTTGGGACAACGATAATCCTGCATAATAATACACCTTTCACCAACGTCATCCTCATCATCCTGTCCCCTCACAACTCAATCAAGTCTATTTCATCAAAGTCCGGTGGGCCCCGTGCAAACACCACGCTTCCCTTGCCGTCCAGACCTGCACAATGGTTGCTGATCCAGACGTGCTTTGAGAATCTTTGGCATCGATAGATCTCGTCGTCGCTAACACCTAGCTCATCCCTGGGGATCCAGATCACCGGTCTCTTAGACCTCAATGCCTCGTGCTGAAATGCGTGTTGGACCAACTTATCGCGCTCCTCGACAGTAAGGTCTTCAAGTTCGTCTTTGATATCTGAAAACAGAGCTCGGCCAAGACGGTCGGTACTCTGTTCTTCCACATCTGTGGATAAACGTGTATGCTTACGCTCGCGGACTTCGTACGTGTGTGCGAACCTTGGGGATCGTGCAGCCCAGTCTTTGCGCGATCGTTCTGCCCAGCCCATCTTCTTCGGCGTGGGCTTACTGAGTGATGGATATCTCATTGCTCTTGACAACGACCGAGGTCCGTTGTCACTAAGGTCGGTCACTCCCGCCACACCTGGTTCCCCTTCGGCACTTTGCGGAGTATAGCCCAAAGCTCTTAACAATGGTCGAGGTCCGTCATCATGTAGGCCCCATGCTTCCATGGCACTCTCTCCTGATCCGAGACTATTTTGGGGCGCTGTGGGGACATGAGCACCGTCAGAACTTAGGCTTCTCACCACCACTGAGCTTTGTTGTTCTTCGGCACTTTCAAAGCGGTCTCCGGAGCCATCGCGGTCGTCGCTACCTGCAGGATCTGGGCGTTTGATCACTACCGAGCCCTGTTCTGATTCAAAATTAGGTTGGAGCTCTCCAGAATGATCGTAGCCATCACTGCCGGTAGGATTAGGGTGTTTGATCACTACAGAGCCTTGTTCTGGTTCCGCACTCGATCGACCATCTCCGAAATCAGCATGGTCGTTATTGTCATCACAACCATGGTCTCTGCCTCCTATTTGAGGTATTCCATTGCGAGCTTCAACGTGCTTCGCATGATCTTCCCAAGCATGTTGTTGTCGCTCTTCGAGATGCTTGTAGTATTCACGTCTGTTCTTACGTCGGCGACGATCTCCGGATGTACTGACGCCATAAAGATCGGTTTCAGAAGTGTTTTGAATCTCTCCAGGATCGTTTTTGCCGTCATATTTTCTAGCACGTGGTTCCCATTCCTCGAAATTCCTGATGCCGCAGAGATCAGTTTCCGAGCTTTGTTGACGCTCTCCGGATTTTCTGGCGCAAGGGTCTGACTCGCTGCTTTGGTCTTTAGATGCTCTTATATCTTGCTCTCCAATTTCCTCTGCCTGCCAAGCTGCTTTCTCGGAACGACATTCACCCTCTGCGGGAGTCTCAATGGTGTTCAGCCCCTCGTGCTCCCTTTCAAGATGGTTCCAGCGTTTTTCGTGAGCTAGTGCAAAAAGTTCATCCCGCTCAACCGCCTCGTCCTCCAAAGTAATGGGCAAGTATCTGAATAATGGACTAAAGGAGGCATTGAGAAGCCATTGAAAAATTATGGTACCAATGAGAACAACGATCATGACGATAGCCTGACCTTTACAAGGCGTTCCCACTGCGTTACCATACGAATCGACATCACGGACAAGAAAGAACAGGCCAATCAAGCACAGCTCCATAACGTATAACCCGGTGAACAACTGGTTGACTGCCTTGGGGAAGAGCAAGCCACCAGTATCAAGGCGAAATTTCGTAACGTAGAGAGTGTTGTATCGGTAGACGATCCAGAAAAGGCCGAAAGTCACTATGCAGAAGACCAGGATTAGAGGTGAGATCACGGAGTAAATCAATCCTGACATAATGTTAGTTCAATGATTATTTCGGGTAAGATGAGGACACTGCTAACCTATGGCAGCCAAATTCGTGAAGACTGGGAAAAATGTACCCCAGCTGATAATTGGTAGGCCGGTCTGCCGTCTCCATTTCTGTCTTGCCGTATTGTCAAACAGTGGTGCGATTATGAACCATTGTATTAGACCCCAGATCTGCATAAGAGCTCCGGCGCTCGTGGACAATGCTTGCAGCAACAGATAAGAAAAGAAGTAATTCGAAGCCTTCGGTAGATTCTGTGCTAGTATCGACGGTACGCTCTGGGGGGACTTCGTGATTTGTTGAATGACGGTCGTAATTCCAGACGAGATCGAGACCACGAGGAACACCTGCACAAACAAAAAGAAGAAGTAATAGTTCTGCACCGACAGTTCTACTGCCGTGCCTGTACGATTACCCTGGAACCTTACAAAGATGCGTAGAATCATGGGGAGAAGGTAAAGAAGCAGTCCCAGGAGTGCCTGTGGCAATACACCCTGGATGACTGCTAGTATTGGCGTCGGCGTCCGTCCGAGCCAAGCCAGCCATGGGAAAGTCGTTGACAAGTAGCGCACTTGAGAGAGTAGACCAGTAAAAGTGACTGGGATAGCCCATCCGATGACCAACCCGATGATCAACAATGTCACTATTGCAGTACGTAGGTATGATTCCCACCATTTAAGAGACATGTTGTCCCAAAGTACATCCTCTGGAGAGATTTCCACGAGACGAGGGGTCATTTGATTCGGCGAGTGGTGGCTGACGGCCTGGCAAGCCATGTGCGCGGCAACCTGGTTATTGAATTGTATGAATGCGGAATTCATGAGTCGAAACTTTTCTGGATCCCTCTGGTCTTCTTCAATCGCGACGTTAAGCCGAGCCAATTCTTCCCGGCAATAATCGATGGTGTCGACCTTCTTGCCTATTAGTGGCAATGATGGCATCCACCGATGAATAGGGAGTCTCATAGTTTGGCGGTCCTTCTGCCGAAGATATTTCTTCCACGTGGGCTCACCATCGTCCTCATCCTCTTCCCAAGGAGGCCTTGCGTCCAATTCCTTCGGGTGCATCTGTACAGCAAATTCAACACATTTCTTTTCAGGATCGGCTTCGTGAGGGGCTGATTCTTGAGCTCCGGGTCCCAGATAGGCGGGTTCGTTAGAGGCAGATTCAGTCGCCCGGAGGGGAAATTCGTCCTCTTCCGGAGGAGTCGCACATTTCTCTGGCTTCACTTCAGAGTTTGCCGTGCTCTGACGCAAGGCATGGTGACGATGATGGAGAGGCCAAAGGCCTTCTGAACGATTTAGCCGACGAGAATGGTTTTGAGGTATTTGGGATACACCTGGGGCTGGTTCGCTGGAAACGATGGTACGCCGATTTCCGTTCCGGATGGCATCATAATCAGATTCATCTGGAACGACGACCCTACTGCAAATTCGTCGAGGATAGGCCGGCAAAGCAGGTCGATCGCGATCTGGAGATGATGATTCTGCCAAAGCCTCATCGAGCGTATGGTGTACTTGATGTGGGTCGCCAGAACTGATTCCACCTTCGTCGGCAATCCCACCAGCCTGTCCTTTCTTCGCTTTAGCTCTAGCTTCAGCTCGGGCCTTGTAGTATGCGTCAATCATATTTGGCTCGCCTGTCTTCTTAACACGCTTCAAATAAGCCTTCTTGGCATTCCGAATGAGAGCCGTGTACGCCTTTTCGAGTTTCACAGCTGTAGCGTTACGTAGTTGGACTTTGTCGCTCAGCGCGTCATAATTCCGGTTTATCCAGATGTTGCGGATACCTCCCGGGAAAACGTCGTAAAGTCCATCGAGAGCTTCGAAAGTCAACCACTTATGGGGTATCCCGGTGACTAGCACAGTCGTCGCTGACGCCTTGATCCTGTGTTCGGGCGATGTTAAATAGGCTTGTCGTACACGGATGTATCCTCGAAGTTCATCCCAGAATGTGAAACAGACCCAGATCACCAGGAGTACAGCCAATATAAGATGCGCCCAGTATCGGTTGTTCTGAGTTGGCCTTACATTGCCCCAGGCGAGCTGGTCCAAGCCGGTGACATTGCTGTAGGTCGTGCTGTTTCCGTAAATACCTGTGGCGAAGCTTGACCCTCGGCCATTGACCTTGTTCAGTGGGACAAGGATTACAACAATGATGAGAGCCGCTGGTATGAAGATTTTGAGCAACATGCGTAAATAGCGAAGGAAGAAGTAGGCATCCAGTCCACATTTCTGGATAAAATCATGTGTGTTGGTCCGGAATACAGGAATGAGCCACTGCCAGGGGCCGTTCGGTGCTGGGTTGGTCCGTATACGATCTGGCACGAGATAGGTGCGCGGCTCGCTGTGCAAGTATTAGCAGGAGCACCTAGGGAAGACATGAGGTTGATTCTTACTAAACTCTAGACAATCTCGTCCTGAGGAGTAAGAAGACGGCGAATTGAAAGCCAAATATGGTGGCACCCGTGGCCACTGAGGCAAAGAAGGTCGAGACCGATTGACCCTCCTGTTGGGCCCCCTTTCCAGAGCCGCCATTGAGAGCACCATAGAAGGTGGCGGTGTCTGTCGCTGCGGGAGCCGAAGTAGTGTTGGACATGTTGGCTGAGCCTTCCTCAGTACGGTCGCAGTATAGTCGCAGTTGCCGTGAAGATTGAGCAAATCAATCATAAACGAAGTGAATTTACCAGCCTGCAAAAGCAGACACTTATTACAAGGGTGAACTAAAGACAAGTACGAAGTTTCGCAGTTGATTCAGCAAGGCTCAAGTCACCAAACCGACGCGTAGTGGCCGACCGACAACGCAAGAGAGTGTTGTATTGTGGAGAGAGAAAGAACAATGAAAGACGCAGATGATACCTTAGGTAAAGCCCAAAGTAAGTGAGCAAAGGAGTTTGTGACGGCGCTAAACCCGACGTCATTCCCTGCAGGTGTTGAGATCAATTGGCTTAGCGTGAAAGATGAGGGAGCCAATGAGAGCCACTGGATCATGGCCAATCTGCAACTCTGGAACTCTAGAATTCTTTTAAGAATGAGGCTCGAATAAGGTCATCAATAAGGTACGGAATACTGTACATACTGTAATGTCTATTCTTAGGAAAGGAGTCCCAAAATGGCGCTTTTTCAACGAATCTATCGGTATTGCTCCTAACCCCCTACCTCAACAAGCCAGGATCACCTGTCTGTTTGAGATTCTGTGTACCTCCGTAGACCTGGGATGAAGCTACGTAGAGGAATATAAGCCCTTGAATCAAAGACCAACGGCAATCAGAGCTGACTAAGGTAATACGGCGTACTATGCGGACTCCATTGCGGAGTAACCTTATTGTGTACAAACGCCTTCCCTAATCTATATGAGTAAGGGTTCAGCCTTACGGTCACGTAATCACGTGAGCTTGTTCGTTTTTGAACATGGACCACACCTTCACCGGAATCTGTCTTGAATAAAAATTCCTTTTGATTCTTCCATTTGCTATCATATCATCTACTCAGTCCGTATACCGAAAATCGCACTTCATCCAAAGGTGCGTGTGGAATGGTTACTGCGAAATTGTTGAGTGGAAGGGAGCCGAAGGCAGTTTGAAGAAGCTATTCGCCAAAAAATTCTTTCAATTTATTGAACATACCCTCAAGCACTATCTGGCTGATTGCAAGAGTACAAGTTCGCCGGTTCAATTACAGCAACGTTACCCAAGCCTGTTAAAGTCGCTCAGAACTTATCCAAAATCTCAATCCAACGGCACCCAGCGCTGCCTGTCTTTTATCACCAGGAACCCTAGAAAAAGGGCAAGATGGTCGTACTTCCTCCTAGGCGGCAGCCTTCCCGCCGAGGTATGTCAGTCAGTCGTGGGTGCTGCGCTGGTGTCTTTCTGAATAGTCAATACCAGGGTCTATGGCCGATGTGCCAAAAGATCTTCTAGACCAGATCAAGGAGCTAGAAAGGCTATTCACTGTGGACCAAGCCAAGCTGAAAGAAGTGACGAATCATTTTGTCAAGGAGCTGGAAAAGGGCAAGTCCTGGCTGCATCCTGTCTTACTCATCAACACTGCCCTAACGGTCAATTTAGGTCTCAGCGTCCAAGGAGGCAGCATTGTAAGCAGTAACAAGCTGAGATGTGTAATGCTGATGGCTAATGTGACAGCCAATGAACCCTACCTGGGTGATGGGATACCCTACCGGGTACGAGGAGGGCACTTTCCTGGCCTTGGATATGGGTGGTACCAATCTCCGTGTCTGCGAGATTATCTTACCGGAAGAGAAGGGTGAATTTGAGATCATACAGTCTAAATACCGAATGCCAGAAGAGTTGAAAACAGGGGACTCGGAGGAGCTCTGGGAATATATTGCTGACTGCCTTCAACAATTCATTGAATATCACCACGAAGTTGAGGACCTAGAAATACTAGACAAAATCCCTCTCGGCTTTACCTTCTCTTTCCCTGCAACTCAGGAGTACATAGACCATGGCGTTCTGCAACGGTGGACCAAAGGTTTCGACATTGCGGGTGTGGAAGGTAAAGACGTCGCTGGCCAATTTGAAGCCGCTCTTGCAAAACGAAAACTCCCGGTCAAGCTCAGCGCCCTCATCAACGATACAACCGGAACTCTTATCGCCTCAGCCTATACAGACGATGCGACCAAAATCGGCTGCATTTTTGGTACAGGCTGCAACGCCGCCTACATGGAGAATTGTGGCTCCGTCCCTAAAATCGCCCATTACAACCTTCCCCCCGACATGCCCATCGCCATTAATTGTGAATACGGCGCCTTCGACAGCGAACACGTTGTCCTCCCACGTACCCCCTACGATATAATCGTCGATAACGACTCCCCCCGCCCTGGCCAACAAGCCTTTGAGAAAATGATCGCAGGTCTCTATCTTGGTGAGCTGTTTCGCCTCGCTCTCGTTGACCTGCATCAAAATAAAGGGGTCAAGATTTTTGAGGGCCAGGACATCAGCAAGCTACACAAAGCGTATACCCTCGACTCGTCGTTTTTGAGTATGATTGAAGAAGACCCCTTCGAAAACCTCTCCGAAACCGCCGACCTCATGCACAAAACCCTCAACATCACCGCCAACAAACCCGAACTCGAGCTCTGCCGTCGTCTGGCGGAGCTCATCGGCACTCGGTCCGCCAGACTCTCCGCCTGCGGTGTGGCAGCTATTTGCAAAAAGAAGAATATCGAAGCCTGCCATGTCGGGGCGGATGGAAGCGTATTCAACAAATACCCGCATTTCAAGGCCAGGGGCGCAGTGGCTTTGAGGGAGATTTTGGACTGGAAGAAAGGGGAGAAGGATAAGGTCGATATCAGGCCGGCGGAGGATGGGTCAGGCGTGGGGGCGGCGTTAATTGCAGCATTAACGATCAAGAGGGTCAAAGATGGGAACTTGGTGGGGATTAAAAATGCCAAGGGACTGTCATAGATTGTGATGGGTGTGATGAATGTGATCGATATGATCGATGTATAAACCAAATAACGCCATAATGTGGAGTATACTGTAGTAGGGACGTATAGAGGATAGATTACATACAGCTTACCTCGTGGGCAATATCCTTTCATATGGGTGAGCTTGGTTGAACATGGTAATTCGAAAGCTTTATACTAGCTCCTAATCTCCCACAACCGAATCTTCCCCTGCTCATTCGCCACCGCCAACATCTCCGAGTTCGGCGCAAACGCCACGGCCGTGATCCTCCCCAGCGGCGTCGAGCTCGTCGGCCAGTTCCGATACACGGTACAACTCGGCAAATGCACCAGCCGCAACGCATCCCTCTTCCACCGGCTCGCCATCACCAACACCTGCCCGTCAGGCGAGAACTCCAGATGGCTTGTTGGCGTGGTCAGTTGGTCGAACGCTCGGACAGGTTTTGGGGTGGCTGGAATAGAGGAATCCCAGGTTCGGCGGTCGTAGATGTTGACGATGCCGCTGGAGCTTCCGACGGCGATCCACCTGTCTGCGCCAAGGCTTTGGGCTCCGGTTCCTTTCCCGCCCAAGGCGACTACCGTTGTACCCACTGCTCCTTCGTCAACCCAACGTCCCACAACTATCTTTTCCCGTCCATCCCACTCCACGGCCTCACCGCCTTTTCCAATGATTACCATGCCATTCCCATCGCCCCACCAGGCAAAATCCGCAACCCCTCCTTTTCCCTCCACGCGTACTTCAGCCACCCACTGGCGAGTGCCCGCATCCAAAACATTGATCAAACCACCTTTCCTCCCGCTCCCCACAAGCCCTATCCACCGCCCACACGGACTCAATTTAAACCTCTCCATGCTCTTCTGCTCATCCTGATGGCCATACACCCTCGATACCTTTTCAATCTTCCCGGTTTGCAAGTCCCAGACATGGAAGTAACGCCGACGGCCGCTGAAAAATATTTTGTTTCCTTGAGTGGGGAGGAAGACCGAGGTGGTGAGGGGATTGCGACGGATGTGTAGAGAGGTGAGGAGGGGGTTCGGTTGAGGAGGATGGGGGGAGACGTGGTGGAGGGAGAGGGTGGAGGAGGGACCGGAGGTGAGGAGGAGGGGGTTCGAGGGGTGAAATGCAAGGGATGTGATTGCAGACTTTTGGGTGATTAGTTTCCTAGGTGTAGTGGAATGGGGTGAGGGTTGTGGGAAGCTTACGGGTTGAACGCCGCTAACATCTTTGGTGCGTTGAATGTCAATGACTTCGGGACGAAGCCTTTTTCGAGCAGAAGAACCGCTGGACACTGTGGGCTGGATGAATCCCGTGGTTGACTGAAGGAGCTTGGCTAGCGGTTGGGCGGAGAGATCATCGGGGTTGATGGACATGTCGTCCGCGGATACGTCTTCGTCCGAGCTATTCGGGGAGCCTGAAGTCCGCCTCCGTTTTCTTGGAGAGGCTTTTTGGACTGCAGCAGGGTTCGCCCATTCGGGTACGGGATACAATCGTTCGAATTGTCGTCGTAGCCGCTTGGTGTATTCTTTGCCATTGACAAGGTCTTCAGACTCAGCGAGCCGTAACTTACGTAGCCTAGGATTAGAAGCCAATGAAACGACAATGTGCTCATCTTCGCTATCGATCCATGCCGCAGCTTGCTGATAGTGAGATGCGTCTTGCTCATCGTCCTCCGAGGTTTGCGCAAGCACCAGGTCTGTGTTTAGATTCGCCGAAGGTGCAGAATCAAGGAAAAAGAGCTAGCGCCTCTGTGAGTATCTTGTTACTGGGAGCAAGCCAAGTAGCATGGCCAGAGTACGTACATCCGCATCATCAACACCTTGTAAGGCTTGCTCTTCATCTGAGACTTGCGCAGCGTTTCGCTGGTCTTCCGCATTCGATTCCAGCTTTGTGGGAAAAGCATTTTCGTTGTAGGATTTTAAACCCTCGTGAAACCCTGCATCATCACCGAAGACGAGCTTCTCAAGCTCCACCTCAGTCTCGTCCTTCTCCATGGGGTCATCGTTATCGAGTCCCTCGGAGTCATCTGAAAGCTCATCTTGCGCAGCTAGTAATGGTTGCTGGACTGAATTGGGTGTCTGTGGCGGCATCCGTGACTTTGGTTGAGCCATTGCGGCACTAGGAACATGAATAATTGCTGTTTTCCCCAAAAGAAAATTGAACGTTATGGTTGTTGGAGATGGCCTTGGTCCCGGAAATCTGCAACGGCGCAGGGGTCAGTAGGTACCCGCGTATCCAGACATCGGGAGGTTTAGGGCATCAAAGGAATTCAAATTGGTTGGGCTGCCTTGTATTCCATACTAAGCGCATATCTCACTTTGACATCTTTGATCGAACTCTCGAAGGCTATAATACAACATTCGTTCAGTTGTAAAACCAAGCGGAACATGGCTAAGTGGAAGATAGAAGACATGGATCGGGTTTTTCTTGCCTCGAGCTGCCACTTAAGCTGATATAAGTCGACCTGGTAGTGCTTACCGGTACGTGGTTTTCTGTGTGTAAAGACCCAATTTCTACTCATCTCCACTGCTCGTATCTGCAAGCCTATGTTATGGATCGTTTCACTTTTACTCAACTCTCTACAGCCGGGCATTTTTCCAGATCAAATACCAAGTAATCCTACCTAAAAGTCCTTCCCAGGCCGCGAATATTAATTACAGCAAGATGGGAAACCGCTCATCAAGTCTTAAACTGGGGTACAAAAATTACCGGCTCTTAAAACTCTTCCAAAGTGAAACTCTAAAATAGGAGAAACCCCTACTTTATCCAGCCACTCCTGCGAACGTCGAAGCTGGTATCTTAAGCTCCAAAGCAGCAAATTTTATCGTCCGCATTATAGCAGAACCCTACTCGCAAACCCCATTTCAGCCCATTCCAATCTTCCATAGAATATCCATACCCAAGTCCAAAGACGTCCCATCCCCGGTCTCATAATCCTCCAACGTCAGATGATCTTTCAACGGCCTCTAAACCTATCTTTTCAACATTATCGCTTGAGGCCCCGTTGCCATCTTGATTGCGACAAACGCCTTGAAATCCCAATCATGTCGGTTGGGGCGCAGAGATTGGGGGGCGTTGATGTGTTACTGCCGCATCCTTGCTACTTCGAGTTGGGGCTTTTTGGGTGATTCGTGAGTCCATGACTGTGAGGCTTGGGAGCTGCGATCGAGGTTGGCATGGTGGGGGATAGGTACGATACAGGATGGTTTTGCGGAAGATGAGGTGGGCCGTGAGTCTGAGATCTGGGAAGGGAGGAGCGAGTTGTACGCCTCAGAGGGAGCCATGTCGATAATCCGGCTACAGTAGCTTGCATCTTCTACGAGAGTTCACTTCAAGATGAGAATTTATCAACAATGCGAAGTCTATAAAACGGTGGCGAGCAAGGAAACCACTAAAGATTATATATGTTCAAGCTCTTAACCTGAGCTTTGATGTAAATTACAGTCTAGCTCCATCTACATAATTTATTGCGAGAATGAGATCCATCTCATAGTTTTTTGATGCTTCCCTAGGTCTATCCTCCTCATAAGCATAATTGCGAAGTTTTCTGGAACCCTTTCGTTGGTGGATGTTTTACAAGACATCTTGCTTGTCACTTCGTCGCCAAGTCATACTGTCAGTGACGGCTATCTATGGGCTTTATTATCTTCTTTCGCAGGCAGCATCGTCATGAGAACAACTCAAGTTTATGTCTATTTATACGATAATAACCACTTGGGTTTCTAAGCAACAACCTGCTCATTGATGCCAGAACATTCGAAACGGTACTCTAAATTTCCACGTAGACGAGCGTCAAGGCCTAAACACAACAGTTCCGATAACAACAGCTAGATACCGCTTGACAAAAGTAGATCGACAGAAGCCTGGAAGTCTCTTGGACCAATGAACGGGCACAATGTGGAGACATTGAAGAGGGAGAAAAACAACAGCGTACGGTTAAGAGTGGCGAGGCAAGATCGGAAGTGTAAGATCCATCAATTACATCCATCTGCTGAGTACATGGTTACGAAATAAAGAATTTAGATTAAAAACGAGATATACAGACGGCTCTACTGCTCTATGTTGTAATCATCTCGGATCACCATCCCAGATAGTGTGCATAGAACCAAACGGACTGATCCACAGGCCCAATTATACAAAAGCAAACGCCACGTCCCCTGAACAGTCACTACAAGAACATGGCTACTGGCTTATTTTTATGAGGTATCCACCCGTTCGACGAGGCTGTGAAACCCACAGGCGATGGTGGTGGTGGGGGTGGTTGCTGATCGATTGATCGAGGGTCTACCGGAAGGGTGAATTTTGGTCGAGGCGAGGCCAGCATGGCGACTGAGAGGTCTCGACTGAACGTACTGGGACTGGCGAGGGACAACCGGGGCCGACTTTGGGGAATCGAAGAAGTCATGAGGAGGCTCGGACCGGATGTATAAGATATGGGTAGATGATTATCTGGGTTGCGATCTTGGTATGAGCTACTTTTATGTTAGATAGGCCCAACGAAAGTAGGGACAAGACTCTTACGGAGCAATAGAGTGATCTTTCAGTAGTCCGAATAATTGGCCTTAGTAACGACTGATTACCCTGATCGATAAAGAGTGGAGTTTGTAGTCAGGAAGCAAGAGAACGAGCAGCAGCAATAGCTGAACGATATTTTCAGATAGCTTTAACGAAAAAGAAGAAGTCAAGATAGCAGATCGTCAGCTTTATGACAGGTCCCAAGAATAATTCGGATGCAGAGTGCCAGAGAGCTATAAGGAAACGAAATGAAGAATGCCAGGGAAAACGACAGCTCAATTCCCGGAAGCCGATCTCACCGCCAGAATAATCTTGGAAGGATACTGGAAGGATGCTGGAAGCCTAACGCGAGGAGCCAGCGCACGTTGTTGCAAGGGTAAGGCAATCGGATGCCGCTGGTAGCCCTGTAACAGAATATGTGCTGACGTGGATGGTTATGCGTGGTCGGCACAGGGGGAGAAGAATGCCAAGGTAGGTAGGTAATTTGGGAAACTCGGGGCTGAAGGTTTCTCAACCCAGGAACGTGTACATACACACGAGCCCCCCATGGGGTGCTGGGCACGCTATTGGTAGCCTCCAGAGTGTCTACCAAAAGACTAATACAATCAATAAGGTATGTCCGGGGTGCCGAAAAGGAGCAGTGATTGCCTTGTAGAAGTGAAAGTCGATGCTGCATTGCTGCAGGCGTTGTCGCCCTGCACCCCAGATCCAGCGGAGCAATAGGTGCCCATGGGGCTTGGAGCCATGCCCGATCCTACCCCAGGAATGCCCAGGGCTTTGGCCCGGGAGGCGATCCGAACAAAGCCGGCAGAGCGCTTATGTGTTGGTTGCTTCTTCGGTACCTGCATTCTGTATAAATAATTAATGACAATGAGATAAGATTGCAGGTCTGAGCTGTGGAATGATGTGTCAGTTTTCTGTAGCCTGCGCAAGACTAGCCAGATATGTCTGATGCTTCAAACACCAATGTCGTAACCATGGTGTCGTAACCATAGTAGAACTATGCTGGAAAGTCTCTGCCAAAGGCAATTTAAACAGCAGATTTTAATACAGCCACGGTCCTTAAGCTTCGTACATATCTCACATTACTGTCTGTGTCCAATCAACGATGGAGGTACATCGCAACATAGCGCGTGTTCACTGGTTTGATGAGTAGAAATCAGTACTGTAGGTTGCAGCGAAAGGTCTGAGCAATCGGCCATTCCATAATTGAAGTTCCTATTAGTAATTGTTTTTATAACATCACGTGCTTTGCGCCAAAATCTTACAATCGAATTGTTTTGTGATATATTATTGCACTTTGTTCATAACATCCTAAGTTAGAATGGACAAAACCATTGGCGTTCTTGGGGGGGGCCAGCTGGGTCGCATGCTGACCGAGGCTGCCAACCGGCTCAATGTCAAGGTGGTGACATTGGATGCTGAAAGCTCCCCAGCAAAGCAGATCAATGCTCACCCTAATCATGTTACCGGGTCTTTCACTGACCCTTCGTCCATCCGTCAATTGGCAAAAGAGTGCGATGTTTTGACAGTGGAGATTGAGCATGTCGACACAGATGTGCTCGAGGAATTGTCTACAGGGACGACAGTAAGAGAAGACTGGAGATTGGTGGGAGGTACTAAGGTCGAGGTTCAGCCAAGCTGGAAGACCATAAGAGTTATTCAGGACAAGTACCATCAGAAACAGTATCTCCTCGAACATGAAATATCTACTGCGCACTCTGTCCCTATGGAAAAACATAGCATTGAAGAGCTAGAAGAAGTCGCCGAGCAACTCGGATACCCATTCATGCTCAAGTCGAGGACAGAAGCCTACGACGGACGGGGAAACTACCCGATCAGATCTGCACCTGAAATACGCACAGGCCTGGCCACGCTACGAGGCCGACCCTTATACGCTGAGAAATGGGCGGATTTTACAAAAGAGCTCGCGGTTATGGTCGTCAAGATACAGGATGAGGCTACGAGTGACTGGGAGACTGCGACCATGGCCTTTCCCGTGGCTGAAACGGTCCATGAAGACAACATTTGTAAGCTGGTTTACGCACCTGCGCGAAACGTTTCAGCTGTGGTCATGCAAAAGGCGCAAGGCTTAGCTAGACGCGCCGTTGCGGGATTTTGGGGGAAAGGCGTGTTTGGAGTTGAGATGTTTTTACTGGAAGATGGTGAGTCTGAGGGTCAAAATCAATCTAAATCGCGAAGCTCATGGAGTTAGGGGGGTTATTGATCAACGAGATTGCTCCTCGGCCTCACAACTCGGGTCATTATACCATGGAAGCCTGCCCCATATCACAATACGACGCCCACATCAGAGCTATACTTGGATTACCAATACCTGAAGAAAGTCTTTGTTGCATCGACATTCATACTTCCGCCATTATGCTCAATATCCTCGGGGGAGCGCAAACAAGCTCGCATCTCGTAGCGGCTCAACAAGCCTTGTCAATCCCAGGGGCAAGACTTCACATGTACGGAAAAGGGGACGCCAGACCTGGACGGAAGATGGGTCATGTCACTGTCTTAGCGAGTTCCATGACAGGAGCCGAAAATCGGATCAACCCACTTGTCAAGCTCGTGGATCGTATTCGGGGAGAAAGGATGAATCCAACCACAGCTCTGACAACCACGACCCAAATTTCTGTTCCGAAAGCGTCATCGCACCACTCAAGCAACGCTAAGTCGCCCTTGGTTGCGATTACTATGGGTTCAGACTCGGATCGCTTTGTGCTCGCTCCTGGAATCAATCTACTAAAAGAGCTTGAGATTCACTATAGCGTCACAATCACGTCAGCGCATCGGACGCCGAGTAGAATGTTCGAATTTGCCCAAACGGCAGCATCAAATGGCATCAAAGTCATCATCGCCGCTGCTGGGGGTGCAGCCCATTTGCCTGGGATGATTGCTGCTATCTCGCCGCTTCCGGTCATTGGCGTACCTGTAAAGGGTAGTGTTCTCGATGGCATGGACAGTCTTCTAAGCATCGCTCAAATGCCCGTTCGTCGAATTCGTTTCATTGTTGTCAACCTTTTGTTCAGTGTCGATGTGCTGACTACGAACAGAGAGGATGCCCTGTTGCCACGGTGGCTATCAACAACTCCATGAACGCTGCGCAGCTCGCGGTGCGGATATTGGCCGTGAGCGATTTTAGCATCCGAAAACGACTGGAGAAATACTTGACAGATCAAACGGATTCCGTATTGGAGAAAGCCGATAGGATGGAGCGTTTTGGTTTCGAGGCCTATGGCTCAGAAGAGCTGAAATGACAGGGAAGATCCGAGCGTGCAGAATACACCATTTAGTACACCCGCATCCGATAAGAATCCGGGGTAGCGGCAACGGGCAAACTTTTCTCTCCGCCCTTGATATGATAGTCTGAAGGAAATGCGGCTATCTAAAAAAAATAGGGTGATGCTGACTGACCGTGCTAGCCATGAGTTACTGAATTTCGGGCATAACGTGCAATCATGGTCTATGTCGCGTGCTTCGTGCACAACGCTGAGACCTCACGATCCACAGGGTTGAAGTCTCAAAGCGCTACCTACTTCTTACGATCGACTAAGGAGAATAGGAGGGAAATGCAAGGGCTGTTCGGCTGTCGCTTTACTTAAGCGCAGCAGTACGTCACAGTGCTGCCCCAGAATCTGGCTTAGCTGTTCGTACCTGGCTGTCAAGTGTCTGAAAACTCTGATGAAACTCCCGTTTAGGCTGGGTTGGAGACGCCTAGCTGCAACAGGGTCGCAAAGGACCCATCCTAGAAGGGGGTGCGAGATACTTGGGTAAACTCAAATGGGCAATGTGAACAACTCGTGTTATGGAGAAGTGACGACGGTGGCCATCTGCTACTTGCGATGCCTTATAAATATGTGGTGGTCTTGCCATGAAGCTCGTGTAACATTCCCGTCCTGGTTACATGGTCCATATACCTTATTGAATTGAATCTTGATGCGCACAAAGACTCTGCGTTTCTGAACGCTGGTCCTTTGTCCTTTGAAGCGCTGTATTTAGTAATTACCCTGTTCAAAAGTCACTAAAACAAAAGACCTCATATAATAATTAACAGGTGCTGTTTTCAGTAGCTGAGGCTGATTATTACCGGGCGGCAGCTCCTTCCTTGGCAGGTCTGCCTTATCGCACCCCATCATGGTCCCTGATCTCCAACGGCCGGCTCCAGCCGAGGCGGGGGAGCTCGACATTAATACTCAGATTGACCGCTTCCAACTTTTCGACGAGACGAACAATGTAAATTGTACCCCGACAATAGATGATCAGCCATTGTCAACCACAAAATTCGTCCCCGACTACGTTCCTGCTACCGCAATAGACCTGCATTCTTCGCCGAAAGAATTGACCTCCAACGGCACGTTCTGGCCTCCTCTTAAGGCAATTCCTCTCGCATCTTACTACAGGCTCCATCGAGTGCCCTCCTTGACGGCTATGGAGCAAGATCGTAATGGAACTCATGCAATCGAATTACCACGAAGTGAACCAATGCCGAGTGCAGAACCACAAGAACAACACGCACAAGAGAAAGTTCCGCAGAACGGCATTCATAATAAATTACTAGAGCATGTGGTCCGGACTCCAGGCCGGCAACCCTCGCCTCAACCGACGCATCTGAGTGTTCCTGGTTCGAGTCATCATCGAATCCTACACGAGGAAGATTCTGGCTATGTTGCACCCAAGTTCGAGGGCAAGGAGCTGCAGATGGATCAGGGTAGGTTCCGAGAACCACCGAGCGAATTTTAGATGATACCTAGCTGACTTCTCTGTGCTAGTCATGGACCAGATCGAGGAAAAAGGCTTCATTCCTCCGGAATTTGTCGAGTCCGAGACCAATTGGTTCTACAACGAGCTTGGCATCGACGACATGTACTTCCAAACAGAAACGGTGCCGGCAATTGTCAATCATATCCTATCGTTATACGCTGGAAAGATAGCAGCTTTCGCACGAGATGATGGGCGTCTGGAAATACGGCTCGACAAAGAAGCTGCTGACCACGCAGTGTACATAGACACGAGCAAGCCTGGTGTCAGTGTGATTGAGGGACCAAGGTACGAGCAGCGAATCGACGAGAAGTATGTCGATCCATCAACAGGTAAGAACAGCTATCGAGTGGAGACTTTTCGTTCGGGAAGCCATCTTCCTGGTGAGAAGGATCAACAGTTGCGTTGCTATTTTGTGTACAAGTGTCATTTTGCAAACCCAGATCCGGGCCAAGAAGAGACGGACCTGGAGATCATTGGCGAAAAAAGATTCTTGCAGAAGGCCACATCAAATACCAAAGAGATCTATCAAGCAGTCATGAATAACGCGGTAGCGAGAACTGGACCTGTCATAGAGATGTTTGAAATTGAGGGCAGCAGAGAGAAGAGGCTCGTTGTCGCGTATAGGCAAGGTTCCGCAATGGGAATGTTTAGTGCTTTATCCGATTTATACCACTACTATGGGTGCACGAGCTCCAGGAAATACGTTGAACAATTCTCGAATGGTATTACAATAATGTCTATTTACCTACGCCCTCTTCCACATTCAGCCTCGACCATGGCACATCCACCCATCGAGGCGTCGATATATCAGATTATGAAGGAGGTTTCGTTACTATACTGCATACCTCAAAACAAGTTCCAGGGACACTTTGCCAGCGGGCGACTGAGTCTACAAGAAACAATCTATGCACACTGCGTTTGGGTTTTCGTCGGACATTTCCTCAACCGATTGGGATCGGAGTATAGGTCGCTTGCCTCAATACTGGATCCGAACAACAGCGTACACGCTGAGATGCTCTCCAAGATCAAGCGTCGTCTGAGGACTGAAACCTTCACCTCTGATTACATCCTTGAAATTATCAACAAATATCCTGACCTGGTCAGGTCTCTTTACCTGGCATTCGCCAATACCCACTACCTCCAGACAAGAGGCGAGCAAGATGATTTCATCCCCACACTCAGTTATTTACGGCTAAAGGTCCACACCGTGCTGAACGACGCACAGCTCCAGGCTGCTATCTCAAAGACTGTCGTGAACGAGCATGATGAGATGGTTATGACTGCATTCAGAGTTTTCAATGCTGCTGTTGTAAAAACCAATTTCTATACACCTACTAAAGTGGCGTTAAGCTTCAGGCTGAACCCCAGCTTCCTACCTGAGGTCGAATACCCTCAACCCTTGTACGGCATGTTCCTTGTCATCAGTTCGGAGTTTCGTGGCTTTCATCTACGTTTCCGTGATATTGCGCGTGGTGGAATTCGTATTGTCAAGTCAAGGAACAGAGAAGCATATTCTATCAATGCTAGGTCGCTCTTCGACGAGAATTACAATCTCGCCAATACTCAACAGCGCAAGAACAAAGATATCCCCGAAGGTGGTTCCAAGGGTGTCATCCTTCTTGATGTGCATCATCAGGACAAGGTCAAGGTAGCCTTCGAGAAGTACATTGACAGCATAATGGACCTTCTGCTACCGCCATCGAGTCCTGGAATTAAAGATCCGATTGTAGATCTCCACGGCCAAGAGGAGATCTTGTTCATGGGCCCGGACGAAAACACCGCCGACCTGGTCAATTGGGCGACCGAGCACGCTAGGAAGAGAGGGGCACCGTGGTGGAAGTCTTTCTTCACCGGAAAAAGCCCGAAGCTTGGTGGCATCCCTCACGATACCTATGGCATGACCACACTATCTGTCCGGGAGTATATTCTGGGGATTTATCGAAAGCTCAACCTTCAACCAGATGCCGTGCGAAAGCTGCAGACTGGTGGTCCAGACGGCGATCTAGGTTCCAACGAGATCCTGCTTGGAAATGAGAAGTATACAGCTATAGTTGACGGCGCCGGTGTGCTTGCCGACCCACATGGTCTTGACCACGAGGAACTTGTGCGGCTGGCCAGAAAGCGGGTTATGATATCTGAGTTCGATATCTCGAAGCTCTCTTCTGATGGCTACCGTGTCTTAGTTGAAGAGACCAATGTGACGCTTCCGACTGGAGAAGAGGTAAACAACGGCATGATCTTCCGCAATACGTTCCATCTACGTGGGGGCAAGCAGTTTGACATGTTCGTTCCTTGCGGCGGCAGGCCCGAGTCCATCGATCTTAGCACTGTCAACAAGCTCATCGTTGATGGGAAGAGCACGATACCTTACATCGTTGAAGGTGCTAATCTCTTCATCACACAAGATGCGAAGCTACGACTCGAAAAAGCTGGATGCATCCTATACAAAGATGCTTCAGCGAACAAGGGAGGTGTCACTTCATCATCACTCGAGGTCCTTGCATCGTTATCATTTGATGACCAAGCATTTGTAGAAAATATGTGCATAAGTGAGGACGGCACGGTGCCGCCGTTTTACGACGCCTACGTCAAACAAGTCCAAGAGACTATCAAACGCAATGCAGCGCTTGAATTCGAAGCGATATGGAGAGAACATCAGCAGACAGGCATTGCGAGGAGTACGTTGAGCGATACATTGAGCATTGCGATTACAAAGCTCGATGAGGAACTGCAGAAGACGGAGTTGTGGAAGAATGTCCCTCTGAGAAATTCGGTTTTGGAGGATGCATTGCCAAAGCTTCTATTAGAAAAAGTAGGGTTGGAAACTATCATCCAACGAGTGAGTCTGCTCCCACTGCATCGTATCGACGATTGTTAACCCATTCTCCAGGTCCCTGATAATTACCTTCGCGCGATATTCGGAAGCTACCTAGCCAGTCGATTCGTCTATGAGCACGGTAGCAACCCAAGCCAATTCGCATTCTTTGACTTGTGAGTAGCCCACTCTCTTGACCTATCTAGCACAAAGCTAATGCTACCATAGTATGTCCAAAAGAACGGCAAAACTGCAGCGCAATGGCGCATGAGCGGACGACTCAAGGCTGGCTCTTTTCTGGTTGTTGTAAGACTATGCTGCGGCGCTGGGAGCATGAGGACATTCAAACAGAATGAGGCAAACTTCTACAGCATTAACAGAAGCACCACTAGAAGGCATAGACTGTGGACGGTGTATCTAAGGCTTGCACAGGGAATGTACAAATATTCGAAATCAGATCATGGCGATTTTGTTGATCGTGCGTGATTTGTGGATACCAAGCGCCGAGTCGTCTCTAAAAACTGAGCCTTCCCTGCCTGCCCTTTTGACAGCAACCACGTGTATCTCTCGACTTCGCATTTCTGCTCAAAGTCTCCTGGTAGATCTGAAGCTGTAAACATACTCTCGCCACGGTAGAAACTCTAAAGTAAACAAGGAAGTAAGCACTTACGCTCTCGTATTATCTATCTGATTGTTTACTGTGCTGCGCTTAAACAAAACCATTCGGTTTCAAATCGCCCTGTGTTTCCCCCTCCTCCCTCCCTCCTCTCTTCTCTGGGGGACACCCAAATTCCTCTCTGCTCCCTGCCGGTCTCGTTACACGCATTATCATCTCTTCGAAGTTCAAAATCCTATCTCTACGCTCATCGCACATCTTTCCCGTCCTAACCGAACCCTTCCAGCAACCCCCTCCCCAACGCAGAGCGTCCAAATCCAGAATATGGCCCTCACCCGCCACGCCACCGGCCACACCGCCCCGCGCAAACCCGCCAAAACCACCACTGTCTCCATCACCAAGAAGAAACCCGGTGCCGGTAGACCCAAGGCCAACACCTCGAAGCCCCGCACCAAGGTTGACACTGCGTCTAAAGTCAAGGGCGGGCGCGTGGAGAAGCGCGGCCGCCCAGCAAAAGCGGAGAAGGTCGAGATTTTGGGCGAGGGCGAGAAGACGGAGCTGGTGAAGCAGAAGAGGAAGCCGACGGTTAAGGATAAGGTGGATGGGGCACTGGAGAAGGTCGTCGGGGCTGTCGAGCGGAAGCCGGGGAAGAAGGTGAGAAACTCCTCTTTCTCGCTGTTCACGGGCCATGGGGATCGCTGCCTCGGGTGGAGTAGGGACGAGGCCACATTAAAGAGGGTGAGGGGTACGAGGGCTGACACAGGGGTTGAACAGGCCACAGGGACGAAGAAGATGCGTGGGACCGACGGAAAGGGCTCTACGAAGGCGAAGAAGGTGTGAAGGAATCTCCTGTGTGGCTTGCTCCGCTGGGGGTCTGCTCGAGGAGAATGGCGTGCAAGCATGCCTGCTGCATCCTGTCACATCGGCATCTTGGTTTTTATGCGTGCTGTTGATGGAAAATGTCTACCCTTCACATATTCGCGGGAGCAGGACGGAGTTGAATGGATTTTGCAGTGTACGATACCCCCTTTTATCTAGTCTGGATTCGGTAATGGTAGTTTTGGGAGTCTTTTGACGATGTGCATCAGTAACTTCTTAAGCTTCCTTTGTATAATAAGGGAAGCAGTACAGATGCAAACTCAATCGCTAATCAAAAGATGTGATTGCTCTGCTTGAGGTGCGAAAAGTTGTGATTTAAAGCGCCCGATTTGCTTGCATTCAACACAAGCATGGGTTTGAACTATACGGAGAATGGCTTGCACAACGATTGATGTGGTTGTTGACATTGCGCAACGCTGGTATCAATATAAATCACTGATGCGCCAAACTGCTTGCCTGGCCTATAGTAATAGCACTCTCAGACACCATAACACCGCCACCAGCAAGACTCCTTAACCGAACCAAGTTCTTCCCATGTTGGTGTACCATGCCCTCTCTGTCCTGAGCTCACAAACGACCAGTACCAACCTCGAATATGAAAAATGCTTGAAAGAGTGTACTAAGCTCTACCCCTTCTTCTTAACCCATAGTCCTGCGCCTGAAGCTCCTTAATCAATCTCAAGCTTTCCTCGTCAGTAAACGTCTCTGAGCTCAGCCGTGGTTTCGCTCGCTTTTGGCTTGTGTCAATCTCCCCACTGATATTGGCAGTCTCTCCTCTGTTGATCAGCGACGCACTCTTTTCCACCATCATGTCCGCAACGGAGCTGCTGCTAGCTCTCCTTGCGGATCCTGACTCGGGCGTATACCGTTGTACCTGCTTTGGGTGGCGAGACGAATGTCGTGATGAAGACGATGATGGAGTGCGATTCGGTTCCGAAGCAGGTGGAGTATGACCGGCGTCGTTGTGTGACGATGCTGGTGGTGAGACAAGTGAAGAGGCGGCTGGCTGAGGGAAGCTCTCGTCGGGCAGTGGCACTTCCCGGACGAAGCCTGCCTCAGCCTTGAGGTTGGATGTAGGGGGCATAGCGACAAGTTGTACTTCATCCTCAATATTTTCTGCAGGCCTCCTCGAGGTTTCCGAAGGCAAAGGCTGTAGTTTGCACTTCTCGTCACCCCGCGCCTGCGTATTAATGATCGCGTTATTGAGCTGGCAAAGGGCCTGGTTTGCCAAATCTGCATCGCTGGTGAGAGCAGCTGTGCGTGCCCGGTCGGATTGTTGATTCTCTGTAATCGGGCTGCATCCCATCATATTTGTAGTCGGTGCTGAGCTCGGACTACGTCCCATCATGTTCGCAACCGGTGCCGGCCTTTGTACGGGCCTATTTGGGGGCTGTACGATGCTCTCTGCAGAATCATGTGCGAGATGAGTGAGGCCGTGGGGACCCGGTACTGCAGGACCTCTTGGTTTCTTGGCCACAGGCGAATCTTGACCTTCGTTATGGAGTTTCCGGCGTTTCAGTGTAGCCGCAGGTCTTGGAATAGCAGCTTCATTAGCCTTCTCAGGATCGATGTTACCATGCTCGTCGTGTATGCATCGCCGCTACCACAAGTCAGCTATCGTCTTATCAAGGAGTTATGCAAAAGTACGAACCTTGCTTTTACGGCAGTCATTGCAAGCTTTACTTCTCCCTCGGCTTTGCGACACGTTCATGATGATCCCTTCAGTCTTTCTTGGAATTGTGTTGTTTGGCTCCACCGAGATATCAGGCGAGATCGCATCATTCACTTCGGAGTCCATAGTCGGCGCAGATAGTGCCCCCCTAGGTGGAAACAAGGAGGGGGGGGTGTTTGCTTGTGGCGTATGCTGCTCTCCTTCAGCAAAATACCTTAGCTCATCAACTAAGGTATTTTGCTTTTTGACTAGTGAAGATTCTGGCCTTGAGACGCCCGCAATCTGGCCATCCTCTATTGTTCCGATTAAAGCATTAGGAGCTGGGACATCGACCTGATCTCGGTGCTTGCAAGCTCGCCTCCTTTTGCGGCACGATTCACATGCAGGCTTTCGGTGCGAGCTTGTACCCGCTCCCAACACGGGTTTGCGTTTCTTCGATGTGCCCGAGAGCGTGGTGTCGAGTTGGTCATTCGGGTTGAGATGGGAATGTTGCTTTTTTGGCGGCGTCCTGGGCTCGCTGATCGGTGCTGTTGTATTTGAAAGGTCTTGCCGTTTGGTAGTTTCTACTTGAGCGACGTCTTTCGAGGCGCTTGCATCCCCAGATAGTGCAAGGGCATTTTCCAAGGACGAAGAGTGCTGCTGAGAAACTCTCCTTGCCGATTGCCGACGTGGTGCAGCCTCCAGCGCAGCCTTCTTGGCGGCCGCAGTACTCAGCTTCACGGCAGTCTCTGGGGCTACACCCTCAGGAATAATGCCTGCAAATGCCCAGCTAGGTATTGACTCGCCCCGTTTCCAAGCGCTCCACATCGCAAGACGCTTGACAATATCAAGTGGCTCACCGTGGCCCCTGGGAATAGCCTTTTTCACGGCATTGCGCGTTTCCGTGGTGATACCCTCTGTAATGCTGCCTAAATCGATTAATGCCGTTCTCAACAAATAGCGGGTTAGATCAGGCAAGCCCTCTAGCTCTGCCTGAGCATAGTATCGAGCATGGTAGTTCTCTCTACCTGACCTGGAGTTTTCACCCCACGCATCGAAATCGTAGTGAGCAGGCTGCTCACGATGAAACGTGCCACTATCTTGAAGAATGTTCTTGACACTATCTGGTAGAGGATCATCCTCCAGGTACCGCAACGCAGTATACCAGTGAATTTTTTGAAAATGAGGGTACCTGAATTTCCGAGCCACTCCTGTAGCTTTTTCTATCTGAGAAATCCGTAGTTGCATACCATAGTTCAGTCGCGTCAGAAAGTTACCTCCGATGACCAAGCTATCTTCAGGGGTCCAAACGGCATGGATCCACCCGGCAGGTATCAACATCGTATCTCCTTCTGCGAGGTCGACTCGGTAACATTCTTTTGTCTGATCCGCTAGAAATGTCCAGTTCTGCGCAGGTGACATGCACCACTCTTCGTACTTCTTCAAGTGCTTTTCTTTTGGTGGGATGAAGAGGAAAGTTTTCTTTCCCTTTAAAATGTGATAAAAGACCGACGAACCACCAAAATCAATATGAAAGTCTGTGAAGCAGTCTGCCACGGACATGAGGCAATAGAATTGGACCCTAGGATACTCGCCTTTGGTTTGTGACTCCAATGGCCAAACAGAGTCTTGAAGATCAAGATCTCGCACAATTTGCGGCCGCCGGATGAGCCTCCCCAGCTTACTTTGAGAGACCTCGAGGCTTATTACATTTCGGACAACTTTATTACCGCCACTTTCGTAGTAGTCGGCCCACCGCCTCATGTTCCATTTCTTACCTTCTCCATTCTGAGACTTCACATCAATCACCTCTACCTTTTCTTCAGGACCATACAGCTCAGCAACCCTTCTTACGGTCAAATCTCGAGGGATAACCATATCTAGCGCATCTTGTCCGTGGTCTAGGACGCGTTGAGATTCTGGATGGAGGCTGAACCAGTCTTCGTGTACAGAAACTTCACCCAAAGGATCGGTGGAGGGAACTGCTTCTTCGTGGATTGGGACGTTATTCTCTGTTGAAGAAGGATCTCCGGGACGGGGATTGAAATGTGCTGGAACAACAACAGGCTCCTTCATACCGGTACCTTTCTCAAAATACTCTGCAGTCACCAGTTCGGGACGCATCCGGGCGAAATTTTCTGGTAAGAATGTGATTGTGCCATCCTTGATCGGCTTGATGTAGTGATGTTCCGGCGTCTCATCAGAGGTCTTTAACACTCCTTGGTGCAAACCAGCGTAATCGATCGCGGTATGTGCCCGAGAAGATTTCCTTACATAGGTCGTGGGTCCATAGATTGGTTTGCATTTCCGACATCGGTACTTATCAACACCTCGCACTTCTCGCTCACTCTTAAAGCCCGCACAAGCAAAATGAAACCATCCTTTGCAGCCGTCACAGCTAATCCAAGATGTAGAGCTGTTGTCATTTTCGACACTTAGTGAGTTGCGAGTGAAGTTGCACGCTGCACATACGGCCGGTGCTGTAGCTTGGGAATGCTTTGCTTCAGAGGTCTTCAGGGTACTATCCAATGTCGGATCTGCGTTGGAGGGAGCATCAACGGATGTGAAGGCCTCCGAATTTACAGCTACAGCTTCGCTGACGATGGGAATGCTCGTTTCTGTCAAATGGGCTGGTGAGCTCAACAAGCCTCGACCCTCCTGAGCAGACTCTCCTTGTGCGGCCTCTAGGCCACCTGCCTTCGTCAAAGGCATTCCATCTTCCTTTATACTCGGACTACGGTCCAAATCTTGTTTATCCAAATTCGCGAACTGGCTCGACTCAGTCTCCCGTGTCTCCGACGCAGTTCCTGACCAGTTTTTCATGCCATCGGACTGGGTGCCCTCGATTTGGCCCAACGTCTCAGGGATAGCTTCCTTGGCAGCTTCGAGTATCTGTTCTGTTGCTCTAGAGTCGTACGCGATTGCCATACATTGTGGAGACGTGAACGTAAGGATATGACCTAGTCCACGAATACCATTGGTCCCGATGTGCTGCAAACTAGAGTATTGTGGTGGACTGGCTTTGTGAGAGGCTGCCTCGGAAGAATTCAAACCAGCTCCTGCATATTCACCGTCGCTAATATCCGGTCTATCCAGTGGCGTTTCTAAAGTCTTATGTACGATAGGTTCCGGAAACTGAGTCCCATTGTGAGGAGCTTGATCATCAATAGTTGGGCCAAGGACAAAACCATGCGTACCGTTCAGTGACGGAGCCGTTTGTGGTACGTCGCTTGTGCTTCTCCGATGAGAAGGCCAAGGGGTCGAAAACCTTGCTTCATGAGAGAAGTTTAGGAGGAGCTCCGCCTCGATTGTCCTGCTGTCTGCCGATTGTTCGTAGCTTGTAGCGGGCCTTGAGCCCGATTTTGCTCCAGTCCGATGCCATTCTGGCGAAGGTAATTTCTCGGACCTTGAACGTTTTGAAGGACGCTCTGCGCTCCTACCTTCATCCCCCACAATTCCAAAAGGTAGTTTGACGGGGAATGAGTCATCTTGGTGTAAGCCGACTGAGCTCGTAGCCAGAGCTATTGAGGCAAATGCATCCATTGAACCTCGAGGCCCGTGACCACGTTTGCGCAAGTCGTCGCTCCGATCATGATGTCCATCTTGATGTGTCCTGTCTTCGTTGTGAGACTTGCAGTCGGTGGCCCACCGCATACCAAGCGCCTCGATAGCGCTATCATCGGGGGTTATAGGGGAGATCGGTTCAACAGCATATCGCGGAGGGGACGGTGTACGGTAGCGCAGGGGAGGCGTTCCATGTCTCTTAAAAGACTTGGAGGACGTCGCCATGTTGGATGGCTGTGGTGCGCGCCGCGTGGGGTGGAGATAGGAAGCCGCTCTACGGAGTCCCAACCCAAAGGAAGTGAGCTGCTTTAGGCGTGAGTTGGCGAAGTGACGAATGAGTGAATGATTATTATTCAAGCGAAAGTGTCCGCACTCAAAAGGAACGAGTGATGATTATTGAGTTGGTGGGTCTGAGGAGGAGGGGGTGGTTGTATGTCGAAAGAAAGCGGCTCCGCTAGCACCCCGTCGTGACAACATCAATCTACATTGAATAAATTTTGAGTTGTGCAATAAGAGCTACTTCGGGGTCTGGGGCACTTGTGGTATCTCGTTCTTCTACTCAGCCGTTTCAACACAGGTGCTGATACTTTTTTCTTAGCCAGCGCGCGAATTTGCGATTCACTGACCGCAGGTTCAAGCGCGCTTTGTTTGCCCAAACCCACACGAGCTTCCTCCATCTGCGCTGACGTTGAGGTTAGAACAACCTGCGACAGTCAGGAATGTCTATCGGAGACTCTCCGTCGAGAGGTTATGTTCCACAGATGCTTCTCGTTCATCTCCACCTCTTTCCTCCTGACGTAGAGCTTCGTTTGTGCGCTGAAAGAGCCACGTCCGTGGAACGTGTTAGATTCGCAGAGAGACTACATTTACTATCACATAGTTACTGTAACCAAGTGAAAGAGACGTCGTGTCACAGTTACTGCTGGTTATGCTACATGCAGCAACGAAAACCCATGCTGCCAAACGTTCCATTGTCCTGGCTTCTGCGTTTCGGTATGCTGATTCAACGAGTAGTGATGCAGATATGCCTGTCCTACAATCTCCTACGGATAAGACTCCGAACTACCATGCCCGCATTTTCTATCTGCAATGATAGACACTTGCTCTTTGTTCACGCAAGCGCTTCGCGATATGGCTCTCCTGGTGGCATCGAAGCTCCCCCGTCTGCATTGCCAATGTTAATATCGATATCATGTCCTTTTATTATACGCTCCTGTTGCGCTATATTCCAAATGCTGGAGAAGGATCCTCTCTAAGGCCCCAAGGCCCTTACCGGAACAATGTTCTGTCAGACTTAAGACTATTCGGAGCTATTTCAGGGTCCGCGGCTGCTCTACGCTCAGCTGTTCACTGATTTTGGCTATCTCTGAGAGGAGCAGCCCAATGTGTCTTCCGATTCTTTGGCGAGCCGCAGAATCGTTTGGGCATCGTGAATTCCAAGGCATTGTTGCTGGATCAAGCAGGAATTGCAGAAAGAGATTACACGACACATTTCGGACGATTTGTACTATATGAGCAGCAATGACATGACCCCCTTTCAATCTCTGGTGATGCAAATACCGGTGTAAAAAGTAATCGAGATGTATGATTTTCAAAAGGTATAGTTATGTCTTTAAGTAATCATCTTATATTCACAAACCGTTTGGAGGGCCTAAGTAAAATATAAATAGATCTTTGAGGTGTCAAGGTATCTTCACGAACATACACATTACAAACACCTATACCACTGCCAAAGCTATACAACGAGGAGCATAAAAATTTAGCAGAACTCCCACCGCTTCTATAAACATTATTTCCATTAATCCTAGCCAAAACCCCGCATTAAGACCCTTCTATTCACAGAAAACACCATAAGCTTGCGACAGCAAAGATTAGGGCCGGGAACGTGAACACGCTCGTATGTCCTGCAGCACTTGGTATGTTCCCAGTTTTGACTCCACCAAGGTACCAGCTTCCGATGTCCGTGAGTTTTCCTTGCGCAGTCAACATAGCTGCAGTTGGTCCAACGTTTGACTTGTCGCTTCGGAAAGATCCAAAGTAGGAGTAGTGGGTGATGTAGCTAAGAGGATGTAAGCTCCAATGCAATATCATAAAAACAGAAAAAGAACATACTCAATACGGTCGAAGTATTGTGAACTTGAGTTATAGAAGGACTGGGAGTCCGCAAGGGGAACGTTGTTGTCCGCATACTCCGTGACCCAGATCGTCATATTGGGGTAGGCACCCCTGACTTGACCAATATGACTCGCCAGTCCCTCAAAATTCCCATACCAATGCACTGGGATGAAATCCACTGTACAATTACCATTGCACGCCGTAAAGAAGTTTTGCAACCATGTGAAGCCTGAGGGCGAACCAGTGACAGCAGGTGCTCCTAATTTCACACCTTGTTTCCTCAAAGGCTCCACATCGTTGATCCAGACCTGAGCCGCTGTATCTGCAGGAACATTGCTACCGCCATTACCCTCGCCGTCCGGCTCGTTGAATGTGAGCACATAAGGAATCTTCGCTCCGCCTTGTATTTGTCCTTGCACATCGTTGAGGAACGTGGTATCCTTAGGGTCTTGCGGTGCTCCCCAGAGCTGGGGTACGAATTGAAGCTTTGTGGAGTTGTCAAACGCCGGAGATGGCAGAGAGCCGTAGTTGTAGTACCATGTTAGGTCAGATGATGAGGTGACCCAAACACTGTCGTCGTTCGGATGCTGAGCATTCGGTACGTAAACGAGGCCGCGTTTTGGTGACGGCGTTTGGCAGTGGGTTGCGGAAAGAAGTGCCAATACTTGGAATATCGGTGTCAGACGCATGCCGAGAAGCAAAGGGCCAGATAAAGGAATGTCTGGCAGATTAGATACAGCACCGAAGGAGTGGTTAACTGTGGACGACAGAGAGCGAGCAAGGTACGCTTTTCAGGCTATACAACGAAGAATCTCTCCGGGTTAATGCGGAGTAGTAAACGATGGGTCTGAATCCAATGTAAATGCAGGAAATTAATTTGTGCAGGTGAAAAAATGGTCAACGGAGATGAGAAGGGAAGATTTGTACGATACAAATTGAGCCAGGAGATTCCACAATACACAAGGAGCGCATGAAGGGGTGGAAAGCTAGCTTAAGACTGAGTGATGAGTATTGAAAATCTGAGGAATATGTTAGTCTGGCGCCGCTTGAGTCTAGAAGCAAATTGGGATCATAGACTAGCCAGATAGGGAGCACGGGAGTCGAAGTGGCTTGGCTGACGCGAAACATTTATCGAATGGAAACGAAAGATGGCAACTGGAGCTAAACCTTGAATTGCAGCCTTACCACGTTCAGCTACGGTACACCTCAGTAGGGTTGGCGTCAGATCACGCATCTGGAAATCCTAAAGATCTATATATAGTACTGAGAGGATTAGGTAGCACCCACATGTGGACGGAACCACTCAACTTACACATCGTAACTTGTGACGGGTAAAGTCCAGGCTAGCGGGGTAAAGCTCATGATATTCCAGAGTGAAATATTAGTATTATCCCATGCCCCCTCCATGAAAAGAAAATCTTCCAGTCTTTCCATCCCTCCATGCTTCAACGGTTGGAACTGATGATGCACTGGCCACGAATTACCTGACACGAGCTATAACAATCGAATTGATTATATTATCATAAGGGTGCACGACTAGCAGAGGCTTCAACCCAGGTGTAGTTGTATGATCAACCACGTTGACCACCTGCAACAACGTCAGCACACATCCAAAAAGAGGCCTCACGATTATTGATGACTTCTTACCGGATACATCAGGCTCCTTAGAGATTGTGCGCTTCGAAGAACAAGCAAAGCTTCTGGTCTCATGCGCTTCGTAACCGTTGCAATAACTTCTTGCTTTTCTTCATCATTGGATCCTACCAGAGCTGCCAACTAGACAACATCGAACCCATAGAGATCAAATCCCTCGGATTTTACATCAGCACAGCAAAAGTCTATGCAGGTCTTACTGTGGCCAAGCTTGCGGCATAGCTGGCAAGACGTCGATATCGCCCGTGCATCCCGGTCGATGTTCTGAATGGTGATGGGTCGAGATCCTTTGTTACTCAGCGCTTGCAAGATGCACAGCGACGTCAACGGGAGCGGACCCGAGCCAAGGATGGCGAATTTGCATGGCGTTTCTCTTGAGTTCATGGATGTTATCACGCTCGTTTCCAGATGGATCAGGTCCACGTAGTTGTCGTAGTATGTAAAAGTGAGCAGCATCTCGTTTGCTGTTTGACTTGCTAGTCAGCAAGTCTCGTAGCAGGGACAGAGAAAAAAAACCGTAAAAAGGGATGATAGCGTAGGTACCCTCTTCCTTTGTTTCCAGGCGAGTTATCTTTTCAGCCCAATGGGCTTCAAGGTTGTACTCGCCTTCTGAGCATAACTGCCCGCAAATGGGGAACTATTTTGGTGATGCTTGGATTTTTCAATACCTTATCCTTGTTAGCCATAGCAACTAAGGGAAGCTGCTTGCAGAAACCTTCGTTGTGATGGCTTCATCTGGTGTTTGGCTACACAAACATACCAGTCTTCCGAATAGCTCGTTAACAACAGGTGACGGTTCCAGTTTAGCCAATTGAGAAAGCTCAGCATAACTAGCCAGGATGTTCTCGATAATGCACACGGCACATTCGCCGCCGCTCTGAGAGACTAAATCAGGTTTTAAAGACATTCGAAACGTAGTAGATAGAGTAATAAGATTGACATTCAACAGGGGAAGCCTGAGGGAGCTTGTTAGGAAGGTCAGTCTTGGGTGTTTCGGCAAGCTAACTGCTCACCGAGTAGAATAGGAACAGAAGCCAAGCAGTGCGTTTCTCAGTCGAAAACGGGATGAATAAAGTATCGACTACATTGATTGCCTATCACGCAACGCACACTCAGCTAGCTGTTCATTCACACCAATATAAATCGGTCACGGGTTTTCACCATTGCAAGTTGTGAAGAAGCCCCACACAACTTGAATTTGAGGAAATAGACTAGACGGTAGCAATAGCATAGGCAGTATGGTCAATACCTGACAGCTATTATTTGTCTCCGGACCGGCTAATCTTACGATTGATCGTACCGATATTCGATTGCATCATGGAAACTAATTTAAATTGTGATATTATAATGCTTTGGCTAAGAGATATGCACATCACGCGTCGAATGAAGAGAGAAAACGAATGATTGGAATGACATATAGCAACGTCGGAATACATCAAGAGGTGATGTAGGTATATTGACAAGACGCCGTATCCAAATATACCACGCTAAGAAATGCAAATCCGATAGTGCTCCAGATGGTCAAGGAAATTCAAGGCTTGCAATCTAATAAGCTCTCCCCCTGTACCCACCCATAACATCTGGAACGGTGGGTTGTCTCCCCACTGGTGGTGGGCTCGTACCATCGCTTCCGCGACTGGCGCTTCGAGTGTGTCCATGTCCTATGCTCGCAGCGGAATTTACAAGGTTCTCTGTACTCTCGCGCCGATTCCATGGGTGGGGGGGAGGTGTCTCATCGCGATACGGTCGAGCAGTGTCGCTGTCCGTTCTGCTCTTGTATGTACTCATCGGATATCCATCAACCCGGGGACCTTTGGCGTCGTGGTAGTCGGCAGGGTCCATAAGCAGAGAATTGCGGGCATCAAGCGGAGTGAGATTGTCAATCTCCCTGTTAACTTTCTCTGTACATGCTGTTAGTGCACGTCTAGCGATATCGAGGGCCGTCAATAACGTACCAGCCTCCTTTCTCCGTTTACGATGAGGGTTCTCTCTGCAGCAAATGATAATTGCATTTACCGCAATCAGAATAGCCAGTGCAGCGGTCAATACTGACTGCACAGCAATTAGTATTACACCAGTAACCGTCTTGGTAGTCTGCGCAATGCCGAGTTCTTCAACGAAAACCATGATGCAGACAACGGACAGCACCCTGACAATCTGGATGAACATGCTTATCCAATTACCGGCTTTCTTTTCGTATGGCCTACTCCAAAGCAGAAGAATCAACATGAGACACTCGACGATCAGCTGGCCAATGCTTTGCGCTAGTCCGTGGCCATCACCAGCTGCTATTACGCAGCCCTTGGCAAACATGTAGGCAATGACCGGCATGAAGATCCACCAGTATCCACGCTTATAACAGTCGTAGAAAAGGCTGTATTTCAACCAGGTTTCCTTGTCTTCGAAAAGGGCAGACGCATCGCCCTCGAGTTTCTTATATCGATGGGCAACCTGCCAGATGCGGAACGAGAAGAATGCCAGGATTGCTGTGAATATTCCGAGAGTCACACCAGCCAGGACCTTGGCAGCCCACGAGTCACCATGAGTAAACTGAAAAACGCAGTAGAGGGTCCAGACACCATACAATATCAAAATCAAGTTGGTGATGGTCCTTGCTAACAAACCCCAGTATCGCTTTCGGAAATTCGAGAGTTTTTTAGGGAAAGACACGAAAAGTGCCCACGTTTCCAAAATGACCTTGAGGAGCAGGATACCGACGGCAATTGCAGCAATGACAATTGCAAAAACTAGCAAAACGGTCATGAACGTGTTGGCCTGAGGGATAGTAAGTTGCTCCACGTAGCCTTGTATCCCGTGAACGATATGCGTAACCTTGTCGCCGTTGGCAGTACCTGTGCTGTTGCCACTAGATGTTCCGTTGCCAGTGCCATTGATACTGGTCGAAACTTCTCTGGTAATCAAATAAATTTCTTCAAGAAACCGTTCGACACCACGCTTTGCCAAGACGGTCTTGTTGGTTCCAGAACCATCGCTGAAAGCTAGAGTTGCATTACGCAGGTATTGCACATTGTCTGCGGTAAGGTTACCTCCAGTCTGGTTTCTGAAATTATCAATCGATGTCTGCATTGTATTCCACGGTATGAGTCCACCAGAGAAGGCAAAGTTCTTCGTGAAACTTCGGTATACTGGCGGATAGTTGACACTCAACATGCCGTTCATAGCCATGGATTGAAACCACCCCACAACATCACTAAAATTAGGGCTTGGCGTAGAACTACCAGTGCTGCCTGCACTTCCGAGCGCTGAAAGACCCGTGAGCAGTAATGCAGCCCCAGCAATGCCGACAGCAATGTATGAAACGGCGGGTACCTCAACGGTTTTGCCATTGTTGATCCCCGATTCTATGCAAGCAAGATCGGCCCCGGTGTCCTTGGATTTTAACTCCATTTTGGCATCTCCCTCAAGGTCAGGTATTGAAAATGCTATTGATGGGATTTGAGTAGCAAAGCTCGGAGGAATTGTTTGGATACCTTTGGCCGCGAAATTCCCTGCAGGAACTGGACGCCTTTGAGTCAGCATAACAAGAAACAAGTGCCGATACTCGATGGAACTTACCAGGACACAGCTGTTTGACTTTTGTGGCATCATCACAAGGGTCAAAGTCCTTCCGGTACACCTTCTTGCCATATGCCGTGACTGTCAACGAAGCCGTCACGTTTTGCACTTCCGTGCTCGTTCCCCCCACATTAAAAGTCACTGCAGCTGCCGAGCGGTCATATTGGATGTCAAGCGTATTGACCGTTATCGAAGGATTGTTTATACAGGCTGTAAACCCGTTTGTTTTGAGAACATCTGATCCTAGCACTGCAGCCGGCAGAGCGGCGACGAGGAGAGTCCTGATGATCCTTCGATGGTGGGAGTGCCGTGACCGCATTGTCAATCACTTAGATCCTGGAATAGGCCACAGGCGCGAAATCGGGGATCTCGTACGGTGCCCGGTCAAAGTATCAATGATTTCGTTAATAGTCGAAAGAAGACAGTACAAGGAGGTTCGGGAGTCGTAAACGAAGGCTTTCAAAAGCTCGTCGAGTAAGTCGTAAAATTGCAAAGGGTCAAGACGATATCGCAAAAGGTGTGAGTCTAAAATGTTAACAAAGAAAGTAAGACCAATATCTGGAATCAACCCAAACGCGGTGAGAGAGTGCAAATATCAGCTGCAGAACGATCGGCTATGTGCAGAAGTGCTGGGAGGTATAAGTTGAAAAGATTTACTGAATCGGAATGGAAGTACGGAGTACGGTGAGTAAGTAACAATGCTGTACTAGGAGAACGAGGAGAGAGAGGAGAGAGGGAAGGCTTTGTCGCACTAGAACCAGGGGCGTTTTACTTGCAGGGCCGGGGCCAGCCAATCATCGCAGCGAAGTATATTCGGCTCGGGATGGCGATACGAAGTACGAGGTACCTTACATTAGCACAACTCCTATCTGTATTACGGTACTGTATACGGACCTTACCTTAGGTAGTCACAATCCCGCAATAATACGAGTAAGGTACAGTACTGCATGTAACGGAAATACATATGTCGAATACCGGAGAAGTCAACACTTCTTTCAATCTTTGCGTTTGTGGTTCAAAGTCTAGAATATTGATGATGATGATATGGTATCAGCAATAAGGATGATAACCACCAACACTTTGCTTCGATGCACCAGTAATTTGCAGCACATTTGGCTGCAGACTTCGCCTCCGTTGACGCTTATTTTTTCTTCGTATTCCGCACCTTGAGGTAGAGAATACCTACTTTACGGAGTACGTAGTAGTACCCTTAAAGTACCTTCGCTTTCAGCCCATTCACATGATCCTTCTAGATGTATACACCTTGTTACTACTACATGGCCTTATAAGGCCTTGCGAAATACTTCAGCGGTGCTGCTCATGGCCATATCCACATGTGACTCGTCGCGTGGTGTTCACTACCTCTATGGATGACCGTCTGCTCCATGAACATGCTTGACCTGGACCGTAGCACGCCATAGCGGTGGGATCGGGCAGAGAGGTCCGAAATTACTCTATCGACTTCGCCGTACCCACTACTTCCAAGCCGTGGATTTTTCAATCACCAACACAAGGCAACCGCAATGCTCCTCAGGTCTGACCATTTTCGAGAGTTTGACAATGCTCTCTATTTCAGTACTGCCGAAACCATTGGGATCTCATTCATGCATATGCCAGAGCTTCAAATCCCCCTGCCAAACTTACAGTGTTTCGACTCTATCAAAGAGTATCTTAAGCAGTAGGTATGTGTTTATACTGCTCCTGTTCATTTGCTCCTCTCTCATCTTGTCTCTCTCATCTTGCCCCGTCTTGTCCTTGCGTCATACTCCATCCATTGGGCAACGCCTCTCCTGCCTTGCGACACCAAGGGACCTGGATTCATGACATGACAGCCTTCATAAGTAAGCGCAAACGGAGGCGCCTCCGGGTCTACAAGAACTAGAGCCGAAGGCAGCGGATATAACTGCAGAGCCCCTGCATAGTCCCAAAGTACAGGACGGTCGGACAGCGGGAAAGGTGATAGATACCCTTGATCGAGTATCGTCTTCACCAGCTTTCGAGCAGTGAGGAGGTTAGCAGACACAGATTGATCCGAGTTTTCTTTGCCCTTAGATGCCGGCACGTGAGACTCTGCGACCTCCACCGCATGACCGACATCCATGCTTTCGCGTTGCTTTTGGTCTATGATTGGGGTTAGTGGTTCGAGATTCTCCTCATTTTCTGGAATTGATGTTTGCTCTGCTTCCACAGGCTTAAATCGTAGAGCACCTCGTCGAAACCTATCAGTAATGTCGTCACGAAAGAAGACCACTTCATGGGCTGGTCCGAACAAAGTCAACCGTGCGGGATTCGTGGACCAGACGGCTTCCCCACTCGTCTTCTCGCCTCCTGATGTGCTTGTTTCTGCGTTGGCAGCTGCAAATACTCGTTTGATTCGCGAAGTGAAAAGTTCCGGCACGCCCTTCTTTGGAAGAACGGTGGCGGCCCCGGCCGAGTATGCAGAAGCCCAGGGGTCGTTATCCCCAGGAACGAAGATGAATGTAGCAGCTTGAAGCACGGTCGGATAGTCTGATAGAGTGGACGCTAGCGAATCGAAGTACTCTTTGTACTCAATGCTACCACCGCTACCGCCCCCTGCCAAAACCGCATGGCGGACAAAATTCCCAATGAGTACGACTATCATTGGCGATACCTCTGCCGGTTCGGCGGCATAATATCCCAGTACCTTTTTAAGTGCTTGCAGGCTCTTCACGTTGTCGAGATTGACCTCGCCCATGATCACTACCCTGCTTCTGCCGTCAGCCGATGTGTGCATAGAACTTCGCCCTAGTATTCTGTGCTCCAATTTTCTCATCGTAGACCCAGACGCCCTCTCACTTCCAACGCCCAAAAAGTCGACCCAGCCAAAGCCTCCACCTGCGTTCAGATTACCATTGCCACTAACACCGCTCACACCCAAGGTGGCTTCGCGACGCTCGCATGGTGGACCACCAACGGAGAACCCAATGAATTTGCCGCCTATGATTCCCCCTACACCGCCATTGCCGTCTAGTCCAGGTCCAGATGCTGTCCCTTCTTCCCCATACACACCGTCCACTAAGACGATCATTCCTGGTGTAAACCAAGCGCCGTTCTCTGGTATAGGCCGGGCATGTGAAAGATCAAGTGCAATGCCAGCAGTCAGATCACTAACGGCCAAGGTCCCAGTAGGAGAAGTTGTTAAGAGTCCTAAAAGGAGGTGAGTGCTTCCGCTGCGACCTAACAAGTTCGCAATAGGCGTGATCTTGTACGCTTGCTGGGCCGTTATCATGATTGAAGACGAACGCTGAAGAGAGCTATTTTGTGAGACTGCAACTGAAGATGTTTGAAAAGATTCATTTCGGAGGAGTCGCTGATGGATGAGATTATAGCGATGGCGGAAAAGGTGAGTTTTGTGCGAGGGATCAGGTAACAAGGAGGAAGGCGTTGCTGCTATCTCGAAGTGCTTCTGAGTTATGTTATATAACAACCGCGGTTGGTCGAAAGCTCCGACAACTTTAAGCCATTGTCTGGGGTCCTTTGACTGGTCGAGTTTCTCGTCATTGTCAACTCCCAAAGTAGACAAGCCAAGACTAGCCTGACTATCCTCGCTACCTAAGGTTGCTCGGCTTCCGTCGACAGGCGCCGTGTTTTCGTCAAACCCTTGCGAGCCCAACGCAAAGCTTTCTTGACGAGTCAGCCCGCGTGTATGGACGATCCTCCCTCCACTCATAGAGCCTTCTATGGTACGCAAGGTCTTGTTAAGGTCTTCTCCTTCGCCTGGGAGGATGACACCACCTCCATTCTTCTTCCACGTTCTTGCGATCTCGTCGAGGACCTTCTCTGCGAGACCTTCCTCTCTCCATCCCGTGCCACAACGCTTTCCTATGAAATGTGCTAGCGTTTGTAGTGCGGGTGACGTGAGTGTGAGATTGTGCTTCTTAGTGAATATGCGGAAGGCCAACGGACGCAATGTAGCTGGTGGAAGTGAAATGGGTAGTATCGATGGTGTTGCCAGCTCTGGAGGATTCCGGAGCCGGACGGGGTATACCGGTGTAGCGAAGGCCGGTGAGGATGACGGTATGTGGTTTGCTGGTACCGGCGAAAGGGCAGGTGGAAATATAGGCGCCGCACCAGTAGACCTTTCCATCACTCGCTCTCACTGACGTACTTATTAGTCGTTCACCTGCTATATAAATTAAAAGAGAACAACTACCATTTATCAATTGAAGAGCAGCGAAGATTCCGGACGCGTCGGTTACGCGCGGGCGCGACCGAGCTTAAAGTGCTGTCGACACCAGCTGAGCCAAACTCTGTGTCCATATGCGCCTCAAAGTACTGCGCGAGATACATAGAAGCTATTTCCTTGTCCCACTCATTTGTTGCAGCTACCGACCTTACAACGAACTTCCACAATAGTCACATGTTGTCTCCACCCCCTTAAGGCCCCGTTTGTACGATCACCTGAACCGCTTGAGGCCATCCACCTGGCTCGAGAAGTAGTAGCAGACTCATTGTTGAACAGGAATGCGGCTATTATTTTTGAGCCGCCAATCAATACTATAGATCTCCTTGAAGAAAAGGTCAAAGTAGCTTGGTACCAACTCAAGCACTTGCTTGTTTGTCTGGTCGCTTGACCAACGCGCATTTGGACCCCCGTTCCACTGTCGCAGTGTCAGGCAACATGGCTGAACATTCAGAGCTACCAACTGAAAGCTTGAGCGAGGGCATGGGCACCGCTGTGAGCAATGGTAGCAGAACTCGTCTGGACGACCTCACAGCTCAAGCGACACTTAAATATTCGATCAAGGACTACAATGCTGCGGCGGAACTTTACTCGCAGGCGACGGAGCTGCAAGCTGAGCTAAACGGGGAGATGTCATCAGAAAATGCTGACTTGCTCTACGCATATGGAAGGTGTCTATATCACGTTGCGGTTCGGAATAGTGATGTCCTAGGCTCCAAGGTAGCGGGTGAAAAGCGTGAAGAAGGGGCGAAAAAGCCTGGGGGTCAGAAGCAAACGAAGGAGAAAACTATTGGTGAGGTCGAAGATCCCAGGAAGGTAGCCGATCAGGAGGTTATCACAAAAGTTGTTGAGACGAAAGAGAAAGAGAAAGGTGCGGGAGAAAAGACGGAGAAGGAGAACAAACCCCACTTCCAATTCACAGGCGACGAAAACTTTGACACTTCCGAGGAGGAAGACGGGACTGAACGTGATGGTGAGGTTGAGGCACCAGACGAGGAGGAGGACGACTTCGTCAATGCATACGAGGTGCTCGATCTCGCTCGTGTACTTCTGCTAAGAAGGCTTGAAGAAGCAGAGGTTGGAGAAGAGAAGGCTAAGGTAGCATATGAAGCACAACGAACAATGCAACTAAAAGAGCGTTTGGCCGACACATATGACCTACAAGCGGAGATATCACTAGAAGGTGAAAGGTTTCCTAACGCTGTCGTAGATCTGAAAGCTGCTGTAGCACTCAAAAAAGAGCTATTCCCGCAAGAGTCGAGCCTAATCGCCGAAGCCCATTACAAGTTATCTTTGGCGCTCGAGTTTTCTTCCGTGACACAGCAAAAGGACGAGAATGGAGAGGCCGAAGCTGGGGGAGAAGCGCATGTGGATGAAACTATGAGAGAAGAAGCAGCAAAGGAGATGGAGGCGGCCATCGCGAGCTGCAAGTCAAGGATAAAACAGGAAGAAGCTAGATTAGGCACGAATGTCTCGTCGCATGAAATAAGAGGAAAGCTGAAGGTAACCAAGGAGGACATCAACGAGGTGAAGGAGATGGTCAAAGACATGGAGCAACGGGCAAGTTATATCCCAAAACAGTCGATCTGTTGCACAACCGCTAACATCGTCATAGCTCATCGAATTACGCCAACCCCCGGTTTCCATCAATGATCCCACCGGCACCGGCAGTGTCGACGGCGCTAACCCTCTCAGCGGCATCCTCGGCTCCATTCTCGGCGAGTCTCCTGCCGCACAGAAGGCCAGGATCGAGGACGCATTGAAAGATGCGAATGACCTCACGAATCTGGTGAAGAGGAAGAAGCCTGCAAAGGGCGTTCTTAGGGAGGAAACCGAGAGCGGCCTGGCGAAAAGTAACGGGAAGAGGAGGGTGGAGTTTGCGGATGAGGTGGTTAACGTTGGGACGGGGAAGAAGGCCCGGATTTCCGAGGGGGATGATGAGTGAACCTTCCTGCTGCGTTCGACGGACCTGTGTTTTGCTGTCTGTCATGGCCGAAGGTGCTCCCGCACGTGCTGCACCTGACTCGTCCATTAATGATGTCCCACCGTACAAAGCACTCTGAGAAGATGAGAGGATACATCGAGTTATAGGAATTAAGTTAAACTTCATGAAATCAGTGTCTTCATCGCATCCTGGGTATTGCATTCGTAAAAACCGGGGTAAACGCCAATAAAGACCTGCTCCATATAGCCCCCAAAAATCCAATTCCTCCGATTACCTGCCATAGCCCATTACCTCTCTCATAATACGTCGTTCACATCGTTCGCGGACATTATCATCGTCTCCATGCCGAATTTCGTGAGTCTACCCTCCCGAATCTCCTTGCCCTTCTCCTCTTCAAAGCCAAGCTCCGGCTCCAAACACCAGCAAATAGGTCTTCACATTCATCCTCATCCTGACTATCAAACTCCACCCCTGGCTGTGGATGCTTATCCAATCTCTCCGGTGGCATACCCATGACACAATCCTCCCCTGCCTCTTGATTTTGCCATCTCGAGGATGAGAAAATCTTCTTCGTCTCAAGTATAAACTTTCCAATCTTGTATCTCTGCGTCTCTTCCTCCGCCGCATCATACTTCCACCCGATCACCAGCCCACAAAAAGCACAACTCAAATCGCTAACTGTGTGTTGCCCGGTCACGAGCTGCCGCTTTACAGGTTGGCCGGTTTGTGTATTTGGAAGGTATGTAGCACTGCTTGTACTCGAAGTTGAGGAACCGCTGACAAGATATGCTCTTCCGTGACGGCCGGTGAAGCCTTTGCTGATGATTTGAGAAGTGAGGCAGAGGTCGGTGGCGCAATGAGCGCAGCAAAGGTGAGATACATGACCATTAAGGTAATTGCCGGAGGTGGTGGTCCTATCATTAAAGCTCGAGCACTCGTTCGAGGAGGTCGTGCCGGCGGAGTCGGTGCTCGGCTTGCGGCGGCGGAAGGGAATTGAGGGGAGGAGGTAGATCGGGAAGATCGAGCTTGGAGAGGATTGCCTGAGGAAAGACATGCCAACGATTCCGGTAAAATTGTCAGAAGCGAATGCTCTATGCTGCCTCGGGGTGAAGCAGCTCAAGCGGTGATAGCGGAAGTGTGCTAGAGCTACGGCCAGTGTGTATTACTTCCACGACTCAAGTGATACAAGTATGGGCTGTAGGGGTTGGAGAATGCAAGCGCAGAAGCAGGTGTCATGCTCGAGATATGCTCATACCGTCGCGGACTAAGGTACGCTGTAGGCGTTCTCATCCATAGGATGAGCAGGTGATCAGGAAGGGCTGCCTTACCAACGCTGATAGCCTGATGATTGTCACACGTGTACTAGCGCCGTTTCCTTATCGATTACTCAAAGTGGGGGTGGGGCTGATTTTCACCATACATACCTTAGTCTAGTAATCGTATCATACTACAGATACAACTAAGTTCAAGGTAAGCCAAGGCAAGGTAACCACACTACGTAAAGAAATAGATAGGTCGTGGTACAAGGCGGCGAATTGTTGTCTCGGCAAAGCCGGTTATTGTACCACGACTTCTTGCACCCACTGGTAGACGAAGGGATACTTAAGCAGAGGCTAGCAAGAATTGCGCGTAGTTCGGTCTCAAGTGGTCCGGATCGACATTGATAGCAATCCCCCAAATGGTAAGTAAGAGAAGTATGGTTTGTAACTAGACTTGGAAAGTTCGACGCCGAAGAGTGAAGAGCTTGCCAGCTCCGGAGCTATTCGCAGACCTATATACTGACCACAGGCCGAATGCTTGCGCAATGCACAACAAATGCATCCAAGTCCTTAACACCTCACTTTGCAGCGATGTTGCTCGCCGAGGAAAGCCCAAAATTGACGCTCCAACATGTCCAAATCAAGTCCGTTCCCGGGGTATCATTCGATGAGTGCCACCAGCGATGCATTGCCATATCCGATGTCCCCCCCTTCCAATGTCAAAACACCTTAGTCCAACGCCTGACGATATCCAATACTGCTCGCTTTTCTCACCTTCGGTCGTTCCTTAATCTGTGACGGCCTTATTGAGCTTAAATCTCACGGTAGTCGGTTGGCCGGTTGACATTGCGTCGTGCTTGATGACGATGTGGGTTTACTGGCTTTCTAAAATATGCACTGTCCTCCTCGTTGTGTGTGGACGCGCTGAAAACATTTCGTTGCTGGTTGGCAAATGACCCCATCCCATGACCGTTTGGTCGAATACCGTTCGCCATGAAGCCAAGATTCGGCGGGACATGAATATTATGCTGCCCATAGGAACCGTTTAGCATCATTCCATTTGGAAACACAGCTCCTGGTAAGTTCAAGGGTTGCTGGGGAAAGCCTGGGCCCCATAATCCATTCCAATTGCCATTGCTTCCACCCATCATGGATGTATTCTGCATCGAGGACATCGGGTCAAACATAGCCGAACCCATGTTCATTGCTGGTGCCATGGCCATTGGTATTCCTGTAAGTCCGTTCGCTATCGGGAATGGCATTGATTCCCTGCCGTGAGGATAATTAAAATTTCCACCAGGAAACAGTAGCTGGCTGTTGGAAGGCACTTTTGGGGCAGCCTCGGCTATTTGATTCAGTGAATGCAGATTCGACACGTTCGCATTGGACTGCATAGTGTTTAGTGCACTCTTGCCTGGCGGCAATCGCTCGTTCCTAAGCTCAGACTCGGCGGGCCTTTTTTTGGAAGAATCCTCCCCAGCGGGGCTGGGATTTCGAATCTTTTCAGATGCAGAAGTCTTGTGGGGCGCGGCCTGAGAATTTTCCGTTTTAGGGCTTTTGGAATCCCCTCGCTGTTGACTCGCGCCGTTTTTCTCCTCCTCGTACTTGCGAACCTCAGCAGCCTTCCCATTATCAGGTTTCAAATCGTCAATCAAGATGTTATCTGTGGAACATGCAGGGCATCGTAGATCGTTCTCCAGTAGCGCGTCCGTAATACATTCAAGACAGTATGTCTTTTGACAGCATGGTGTTTTCGTTGGTTCTACAAAGAGGCGCTTGTCGATTGAACATTCTAATCCCTTATCTTGCAATTCTTTGCTACCGCGAGCAGCAACCTCCTGAGCAGCAGCAGAAATTTTGGCTTTGGCTTGATACTGATACCAAGATGCCTTATCCGGCTCTGCAACAACCCAATCACCATCCGCATCAACCATGCGCCCAGAAGGCTGCTTTGTATCATCCAATGTCCCATCGTTTGCTAAAGCTGTTGGCTTCTCTATCTTCTGGAGGCGTGACCGAGGAATACCAGTGGTACGCTTTACACGTGGCTTGCCGTCGAAAGTGGGATCGTCATTAGTCGGACATGATTGGATCCAATGACCTACATGATTAGTCTGCGTAAAGTAGAAGATACCGGGGTAATTCGGTATATGCTTACCTTTCTCACCACAACGATAGCACAAGTACCCAGGTGGCGGAACACCATCACGACCAGGGGGGTTTAATGCTTTGCCTTTCTGTGGACCGCCACGATGTATTGGAGTGGCACTGCCAAATCATTCATGTCAGTGGGCAATCAAGGCAATATAGTTTCAAACACAATCAATTGTGCTTATGAAGCGTTTGGACTCACTTTGCCATGTGCTGCTGTTGCTGTGCCCATTGATCTGCGCCCAATTTGAACATGGCCTCAATTCTCTGTTCTTCTGTCTGAGACACGTTGATAGTTGAAAGACTCGCGGGGTCAGATATCGTTTGTGCAGCTGATTTAGCGGTCGGGATCTCCGATCGATGAATGTTCTTTGCGTTTTGGGGCATTTTACCAGACACATATCTGGCAGCACCTCCACGTCCAGGTTTTGCAGCAGGAAGCCTCCTAGCAATCACCGTGGTAGATCTAGGGATTATAGATGTGTCATCATCGTAAACTGAACGAATATTAGAATACCATAGAGGACCTAGCTGTTATCATCAAAACTTACCTTCGTTAGTGTCGTCTGAGCTAATCGAAAGTTCAAAGTCTGTGCCGTCTCCTAGACGATTCATTGTGATAATTTCCCGTTTCAATTCAAACACCGAGATACCTGTGCCGTCGAAAGTGACCCGAGATGGCTCCTTCTGGGATTTGAATCGGAAGAACACCGAAGAAGACATATTGATCGAGATGCTCGTCACGAAATACGTCAACGTTGCTTGGTCTTAACGTTGTGGAAATGGGTAGGATAACACTTATTTTTATTGCTCTGGAAGGCAGCCAAGCAGCCAAGGTCAAAGCAGATGGGAGTGCGTGTTTTCTGTGAAAAGCTCGATAAGTCCTTTGGCTAAGGCCGGTCTTGTTGGGCAAATATGTAAAGTCAGTGTTTTGCGATGAGATGTGAAATTGCCTTGTGGCAACCTCTGGAGTTTTGTTCTGTTCTTGCTAGTACAATTCGTTTTCTTGGATTCTGGTGGTGCCGAGCACAAGCATAATACTTGCAGTTATGACTGATTACAAGAAGCTTCTGCTCAGATATATAACAGGATGTTTGAAATTCAGGGGTGAGAAAGAGACCCCAAGATTCCCAAAGCGTAGAAGTTTGGTAAAACGCTAATTCCAGAATGCCAGCAATCTGTCCTGTGCGCTCAACTCTCAACTCACGTCGGCAAGGTGGTAATGCTGTTATTGTGCTAAATAGGCAGGCTACGGCGATGATATGGTGTATCTCGCACGGTCGGACTTCGCGTGCGTATGTCGTACCGTAAGTTTCTAAGAAGGGTACTGCACCCGGTTGTAGGATAGATGATGGTAGAAGTATGATGACGAAGAGTTGTGAGAGATGAAAAACGTAAGGTTGAAGCAAGTGCGATGATCCGGCTTGCAAACGTTGGTTGAGGATGGAAGAAAGACAAAGCGACGGCTTTGTGTCCTTCTGTACTCCGTAATATATGAGAGAACACGAGTGATACTTTACCTATCTAGCGTCGGATAGTGGTTACGTGGCCGTGCTCGTTCGTATCTTACAAATGTGCAATCACCACTGAAAAGAACCACGGTACATAAGGTGAATGCACTCTAATAATACGGTACCTCAGATAGCGTAACCTAGGTACTATTTATCTGTAAAGCGACTCCAACAGGCTACCTTTCCTGTCCGGAAGTACTTCGAACTTTCGAGCATGTTTCGCAAACTAGGTACCTCTATCTACTTTGTTCTACGACTCGTTGAGCCCACCATCTTTGATGCCATGTTAGACTGAAACCCAACATCCTCTTCGAATCGCCTCACTAAGAAACCCTTTTCAGCCAAGTAATCCTTGATATCTTTGACTGTGTAATCACCACGGTGGAACTGAAGGACTCATCAGCATAGTGGCCGATTGTCAGGAAAGTAACATGGTCCCATGAGACATACCATGCCAGCCCCGAGAGCGGCGTCTGTATGAGTCCGAGTGAAGACCTCTTCAAAGTGGGATGGATTGCCGGCACCACTGGATGCTATGACTGGGATCTTGATCAATGCTTTTACATCCTCGATTAATTCAAGATCAAATCCGCTGTTACTGCCGTCCCTGTCTATACAATTCAATAGGATCTCGCCAGCGCCCATAGCCTCAACTGCCGAAACAAGCTGACATACATCCACATCACGTCCTTCACGTCCGCCCTTTGCAGTACACTGATACCAGCAGTATTCTTTGCCATCCGCGCTAGGATACTTGGTTTTGATTGTGTGATGGGTCGTCCGATTGGGTGACTCCACGTAAATCCGCTTGGGATCAACGCTGACCACCACAGCTTGGTTGCCATATGCCGCAGAAATCGACTCTATAGCAGTCTTGCCCGAGAGTGCTCTCCCATTGTCGAGGTAATCCTCGGTAGCAGTGACGGCATCCGAGCCGATACTAATTTTATCAGCGCCAGATTTGAAGTATAACGTAGCAATCTCAAGAGCAGGAACGGTGGTGCCGTCTGTGTCAACAGTATCACGTATGCCACCACCAAGAGTCAGCGGGACGAAGACATTTTCCGAGGTTCGCCGCAAGATCTCCAACATTGGAAGGTCTGCAACGGGACAATTACGGAATGAAGTAATGTTGAGGAAAGTTATTTCATCGGCCCCCTGTTCATAATACTTTCGTGCCATATCCACCGGCTTGCCCAGATTTCTCACCTGCCCTCCTGTGACGGTGTTGCCTTTTTCACGGACATCGTACTGATCACCCTTTGTAACAACAAGATCTCCCTGGTCATTTGTACGCACATCCAGGCACGCAACAACTCTCCGTGTCAGGCCTTGGGCGCCGTCATAATTTACATCTTCATTCAATATTCCCCATTGTTGGCCCCTCAAGAAGGCCTGCAGCACCCTGAGCCCAGCTGCTCCACTTTTCTCGGGATGGAATTGGGTCGCAAACAGATTGTGTCGTCCAATTGCGCCTATGAACTTCTCCGTGCCGTATTGAGCAACTGCAACAGTCCAGCCATCTTGCTCGAGGGTCCCTTCTTCGTATGGTACCGCATATGAATGGACGTAGTAATACTTGCTGCTTCCTCGCAGACCATAGAAGCTTTTGCCCCGATTTTCTCCGGCTCTTGATGGCGCTGCCGAGTTCCAGCCGATATGTGGTACACTTTTGTCTATGTTATTGAATCGCCTTAGGCTGCCAGGGATAATAGAAAGGCCTGGCACAGTACAGTTCTCGGCAGAGCCCTCGAACAATGCTTGTAGACCAACGCAGATACCCATGAAAGGCTTGCCGGATTCTATATGCTTTCGAATTGGCTCGATGTATCCAGCGCGCGAAAATTGGGTAAGGCAATGTCCGAAGTGGCCGACACCGGGTAGTACAAGCTTCTACGTGCTGGCTTCAGCTGAGGTAGCAGTGACTGAGTTCCGAGTCAAGCGCATTGCTACGTACCTCAGCATATTGAATGTCGTTTGGCTCCTTGATCCATTCTATCTGGTAACCGATCTTCTCAATCGCATTCGCTAATGAGCGCACATTACCGGCGACATAATCAAGCAGATGTACTGTAGGCATGACCGGTCATGCTCAAAGAAAATGCAAGGCGCACTCACAAAGGTACCACAGTAGGTATGAATTGCAATGTAGCGCAGGGTGACTATTGAGTCAGACATTTTGAAGTATGACTTGTGTTAATCGCTATCTGTAATTTACAGTACCAGTATATATTACCAAAAACCTACTTTGTCTTTCCGAGTCCATTTGGCTCTTACCATAGGTCACCGTACCTAGTTGTTGTTCGCTCGCTGTCCTATGATTTGTAGCTCCACACTACTCTGTTAGACATCGATAATTGAAGGTAATGGAAGTGGGTAAGGTATCGTACACACACATGGCCGCTTGTTTAATCCAAATGCACCAAACCTTTGCATGGCTATCCCGCATTAATAAACGCAATATCCGCAAAAAATGGAATGACTTACTGGGGAGAATTGGCGGAGTTTCACCCCTCCTTCCGCGAACACAGCCGCAGTCTGAATTGTTATTTGTTGTTCGATGTACGGGTAAAGGCTAATAAGCTTACCTCCTCATCCATACCATATCTCTGAGAATATACCACCTCTGTAATACCAACTTGGGTTATCTTGATGCTGCAGGTCAGACAAGGGCAGCTACAACGCTCAACATCAATGGCAAACGTGTAAATGTGTTGCATGAGCGCTTACGTGTTACAATAAAGAATAGAACCTTCCCTAATACGCTCGCGCCCCGCTTCAAGAAGTGCGTTTTCTTCGGCATGAATGCATAAGCAAGTTGAGAGACCTACACCAGCTGGATGTCCTTCGTTGCAGCGTGCACCTATGAAGATCAGTACGAAGATGAGTCGACTGCCGGATGTATTGGGACCTACAACCACCTTCGTTGCAGTTCTTGATTTTTCTAGGGGTTCCATTATAACCGGTGCTTATTACTCTTCTCTCTCGAACAAGGACACAACCCACTCGTCTCTTCATACAGTTACTTCTCTGCGCAGCCAGCGAAGCCAGCTGCATAAAGTACTGGTCCCAATTTGGACGCAGACGTTGAGTGTCCGCCAGATCCAAATCCTTAAGTGATTCATTAAGCATATCCAGTGACGATGACTGGTTAACGAGGCGGACCTCTGCGCGGTCAATCAATCGTGCTAGGCCTTGGACGCGATCGAAGAGATGATGGTCGTTCTGAATTACAAATTCTTCGAGTGTTGGAGGAGTTTGTCGATGCATCTCACATCTGTGAACTCTCATTAAGCCATGTATATGTTTGAGCGCGGCTATCGGTCTCACCGATGCTTGAAACGCTTCCATCGTAGACTCACTGGCGCATCCACGCCGACAAGGAGAAAGAATGGCCGGCGTAGTAGACTCTCAAGGATGGTTTCATCCCAGACATCCGTTGTTACCCAACGCCGCTGCCATCTCTTTGTCACAAAGTCCAGAAGCTGTTCTACATCCTCGAATGATCTGTCTTCAAAATCCGTTCCACCATTAGTGTGAGAAGGCCGCGGGACGTGCGCCTGAAACGCAGAATTCTCGACCAGTGGAGTTACCGCTGTGCGAGCAAGGCGCAGCTCTGAAAAGTCAAGCTGCTCTATAAGATACCTTGCGACAGACTGCTTCCCGGCGCATATCCCTTTCACAATAAGTCAGCCAGGATTTCAGGGATCTAAACATCTTGTTGAACCTACCGCCGCACAAGCCAATGAGCATACTGAGGTCACATAAGGTAAGGACCTTGTTTTGGACAACCCTGGTGGTGGTGTAGAAACGTCAGGACCCTCGCTAAGGTAAGGTACCTCGAGGGCCGTCTACCTCTACTTGTAACTCCGTAAAGTACTAGTTACGCTAGTAAACAACGCCGCTCTCCACGTCACGCTAGCGACCCGGTCCCGTGGTTCGGCCCTGTGATCATCCCGCAGCACGGTTGATCGATCCCATCCCAGTGTTCCCTCCGAAGTAGGTAGGTTCCATTGCAAACGTTCTTTCTATCCGCTTGATCACTTCGAATCATCCTGCATCTTCCGTGATCCTCATCCTACAGTGCGTGCGACTGGCGAGCGTGCTTTCTCAAACATGTTAAAGTTCGCAACATTGACTTCAGACATTGAGCTCCCGTTCTACACCTCCCTCGCCTCTTACAAAATCAACCACGACAAGCTGGATGACTCTGCGCGGCGCCTTCTTGGACTTTACGAGATACGCCTATCTGAGGCGCCTGAAGCATCGTGTCGAATTCAGATCCACGGCAATGCCCTGACGAATGATGCGTTAGTAATGCTAAGGTGCTCCGGCGCTGTTGACTTCGCTCTGACCTAAGCTCTCAGAGTTTCAGCAGGTTCCTATAGAGCTGAGGGTATGATCAAGAATGTCAACACCATTGAGGAATACAACAGTTTGGACAAGGGAGCGATCCTAACACAAGCTGGACGTACCGTACGGCAGACATTGTCTATTCTGAAGTGCGAGCAGACCATCTGACGTTCTACACAGATCTGGGATGCTATCAATGATGGTACCATATACTCATGCCCTTCGCTGCTAGCTTCTTTCACCGCTATCTGCTTTGCAGACCTCAAAAGGTACAAATTCACCTACCTGTTTGCATTCCCTGCGCTTCATTCCGAACCACCATGGAGAGTCGTGGCAGATTCTGGAAACGATGTGGCTGGGAACAGCGAGCAGGGCACATCCGGGTATGTGCCCCTCTGTCTGGCCGGCCTTGAAACCTCAGCTTTGGTAGATGCTGTACAAACATGGCGATATGGTGTTGATTCGAGACAATGGGGGTTTTTTTTGGCTAAGAAAAGAAGAGGCGGTCCTCCAGGCATCATCGGTGAACATACCGATACTGCTGGTATGCAAGGAGGAGTTGATCGGAGGCCAACGACTCCAGGCATGCTTCACAAAGATCTCGATTACGAATGGGTGGTTGGGTCTGTAGCTAGCTTCGAACGTGGTTTCTTTGACGGTGTTGACCCCGATGACGGTTTCGTTTGTTTTGCAGATCCATCGACGTACGCAAAATACCCAGGCTGGATGCTAAGAAATTTACTAGTTCTTGTCCGCAGGCGGTGGAAGCTTGAAAAGGTCCGGATTTTGTGCTATAGGGATATTCAGTCACGGCGAGATGACGCTCGGAGTATCATTCTTACGTTGGAACTCGCACATGCTACCTCGTCGGTTACTTCATTTGCTGGGGAACCGTCGTCGATGCAAGTTGAACTACCCAAAATCACAGGATGGGAGCGCAATAGTGGGGGCAAGGTCACAAGTAAGATTGCAAATCTTGGGGAGTACATGGATCCGCAACGGTATTCCACACATTAGAGTAACGTCAACCCATCAGATGCTGACTGTCATTTTCAGATTAGCTGATCAAGCGGTTGATCTCAATCTGAAGCTCATCAAGTGGCGAATAGCGCCAGATCTTGATCTAGAGAAAAACAAAAATACGAAATGCCTCCTGCTGGGAGCTGGGACACTTGGCAGCTACGTTGCGCGAAATCTGATGGTGAGTACAATGTTACTATGCAGCTATTTGCTTCGAGCAGCTGACAAGCCCCGAAACAAAGGGCTGGGGCGTTCGAAGTATTACGTTTGTCGACAACGGATCGGTATCATTTTCTAATCCTGTGCGCCAGCCACTCTTTAACTTTCAGGATTGCTTAGGGGGTGGGGTCAAGAAGGCACACAGGGCTTCAGATGCTCTGAAAGAAATTTACCCTGGAGTCGACTCAAAGGGCTACGTGATGTCGGTGCCAATGGCAGGCCACCCGATTATAGACGAATCCACAGTCAAGTCCGAGTTTGAGACCTTACGAAGGCTTGTTGACGAACACGACGCCATATTCTTGCTCATGGATACACGTGAAAGCAGATGGTTGCCTACCGTGATGGGTAAGGCAGCGGGGAAGATCGTGATGAACGCCGCTTTGGGTTTTGATACTTTCGTAGTCATGCGGCATGGTTTAGACCATGACAGTCAAATCGAGCAAGAACTTGGGTGCTACTTCTGCAACGATGTTGTAGCTCCGGCAGATGTAAGCTGGACAAGCGGTGAATGAAAGCGCCTCAGCTGATCATATGCGCCGCTAGTCGGTCACAGATCGAACGCTTGACCAGCAGTGCACGGTTACTCGTCCTGGTATAGCCGCGATTGCTTCTGCGCTCCTTGTTGAAATATTCGTCTCCCTATTGCAACATCCTCTAGGTGCATTGGCTCCAGCACCAACATCACCCCGTGAGGATCGCGGAAGTCACCCTCTCGGGATTGTGCCTCATCAAATTCGAGGCTTTCTTTCAACCTATCAGAACATGGTAATCAAAGGCAACAGCTATGATTGCTGTAGTGCGTGCTCGAAGAAGATTATAAGTACCTACCAATCAGAAGGGTGGCATTTTATCAAAAGGGCGTTAAATGAAAGGGGCTACGTGGAAGGATTAAGTGGATTAGCAGAGGTAGGGCAATTGATCAGGATTATGCCTAGGTCAGCCAAGGTATTTTCTAGGGCTAACGGTATATAGGTTCAGCGATCTGCTGAAAGCGCCCTTGCTGACATGGAGTTGAGTGATGAGGGGAACACAGAAGATGAAGAAGGCGACGGGCAGATTATTTGAACTGAAACATACTCTAGTCAGATACTTATCAATGACGGCGTTGGATGGTAATTAGAGCTCGCGAATCTCGCATACTGTTACTCTAGAGAGTGAACAATGGCGGTGGAGTGTGATTTGGGCCGTGGGAAGGTCCGCAGATTATGTATAATTATGACTGGCGATGTTGTAGGAATGGACTACATGTCGATAAAAACAAGCTCCTCCGCGATATCTGCTTTACGTCGCAAAGCGACGAAGTATGCCTCTTTCGATTCCTATGCGGATTGTTACCTGACTGGCCAAGACTAAGAATCCGTTCTACTTACGCTACGAGACGACTCCGGTTTCTCCCTATGTACCTTTGCAAAAAGAGTTTTCAATCGACCCTCGAAAGCCTTGTCCTCTGACCCCTGATAGAACTTGCAGACAAAGTGTCCCCCTAAACGCAGGGTATCGAAACTAAACCGTAATGCCGCGTTACAGAGATCCTAAATATTGTTACTTCGAAATCCTTACAACACCTTACGAAAGCCTTTTCCTAACCATGCTGCCCGCGTGATCCCTGAAGCTCATGCCGCTGGTGTTCATCATCCTATAATATGGGTCACTCAGACTCCTCTTCCAAAAGCCGGCAGTCTGTTCCCAGGGTGCGGACATATCACTGAGAACTATGTCCACCATCAATCCTTCCGTCGAATGCTTTTCCATCTTCATATAGCGTCCAGCTCGAGCTTGGACATTACCTTCTACCGCCGATTGAATATCTGCCCTCTTCTCAAATTCGAAGTATCCTCGGGAATTCTCCTCCAGATCTTCCTGGGTCGCCTGATCGCCTTCCTCCACGGCGGCCAGGGACTTTTGCCGCCTTAATCTTCCACGGTCCGATTCCCTTAGAAACTTCTTGAATTCATCTTGAACCGCTTGAGAGAGGAAATTGCCCTGGATCGTGGAAACACCAGCTGGAGGCTGCGCCGGGATGACATCGATCCCGACCACTCGACCGTTTGGCGACGTCCGATCTACAGCTACCTATGCGCCAAGTGAGCTCAGGCCGTTTGGTCTGCCATATGGAGAGTGTGTACCTGGGACCATGACCCTGGAGCATATCCCTAGAATTGTTAGCTTTGCAATGATCTGAAATAGGGGCCTCATACCAAATCCACGACTGTCTGGCCTGCCTGAAATATCTTGTATTTCTCATTGATCTAAACCCATTCTAAGCCAAAGAACTCCAAATCCGAAGCCACATTTCATACCTCCAAGAGTTTGAAGGCAGCACGGCTCTTTAATCCTTGAACTTTAGCATTGATGGCGAACTTGTCTTTCCCTTGTCGAGTCTGCCATCGTTTCGACGAAGAGGATGCATGGCATCCAAAGTCCACTCGGTAGCTCACTCTTCGGACATTGGATTGAATGTACGACAAGCAGAAGGCTTCACAGAAGCCATTTCGCATTGCTGGAGGTAGATAATTTAACGATACCTCTGTCGCTTAAGCCTCTCCACCAATGTTGTAACAACATGAATCAATTAGCTCATCTCTAGTACATCTTAGATGCGATAATTCAAAATATCAATGTTACACTAGCTACTCGTATGCACCATACATGAGAAGCCGTTCCATATACACCTGACCTCAGTCTTCTTATTTGACTAGCGACGCCGAGTCAATATCCGTACTACTTCAGTACATATGTTTAGCTCCTGTAATGCTGGGATGAAATAACGCTGGTGCAGTTTGCGCGGAGTGGGGATAAATACGGAGTAGTTCTACGAGTACCGCAATCAGTGCACATCATAACGCAGCATATACGCAGTACTACCACGTTAGTACCCGATGAAGATTCGGCTGCTTGGATTATTATAACCACATCGATGTCTCAGTTACCAAACTTTTCTCCTGCAAGGCCTGGCTAATACCCGAAAATCATCGACTATAACCCAACAGGTCCGTGATCTTTGATACAGGCGAGATAGCTTCGACTAGCTCCGCAGTGAAATACTCGAGGTAGAGCTATGTATCAAGAGCAAGTGAAGCCGAACTCTTAGGTTCTATCAAAAGAAGTCGGTCGCACATCTTCTTCAAAATTCCTTCAAAGAGTCCAAACCCAATTCCATGTAGATACACGAAAGATTCACCGCAACGTCTCGAAATTTTCCTAATTAGCTTAGGCTTCCCTCAAGACCGTAGCCGATCAAAGCCGGTCAAATTTTAGCGACGGTGGCCTTTCTGTCTCTTTTGAGTGGCGAGATCGTGCCAAATTCACCTTTCGCCGGTCGAAGTCGGACGCGGGCACCAAGCTTTGGTCCTCCGAGTGTCAATCTGCCCACTGTACCCAGGTTTCTTGCTCCGCCCAGGAGCTCCCGATCACCTTTAAAGGCCTCCCCATCGTCCTCGTCGAACAGAGTTTCACTGGGACCTTCGCCGAGTATTTTCCGTTTTCGCCTCTTTACCTCGACATCACCGCTGGCTGTATCATCTGAGATTGCGTTCTCTGCGACCGTTGGCCGAGCGATTGCCACGGACCCGGTCTCCTCGTCATTCTCTTCGGCAACCTGCTCTAACGACGGTGTAGTCTGTGGTTTCTTCCTATTAAGAGGGGCCCCAATATCCGTCTTTGCTGACTTCGATTTTCCAGTTAGACCTGACTTTCGTACGGGCGCATATTTACTGGCGTAGTTGGTTATCGGGGCTTTGTGGGAGTCTGCAGCGGAGGATGACCCCTTTAAACTCTGCAGACCGTTCGGAGGATCATTAATTTTCTGTAGCTCTTCATCTCGATCGCTATTACTTGGTTCTCCAATGGGGCTGTCCGGTCCTACGCTCGCCGTTCGATTCAGAAATGGCGTAATGGAGAAGGTAGATTTGTCTCCTGGTAAAGTCGAGCCTCTTTTGCTCTTCTTTGTTACTGGGGGAAGACCGGGTGTGCCGATCATGGTATCTGAATCCATCTGTGCGGCGTTTCGTTTGCGAGAATTTCTAGCCGTCGTTTTCCCAACGCCAATGGCATCTAAACTGCCAGCAGTTGCTTGAGCAGTTGTGTGAACGTTCGGTTTCTTTGTCTGCTCTTCTTTAAGCTGGTCCTTCGCAAGCCTTAATTTGTTCTTCAAGCTATCCAAGCGGGACTCGAAAGTAGCATTCTCATTCTCCAACTCGGACATGGTCTTTTGGACCTGGCGTTCTACCTTTTGGCGCTCACTTCGCTCTTTGGCTACTTCTGCCTGGAGTTGTTCAAGCTTGCTCTCATATATTGAATCTTGGGCTTGCAATCTACCTTCCTTAGCCAAGTTACGTTGCGTAGAACGTCTCTCTGTTTCCAGCTCCACCTGGCAGGTACTCAATTGCCGCTGGAAAGATAATTTTTCTGCAAGCAGCGACTGTTGCGATGCAGCCTGAGTCCGCAGGTGTTCGACTTCGGGTCTCAATGTTGACAACTCGCGAGCCAACGTAAGCTTTTCCGTCAGTAGTTTGGTCGAATTCATCGTGACACCGTGTAAGGAACTTAGCTCTACCTTCGAAATTATCAGCATCCCGTTGGCGCATCTCAGCTTGGGGTCTTTTCCTACTTTCAAGGTCTCGACTTCCCGCGACTTTACTCGCAGATCACTTTGTGTACTTTGTAGACTGTCTACAGCCAATTCTAGTCGAGCCTCTACGTCCTTGCAGTAGTTCATCAGTTCTTCGATGCATTCATCGTCCGTTGACAGTTGCGCATGCAGGTCTTCGTTCCGATCCTCAAGCAATAGTATTTGTAGACGAAATTGCCTTGTTTTCTCATTGTGAAATACAACCTCAGACTGTTGCAAACTTTTCTCATAAGCTATCTCCTGCGCACGAGTGTTTAGTGCCTGCAAAAGCTGCGAAGAACGAGATCAGTAAAACAAGTCTAAGTAAGATGCAGTTTAGGCTATCACCTCTGCAGCTCCTGCGCAATCTTGCTGTATATTTGTGTCCATTGTAAGCGTCAGGATTTGATAGACTTGAGTGGGCTGGTAATGGTTTAATAAGGATCGCGCCTTTTGCACGCGGATTAAAAGTAAGGTAAACACACGTATTGCTTAGCGCAATCATGGATAAACTAATACCCCGTCTGCCGAATTGAACAACAACCACATTCTCCTGTAGCTTCCAAGACAGATAAATTATCAATTTTACAGCACTGACACCGAGGACTCTGACCTTGTATCATCATGAGATTTCCTAGATCTTTCATTCTATGCCTGCTTCCGGCTATCTCTCTAGCCGTGAAAAAGGATTTGGGATCTGGGTTCGAAGACTATCATGCGAAGTCCCTCCTATCAGCTCCTCTGAAGCTCGACGACGCTTCGTACGATGAGCTGACCGGCGCTCCTCGCAACTTCAGTGTAGTTGTTCTCCTCACTGCGCTTGAAGCTCGCTTTGGATGCCAATTGTGTCGCGACTTCCAACCAGAATGGGATCTGATTGGTAGGAGCTGGGCTCGGGGTGACAAAGATGGAAATCTTCGGGTGCTCTATGGCACATTGGATTTCTTGGATGGAAAGGGGACGTTCCAGAAGGTATCAGGCAATTGTTCTCAACGTTGTCATCTTCAGTCCCTGCTACAGATGCTGATTGTCCTTGATAGCTCATGCTGCAGACTGCTCCAATTTTGCTCTTCTTCCCACAAACGGTCGGCCCGGACGCCAAGGCTGACAGTCAGCCCATTCGATATGACTTCACAGCGGGGTGAGTGAAACAAAGATGTCGAGAGTAAACTTGCATGTGCTAAACCTAGTGCTTCCTCAAGCTCACAATCTGCGGATCAAGTATACGACTGGATCACTCGGCATTTGCCGGATGGCGCGAAGCCACCCATATATCGGCCTCTAAACTATTCTCGCATAGTCGCTGTTACTACCAGTGTTCTAGGACTTGTGTCAATCTTGAGTGTCGCGTCACCTTACATACTCCCAATCATCCAAAACCGAAACTTGTGGGCTGCGATTAGCCTTATTATCATACTGCTCTTTACAAGTGGTCATATGTTTAATCACATAAGGAAAGTGCCATATGTGTCGGGTGATGGAAAAGGTGGAATCAACTATTTTGCTGGCGGTTTCTCCAACCAATTTGGCCTTGAGACGCAGATTGTCGCTGCAATGTGTAAGTGGCCATCCAACCATCTAGTCCTTCCATGACGCGAATCTAGAACACTGACAGTTGTGTAGACGGCACTCTTTCCTTTGCAACTATTGCTCTAGCATTGAGAGTACCACGCATGTCAGATCCAAAGAAGCAGCAGGTGGCTGTTTTCGCGTGGGGCGGTGTAATGCTTGTCATGTACAGCTTCTTGCTAAGCGTCTTTCGAATCAAGAACGGAGGGTATCCCTTTCACCTGCCGCCATTTTAAGTAGATTGATGTAACATATTCGCTTAGAACTTAATATATTGCATTATTTAACTCATAAGATCTATCCGTGCCCCCCACTTTCGCTCAGTTCTTCGCTTAGTGCTCACCAGCCATGCACCACTTCCAGCCATGCACCACTTCCAGCCATACACCACTAAATTCAACTACCCATTATATACACGTCGATTTTTGAGCAATTGCTTCAAAATAACCCGCCATTTCTTCTGATAGGCCTGGACGAACTTAATGCGAGCAGCCCTATGAGGCTTAGTAGCCCTGTAGCACTTCTTTAGTGCATTTAAATACCGCTTTTCCCAGGCCTCTTCGCGCTGCTGCTGCCTCTCGTCCTTCAATTTCTGTCTATCTTGAGTCATACTTCGAGCATCTTTGACGTACAAGATGCCTTCGATTTTGAGAACCTTATTAGACTGCTTTTTGCGTGCTTTGCGAGCATTTTCAGCGGCTTCTATTTGGCGGTATATCCTTGCCCTCTCCACTGATGCATTCGATGTCCGTCAATGACTCTCTATTATTCGAATTCTTGAAGTAAATTCTTCTATTTGGATCTACAGTAACAATTCAATCGGAGCGTGCAACGATGCAATGCTCATACGATAGCCGATTTCGTGTATCATTCTTCGTTATATCATATTTGATCATCATCTCATTAAACTCATCAAAATGAGTCTGTAGTACTTTCGAATCATGCGCGTTCTTTCTTTCAGCTGCTAAAGACTTTCGTTTAGCTTTGAAGAGATCTGACTGACGATCTAATCATCGTTTGACTCATTGAGCGTTCAGTAGAGCTGAAGAATTTCAACGAGCAAAGTCTTGAGCACGAAGGGCGTTTGCCGTTGATTGCATCATGTGTAGTCTAGCTGACAGACTTAACTGATTCACTGTAGTTAAGTATTGTCGTAAAGCTGACTTCTGATCAGATTTTAAAGCTTTGTTATGCAGTTCTCGTACTGCTGTTTTGAACTGATAACCTCGTAGTCTAGATCGAAGTCGGTCATATGGAACACGAAACTCGCGCGCAATTTCGGCTCGATTAGGATTTTCACACGTGTTTATGGCGTCAATAGCCTTCTGAATGCGACCCTCGATGATAGCGTAAGTAGCAGCCATGTGGTTGAAATTTGGTGGATTTTTGAAGGTGGTGAATCAAAAATATGAAGTTTAGTGATGTATGGCTGGAAGTGGTGCATGGCTGATGAGCACTAAGCGAAGAACTGAGCGAAAGTGGGGGGCACGGATAATCGTATTAAGCGACTTCAAAAACCATACTTACTCGTATGTGAGAACGGGACGCGTGAATTTTTGAATATACATATATCATATCTCGAGCTGCTTGAGTATGCTGTGGGATGATATACGGATTTTTTCGGAATTTAACATTCAGATAGGTGTATGATATTATAAGTGGGTTCATTAACTCTACGGATTAGATCGCCTACTTGGGTTGCCGATGGCGTCTTTATTTCACGTCTGGCTCGGTCTCGAGACCCTGGGGAAAGCATTCGGGGCGCTTCCGCAGGCCATGGAGACCTTGCTCACACTAGGATATTTAGGGACGTACCCTTCGCGTGGTATGGCATGAATGAACGAGTCCACGAGGTATGTCCATATGATGCTATACCAGCGTGCATGCGCGCAACGGCGAGGCTCAACCCAACTTCTGTCAGCTATCGAGGTGTGATGAGTCTACCACAGCGACTTAAACCACGTCAAACCCAAACCTACAAACGTCTCTCCATCGGGCTTAGCCGCCAAGAGTAGAGACAACGTTGTTTACCTAATGAACCCCTTGGCCATGATGCTGAGCGCTACTGATCGCCCTGGACCGCTAGGAGAGTTTGGAAAAGAGCCCGGTTGTGCCTACCAAAGTGACGTTGCTGGATGGGTCGACGTGTACGGCGGATAGAATCAAACCCGAAGTATTTAGGTTCTCTGCGCAACAATTACGATAGCGCGCGATGGGTGCAAGCAGGCACGGCAGAGAAGGGAAGGGCAAAGCAGGGGCAAAGGTCACATGAGCAACTGAGTCGCATGTAGCCAGGGTGCGAGGTCAGACCGATGAAGGGATCAATTCATCGTTCGGCAACTCTCCCGTACGGTAGACGCATGAGTGGACGATGGCGGTAGGTGTCGGTTTAGGCAGTGCGGTGGAAGGGGAACAGGAAGCTGGCGGAAGAAGATCGGGTGGTGTTGGTGGTAGACTGACCGCGTCGGGTCGGGTTGGAATTTTTTTGGAAAAGTGTCGGGTCGGGTTGAGAAGTTGGATCCGAGAACTCAGGTCGGGTTGGGAAGCTTGACTCGACAACCCGACCCGAAAACCCGACCCGACCCGACAAGATATTAGATAGGTGTAAATAGCTTGGTCGAACAGCCTACATGATTCCCCTTCATGGCTTTCTACCATGTTTTCCCGTCATGACTCCCTACCAAAGTCAAACGGCCTTCATGTTTCCCCTCTATGTTTCTCTCTATGTTCCTCTCTATGTTCCCCTTCATGTTCCCCTCTATGTTCCCCTCTATGTTCCCCTCTATGTTCCCCTCTATGTTCCCCGCCATGACTCCCTTCATGTTCCCCTCCATGTTCCCCGTCATGACTCCCTATCAAACGCCCTTCATGTTCCCCTTCATGACTTCCTATTAAAAGATAATGCAAAAAGGTAATGCAAAAGTCAAAAACCGGAAAAATTTCTATATTTAGCCCTCTTGACGCCAAGCTCGGGTCCTTGGCGGGTCGGGTCGAGTTGACCCAATTCCCAGTCGGGTCGAGTCGCGTCGGGTTGAAAATATGAGCAACCCAACTCGAATCGAGTTGAAAATGTGAGCAATCCGACCCGATCTCAGTTCGGGTTCAAAATGTCAACCCGAAACTCGACCTGATGATCAGTCTAGTTGATGATGAGGTGAGATATCTTATCTTAGCAAAGTGTCTATTCGAATCTCTGAATGCAACGTACTCGTAATTTCGTTTGATGTCAGACTCAACAAGCTTGAAAGCGTAACTTCTCGAGACTACAGTCGTAGTATGTATATACACACTGATCAATGATGAGTTTGTCTTGAGTGCTATCTGTATCAATATTCATACGCGTAGCAAAGAATAGACAAATCATGTCATGTTAGTTACATACACAGTCGTTAATGTCAGCATGCGTGAGATATGATCTCAGATATGTGTACAAAACGTTGATATTCATTCAAAACATATCATCATCACAATTGATGCATTCATTTGAGTTGAAGTCACAAAACAGTTGATGTATTCATACTCAAGATCAAATGAAGTGCAATTCAAATTTCTGAATAATGTGAGTCAATGTTGTTATCAACGATAAGTGAAGAGAGAGGTTTGATTTGAAATGAGATGAAACGTAATGTGTGCAGATCTTCATGATACTGAGACTGCTGAACATGAAGTTATCATCGATTGCAAGTAACATCTGAAAGTTTAGAAAGCTTTCTGAAAATCTTATGAGACGAGATTCAGTTGTTGAAGATAGTTTGCATGATTGAAGTGTAATTCTTGTACACATTTGTAGAATTCATGATTAAGCATGTAATGTTATGCATTTGACACATCTTAATAGTGTTGCAATCATGCACTTTGAATTAGTCTAACATAAATCATGTCAGACTATTATAAACTAGTATAAAGCTGATGTTGACATGCTAGCAATTTAGCGTGCTGTTAAAACTCTCTTGCATGAAATTACATAACAGCAATGATTAAGTAATCATTAAATAATCAGAATCTTGAAGTGATTGCTCTGATCGCTTGAATCAAGAGTGATCACAGTGAGCATGATGAGCATAATGTTTATCTTGCTCATCTTGCTCAAGAATAATCAGAATGATCATTCAGAGCAAAGATGACTTGACATGATTATTTTATATTTATATAACGATGATTGTTTTCTTAGATAGAAGCTTCGTGCTCAACTCATGTAAATAGTCAATACATATTATTGTTTCAACTATCTTCAGATTTTAAGTCTAGTAATAGTGATTATTGTTTAATCTCTGTATATATCTTATGTTGTTAAAGAAACAATCATTACACTTTGAGCATCACTTTTTCACAAGATATCAGAAATGTTTATTTCTTTCAATCATGTCTAGTCAGTCAGAATGAGTCATGCTCAGTTAAGAAGCAAGCATCTTCAGCATGAATAAAATCAAAATTTCAACATTGAACTTATATCATGATGATTAAGATAAACTTGAAGCATATTTAGTATAGATAAAGTTATACATTAAACAACATTCATCTCAGTTCAAGTTCATCAAGAACAAAGTACTCTTTGCATTCATTTATTTAAAAGATAATGCATTCACTGTTATGAACATGTCTGAATCGATCAGAGTTCAGATCTAACCCTAATCAATTTGATTAAAGTCAGTCATGACGCTATGCCTAGTTTGAACCTAGCGCACTTCTTCGAGTCATTCTCAGCACTTCTTCTCGTTGTTCAGCACTTTCTTCATTCATTTCTTTCATCATTCTTTTAGACAAACACATCTGACATATTACATCACATCTGTATCGAGCCTAGCGCAGTCTCAAGTCATTATTTATAGAAGAGCTTGCACTCTTTCTCTTCTGTATTCTTAATGTCTTGTGATAGCTATCTTTAAAGAACAATACATACATATCAGCTCTGAGTCTCTTTGATTGAATGATCTAGACATGATTTCAACATTACATTAAGAATTTCGTTTATCATACGATACAGATACTCATTATTCGTTCAATATACTCGTTCAGACAGATCGAGTTTAAAGAAATTCGTTTACCTGATGATCAACGCAATTGAAAGACAGAACAACACTAGAGAGTTTATAGAATCAACAGCGAGGCTGATTGAATTGCTAGACGACTTACAGCTCATTAAGTACACATCGTTCATCTCGATTAATAGAATCAGCGATAAAGAACCTTCGTTGATTGCTAGAGAATCAAATCGATCAAGAGAATCAATCAATTCTCAAATCAAACAACAAAAATGACTTCATCTTCTATTGTCGAGCATTGCTCTTCGCTCGATTTCTTCTTTTTAAAACACTCGTTCAATTCAATCTCTTGTTTCTTTCTCATCATGTCTCGTCTCTTCAAAGAGCATTTCGAAGCTTCATTCTTTATTGTCAAAGATAACAACTCATTTGCTGAAATCATAACATCTTTTATGACTATGAAAGCTTTGAAGAAACGATGCGAAGAGCTGAAAGCTAGACTACAAGCTAGAGAGATTATCTCGTCATCATCAATCTACTCTGAGCGTTCTAGATTTCAGAAAATACTCGATTCTTCGTTGTTCACTGATGAAAAGAATTCTATCTGAGAGAACTGATATGAAAAAGTTCAGAACAAGCTGAAAATCAACGTTGATCTCTTTTCAAGTGAACGAGTCAAGCTGAGCTACGTACATTTCAGATTATTCGATGATGCAGCTGAGATCACTCAGTCAAGACGTGAACGTGACTGTTTCAATTTATACAAGATCGTCGATGAGCTTTTGAAAGAGCTAGCTCAGTTGTTCAATAACTCAGATAAAGAAGTCAACTTTCGTAGAAACTACTACAACTTGATTCAAGAACAGAAGAAATTCAGCAAGTTTTATACTCAATTTAAACGACTATTCTTCTATCTAGACTATCAAGAAAAACAGCTGATCGTCGATCTAAAGAATAAAATAAATCTTCGACTTTGATTCGCTTGAGTAACTCAATTGATTCAACTCAGTACTCTGAAAGAAATTCGTTTCTATCTCATTCAATTCAATAACGATCAACAAGCTATTCAAGAGATCAAGAATAGAGAAGCAATGATCAAAGCTTAAACAACTAAACAGATAATCTTCGCTGAAGAATCAGTCAAAGCTACTCATAGAATCATAGAAACGAAGATGACTGATCAGTCAAAATCACGCGACGCTGTTTTGACAAACGTCAAAGAAAATGACTTACTAATTGAAAACTGCTTTCTTTGTCATAAGTCTGATCATACTTCTAAAGAGTGCTTGAATAGATCTTTCAGAATTAATGCATTAGATGACAAGTTTGATCATTCTTTGAACTTTGATTCAGAGTCTGATTCAAAAAACTAGTCATCTCTTTCAGAGTCATTAAAGAGATAGAGATCATTTCTTTGTGCAATCTAATCGACGAAATTTCATCTATCGAAGAGAACTACTTCGAAAAGTCATCTCTAGTCGATGTCACTCTATTCTCGCAAGGCGAATTCTTCAAGCTACGATCTCTGATAGATAGTGACTCGATGATCTACATCTTGATTCATACAAAGCTAGTCAATCAAATATGTCAGAAGCTCAAAATTCAACTCATACGACTAGCTAAAGAGAAGTTAATAAGAGAATATGACGAAAAGCTGACGAAGAAGATCATTACTCATAAAATTCTACTCAATCTCACAGTCGAAAGTCATAAGAAATTGACTGTTTCAATGTTAATAGCTGATATAAATCATCATGATGTCATATTAGAAAAGCTTTGAATGAACAAAAATGAAATACTACTAGATATGCAAAACGATGTCATCGTTTTTTCAAATCAATTAAAAGCTCTCATTTCTGTTTTTTTGATGTCAGTCAGAGCTTCACACTCAAAATGATCATGATCATCAAATTCTTCTATCAGTTCAGTCTTCAAAGTGCTTCAACGATCAGCTTCTACTGCTTCGAAAAAGAACTTTTCTATGTTCAGTGTGAGAACTGCATCTTTTCATGCATTGATTAAATGATCGAAGAAGAATCGCATCGAGATTTTCATCATGTCGATCAAAGATATTGATAGAAAAATAGTCTACAACACTCAATGCGAACTAAATGTTCTAGACGTTGCTTTCATCGATGCATCAGCTCAAAATCTAGAAGACATCAAAGTCAAGCTATCTTCGAAATATCAGAATTTTCTCGACGTGTTTGATCGAGCTCAAGTCAATAAGCTATCACCTCATCGTTCATATGATCATAAGATAGAGTTCACTAACGATGTCACTTCTTCTAGATGTCGAGCTTATTGAATGTTATTCTACAAGCTTCAGAAGATCAAAGAATATCTGAACGAAAATCTGTCAAAGAGTTTTATTACTTCTAGCAAGACTTCATATTTCTCATTCGTTCTATTTGCTCTGAAGATCAATGATGATCTTCGCTTCTACGTCGACTATCAAAAGCTCAATGTCATTATCAAAAGAAATCGCTACTCTCTATTGCTCATAGATGAGATGATTGACAAAATCGTTGACTGCAAGCATCTGATTCAACTGAATATAATTTTTGCTTTCAACAAACTTCGTATGCATCTCGATAGTGAGAACTATACAATCTTCATTATCGCTCTAGAAGCGTACAAATCAAAGATTCTACTCTTCAAATTAACAAATGATTTGATCTCGTTTCAGCAATATATGAATGATGTTCTATGAGACTTTCTAAATGACTTCTGGCAAGCTTATTTAGACAACATTCTCATATACAGCAAGACTCAAAAGAAGCATAGACAACATGTCAAGATGATACTAGATCGTCTACAAGACGCTGATCTGTAGATAGATATTTGAAAGTGCGAATTCAACGTAGAAGAAACAGTCTTCTTAGAGATCATAGTATCAGAACAAGATCTTTGCATGAATTCTATCAAAGTGAAAGCTATAGTCAATTGAGCTACATCTACTAATCTAAAAGAGATACAAGACTTCGTTGACTTCGTCAATTTCTATCAACGCTTCATTAAGAACTTTTCAAAACTAGTCAAGTTGTTCACTCAGCTGACTCAAAAAGACACATCTTTTGTTTGAAATGAAGTCTGCGTCGAAGTCTTTGACAATCTAAAGAAGCAGATCAGCTCAACTTCAGTTCTACGTCATTTCGATGTCAAACGTCAAGCTATTTTGAAAATCGATGCATTCAACTATGTAAAAGACGACATACTATCTCAGTATGATGACGAGAGTGTGCTTCACTCGATAGTCTTCTATAGCAAGAGCATGATTTCAGCTAAATGCAATTATCACATCTATGACAAGAAATTGCTAACTATCATTCAATGCTTTGAACATTGATGATTTGAACTAGAAGATACTGAGCTATCTATTCAGATGTTTACTGATTATCAGACTTTGAAGATTTTTATGAAAAACAAACAGCTGACTTGATGACAAGCGAACTATCTGAATATTCTATCAAAGTTTAACTTTCAGATTATCTTTCAATCAGGCAAAACAAACTTCAAAGTCGATGCTTTAACTAGAATGTCGATGATCAATAGTTCTGAATTAGCTAAAAATATAGATGATCATTTTCAGACTATACTGACTTCGAATTGAATAAATGTTTTATTGATCGAGTTTGAAATTGAATCTGAATACAAGATTAATCTCTATCAACGCGTATGTCTAGTCAATCAGAAGAATGAACTATGCAATGAGTATTGACAAGCTATGAACAAAGATGAACTGAAGCTTCATAACATGAAGCTAAAGAACTGTCAAATCATTGACAACGTTTTATTCAAAAATAGTCTACTATGAGTGTTGAAACAAATGCATACGAAATTGCTTCAAGAGATTCACGATCAATCATCAATCTTGCACTCTGACATTAAATGAATGATTGATCTAGTTCAATGCTTCTACTATTGATCAGATCATCAAGCAACTATTCAACAATACATTTGAAACTGTCATATCTGTCAGCGAAGCAAAGCATCTCGAGATGATACAAATGATTTTCTTCAGTCTCTATTGATTTCTCAGCAGCGTTGACAAGATATAGCTATGAACTTCATCACTGAGCTATCTCTATCGAAAAACTATAACGTCATTTGCATGATCATATGTCATCTCTTCAAAGAACGTCACTATGTTCTCTGTCATTGAAAAGATGATGACATCTCAATCGAAGAAACAGTATGAATCATGCTATGAAACGTCTATCGACTTCATGATCTACTCAGTTCTATCGTTTTGAATAGAGACTTTCAATTCATATTGATCATGTGACAAAGTCTTTGTAAACGACTGAAGATCAAAGTCAATCTATCAACAGTCTATCATTCAAAAATCAATAATCAGTCAAAATGAGCTAATCAAGATGTTGAACGCGAACTTCGAATCTACTGCAATTACATGCAGAATGACTGAGTTAAATGACTTTCAATGATGAAATTCAGTGACAATTTCAATACATTCTCAACTATCTCAATGATTTCTTTCTACTTCAATAAAGACTTTCATTCTCGAATGAGTTTCAATTCAGATACAACTGATTACGAAATGATTTGTCAACATATTGAGACTAGAAAGATTGATGACATTATCACTTGAATGAGCAAACTTCTTATCTTTGATCATCAACAATTGAAAAAGATCAAGCAGATCACTGAAGCTCAAGTAAACAAGCATAAACGAGACGTCATCTATGAAGTAGATGATCAAGTTTGATTAGTCTTTGAAAACATCAATATCACTAGATTATGCAAAGATTTGAAAGACAAGCAGCTCGATCTCTATTCAATCACAGTCAAAGTTGAGATCTTCTATTGTCTTCAGCTATCTAGAAGCATGAAGCATATACATTCAGTGTTCAGCTCAAAGTATCTACGATCTTCATCAAACGACTCTTTATTGAAACAACATTCTGAGCTTTCTAGATTAATGATCATTGAAGAGAATGAAGAGCACTGAAAAGTAGACGATATATTGAACTTCAGACGATATAGAGAAAGACTACAATACAAGATCAAGTGAATCAAGATAGATCATAATGACGAATGATACTATGTTGATAAAGAGAAATTCGATGACTCAAAGAAAGTTCTGAACGAATTTCACAAGCTATACTCGAATAAGTTGCACTAAATTGAAAACACGATGAATTTTTTGCTTTTATTTCTTTTCTATTCATGCAAACATGAATGTTCAAAGAGAAAAGTAATGTTATAAACATGTCTGAATCAATCAGAGTTCAGATCTAACTCTAATCAATTTGATTAAAGCAAGTCATGATGCTATGTCTAGTTTGAATCTAGCACATTTCTTCAAGTCATTTTCAACACTTCTTCTCGTTTGTTCAGCACTTTCTTCATTCACTTCTTTCATCATTCTTTTAAACAAACACATCTGATCTATTACATCACATCTGTATCGAGTCTAGCGCAGTCTCAAGCCATTATTTATAGAAGAGCTTACACTCTTTCTCTTCTGCATTCTTAATGTCTTGTTATAGCTATCTCTAAAGAACAATACATACATATCAGCTCTGAGTCTCTTTGATTGAATGATTTAGACATGATCTCAACAATGATCATTTGCAAATTGAATCTTTATCTTTAATCAAGCTTAAATCAATAAGAGAATTCGATGATTATTATGCAAAAAAGCTCATTACTCATGCAATTTATTTGAATCTAACTGTTCAAGATCATATGAAACGTTTCGTCTTTATGCTAATCACTCGATTAAATCAACATCAGATGATTTTCGAAAAAACATGAATGAACAAGATTGAGATGACTATTGATATGAGAAATGATCATCTTCAATTTTCTAGTTTTGAAGCTCATATCAAAGCTTTTATCAAAGCTTCTTTGATTGTTCTTTCAAACAAGAAAATCATGATAGAACAGAAGAGTTCAATCTCTACTTAAATACTGAAGAGATCTATTTCTTCTGTTGTCACTCAACTCAGCGAGAAGTCATCTTTCTTCAGTAAAATCATGAAATCATCTAATTCAATTAACTTCGCTTTGTATTTTGATTCAATGAACATAGCAATGATAAAGACTGCAGCATATAAATCACTAGTTAAATGATTGAATGTGACTACTTTCACGATCATCATTACGAAAATCAATGAACTTCTAAAAACAGCTAGAAATAAATCAGAAAACGTAAATATACAAGAGCTTTCACATGAAGAGACTCTGAAAGAAGTCAAAGCTAAGCTTTCTTCGAAATATCATGACTATCTAGATGTGTTTGATCGAGCAATGACTGATCAACTATCTTCTCATCATCTTTATGATCATAAAATTGAGTTAATTGACGAGAGAACATCTTCTTGAAGTCGTCTCTATCATATGTCTGATTACAAGCTTCAAAAGATGAAGAATTACCTGATCAAGCATCTGAATAAAGACTTTATATCTTCTAGCTCAGCTTCATATGCTTTGTTCATACTATTTGTTGAAAAGAAAGATGATAGCTTACATTTCTGTGTAAACTACAGAAAGCTCAATGCTTTGATCAAACGAGATCGCTATTTCTTATTACTCATAAACGAAACTCTTGCTTGTATTCAAGATAGCAAGTATTTGACTCAATTAAACATCATTGTCATCTTTAACAAACTGCGTATGCATTCAAGCAGCGAAGATTTGACTATCTTTATCATCTCTTTTGATTTCTACAAATATCACGTGATGTCTTTCAAATTAATCAATGACTTGACTTCATATCAACATTATATGAATCACGTGCTATTTGAATATCTTCATCAGTTTTGTCAGATCTATCTAGATGACATTATCATCTACAGCAAAACACTGAAGAAACATAAGAAACACGTACGACTAGTTCTACATATACTACGAGAGATTGATCTTCAGATGAATATAAACAAATGCAAGTTTCATGTTCAGATGATCTTCTTTCTGAGACTATTGCTATTCATTGAAGAACTAAAGATGAACTTCAGAAAAGTATAAGCAGTAGTTGAATGATCTACTTCTACAAATCTCACTCAGATGTGTTAGAAATCAGCATAGAGCGAGTCAATATGAATGTTATTTAACTAGAAGATAAATGCTAAGAAAGAAAGATAGTTACAGAAAAGAAGCTGATTACATATGTGTATTTCTCAGTCGACGCTAGACTCAATAGAAACTAGTTAAGATGACGAAGCAAGAATAGATCTGACAAGACTAGAATCATGACATTATCTTTCTTCTTTGATGATTTATGTTTGCATGAATGTATTTTCTGCTCAATTCGATTGATTGCTCAATCATGATTTCACAAACTCAGACTCATTAAATTCTGATTGACTGAATAGTTGAAAGCGCTTTTAGCGCGATTTGTTCAAATATAAAATATGAAAATCATCAACTATCTTCTGAGCGTTCATAAATTCGTCATCATCAGCGTTGTATCAATTGAGATCATTGTCATAGTCATTTCATTTGATTTTATACTGAAGTCATCTTTGATATCGATGAGAATTCAATATATCGTCGATTTTTCATTCGTCTTCATCATTTATCACTATTGAATCTGAGAATTCGTTCTTTTGATCAGGCAAGAGATTGTTGACGACAGAACGAAGCAGATCAGAATGAAATACATCATGAACATGCATAAACTCTGATAATTTCAGTTTATATGAAGAGTCAACAAGATCTAGATTGATGAAAGAATCGAGCATTTTGTCATTTAGCTTCTTGAAAGATCTCGCTGTAATGATGTTTCTTTCATTCAGAAACATCTTTGATTCAATTTCATAATCAACTTCTTTTCTATGCTTATTGACTTGTTTCATCATTTGTTTTCGTGTTTTGACTAGCGACTCGCAAGCAAACTTCAGTGTTTTGTTCATATGTTCAGATATATTCTCGACTTTAGTTGTCTGCAAGCGTTCACGAAAACTTTCATATTCGCTGACATCGAGTTCAAAGCTCATACGAGAATGAAAGTCTTTGTTTAGAAAGAAAGAGATCGAGAAGATGATTGAGAACAGAGCATTATTGTTGATGAACTCAATCATGAGTAGTAGCTTAGTTCAGTCATTCTGCATGTACAAACAGAAGAATTGAAGATATCTTTCAATGTTCTGATTGACTCATTCACTTTGATCATCGATTTGAGAGTGATAGACAGTGAATAATCAAAGATTAATGCTCAGTCTTTTGCAAAGAAACTTTCATAGAATGAAGATAAATTGAAGATCTTGATTTGAAACAATGAAATCGAGTAAATCATGTATTTGATATATTCACTGAAGCATTAGCTCAGCTGTTTTTTCTGCTGTGATTTCATCATCATCAATAGAACAAGAGATATAGTGTTGTTTCTTTGTCAGTTTACATATCACTGTTAGTATGATGTTTTTGCCTTTTGAAAGAGATAAGTCGATGATGAAATTCATGACTATGTTCTTTCATTACTGTTCAAGTATGAGTAAAGAATGTAGTAGTTTATTGAATTTATCTTGAGAAGTTTTTGATCGCTGACAAATGTAGTAGTTTCAAATATATCAATCTATTGTCTTTCACATTGAAGATCAATAGTAGTATCTTTGTTGCAATCATGCACTTGAAGTTAGTTTAACATAGATTGTGTCAGACTATTATAGACTAGTATAGAGCTGATGTTGACATGCTAGCGATCTAGCGTGTCTTTGTAAGTAAAACTCACGACGTGTTGCATCTTCTGCCTTCTTCAGCTTTGAACTTCTAGTTAGAATACATTCATATGATTCGCTTTATGCAGACTCATAACATTAGTTCAAAGCTCATTAATCTTGCTATCGATGTGTAGATGATATAAAAACAAGTTACATCATTCAAACTTGAATCAGAATTGAAATCAGAAAATCGAGCTCAGAAGACTCATTAGAAACCAAGAAATTTCTAGAACAAAACAGAAGAACATGAACATGTTGTTCTAGACTAACTCTTTACTGAGCTTGTTGTCAGAACAGAAGAACACGAACGTGTTGTTCTAGAACTGAAATCAGAAATTTCAGTTGAATTTCGATCAGCAATTTTCTACTTACACAATGACTAGAAGCACAGAATTAGAATCAGAATCAGTGAGCACGACTCGCTACGAAACTCGAAATGCTGAAAGAGAATCACTTCTATCACAGAATTAAACAGCATCAGAAGAAGAAGACACGAATGCATCATCAAATATCAAAGAAGAGAACATGAACATGTTGCTCTTTGATCACGAAATGATCAAGATCAGCATCAGCACTGAACTGAATGCTTGAATAAGCATTCATGAAGCAGATGATCTCATTGCCTTTATCAAGTACATGTATCAACAGCATGACATTGAAATCAAGACTCACAATGACATGATTCAGATGTTGAATGACGTCAACAAGATCAACGTCGAATTGAAAGCTATCAACATTGAGTTGAAAGCTACGCAGACAACGTTAAACGCTGTTTGAACGCGTTTACAGAAAGAGATGAAGAAAAAGAACGTGATTATACATCATCTAGAAGCAACATCAAGTTGACTAAGCACTTCAATTTCGAAAGATCGATTCTTGAAGTCGATTAAGCTATCTGACTCGTCTCTGTTTGAAGATTCGAAACAGAATGTGAATAATTGATTGTTTTGAATGCGAAACAAGCTGAAGATGAACAAGAATCATTTTTCTATTGAAGAAATAAAGATTGCATATGTGAAAAGTCGAGTCAGTGAAACGATGATCAAACACATAGCACTCAGAATGAGAAACACAATCACGAACTCGTTTCTTGAAGCAGAAGAGATACTGTCGATCATAAATAAGATATACAACGATCTCAATCAACGTCACACGACTCAACGACAGTTCTTGAAGTTGTATCAAAACAAGATCTTCTTTCATGAATTTTGAATGAAATTTCAGAGACTTAGTGCGAAACTAGAGTACAATAACGAAATTCTACTAGATGATCTTCAGCATAAGATTAGCTCAGATCTTCAGCGAGTTTTGATCAACGAACGAACTATGAATTTGAACGAATTCGTTGACATCTGCATGCAAGTCGACGTTTGATTGACGAAATTGAATGCTCAATCAGCCTTCAAGACATCAACGACTCAAGTCGCTCGCTTTATTGCTAGCATCTTGACAACGATCACTACTGCGATTTCAGCTTCAATCTCTGCATGAAAGAAATTCAGAATATTGAACGTTGATTCTGCTAGAGAGAAGTTGTTTAAAAAAAAACTCTGCTTCAAATGCAAGAAGTCAGAACATAGAGCACACGACTGTCTTGAGTCAGCTCAGATGCACGAAATCGCAGCGAATTCGAAAAACAACTTGTCTTCGTCAAAGTAGTGACTGAAAGCGATATACTCATATTCTGCTTCATCAGCATGCCTGATGATTCATTTGATTTCAAGTCGTTCACTGTTGACGTCATCTTGAGTAGTCTAGAAAAGATATTCAGATCTCTTGCTCTGATAAATACTGAAGTCACTGACATGACTTTCATTGATGAATCTTTGATGTCAGAGCTATGTGAACGCTTTGATATTCAGTCAATATCGCTGTCAAAATCAAAGTCAATTTGATCGTATGATGAAATCTCTGATCGAAAGTCGATTACACACGCTCTGTATACATCGATCATGATACAAGAACACAAGAATGAAATGATGTCTCTATTGATAACTCATCTAGATCAACACAAGATAATCATTGAAAATCTCTGATTGAAAAGAAATCAAATGTTGATAGATTCTGCAAACGATTGATTAATATCATCGTTGAAGATTTGAACATTGAAACCTGTTATTTCAAAAGCAAGCAGTCAATCAGCATTTTACAGATTTGAATCAAACAAGATCTGCAAAATGAAACGAAAGAACTTGAACTTGATTGTTACATCAACAATCGTCTTGAAGAGACTCATGAATCAGAAATCAGTGAATAGATTCATTGAATCTGCTCTCATAGCAAAGCAAAGCACTCAAGTTGACTTCGATCAACTTCGCTCATTTCAGTCAACTGAGACAAAGAAACTCGTCAATATTGTCATGATCGAAGTTGCTGCGTATCAAACTCTAGTCAAGAATAAGAAGATCAAGATCTTCTTCTTGATCATTAGTAAAATCAACAAAGCGCTTAGCTCAGTCAAAGATTTCGCGAAACTGAATGAAATGATCTCTGTCATGTCATTAAATGAACTGAAGAAGAAGCTTTCAATAGTTTATCATGACTTTCTGAATGTTTTTGATAGAGAAAAGACAACGCAGTTGCTTTCACATCGATCATATGATCATAAGATTGAATTAGAAGGTGAGAATCAGTCTTCTAGAAGTCGATTGTATTTCATGTTGAATCACAAGTTGTAGAAAATCAAGAAGTATCTAGAAGAGAACTTGAAGAAGAAGTTCATTACTCTCAGCAAAGCTTTCTTCGCTTCGTCAATACTATTTGTCGAAAAGAAAGATGATAGTCTTCGCTTTTGCATGAATTATCGAAAACTGAATGCTCTGATCAAAAGAGATCGTTATTCAATACTCTTGATAAACGAAGTACTAGCTCGAATTCAAGACAGTAAGTATCTGACTCGACTCAACATTATCGTCACGTTCAATAAACTGCACATGAGTTCAGAAAGCGAGAATTTGACCACTTTTGTTACTTTCTTTGATGTTTACAAGTATAGAGTAATGCTCTTCGAATTGATCAATGAACTCGCGTCTTTTCAGCACTATATCAACAATGTGTTGTTTGAATGTCTGCACAAGTTCTGTCAGACATACTTGAATGATATTCTCATTTATAGTAAGATCTTGAAAGAACATAGAACTCATGTGAAAGAAGTACTAGACAAGCTTCGCGAAGTCGACTTGCAGATAGACATTGACAAGTGCAAATTCAAGATTCAGAAAATCTCGTTTCTTAAACTACTGATATTCATCAATGATCTGCGAATGAATTCTAGAAAAGTAGATGTGATTCGAAGCTGAAAAGTGTCTCGATCATTGACTCATGTGCAGATCTTTATTGACTTCTGCAACTTCTATCGACGATTCATAAAGAACTTTTCAAAGATCATTCAACTCATGATAAAGCTGATTCGAAAAGATCATTTCTTTGAATGAACAGAGATCTGTCAGATGATCTTTGAAGAACTAAAGCAACAGATGACGACAGTCTTCGTTCTGAAGCATTTCGACTCGATCAGAGAAGCTATTCTGAAAACGAACTTCTTGAACTACGTGAACGACGAAGTATTGTCTCAGTATGACGATGAAGACATTTTACATTCAGTAATCTTTTACAGTAAGAACATGATTTTCGCAGAATGCAACTACGAGATCTATGACAAGAAACTGCTGATCATTATTCGCTGCTTGAAGCATTGACACTCTGAATTGAAATGTACAGATATTTCGATTAAGATCTTCATCGATCATCTGAATTTGAAGTACTTCATGACAATCAAAGAACTGATCAGACAACAGACTAGATGAGCTGAGAAGTTATCTGAATATAACTTCAAGATCATATATCAGTCGAGAAAACAGAATCTGAAAGTCGACACGCTGATCAGAATGTCAGACGTCAAGTCAGTTGAAGCAAATGATGATCGAAAGCTATATCAGCATCAGATGCTATTGTCAGAAGGCAGATTTGAACTGCAGTCAATAAAAGTTAATCAAGAAGATGATCAGAAAGCTGAGCAAGATCTGACTTAGATCTTGCTCAGATCTGACTCAAAATCTGACTCAGATTTGAAACATGAATCGAACGCTAACGAAAATTCGGTCGAAGAGATGATTTCTATTCAGAATCAAATTATAGTCGAAAATCAAACGAATCAACTATGCTTTGATATTCGAATAATCATGAAACAGAACAGAAGAACTTGTCAAGATATTGATCTAGACAATTGCAAAGTACTTGATGAAGTACTCTGAAAAGATGATAGACTATGAATTTTCCAGTCAATGATCACTCGATTAATAAGAAAAGCACATGATCTTTCGATCAATGATCACTCTGACATGAATTGAACGTTGAACTTGCTGAAACGATCATATTGCTGATCAAAGATGAGAACGACGATCAAGCACTACATTCAAAACTGTTACGTTTGTTGTAGATCAAAAGCATCGAGAGATCAAATCAATGAACTGCTGAAGTCATTGCTCATATCAGAGCAGCGATGACAGAACATATCATTAGACTTCATTATTGATCTATCAGAAAGTGATGAAAACAACGCGATTCTGACAGTCATAGATTGATTGTCTAAGAAACGACATTATATATTGTGTTGATCAGATGACGAAGAAATCTTTGCAAAACAAACAGTCAAGCTACTGTTGATATGAATCTTCAGAACTCATGAACTATTCAGATCAATAGTGTTCAATCGTGATTCACAATTTATATTGATTGTCTGAAAGTCTCTATGTCTGAGACTTGACATCAAGATAAAACTATTCACAGACTATCATTTGCAAATTGATGATCAAACAGAAAGAGCGAATCAGAATGTGAAATGATATTTACGAAGTTACTGCTCGTATATGCAAGATGATTGATTCGCCTGATTATTCATGATCAAATTCGTTGATAACAATGCTATTTCGTCGTCAATTGAACAGTCAACGTTCTTTCTTAATAAGAGCTTTCACTCTCATATGAGCTTCGATTCGAACTCAATCGAATATGAGATCACTCAAGCTAGAATCGAAGCAGACAAAGCAAAGAATATATTCGAACACATGAAATGATCACTAGCATTGATCAAACAAGTCTTGACAAGAGTCAGAGTCACAATGAAGAAACAGACTGACAAGCATCGAAAGAAAATAATTTATAAGATAAATGACATGATGTTTCTGAATTCTAGAAACATAATGATCTCACGATCATCAAAGAAGCTAGACGATAAGATGCTAGAACTCTTCAAGATTCTGATTGAGATTGAACATGCATATCGACTGAAACTATCATTGACTATGAAGATACATTCGAAGTTCACATCAAATCTGCTGCAACTAGATTCAAAGAATTCTCTGAATGAACAACGAAATGAATCGTCTGACTCTATAGTGATCGACGATGAAGATGAATGAAAGATAAAGAACATACTGAACTTCAGACACTACGAACGAGATAAATGACTACAATATCGTGTCAATTGAAAAGAATACAACGTCAATTTGCATTGATACAACGTCGATAAAAGTGAATTCAAAGAATACTTGAAGATCATAAATGACTTTCATGAATGATATTCAAACAAGTCAAGATAGAAATCAACTTAAGAAAGATTGATTGAACTGCAGCAATGAGAACATTGCTAAATAAAGAGAGAAAGTAATGTTGCGATCGTGCACTTCAAGTTAGTCTAACATAGATTATGTCAGACTATCATAGACTAGTATAAAGCTGATGTTGACACGCTAGCGATCTAGCGTGTCTTCGTGAGTAAAACTCACAACGTGTTGCATCTTCTGCCTTCTTCAGCTTTGAACTTCTAGTTAGAATACACTCATATGATTCGCTCTATGCAGACTCATAACAATCTTCTTATGATCTTCATCGTTCTGAGAATTTCAAGATGATTAATAGAAGATTGATCATGAACTTTTTGAATTAACTTCATTTGAAGATGCTCATTGAAGAAAACTCATAGAAGATCATCTCGATATAGTATTTTGTTCTGAACTCGACAATCTCTTAATTTAGTATCTTTGTATTGAGCTTCATTTTTTAATACGACTTCACGAAGTAGAATATAATTCTCGTTGATTCTGTTAGCTTCTAGAATCAATCAATAAATTTATTCATTGTTCTCTTTCTCTTCTAGATCAGCAATTTTCATTCGATTTGACGTGAGAATTGTAGTTCACTGATAGCGACATCATTCATTCTTGAAGCTTCTAGAAACTAAATCAACTTGATGAGTCAATGCATCGACTTTGATGTTTTGTTTATCTGAGTGATACATGATTTTGAAGTTGAAGTTAATGAGCTTTTGTACTCAGCGCATTTAACGTCTACTTAGCTCTTTATCTTTCATTAATAACGTTAAAGCTTGATGATCAGTGAACATCTTGATGAGTAGCTCAGTCAATTTCAGCTCAGATCATCAATGCTTGAAGACACAAATGATTGCTAGTAGTTTCTTGTCATAGATCTCGTAATTGCAATCAGCGAAACTCAGATTCTTGCTGTAGTAAATCATTGAATGCAATGTTTCTTCGTCGTCATACTGAGAAAGTATATCATCGTTGACGTAGTTGAATGAGTCTGTTTCAAGAATAGTCTTTCTATTCTGATCAAAATGACGAAAAATAGAGACTTCAGTCATTCGTTTCTTCATATGATCAAAGATTGTTTGACAAGCTTGATCTCATTCAAATATCATCTCTTTTTGAGTTAGTCAAATCAGAGAATGAACAATCTTTGAAAAGTTCTTTATAAAACGTCGATAGAAGTTGCAGAAGTCGACGAAGAACTGCATCTGAATGAGATTTGTAGAAGTAGATCATTTGACTACTGCTTGTACTTTTCTGAGATTCATCTTTAGTTCTTCGATGAATAGCAATAGTCTCAGAAAGAAGATTGTCTGAACATGAAACTTGCATTTGTTTATATTCATCTGAAGATCAATCTCTCGTAGTATATGTAGAACTAGTCGTACGTGTTTCTTATGTTTCTTCAGTGTTTTGCTGTAGATGATAATGTCATCTAGATAGATCTGACAAAACTGATGAAGATAGTCAAATAGCACGTCGTTCACATAGTGTTAATAGAAAGTCAAGTCGTTGATTAATTTGAAAGACATCACGTGATATTTGTAGAAATCAAAAGAGATAATAAAGATAGTTAAATCTTCGCTCTTCAAATGCATGCGTAGTTTGTTGAAGATGACTATTATATTTAATCGAGTCAGATACTTGCTATCTTGAATACGAGCAAGAGTTTCGTCTATTAAGAGTAGAGAGTAGCGATTTCGTTTAATCAAAGCATTGAGCTTTCTATAATCGACGCAAAAATGCAGACTATCGTCTTTCTTTTCAATGAATAGTATGAGCGAAGCGTATGAGATCGAGCTAAAAGATATAAAGCTCTTATTCAAATGTTCAATCAGATAATTCTTCATCTTTTGAAGCTTGTAATCAGACATATGATAGAGATGACTTCAAGAAGATGTTTTCTCGTCGATCAACTCAATTTTATGATCATAGAGATGATGAGAGAATAGTTGATCAGTCATCGCTCGATCAAACACGTCTAGATAGTCATGATATTTTGAAGAAAGCTTAGCTTCGACTTCTTTCAAGATTTCTTCATGTGAAAGCTCTTGTAGATTTACATCTTCAAGTTTATTTCTAGCTGTTTTTAGAAGTTGATCGATTTTCGTGATGATGATCGCGAAAGTAGTCACATTCAATCATTTGACTAGTGATTTATATGCTGCAGTCTCTATCATTGCTATGTTCATTGAATTGAAAGACGAAGCGAAGTTGATTGAACTAGATGATTTCATGATCTTATTGAATGAAGATGACTTCTCGCTAAGTCGAGTGACAACAGAAGAGATAAATCTCTTTAATATTTAAATAGAGATTAAACACTTCTGTTCTATCGCGATTTTCTTGCTTGAAAGAACAGTTGAATGAGCTTTGATAGAAGCTTTGATATGAGCTTTGAAACTAGAAAATTGAAGATGATCATTTCTCATATCAATAGTCACTTTGATCTTGTTCATTCATGTTTTTTCAAGAATCATCTGATGTTGATTTAATCGAGTGATTAGCATAGAGACAAAACGTTTCATATGATCTTGAACAGTTAGATTCAAATAAATTGCATGAGTAATGAGCTTTTTTGCATAATGATCATCGAATTTTCTTATTTATTTGAACTTGATTAAAGATAAAGATTCAATTTGCAAATGATCACAAACATTCTACGCGATTAATTCATCAATGAATAAATAGTCAGCTGCTTCAGTGTCAATCAATGACTTTAATGAGTAACTAATTTCATTGCTAGATAGTACACATTCAGTAGTCAAAGATTTTGAAGCAAAGAGATCATTTGAGCTGCTCATTGTTGAAGAAATTAACACATCTTTCATCACGTCTTTGATGAAAGTCACTAGTTTTTTGTCTCATTCTTTGATTTCTTTGTAAATAATTTCTTCTCTTCTTTTGACATGATGATCTCATTGAGACAAGAAATGAATGCACAAGATGTTGAAGTACTAGTCTTCAGCTGAGAACAGTTCTTTGAAAGATGACTTGATACTTTGCAGTTGAAGCAGATGATTGACATTCTTGATCATTCAGATTCAAGAATGAAAAAAGTAACGAGTTAAACATAGCTAGTAGTTGAAGCTGATGTTGATGTCAACGAAGAAACGAAACGTTTTTTCGAAGCTGCTATCGATTTGACTGTTCATTGCTCATCACGTAGCTGATAATTGACTTATTGTTTGTTATTCACATCTTGAAAAAAGATCTTGAGCTTATTAAGTGAGCTAAACTCTATGAGATAAACTGATAACACATTCTGAAAATGATTATTGATTTTATTCTGAATGTTGTTCATCAGAATGATATTGTCGTAGTTCAGAAAGCTAAATATTCTAGTGAATTCTGAATAGAAAAAGCTGAAGAACTTGTTGAGCTGCTTCAGAGTGACGTATTCATGATGACACTTTCGAATCAGATTCTGATCTTCGTAAATTTCTTTCAGATGTTTCAGTAGCTCTGATAGTGATTGATAAAGTGAGAAAGCATCAACATGATGCTTTGCATAGATTTGCTGATCAGCATCGTCTTCTAGTCTGAAAATCACATAAACAATATGAATCTTTTCAGTAGAATAATGATTCGTGTTGACATTGAGCTTGTCAGCTATTTTGATGTTTCATGTTTCTCAGATAGAATCATCTATTTCAATGAAAATGAGTGAATTCGAAAGCTTGATGAACTTGTGATGATCATTCTCATTATGAAATAAAGTGAATGACTTTCGTGAGCTTCGAAGACGTTGATCGACTTCAGAAGTCAATGAGATCTCTTTCTGATTGATTCAATGCTCGACTGACTGAGTCTCTTGACGAGACATAGATTGATCAGCTTAACATTGTTTCGCTCTGAAGTTCAATCACTTATCTTGTAACTGATGAATCTTTTTCTCTAGTTCATCGTTCTTATCAAAAGCGACTTCTAGTTGTTTCGCTCTCTTTTTGTGATCTTCTTGTACAAGAAGTCAATGTTCATTGAGTTGTAAAGTCAAGTCACGCTGACTTCAAAGCTCGTTCAGCATATTGATGACTTCATTGAATTGATTGCTGACTTAATGAAACAGTTGTTCTTCAATGTTTATGTTTCATGCAATGACAGCTTTCTCAGCTTCGACTAAAGCATCAATGAGTAGAAGTGAAACTCTTTTATTGACAGTGCTTCTGAGCAGACAATTTGTTTGAAGCTCAACTGACTTGACATCATGTGTCATGATGAGAGAAGATAGAAGTTGTTAAGATAAGAATAGATGAAAGATTGATGTTTTGAATTGATGTTTTTTGATGAGTGAAAATTCAAAGAATCTCTTGTGAATTTCAAATAGTAATTAAGTGCTTTATTCAAAGAATTTCTTGCGAATAAACTGATGAAAATGAGTGTAGAATCGAAGAATTTCTTGCAATCTGAAATGATGATGCAAATTTTCCTTACTGAATAAATTGTTTCGTATCATTTATTCGTCGATAGCAGAGTAGTAAATGATGAGCATTTATCTAATGTTAGAGATCAGCATAAAGTGAGTCAATATGAGTGTCATTTAACTAGAAGATAAATGCTAAGAAAGAAAGATAGCTACAGAAAAGAAGCTGACTACATATGTGTGTTTCTCAGTCGACGCTAGACTCAATAAAGACTAGTCAAGATGACGAAGCGAGAATAAATCTGACAAGACTAAAAGACTGAGTCTGACAAGACTAGAATCGTGACAAGATGCAGTTCTTCGTTAACTTCTGCAATTTCTATCGACGTTTTATAAAGAACTTTTCGAAGATTGTTCATTCTCTGATTCAACTAACTCAAAAAAAGATGATATTTGAATGAGATCAAGCTTGTCAAATGATCTTTGATCATATGAAGAAATGAATGACTGAAGTCTTTATTCTTCGTCATTTTGATCAGAATAGAAAGACTATTCTTGAAACAAACTCATTTGACTACGTCAACGATGACATACTTTCTCAGTATGACGACGAAGAAACATTGCATTTGATGATTTACTACAGCAAGAATCTGAGTCTTGCTAAGTGCAATTACGAGATTTATGACAAGAAATTACTAGCAATCATTCATGTCTTTAAGCATTAATGATCTGAGCTGAAATTAACTGAGTTACTCATCAAGATGTTCACTTATCATCAAGCTTTAACGTCATTAATGAAAGATAAAGAGCTAAGTAGACGTAGACTTATCATCAAGTCAAGTTTCAATATCAAGCTTCTGACTCAACTCAAGTACTTGATATCAATCTTCTGATTTGACTCAAATACTCAGTTTCAACATTCTGATTCAATCTGATATTGATCTTAAGTTGATATCAGATTCAAGTTCTCGACTCAACTCATTAAGAAATCGAAAATGACGTCAAAAGAGCTAAATATAGAAATTTTTCCGATTTTTCGCCTTTGCATTATCTTTTTGCATTATCTTTTTGATAAAAAGTCATAAAGAGAAACATGAAGAAAAACATGAAGATTATTTGATAGAGAGTCATAATAGAAAGTCATAATAAAACATCTATCTATCTATCTTCATGTCTTGACGAGTCGAGTCAAAAATTTCAAATTGATACTCGATTTCAATTCTCTGACTTGACTTAAATACTTGAGTCGAACATCTCAACTTGACTTAAATACTCAAGTCAAGAATTCTGACTTGAATCAAGTCTTGATGAGTTAAGTACTCGATTCGACGCGATCAGTCTAAGTAAACGTCAAATGCGCTGAGTACAAAAGCTTGTTGACTTCAACTTCAAAATCATGTATCGTTCAGACAAATAAAACATCAAAGTCAATGCATTGACTCATTGAGTCAATTCAGTTTCTAGAAGTTTCGAGAATGAATGATGTTACTATCAGCAAACTACAATTCTCACGTTGAATTGAATGAAAATCGCTGATCTAGAGAAAAACATCGATGAATCAATCTATAAACAGATTCTTGAGACTAATGAAATCGATGAGAATTGTATGCTACTTCGCGAAGCAATAGCAAGAGATGAAGCTGAATATAAAGATACTAAATTAAGAAATTGTTGAGTTCAGAACGAAATACTATATTGAGATAATCTTCTATAAGTTTTCTTCAATAAGCATCTTCAAATGAAGTTAATTCAAGAAGTTCATGATCAATCTTCTATTGATCATCTTGAAATTCTCAGAACGATGAAGATCATAAGAAGATACTACTATTGATCTGCAATGTAAAAGACAATAAATCGATATATTTGAAACTGTTACATTTGTCAGCGATCAAAGACGTCTTGAAATAAATTCAATGAACTACTACATTCTTTACTCATATTCAAACAGCAATGAAAGAACATAGTCATGAATTTCATCATCGACTTATCTTTTTCAGAAGACAAAAACATTATACTAACAATGATATGTAAACTGACAAAGAAATGACATTATATTTCTTACTTTACTGATAACGAGAAAATCACAGCAGAAAAAACAGCTGAGCTAATGCTTCAGTGAATATATTAAATACATGATTTACTCGATTTCATTGTTTCGAATCAAGACTCTCAATTTATCTTCGTTTTATGAAAGTCGCTTTGCAAAAGACTAGACATTAATCTTCAACTCTTCACAGTCTATCATTTTCAGATCGATGATCAAAGTGAATGAGTCAATCAGAACATTGAAAGATATCTTCAATTCTTCTGTTTATACATGCAGAATAACTGAGCTAAGCTACTACTCATGATTGAGTTCATTGACAATAATGCTCTGTTCTCAGTTATCTTCTTGATCTCTTTCTTTCTAAACAAAGACTTTCATTCTTATATGAGCTTTGAACTCGATGTCATTGAATATGAAAGTTTTCAAAAATGCTTGCAGATGATTAAAGTTGAGAATATATCTGAACATATGAACAAAACACTGAAGTTTGCTTGCAAGTCGCTAGTCAAAATACAGAAACAAATGATGAAACAAGTCAATAAGCATAGAAAAGAAGTTGATTACAAGATTGAATCAAAGATGTTTCTGAATGAAAGAAACATCATTACAGCGAGATCTTTCAAGAAGCTAGATGACAAAATGCTTGATTCTTTCATCAATCTAGATTTCATTGACTCTTCATATAAACTAAAATTATCAAAGTCTATGCATGTTTATGATGTATTTCATTCTGATCTGCTTTGTTCTGTCGTCGATGATCTCTTGTCTGATCAAAAGAATAAATTCTCAGATTCAATAGTGATAAACGATGAAGACGAGTGAAAAATCGATGATATATTGAATTTTCGTTGATATCAAAGATGACTTCAATATAGAGTCAAATGAAATGATTATGACAATGATCTCAATTGATACAACGCTGATGATGATGAATTTATGAATGCTCAGAAAATCATTGATGATTTTCATATTCAATACTTAAACAAATTGCGCTAATTAACAATTCAATCAATCACAATTTAACAGATCTGAGTTTGTGAAATCATGATTAAGCAATCAATTGAGTCGAGCAGAAAATACATTCATGTAAACATGAATCATTGAAGAAAAGAAATAATGTCACGATTTTAGTTTTGTCAGACTCAGTCTTCTAGTCTTGTCAGATTTATTCTTGCTTCATCATCTTGACTAGTTTCTACTGAGTCTAGCGTTGACTGAGAAATACACATATGTAATTCGCTTCTTTTCTGTAGCTATCTTTCTTTCTTAGCATTTATCTTCTAGTTAAATGACACTCATATTGACTCGCTTTATGCTGATCTCTAACAAGAACACTTGAGAATCAAAGAAAAATCTTAAGAACTGTCAGATGCTTCTGTGATAATTTCAGTTGAGAAACTCAGTCAGTTCAAGTCTGATAAAATCTCAATCTACTTGAAGAACACATCAAAGAAAAGATCATTCAATAATGATTCACTAATCTTTCTTTCATCTTTCTTAAATTCAACAATGTTTCAAAACTTTCATTTAATCATTGTCTGTTTCTTATTCTGCAGAAATACAAATTGATTTTACAAATGAGTAACTTTTGCAAAAATTTCTTGCATCTGCTTGTGAGCATTCAGCAGCTCATTAAGAACATGATCATGTTCTGTCTTTATTCTTTTTCACTTCATCATCAAGAAAGTAAGATGTTACAAGCGTATCAAGATCGATAAGACTGAACAAGACTGAAGTTCTAATCAATTACGCAATGCACGTTAGTGAGTATTCTGCGTAATGATTAGAACTAGTCAATGATTTAGCTGAGATCTGACCTAGATCTGACTCAGATTTGACTCAGATATGACTCAACATTCTTTTTCTTTTTCAACATTCTTTTTCTTTCTCAACACTCTTTTCTTTCATCAACATCTTGTTCATCTACATCATTTTCTTTTTATATCACAAACACATTTCTTTCAAGTCTAGCGCAGTTTCTGAACATTACATAAATAGAAGCTTTTGTATCAATCTTCTTCTGTATTCTTAATATTCAGTTATAGCTATTTCTAAAGATCAAGCACTATCAATTCTGATCTTCATTGATTGTATCATTTAGACACGATTCTGACATTATATTAAAAATTCGTTAATCACATGATACTGATCTCATTATTCATTCAATCAACTTGTACAGACGAATTGAGTCTAAAGAAATTTGAGTATCTGATGATTCAATCTTGAAAGACAAGAACTGTTATGATTCTAGTCTTCGTTTATTCTTCGTCTAGTTTTCGCCTGATTTCATTCTAATCGAGCCTAGTGAGAATCTGATCTAGAGATGATATTATTGAGACTCTGCATCATATGTGTAAGACGTCAACTCAATCGAGTCTAGCACAGAGCTGAGAAACACACATATAAGAATCGAGTTCTTTTCTGTAGATACTTTTCTTTCTTAACATTTATTTATTAGTTAAATAACACTTCTATGACTCGCTTTAGATCGATCTCTAACAGTAGATAAATGCTAATCAACTACTCTGCTATCAATGTGTAGATGATACGAAATAATCTACTTCGTTTATTTAGAAAATTCGCAAGAAATTCTTTGAATTACTTTCATCAAAACACATCTGCAAATTTACTCAAATTTATCAAATCAATCACTCAATCTTACTACAATCAAATCTATTCTTATCTTTCTCACAATGACATGCGACTCTGAATCAGTCGAGTCACGAACAGCTCGTCTGCTTAAAAGCATTGCTAGTAGACGAGTTTTTCTTATTTCTTTCAATGCTTCAGCGAGATCTCAGAATGTTGCTATCTCATGAAACATCAACATGAGTCAACAACTTCGTCAATGAGCTATTGATCAGTCAGACGAGATCATCAAGATGCTGATCGAGCTAAGAGATCAACGAGACATGACTTTAAAACTCAACGAGCAATGAATCGATGTTCAAGTCGATCACATCAAGAGACTTGATGAGTTAGAGATCAATCAAATGACAATAGACACTCAAGAAGAGACTATCATTGAACTACGAGAGAAAGTCTTGAGTTCAAAAAAGAAACAGCGTTCAGCGAATCAGTTTCGATCTCGTCAGTCTACTGAATCTCGAGTTTCTACGAAATCTCTATCTCGTCAATCTATCGAGAATCATACTCGACGTAAGTCGTTCACTTTATTCGATAATGATCATCACAAGTCTTTCAAGTTTTCAAATCTCTCTGTATTCATTGACGAAGATGAATCAACATGAGATAGCTGAAGAATTAAGATGAACGACAAGCTTCAGACTAATGTCGATCACTTCGATAATGAGAATATCTGTATTGTCTATGTGATATCTAGACTAAAAGATGATGCTGCTGAACATATCTTCGCTTGACGTCGTCATGACGCTTCGCATTCTTACATTTTGATCTACGAGCTATTTGAGCATCTGAAAGAAATATACGATGAACTGAATAGAAATCGAAAATGTCGTCGCGAGTACAACGCTCTGAGATAAACAGACAAGTCTTTCAATGTCTTCTACTTCAACTTTATGAAGCTATTCAGTTATCTAGACTACGATGATTGCATTCTGATGAACGATCTTCAGAATAAAATCAATAATCGCTTGCAGAACGCTCTATCAATCTGTTCAGAGAATTTTACTTCACTCACTCACTTAAGAATCTTTCTTCAAGATGTGAATAATAAACAGCGAGTCAACTATCAGCTACGCAGTCAGCTTCGCACTGTCATCGTCAAAGTCACGATCATATCTGATAAATGCGCTGCTACTTCATTGTCAGTAACGACTTCGATAATCAATTATGTTAAGTCTATTCTCTCTTCTATCTCTGAGTCAGCAAGATCGTCTATCATCTGCTATACTTGCAAGATCTCGAATCATTTGTTCAAGAATTGCTCTCAGAACAAGATCAACACTTCTGCATCTCATGTCTTCATCTCTCGTCTACATGAAATCATCATTTCGAAGAATAAAGAGAATGAGAAAATGTCTTCTGAGAATAGCGAGGCAAAAAACTAGAGACTTTCATCAAAGACGCGATGAAAGAGATGTTAATTTCTTCAATGATGAGCATGTCAGATGATTCTTTTGCTTCTGAATCTTTAACTACTGAATGTGTACTTTCTAGTAATGAAATTAGTTACTCATTGAAGTCATTGATTGACATTGAAGCTGCTGACTATTCGTTCATTGATGAAGTAATCGCGCAGATTGTTTGTGATCAGTTGCAAATCGAGTCTTTGACTTTGATCAAAGCGAAGTCAATTCGAGAATTTGACAATCATTATGCTAAAAAACTCATTACTCATGTCATTTATTTGAATCTGACTGTTCAAGATCATACGATTGACACAGTTTCTATGTTGATCACTCGATTAGATCAACATCAAATGATTTTCGAAAAAACATGAATGAACAAAATCAATCTAGTAATTGACATGTGAATCGATTTTCTTCGATTTTCGAATTTCATTCTCAATTTGAAATCAATTGTTCTACTCACAAGCAACAAGACAATCACGAAGCAAAAGAGTTTGACTTCTACTCATATACTGAAGAGATCTTTCACTACTTCTCAATTCAGTCTGAAATCACTCTCTTTCAGTCAGTTCAATGAGAAGTCAGTTAAACTAATTGAACAGTTAAAATCGCGCGACGCGACTTTAACTAGCGTCAAAAATTCTAAATCGACGTTCAGTCTGAATTCATTCTCTTTCAATTCAATGAACATAGCAATGATAGAGACAGCGACATATAGAATGTTAGTCAAACGATCAGATGTCAAGATCTTTGCTGTTATCATCTTGAAAATCGATCGACTCATAACTACAGTTGAAAACAAGTCTGAAGAAGTGAATCTGCATGAGCTTTCTCACGCTGAAGCTTTTGAGCAAGTCAAAGTCAAGCTTCTCTCTGAATATCACGACTATCTAGACATCTTCGATCGAGAAATGATCAATCAGTTATCATTGCATCATTTCTACGATCACAAAATTGAGTTAATTGATGAAGAAATGCTCTCTTGAAGCAGACTATATCAGATGTTCAATCACAAGCTTCAGAAGATAAAGAAGTATCTGATTGAACATCTGAACAAAGAATTCATTTTCTTCAGCTTTGCATCATACGCTTCGCTCATCTTGTTCATCGAAAAGAAAGACGATAGTCTGCGTTTCTGCGTCGATTACAGAAAGCTCAATGCTTTGATCAAACGAAATCGCTATTCTTTGTCATTGATAGACGAGACTCTCGCTCGTATACAAGAAAGCAAATATCTGACTCGATTGAACATCATTGTCGCGTTCAATAAACTACGCATGCACTCAGATAGCGAAGATTTGACTATCTTTATTACCTTTTTCGACTCATACAAATATCATGTAATGCTCTTTGAATTAATCAACGAATCAACGTTCTATCAACATTATATGAACGACGTGTTGTTCAAATATCTACATCAGTTTTGTCAGATCTATCTAGATGACATTATCATCTACAGCAAGATCTTGAAGAAACACAAGCGACATGTACGATTGATCTTGAATAGACTACGAGAAGCTGATCTACAGATAAACATCGATAAATGCAAGTTTCATGTTCAGAAAATCATCTTTTTAGAACTTTTGATATCAATCGAAGAATTGAAGATGAACTCGCGAAAGATGCAAGCAGTCGTTGATTGATCTACACTCAATAATCTCACTCAGATGCAGTTCTTCATTGACTTCTGCAACTTTTATCGACGCTTCATCAAGAACTTTTCGAAGATTGTTCGTTTAATGATTCAACTCACTCAAAAGAAGATCATATTTGAATGAAATGAAGTCTGTCAGATCATCTTCGACCATATGAAGAGACGTATGATCGAGACTTCTATACTACGTCACTTTGATCAAACTCGTGAGACTATTCTCGAAATCGACTCATTCGACTACGTCAACGATGAAGTTCTCTCTCAATATGATGACAAAGAAGTACTACATTTGATTGTCTTCTATAGCAAGAACATGTCTTCTGCTGAATGCAACTACGAAATATATGATAAAGAACTTCTGATCATCATTCAAGCATTTGAACACTGACGACTTGAACTGAAATTAACTGACATTTCTATCAAGATGTTCATCGATCATCAAGCACTCACTTTGTTGATGAAAGATAAAAAGCTGAGCAGATGTTAGATGCATTGAGTTCAGAAGCTCGCTGATTTCAACTTCAAGATAATGTATCGATCTGACAAACAGAACATCAAGATCGATGCATTAACTCGTCGAGCTGACGTCGTGCTCAGAGATTCAAAAGATGAGTGCGTTTGCTATCAATGAATCACTATTCTGACTTTGAATCGAATGAAAATTGCTGATCTGAAGAAGAATATCAGTGAATCAATCTATAAACAGATTCTTGAGACTAATGAGAATTGTACGCTACTTCGCGAAGCAATAGCAAGAAACGAGGCACAATATGAAGACATCAAGCTGAAGAATTGTCGAATTCAGAATGAAATCTTATACAAAGACAGTCAGCTATGAGTTTCGTTCAACGAGCTTCTACAAATGAATCTGATTCGTGAGATACACGATCAATCATCAGTTGATCATTCTGATATTCTTAGAACTGTGAAAGTCATAAAGCGAAACTACTATTGATCATTCATGCGAAAAACGATAGATCAATATATTCGAAACTGCTATATCTGTCAACGCTCAAAGACATCTAAAGATAAATCAAACGACTTGCTTCAATCTCTATCGATATCTGAACAGCGATGACAAGACATAGCAATGAACTTCATTATTGATCTATTTGATTCAAGCGAGTACAACGCTATTCTGACGATCATCTGCAGATTGTCAAAGAAAAGACATTATATTTCTTGCATCACTGACGATGAAGATATCACTATCGAAAAGACAGCTGAAATGCTGATTCAATGAGTATATTGAACTCATGATTTATCAAGCTTCATAGTATCTGATCGAAATTCGCAATTCACCTCTATACTATGAAAGTTTCTTTGCAAACGACTGAGCATTTTTCTTCGATTGTTCATCGTCTATCATCTTCAGATTGACGATCAAAGCGAACGAGTCAATCAGAACATCGAGCGATATCTTCAATTCTTCTGTTCATATATGCAGAACGACTGATTCAAATGACTATTCATGATCGAGTTTGTCGACAATAACATCTTGTCTTCAATCATCTTCTTGACTCTCTTCTTCATGAACAAGAACTTTCATTCTCGTATGAGCTTTGACCCTGACATCATCGAGTATGAAAGCACTCGCGAACGTCTGCAGATCAATCGAGTCAAGAATATATCTGAACAAATGAACAAGACATTAATCTTCGCTTGTGAAGCTCTGATCAAAACACGAAAACAAATGATGAATCAAGCTAACAAGCATAGAAAGAAAGTCAATTACAAGATCGAATCAAAGATGTTTCTGAACGAACGAAACATCGTTACAGCAAGATTTTTCAAAAAATTGAATGACAAGATGCTTGACTCATTTCAGATCACTGAGTCTGTTGACTCATTCTATAAGTTGAAACTATCAGAGACTATGCATATACATGATGTATTTCATTCAGAGCTTCTTCGTTCTGCCGTCGATGATTCTCTGTCTGATCAAAAGAATGAATCTTCGAGATCAATAGTGATAAACGATGAAGATGAATGAGAAATCGACGATATATTGAACTCTCGACAATATCGAAGACGACTTCAATATCGAGTCAAATGAAAGAGCTATGACAACGATCTCAACTGATATAACGCTGACGACGACAAATTTATGAACGCTCAAGAGATGATCGACGACTTTCATATCAAACATTCAAGAAAAGCGCACTAAGAAACAACATTCATGCGAACATGAATAGTCAAGAGAGAAAAGTAATGTTACGATTCTAGTCTTCGTCTATTCTTCATCTAGTCTTCGTCTGATTTCATTCTAATCGAGCCTAGCGAAAATCTGATCTAGAGATGATATCATTGAGACTCTGCATCATATGTGTAAGGCGTCAACCCAATCGAGCCTAGCACAGAGCTGAGAAACACACATATAAGAATCGAGTTCTTTTCTGTAGATACTTTTCTTTCTTAGCATTTATCTATTAGTTAAATGACACTTTTATGACTCGCTCTAGATCGATCTCTAACAAGAACAACATCAGAAGATTCATAGAATCAACGAGAACATACAATCATTGAATTGCTAGAAGATTTATCACTCATTCAGTATGCATTCATTTAAAATTGATCAAGAAAATTACAATAAAGAATCTTCGTGAATTGCTTCAAGATCAATCATTCTCACAAACATCTTCTTTGTTGAACAAACATTCGTCTTTCTTCATAAAATCACTGAGCTTCGTTCTTCGTTCAGTTCAAATCAATTCTCATCTTCTTCACTATGATATTTAAGAACACATCTGATAAAGATAAAGCTTTTATTGATTTCTTGCAACAAACACGTTCACAAGCTTTCTCTTCTATTGTTGACTCATAATATGCTTCTTCATTCATCGCTTTCAACGAATTAAACGCTGAAATCATCATACTTGATGATATGAAAGTATGAAAGAAACGTATCTATGTTCTTAATAGAGAAACAGATCATCTCGTTGAGATAAAACAACGAGACAAGAACGAAATTCAACAGTTGAAAGCAAAACTACAAGCTTTCACTGCTATCACAGTTAATGTAATCATCATTGCTTTCTTGATTATTATCTACTTTGAACGATCTAAATATCACAAAATACTCGACTCTTCAATGTTCACTGATGAAAAGAACTCTACTTGAGAGAACTGATCTTTTGACATACGAGAGAAGCTAGCAATTAACGTCGACATCTTTTCAAATGAACTCTACAAGCTGAGCTACATAAACTTTCAACTAGCAGATGACATCGTCGAAATCACTCAAGTCAGACGCAATTTCAACTGTGACAATTTCTATCTGACTGTCAATGAACTTCTTGAGAAACTAGCTCAATCGTTTCATGACTCTGATAAGAAAGATAACTATCATAGAAAATATATTAATCTGATTCAAGAATCAAAGAAATTCAACAATTTCTTTAATCAGTTTCAACGACTATATATCTATTTAAAGTATCAGAAGAACGTACTAGTCGTTGATCTAAAGAATAAAATAAACTCTCGTCTTTGAATCTTTTGAACAGCTCAGATGAAGTCACTCATCAAGCTATCAGATATTTGAAACTATCTGATTCGCTTGAACAATGAACATAAAGCAGTTTGAAAGATCAAGAACAAACTACTTAAACATGATGATTTAAAGATCATCATTTTTAGAGCAACTATTGCTGTTCAATCTTCTGCTTTAAAGTCTGACTGATCAAAGTCACGTAGCGCAGTTTTGACTAGCTTCAAGAATGCAGACGTTCTAGTTGAAACCTGTTTTATATGTTACAAATCAGATCATAGTTTCAGAGAATGCTTGAATCAATCTATCAAAGTCAATGCAGTTGACGAGAACTACGATCATTTTGAACTCAATACTGAATCAGAGTTCAAGTCAAAAAACTAGTCATTTCTTCAACAATCACTGAAGTGAAGATTATATCTTTGTGCAATCTAGATGAAATTCTATCGAAAGAGAATTACTTTGATAAGTTGTTTCTAGTCGATGCTCTTCTCATCTTGCAAAACAAATCATTCAGTCTTCGCTCTTTAATAGACAGTGATTCAGCCGTTTATATGATCATACATATCAATCTAGTTGACAGAGTATGTAAAGAGCTGAGAATTCAATTTATATCACTGACAAAAGAGAAGTTAATAAAAAAATATGATGAAAAAATATCTAAGAAGACTATCACTCATAAAATTCTATTGAATCTCATCATTGAAAGTCATAAGAAATTGACTGTTTCTATGTTAATAGCTGACATCAATCATTACGAAGTCATATTAGAAAAATCTTAAATGAACAAAAATGAAATATTACTGAATATGCAAATCGACGTCATCATTTTTTCGAATCAATTAAATACTTTCATTTCGATTTTTTCAATTTCTCTCAATTCAAAGCACTCAAGTTGACTACGATCAACTTCGTCTACTTTTATCTCTCAGTCAAAGATTTCTAGAATGCTCAAATGATCTGTTTCAACTACGATTCAGAAAGAGTTCTTCTCAATTTGAAGCATAAACATTGCTTCGTTCAAAACACTGTTGAATCGCTCAAAGAAGAATTAGACTAAAGTATTTGCTCTATTCATGAAGAATATCGATAGAAAAATCGCGTACAACACTCAGTGCAATTTGAACGCTTTGAACGTCTCTTTTGTTGAGAAGACTACTCAGAATTTGAAAGTTATTAAAGCGAAGCTGTCATTAAAATATCATGAGTTTCTAGATGTTTTTGATCGAGCTCAATTGAATAAACTACCTTCTCATTGCTTCTACGATCATAAAATCGAGCTCATCAGTGATTCAACGTTCTTTCGCTGTCGAGTTTATTGAATGTTCTCTGTCAAACTTCTGAAAGTAAAGAAGTACTTAAACGAGAATCTGTTGAAGAAATTCATCACTTTCAGTCAGATTCTCTATTTCTTCTCTGTTTTCTTTGCACTTAAAGCAAATGAAGATCTTTGATTCTGCATGAACTATTGAAAGTTAAATGTCATTTTCAAAAGAAATAGATATTCTCTATCGCTGATAGACGAAATCATTAATAAAATAGTGAGTTGCAAGCATCTGACTAGATTGAACATCATATCAATGTTCAACAAACTTTGAATGCATTTCGATAGCAAGAATTACATCATCTTTATCACTGCTTTAAAAACATATAAATACAAGATGCTATCATTCAAACTGACTAATGAATCGATCTTCTTTCAACAATATATGAATGATGTTTTATGAGACTTTTTAAACGACTTTTGCCAAGTTTATCTAGATGACATTCTCATTTATAGCAAAACAAGAAAGAAACATAGAGATCACGTCAAACTAGTATTGAGATGACTACGTGAAGCTGAACTGCAGATGAATATTCGAAAGTGCAAATTCAATGTAGAAAAGACTGTCTTTCTAGAAGTCATTGTATTAGAACAAGATTTTCGCATGAATTCAAGCAAGATGATCATCATAGTCAACTGAATTACTTCGATCAATTTGAAAGAAATTCAGAGCTTCGTGAGATTTGTGAACTTCTATCGTCGTTTCATTAACGACTTCTTCAAACTAGTCAAATCATTCACTCAATTGACTAGAAAAGACACGTCTTTTGTTTAAAATAAAGTCTGCGTTTAAGCTTTCAGAAATCTGAAGAAACAGATCAGTTTTGCTTCAGTTCTTCGTCATTTTGATCTCAAACGTCAGACTATTTTGAAAATCAATGCATTGAACTATGTAAAAGATGAAATACTGTCTCAGTATAATGATGAGAAAGTTTTTCATTCGATGACTTTCTACAGCAAAAGCATGATTCTCGCTGAAATTAATTACCACATCTATGACAAGAAATTGCTGACCATTATTTGCTGTTTTAAACATTGATGACTTGAGCTGAAATGTACTGAATTACTCATTCAGATATTCATTGATCATCAAGCTCTGAAGATCTTCATGAAAAACAAACAGTTGAGTTGACGTTAAGTCAACTATCTGAACATTCTATCAAAGTTTAATTTTCAAATCATCTTTAGATCAGGCAAAATGAACACTAAAGTCAATGTGTTAACTTGAATGTCTTTAGCAAACATCTCTGAATCAGCTAAACGATTTGAAGATCACTTTCAAACTATTCTTATTTTTGATAGAGTTGATATTTTATTTATTGACTCGAAATCAAGCGCAAATTCGAAATCAGAAGTCAATCTCTATCAGAAAGTATGATTAGTCAATCAAACAGATGAGTTCTGCAGCGAATATAGACAAGCTATGAATGATAACAAGCTCAAATTTCATATCACTAAACTGAAGAACTGCGAAATCATTGACGACGTTCTATTTAGAAAAGATCTACTGTGAGTTTCTGAGAACATGCACACGAAATTACTACAAGAAGTGCATGATCAATCTTTAATCTCTCATCTCGACAATAAACGAATCATTGATCTAGTTCAGCGTTTCTACTATTGATCAGATCATCAAGCTACTATTCGATGATACATTTGAAACTGTCATGCTTGTCAGCGAAGCAAAGTCTCTAGAAATAGCATCAATGAACTTCATCATTCTCTTTCAATTTTACAGAAACGCTGAAAAGATATAGCTATGAACTTCATCATTGAACTATTTCTGTCAGAAGACTATAACGTCATTTGCACAATTATATATCATCTCATCAAAGAACATCACTATGTTTTCTGTCATTGAAGAAACAATGACATTTCAGTTGAAGAAACGATTTGAATCATGCTATGAAACGTTTATTGACTGCATGATTTATTCAGTTCTATTGTTTCAAACAAAGACTTTCAATTCATATCAACTATGTGAAAAAGTCTTTGCAAGCAACTGAGAATCACAGCTAGTCTATTCACAGTTTATCATTCTGAAATCAATGATCAATCGAAATGAGTCAATCAAGACGTTGAATGTGAACTTAGAATTTACTGCAATTACATGCAGAACAACTGAGTCAAATGAATATCTATGATGAAATTTAACGACAATTTCAATATCTTCTTGATCACTTCAATGATTCTCTTCTACTTCAATAAAGAATTTTATTCTTGAATGAGTTTTGATTCAGATATGACTGACTACGAAACAACTTGTGAATGACTTGAAGCTAGAAAAGCAGATGATATTGTCATTCAAATGAAAAAGCTACTGAATTTCAATCGTCAACAATTGAAAAAGACAAAGCTGACTATCGAAGTTCAGATCAATAAACATAAACGAAACGTTACATATGAAGTAAATGACTGAGTTTGACTATCTTTCAAAAACGTCAAAACAACGAGACTCTGCAAAGATTTGAAAGATAAACAGCTAAATCTCTATCAAATCACTGCTAAAGTGAGTATCTTCTATCATCTTCATTTATCAGTCAGCATGAAGCATCTGCATTCAATGTTCAGCTTGAAGCTACTACAATTGTATTCAGAAAACTTTCTATCAGAACAACATTCAGAATCACTCAGATCAATCACTATCAAAGATGATGAACATTGAGAGATAAATGATATATTGAACTTCAGACGCTATCAAGATCAAATACAGTACAAAGTCAAATGAAAAGATCTAGATAAAGACAATGAATGATACTATGTCGATAAAGAAAAATTCGATGACTCAGAGAAAGTTTTGAATGAATTTCATAAGCTATATTCAAGCAAATCGCGCTAAATATCAAAATAACTATCAACAAAAGCAAGCAAAGAAGCTACATTCATGCAAACATGAATTTTTGAAAAGAGAAGTAATGTTACGAGTGTATCAAGATCAATAAGACTGAACAAGACTGAAGTTCTAATCAATTACGCAATGCACGCTAGTAAGTACTCTGTGTAATGATTAGAGCTAGTCAACAATCTAGTCGAGATCTGATCTAGATCTGACTCAGATTTGACTCAGATATGACTCAACATTCTTTTTCTTTCCCAACATTCTTTTTCTTCTTCAACACTCTTTTCTTTCATCAATATCTTGTTCATCTACATCATTTTCTTTTCATGTCACAAACACATTTCTTTCAAGTTTAGCACAGTTTCTGAACATTACATAAATAAAAGCTTTTGTATCAATCTTCTTCTGTATTCTTAATATTCAGTTATAGCTATTTCTAAAGATCAAGCATTATTAACTCTGATCTTCATTGATTGTATCATTTAGACATGATTCTGACATAAGATCACATTTGCGATTAAGACGCATATATTCAATGCAATGATCAATTTTGTTGTTGACATGACATTTCTTTTGCAAGCGACTGCAGTGTTCATAAGAATGCATGACAGCATGCTTAAAACTTATATGTTCAAGAAAATCTTTACGACGCAAGATAAAGTTTTTGATTGTGCAATGAGAAAATATGAAGAAAAAGTGATTTTCAAGATGAAAATCTTAAAAAAAGATTTAGTGTTAAAACTCTTTTGCATGAGATTACATAATAACAATGATTAAGTAATCATTAAATAATCAGAATCTTGAAGTGATTACTCTAATTGCTTGAATCAAGAGTGATCACAGTGAGCATAATGAGCATGATGCTCATCTTACTCATCTTGCTCAAGAATGATCAGAGTGATCATTCAAAGCAGAGACAACTTGACATGATTTTTTTATATTTATATAATGATAATCATTTTCTTAGATAAAAGCTTCATGCTCAACTCATGTAAGTAATTAATACATATTATTGTTTCAGTTATCTTCAGATTTCAAGTCTAGTAATAATGATTACTGTTTAATCTCTGTATATATCTTGTGTTGTTAAAGAAACAATCATTACATGTGTTTTCATGAGTAAAACTCACAACATGTTGCATCTTTTTTCTTCTTCAGCTTTGAACTTCTAGTTAAAATACACTTATATGATTCGCTTTATACAAACTCATAACATTAGTTCAAAGCTCATCAATCTTGCTATTGACATGTAAATGATATAAAAATAAGTTACATCATTCAAACTTGAATTAGAATTGAAACTTGAAAATTTAGTTCAGAAGACTCATTAAAAATCAAGAAATTTCTAGAACAGAAAAACATGAATGCGTTGCTTTAGACTAACTTTTTACTGAGTTCATCATCAGAACAGAAAAACATGAACATGTTGTTTTAAAACTGAAATCAGAAATTTCATTGATATTTCAATGAAGAGCTTGAGTAGCTTGTAAGTTAATGAGCAACAACATTTGAATCTTAATGCGCTTGAAATGCATATGCTAGTTACTAAATGAGACGTTTGTTACAAGCTAGCTGTCAGCTGAGTTTGCATCATTGATTAGCTTACATGCTACATAAATCAGCTACAAGCTGATTTAGCTGATTTAGCTCTACTCATTTATCTACTCGCTCATTTACTTTTCATTCTACTCATTTATCTACTCACTCATTTACTCTTCACTTTACTCATTTATTTACTCGCTCATTTACTTTTCATTCTACTCATTTATTTACTCGCTCATTTACTCTTCACTCTACTCACTTATCTACTCTTCATTCTACTCGTTTATCTACTCGCTCATTTACTCTTCATTTTACTCATCTATTTACTCACTCATTTACTCGCTCATTTACTCTTCACTCTACTCATCTATTTACTCGCTCATTTACTCTTCATTCTACTCATCTATTTACTCGCTTATTTACTCTTCACTTTACTCATTTATTTACTCTTCATTCTACTCTCTATCAAACACGTTGATTGAGTGCATAAAACACATTAAACAGTGCTTTAAACAATGCTTTCTACATGACTTTCTATCTACTCATCATTCTACATGCTCAGCTATCTACTTGATAATCTTCGCTTTAAGCTTTATAAAACTGACGCTAGAGAGTTCAAAGTTTTCATCATCTTTTTTTCTTTATAGTTTCTACTTTCTAGAACAACAACAATCAAAATATCAACATGTTCAACTATCAACTCAGCTATCTACTCATTTATTTACTAGTCAAAAGACGCGTCGATCAAGTGCATAACATAAGTTAAACAATGCTTTAAACAATACTTTCTACTGAGCTTTTCACTGAGCTTTCTACTGATTTTTTAATTGATCTTTCTACTGATCTTTTGATCAAATCATTTAGTGAGCTTTCTACTGATCTTTTAATCGATCTTTCTATTGATTTTTCTACTGATGAGCTTTCTACTGATCTTTTAATCAAGTCATCTAGTGAGCTTTCTACTGATCTTTCAACCAATCTTTCTATCAATCTTTCTATTGATCTTTCTATTGATCTTTCTACTGAGCTATTTATTGAGCTATTGACTGAGCTTTTTATCAAATGCTCTATCAAACATTCTACATGCTTCAAAATACGCGTTGATCGAGTGCATAACATGAGTCAAACAATGCTTTCTACATGACTTTCTACATGACTTTCTATCAAGCGCTCTTCATGTTTTTCTACCAAGCACTCTTCATGTTTTTCTATCAAGCACTTTATCAAGCATTCTTCATGTTTTTCTATCAAGCACTTTATCAAGCATTCTTCATGTTTTTCTATCAAGCACTTTACCAAGCATTCTTCATGTTTTTCTATCAAGCACTCTTCATGTTTTTCTATCAAGCACTCTATCAAGCACTCTTCATGTTTCTCTATCAAGCACTTTATCAAGCACTCTTCATGTTTTTCTATCAAGCACTCTTCATGTTTCTCTATCAAGCGCTCTTCATGTTTTTCTATCAAGCATTTTATCAAGCACTCTTCATGTTTTTCTATCAAGCATTCTATCAAGCACTCTTCATGTTTTTCTATCAAGCATTCTATCAAGCACTCTTCATGTTTTTCTATCAAGCATTCTATCAAGCACTCTTCATGTTTTTCTATCAAGCATTCTATCAAGCATTCTTCATATTTTTCTATCAAGCACTCTTCATGACTCTCTACATGATTTTCTATCAAGCGTTCTTCATGTTTAAATAGATGGTTAAATAGCTACTTAAATAATCAATTCATTAAATGATTTATTTGATTACATATGAATCTTGAATGTAGAAACGTACGAAAAGCAAACATGTATTGCGCATTATATCTTTTGAGCAATTGATGTCTTTTGAGCAAATGACTGTCATCAAAAGATACAAGCACTTGTAGCTAGCTATTAGTTGTTGATGAGTGACTATTAAAGCTTGTGAGCTAAAAGCTTGACTAAACAGATGTTTTTAACTGATGCTAGCTTGATGAGCTTGTAGTCAGTTTTAGCTGATTTCGTCAAATGATCAATGTTCAGTCAAATCTCGATCAGCAATTTTCTACTCACACAATGATTAAAAGTACAGAATTAGAATCAGAATCAATGAGCATTGCTCACTATGAACTTCAAGATGCTGAAAGAAAATCACTTCTATCACAGAATCAAACAGCATTAGAAGAAGAAAACATGAATGCATCATTAAATACAGAAGAAAAGAACATGAATACATTGTTTTTTAATCATAAAATGATCAAGATCAGCATCAACATTGAACTGAATGCTTGAATAAGTGCTTATGAAGCAGACAATTTTGTTACGTTTATCAAGTATATATGTTAACAGCATAACATCAAAATCAAGATTCACAATGACATGATTCAAATATTGAATGATGTCAACAAGATTAACATTGAATTAAAAGCTATCAACATTAAGTTGAAAGTTATGCAGATAACGTTGAATACTGTTTGAACGCGTTTGTTACAATTCTAGCTATGCATCTTTATTAATAGCTATGTTGATAGTTATGTTGATGACTATATTAATGACTATTCTGAAAGCTATCGTTGATCGCTTGTCACTAAAGCATAGACTTGTTTTGAAGTCAACTTTATTCAGAGTTAGCTTATGTTCTTCTGAATCATATAAATAGTCAACTCTTCTCTTTTAAATACTTTTCTTTCTTAGCATTTATATACTCATTACATTACACTCATATGACTCGCTCTATGCTGATCTTTAACAGCGTTTACAGAAAGAAATGAAGAAAAAGAATGTGATTATACATCATTTAAAAGCAACATCAAATCAATTAAATACTTTAATTTCAAAAGATTAATTCTTGAAGTTAATCAAGTTATCTGACTCATCTTTGTTCAAAGATTCAAAACAGAATGTGAATAATTGATTGTTTTAAATGTAAAACAAGCTGAAGATGAACAAGAATCATTTTTCTATTAAAGAAATGAAGATTGCATATGTAAAAAGTTGAGTCAGTGAAATGATGATTAAACACATAGCACTCAGAATGAGAAACATAATCACAAACTCATTTCTTGAAGCAGAAGAGATACTGTCGATTTTAAATAAGATGTATAATTGTTGAAATCATGTCTAGAATCTAATCATACTGCAGCGAGATAGTGCATAGCTGAGTAGAATGTTTGATCAATAGAGATAGCTTTAACTAGAAAACTAAGAATACAGAAGAAAGAAGACAGTTTCGAGCTGTATCTATAGTAGAGCGAACAAAGAAGCGAAGTAGTTAATTTACTAAAGCTTAAATAGATGAAATGTTTCAGCATATTTTGATTCAAAACATCGTTGTTTCTTGTTCACATATCGAAATTTCTAGAGTCTATTGACTAGACTCTATTCAATGTTGACATGCTTCATAACATTACTTTCTTCTCTTTAAAAGTCATGTTTCTATGACTTGTAGTGTAGCTCATAGCGACAGCGACTAGAAAGCTTTGATGTCAGTCTTTCTATCAATCTTTCTATTGATCTTTCAGATCATCGAAATGTCTATTGTAGTTGACTCACTATGAAGAGATAGAACGATGAGAGTGAGTGAATCATTGCATTGACGAAGAGTGTCATTGAAGCAGACTCACTAGTCGACTTGCTCATTGAAGAGATTGACTATTGACTTATCTTTGTAGCAGACTCACTAAATTGATCTGAATTCAAATCGAGTCGAATTGAATTTGATGACACAGATTATTTTAACTCGACTGATTCACAAGCTTTTTAAGAGAAAAGAGTTTGTAATTCTCTAGCAATCAATGATCATATGTTCTCGTTGATTCTATTGATTGAGTGAATTGATGCTACTGAATGAGCGGTAGATTCTCTAGCAATTCAACAGTCTTGTCGTTGATTCTATTGATTCTCTGATGTTGTTCTGTCTTTCGATGTTATCAATCATCAGATAAACAAATTTCTTTATACTTGTTTCGTTGTTCATTGAGTAGCTTGAATGAGTAATGAAATCAATATCATGTAGTAAATGAATTCTTAGTTTAATGTTGAAATCATGTCTAGAATTTAATCACACTGCAACGAGATAGTGCATAGCTGAGTAGAATGTTTGATCAATAGAGATAGCTCTAACTAGAAAACTAAGAATACAGAAGAAAGAAGACAGTTTCGAGCTGTATCTATAGTAGAGCGAACAAAGAGACGAAGTAGTCAATTTGCTAAAGCTTGAATAGATGAAATGTTTCAACATATTTCAATTTGAAACATCATTGTTTCTTGTTCACATATCGAAATCTCTAGAGTCTACTGACTAGATTCTATTCAATGTTGACATGCTTCGTAATAATGATGATCTTAATTAATATTACATGACTCAATGACAGTTCTTGAAGCTATATTAAAACAAGATCTTTTTTCATGAATTTTGAATGAAATTTCAGAAACTTAGTGCAAAACTAGAGTACAATAACGAAATTCTACTAAATGATTTTCAGCATAAAATTAGTTCAGATCTTCAGCGAGTCATGATCAATGAACAAACTATGAATTTGAATGAATTCATTAACATTTGCATGCAAGTCAACGTTTGATTGACGAAATTGAATGCTTAATCAACTCTTAAAACATCAACGACTCAAGTCATTCACTTTATCGCTAGCATCTTAATAATGATCACTACTGCAACTTCAGCTTCAATCTCTGCATGAAAGAAACTCAGAATATCAAACGTTGATTCTACTAAAGAGAAGTTGTTTAAAAAAGAACTTTGCTTCAAATGCAAGAAGTTAAAACATATGTTATGATTTTAGTCTTGTCAAACTCAGTTTTCTAGTCTTGTCAGATTTATTCTTGCTTCGTCATCTTGATTAGTTTCTATTGAGTCTAGCGTTGACTGAGAAACACACATATGTAGTCAGCTTCTTTTCTGTAGCTATCTTTCTTTCTTAGCATTTATTTTCTAGTTAAATGACACTTTTATCTGACTCATTCTAGACAGATCTTTAACATTAGATAAATACTCATCATCAACTACTTTACTATCAATGAATAAATGATACAAAACAATTTATTTGTTAAAAGTCTGTTTAAAGTGAATCAGATAAAGATGTCATTTAACTGAAAGATAAATGCTAAGAAAGAAAGATAGCTACAGAAAAGAAGCTGACTACATATGTGTATTTCTCAGTCAACGCTAGACTCAATAGAGACTAGTCAAGATGATGAAGCGAGAATAAATCTGACAAGACTAGAAAACTGAGTTTGACAAGACTAGAATCATGACATTACTTCTCTTCTTTGATGATTCATGTCTGCATGAATGTATTTTCTGCTTGACTTGATTGATTACTCAATCATGATTTCACAGACTCAGATCTATTAAATCGTGATTAATTAATATTAGCGCGATTTGTTCAAGTATTGAATATGAAAATCATCAATGATCTTCTGAGTGTTTATAAATTCATCATCATTAGCGTTGTATCAATTGAAATCATTGTCATAGTCATTTCATTTGACTTTATACTGAAGTTGTCTTCAATATTGATGAAAATTCAATATATCATCAATTTCTCACTCGTCTTCGTTGTTTATCACTATTAAATCTGAGAATTTATTCTTTTGATCAGACAAGAAATCATTGACGATCGATTGAAGTAGATCAGAATGAAATACATCATAAACATGCATAAACTCTGATAATTTCAGTTTATATGAAGAGTGAATGAAATTTAAATTGATGAAAGAATCGAGCATTTTGTCATCTAACTTCTTGAAAGATCTCGCTGTAATGATGTTTCTTTCATTCAGAAACATCTTTGATTTGATTTTGTAATTGATCTTCTTTCTATGCTTATTAGCTTGATTCATCATTTGTTTTCATGTTTTGATCAGAACTTCATGAGCAAAGATCAATGTCTTGTTCATTTGTTCAAATATATTCTTGACTCAATTGACTTGCAAGCGTTCGCAAGTGCTTTCATACTTGATGATGTCAAAGTCGAAGCTCATATGAGAATGAAAGTTCTTGTTCGTGAAGAAGAAGATCAAGAAAATGACTGATGACAAGACGTTATTGTCAACAAACTTGATCATGAGTAGTCACTTAAATCAATCATTCTGCATATATGAACAGAAGAATCAAAGATATCACTTGATGTTTTGATTGACTCGTTCGCTTTGATCATTGATTTGAAAATGATAAATGATGAATAATTAAAGAAAAATGCTCAGTCGTTTGCAAAGAAACTTTCATAGTATAGAGATGAATTGCGAATCTCAATCAAATACTATGAAGCTTGATAAATCATGAGTTCAATATACTCATTGAATCAGCATTTCAGCTGTCTTTTTGACAGTGATATTTTCATCATCAATGATGCAAGAAATATAATGTCTTTTCTTTGACAATCTGCAGATGATCATCAGAATAATGTTGTACTCGCTTGAATCAAATAAATCAGTAATAAAGTTCATTGCTATGTCGTGTCATCGCTGTTCAAATATCAATAAAGATTGAAGTAAGTCATTTGATTTATCTTTAGATGTTTTTAAACGTTGACAAATATAGCAGTTTTGAATATATTAATCTATCGTTTTTCGCATTAATGATTAATAGTAGTTTCGCATTATGACTTTCACAGTTCTAAGAATATCAGAATGATCGACTGATGATTGATCATGCATCTCATAAATCAAATTCATTTGTAGAAGCTCGTTGAACGAAACTCATAGCTGACTATTATGATACAAGATTTCATTCTGAGTTTAACAATTCTTCAATTTGATATCTTCATATTATGTCTTGTCTCTTGCTATTATCTTGCAAAGTAGTGTACAATTCTCGTCAATTTCATTAGTCTTAAGAATTTGTTTATAGATTGATTCACTGATGTTCTTCTTTAAATCAGCAATTTTCATTCAATTCAAAGTCAGAATAGTGATTCATTAATAGCAAATGTGCTCATCTTCTGAACTTCTAGAAACTGAATTGACTTAATGAATCAATGCATCGACTTTGATGTTTTATTTATCTGAGCAATACATGATTTTAAAGTTGAAGTCAATAAGCTTTTGTATTCAGCGCATTTAATGTCTACTTAGCTCTTTATCTTTCATTAATGATGTTAAAGCTTGATGATCAATGAACATCTTAATGATTAACTCAGTCAATTTCAGCTCAGATCATCAATGCTTGAAGACATGAATGATTGCTAGTAGTTTCTTGTCATAAATCTTATAATTGCACTCAGCGAGACTCAGATTCTTGCTGTAGTAAATCATTAAATGCAATGTTTCTTCGTTGTTGTACTGAGAAAGTATGTCATCATTGACATAGTTGAATGAGTTTATTTCAAGAATAGTCTCTTTATTCTAATCAAAGTGACGAAGAATAAAAACTTCAGTCATTCATTTCTTCATATGATCAAAGATTGTTTGACAAGCTTAATTTAATTCAAATATCATCTCTTTTTAAGTTAATTGAATCAGAAAATGAATAATCTTCGAAAAGTTCTTTATAAAACGTCAATAGAAATTGCAGAAGTCAACGAAGAACTGCATCTGAGTGAGATTTGTAAAAGTAGATCATTCGACTATTGCTTATACTTTTCTGAGATTCATCTTTAGTTCTTCAATGAATAGCAATAGTTTCAGAAAGAAGATTTTCTGAACATGAAACTTGCATTTGTTTATATTCATCTAAAGATCAGTCTCTCATAATCTATGTAGAACTAATCATACATGTTGCTTATGTTTCTTCAATGTTTTGCTGTAAATGATAATGTCATTTAGATAAATTTGACAGAACTGATGAAGATAGTCAAATAGCACATCATTCATATAATGTTGATAGAAAGTTGAGTCGTTGATTAATTCAAAAGACATCACGTGATATTTGTAAAAATCAAAAGAGATGATAAAGATAGTCAAATTTTCGCTCTTTGAATGCATGCGTAGTTTGTTGAAGACGACTATTATATTCAATCGAGTCAGGTACTTGCTATCTTGAATACGAGCGAGAGTTTCGTCTATTAAGAGTAGAGAGTAGCGATTTCGTTTGATCAAAGCATTGAGCTTTCTATAATCGACGCAGAAATGCAGACTATCGTCTTTCTTTTCAATGAATAGTATGAGCAAAGCATATGAAGCTGAGCTAAAAGATATAAAGTCTTTATTCAAATGCTTGATCAGATAATTCTTCATCTTTTGAAGCTTGTAGTCAGACATATGATAAAGATGACTTCAAGAAGATGTTTTCTTGTTGATCAACTCAATTTTATAATTATAGAAGCAATGAAAGAATAGTTGGTCAGTCATTGCTCAATCAAACACATCTAGATAGTCATGATATTTCAAAGAAAGCTTAGCTTTGACTTCTTTCAAGATCTCTTCATGTGAAAGCTCTTGTAAATTTACATCTTCAAGTTGATTTTTAGCTGTTTTTAGAAGTCGATCGATTTTCGTGATGATGATCGCGAAAGTAGTCACATTCAATCATTTGACTAGTGATTTATATGCTGCAGTCTCTATCATTGCTATGTTCATTGAATTGAAAGACGAAGCGAAGTTGATTGAACTAGATGATTTCATAATTTTATTGAATGAAGATGACTTCTCGCTGAGTTGAGTGACAACAGAAAAAATAAATCTCTTTAGTATTTGAATAGAGATTAAACTTTTCTGTTCTATCGCGATTTTCTTGCTTGAAAAAACAGTTGAATGAGCTTGATAAAAGCTTTGATATGAGTTTTAAAACTAAAAAATTGAAGACAATCATCTTTCATATCAATAGTCATCTTGATCTTGTTCATTCATGTTTTTTCAAGAATCATCTGATGTTGATTTAATTGAGTGATCAGCATAAAGACGAAACGTTTCATATGATCTTGAACAGTTAGATTTGAATAAATTGCATGAGTAATAAGTAGACTGATCATTAAGTTGAGTTTCAAGTTGACATTTTGAACTTGAACTGAGATCGAGTCAAATTGCTCATATTTTCAACTTGACGTGACTTAACTCAACTGAGAATTGAGTCAACTTGACTCGACTCGTCAAGAATTTAAGCTTGATGTCAAGAAAACTAAATATAGAAATTTTTCCGATTTTTGACTTTTGCATTATCTTTTTGCATTATCTTTTAATAGAAAGTCATGAAGAAAAACATGAAGAGCATTTAATAGAGAGTCATGATGAGAAACATGAAGAGAAACATGAAGAAAGTCATGATGAAAAACATAGAGAGAAACATAGAGAGAAACATAGAGAGAAACATAGAGAGAAACATAGAAAAGAAACATGAAGATCATTTGACTTTGATAGAAAGTCATGACGGAAAAACATGATAGAAAGTCATGAAGAAAAATTATGTAGATTGTTCAATCAAGCTATTTACATCTATCTAATATCTTGTCGAGTCAAGTCGAATTTTCGAATTGAGTTGTTGAGTCAAGCTTCTCAATTCAATCTGAGTTCTTGAATTCAACTTCTCAATTCAACTCAACACTTTTTCAAAAAAATTTCAATTCAACTCAACAGTTTTCAAGTCGAGTACTTGACTTGATGTGATCAATCTACTCAATATGACTTCATGATGATTAATATCAACTATTAACATTGATACAATTAATTTCTTATGACTTTTAATGATGAGATTGAATAGAATTTTATGAGTGATGATCTTCTTAAATATCTTCTCATCATAATCTTTTATTAGTTTCTCTTTTGTCAATAATATAAATTGAATTTTCAGTTTCTTGCATACTTTATTGACTAAATTAAAATGTATGATCATGTAAATGATTGAATCACTGTTTATTAAAGAACAAAGATTGAAAGATTAATTCTGAAAAATGAGATGAATATTAATTAAAAACGACTTTTCAAAGTAATTTTCTTTCAATAGAATTTCATTTAGTTTGCATAAAGATATAATTTTTATATTTTCAATGATTTTTGAAAAGATGACTAGTTTTTTGAATTGAAATTTGAATTGAAATTGAAGCAATCATATTCATTGTTCACTGTATTAATTTTAGTAAATTGATTGAAACATTCTTTAAAGCTATGATCTGATTTATGATATATAAAACAGCTTTCAATTAGAATGTCTGCTTCTTTGACGTTAGTTAAAATCGTGTTACGTGACTTTAAATAATTAAACTTCAAATGATTGAATGATTATTGAATGATAACAGTTGCTTTATGAAAGATAGTCTTTGAAATGTTATTAACATGTTTGATCTTGTTCTTGATCTCTTGAATGACTTGCTGATCATTATTTAAATGAATCAGATAGAAATGAATTTCTTTTAGAAAATCAAATTGAACTAGTTGATCTACTTAAACAAATTGAAAACAAGAATGTATTTTATCTTTCAGATTAACAATCATTTACTTCTCATGATAGTTTAAATAAAAAGATAAACGTTGAAACTAAGTATAAAATTCATTGAATTTCTTGAATTCTTGAATCAGATTGTAGTATTTTTTATGAAAGTTAACTTTCTTATTTAAATCATTAAATAACTGAGCTAGCTCTTTCAAAAGATCATCAACGATCTTATAAAGATTGACATAGTTACGTTCATGTTTAGCTTAAGTGATTTCAGCTGCGTCATTGAATAATCTAGAATGTATATAGCTCAATTTGACTCATTCATTAAAAAAGAAATCAACGTTGATCTTTAGTTTATTCTGAATTTTTTCATATCAGTTCTTTTAAGTAGAATTCTTTTCATCAGTAAACAGTGAAGAATCAGGTATTTTTTGAGATTTAAAACGCTTAAAGTAAATGAAATCAGAAGAAGTGTTTTCTTTAACTTGAAGTTTAGTTTTCAACTTTTTGATTTCATCTTCTTGTTGTTTATTTAACTTGTAAAGTCAATCTGTTTCTTCATCAAGAACTAGACTTCAAGTCTTTCAAATTTCGTAAAACATAAGAAATACTATCATTTCAATGAATAATTTATCATCTTCATGAATGAATTACGCAGCACTTGATGATTTCGTTCGTGATTTCAATGAATCAACATCAGAGATTTAAGAGAAATGATTTTGAAATTCTTTAAAACTCTCTTTAGTAAATAAATAATTAAACATGATGAGATTTATTTGAAAGAGAATTGAATGAATGATGATGCTTAATGATTGAAAAAGAAAAACGTATGAAATGATGTTTAATCTTCAACAAAGAAAATAACATTTATTTGTTGATTGATTTGATTGATTCTTTAACAAACAACGAAGATTCTTTATTGTTGAATCTATCAATTGATTTGATTCTTGAGCAATTCACGAAAATTCTTTATCATGATTCTTGTAATTGAATGAACTTTATGTACTTAATGAGCAATAAGTAGCTTAGCAATTCAAACAGTCTTGTCATTAATTCTATTCAATCTTCTAGTATTGTTTTATCTTTCAATTGTTATCAATCATTAAATAAATGAATTTCTTTAGACTTGTTTTGTCTAAACAAGTATGTTGAATGAGTAATGAGATCAATATCATGTGATTACATCAACAAATCTCATCAAGTGTTTGATCACGTAATTAAATGATAAATTAAATGATTTATCATTTTGATTGACTCTTCTTCTTATAAAATCACTTTGACGTGATTAGTTGCAAATGCATGTTTAATAGCTTAAATGACATGAATTATTAAAATAACATGAATTATCAAAATAACATGAATGATACTGCTGACAATGATTATTCTAATTCTATATGCTCAGTTTTATATGCTCAATTTTATATGTTTAAGCGCATGCAAAAGCAAAGTATTAAATCAATAAATTTATTATTTAACTAGTTATTTAATCATCTATTTAAACGAATTGTTGACTATGTAAAGTATTCAATAGAAATTCATGAAAAGAATCATGAAAAGTGTTTGATAGAAAAACATGAAGAGTGCTTGATAGAAAATCATGAAGAGTGCTTGATAGAGAAACATGAAGACTGCTTGATAGAAAAACATGAAGAGTGTTTGATAGAAAAACATGAAGAGTGCTTGATAGAAAATCATGAAGACTGTTTGATAGAGAATCATAAAAGAAGTCATGTAGAAAGCATTGTTCAACTCATGTTATGCATCTGATCAACAAGTAATTTGAAGCATTTAGAAAGTTTGATAAAATGTTTAATCAAAAGCTCAATCAAAAGCTCGATTGAAAGCTCAGTAGAAAGCTCAGTAGAAAGATTGATAGAAAGATTGATAGAAAGATCAATCAAAAGATCAATCAAAAGATCAGTAGAAAGATCAGTAGAAAGATCAGTAGAAAGATTAATTGAAAGATCAGTAGAAAAATCAGTAGAAAGATCAATTAAAAGATCAGAAGAAAGATTAGTAGAAAGATTGATCAAAAGATCAGTAAAAGACTCAATTGAAAGATCAGTAAAAAGATCAGTAGAAAATTTGATAAAAAATTTGATATCAAGTCATAAAGAATGCATTTTATTGAGCTAGTTAACATTATTGAAATATGATTATTGTTGTTCTTAAAAGTAGAACTATGAAGAAAGTGTTACAATTTTAGCTACGCATCTTTATTGATAGCTATGTTGATGACTATGTTAATGACTATGTTGATGATTATTCTGAAAGCTATCGTCGATCGCTCATCGCTAAAGCATAGACTTGTTTTGAAGTCAACTCTATTTAAAATTAGCTTATGTTCTTCTGAGTCATATAAATAGTCGATTATTTTCTTCTAAATACTTTTCTTTCTTAGCATTTATATACTCGTTACATTACATTCATATGACTCGCTCTATGCTGATTTCTAACATTATATAAATGCTTCTTCATTACAGATGAAGTGAAATAATCTGCATTGATTTCTTCAAGTGCTTCTGCTAGTAGTTCTTCAATTCTTTATTGACTTTGATCTAGTGACTTGTGTTCATGCAGCAGCACTCATCTTTCTTCACTCATGCGCTGATCAGCAAGTATAAACAAACGATTAAAATCATTCAACTAAATCAAAGATCAGCGAATTAATCGTTCATTCAGATTCATAAGAAATTCTTTGAATTTGTTGAACAATTAAACAAAGTCAGTCATAAAACTGTGTTGAAGTCTCTACTTCAGAAGCAAACCTCATAGTGAGTCTGCTACAATGACATCTTTCATCAATGCAATAATTTACAAGCACATCGCTCTATTTATCAGTGAATTGATCTATCTCAAGTTTCTGTGTCAACTAGTGAGTCTGCTTCAATGACACGTTTGATAGTGAGTCTGCTTCAAAGACGCGTTTGACATTGATCTCATCATTAAGTCAGTCACTCAAAGTGAGTCTGCTACAAAGACAGACAATGATTGATCTCTTCATTAAGTTAATCAATGAACGAAACAAGCTCTACTATGTAGTAGACTTGAATCAGAAGTGAGTCTGCTTCAATGATGCTTTTCGTCAATGCAATGATTTATCTACTCACATCATTCTATCTATCAGTGAATCAATTCATCTATCAGTTCACATGCAACTAGTAAGTCTGCTACAATGACATCTTTCGTCAATGCAATGATTTATCTACTCACATCACTCTATTTATTAGTGAATTGATCTGTCAACTCATTCACATGCAACTAGTGAGTCTGCTTCAATGATACTTCTATCTTGCATAGTGAGTCTGCTACAATAGACATTTCGATTCTACACAAGACTAAGAGAATACATTCATGTAAACATGAATCATTGAAGAGAAGAATAATGTTACGATTCTAGCTACGCATCTTTGTTGATAGCTATGTTGATGACTATGTTGATGATTATGTTGATGACTATTCTGAAAGCTATCGTTGATCACTTGTCGCTAGAGCATAAACTTGTTTCAAAGTCAACTTTATTCAGAGTTAGCTTATGTTCTTCTGAGTCATATAGATAGTCGATTCTTCTCTTCTAGATACTTTTCTTTCTTAGCATTTATATACTCATTACATTACATTCATATGACTCGCTCTATGCTGATCTCTAACAGAAAGAAAGAAGTGAGAAAAAGTAAATACTTTGAATTCTCTGAATTTTCTAGCATTGATCTTTGACTGAGAGCGAAAATTACTAATTACAGAGATAACAGTACTGTTTTCAAGTCATGTAAAAAGCATTGTTTGAAGCATTGTTTAACTCATGTTATGCGTTTATAATTTGAAGCATGTAGAAAGTTTGATAGAAAATTTAATAGAAAATTTAATAGAAAATTTAATAGAAAATTTAATAGAAAATTTAATAAAGAGTTTAATAGAAAGTTTGATATTAAGTCATGAAGAACGCGTTCTATTGAGCTAATTAGCATGTGCTATGAAGCATGTATGAAGCATGTATGAAGCATACTATGAAGTAAATCATGAAGTAAATTATGAAGCGAATGAAGCATGTTTAAACACATTGCATGAAGCATATTTTGAAGTGAGTAAGCTGATGAGTAGATTAACAAGTAAATTAACAAGTAGATAGAATAATAAGTAGAATGATGAGCATGTAAAGTGATGAGTAAAATGATGAGCATGTAAAGTGACGAGTAGAATGATGAGCATGTAGAATGATGAGCATGTAGAATGATGAGCATGTAGAATGATGAGCATGTAGAATGATGAGTAGAATGATGAGCATGTAAAATGATGAGTAAGATGATGAGCATGTAGAATAATGAGTAGAATAATGAGCATGTAAAGTGATGAGTAGAATGATGAGCATGTAAAGTGACAAGTAAAGTGATGAGCATGTAGATAAATGAGCATGTAGAATGCGAAGAATGAAGATGTTATCAAACTGTTTAATAATGTTGTTAGTCATTTAATTATTTATGCGTAAAGATAAATGATTCAATTTATCAGTTATTAAATTTAAGTATAAGATTAATGATGTAATTAAGTGATGTTTGATTGAATCTTTGATCTAATCAGCTGTTAATGATGTCAACAATGTCAATGTGATGATTAGCTGTATGTGATTAACTAATTAGCACTCAAGAATTTGTTAATCATCAACAAAATATTCAACAGTTAACTTTTTGCTTAATGACAGAATCTGAAAAAGTCGACTTGATTCAGCTAATAATCAGCTAAATTTCAGCTAAATTCAATTAATTCAGCTAAAATATTTATTTACATGCTCATCATTTACTCGCTCATTTACTTGCTCATTTACTCGCTCATCTACTCATCATTCTACATACTCATCACTTTACTCATCACTTTACATACTCATCACTCTACTCATCATTTTACATGCTCATCATTCTACTCGTCATTTTACATACTCATCACTTTACTCATCATTTTACATGCTCATCACTTTACTCATCATTCTACATGCTCATCATTCTACTCATCATTCTACATGCTCATCATTCTACTTGCTCATTTACTCGATTTATCAATCTTTTTATCAAATGCTTTATCAAATTCTCTATCAAATTCTCTATCAAATGCTTTATCAAACGCTCTATAAAACGCGTCGATCAAATGCATAATACAAGTTAAACAGTGCTTTAAACAATGCTTTCTACTGAGCTTTTCACTGAGCTATCTACTGAGCTATCAACTGAGCTTTCTACTGAGCTTCTCATCAAGCTTTTCATTGAGCTTCTCATTGAGCTTTTAATCAATCTTTCTATCAATCTTTCTACTGAGCTATCTACTGAGCTATTTACTGAGCTATTGATCAAGCTTTCTATTGATCTTTCTACTAGTGAGCTTTCTACTGAGCTTTCAATCAATCTTTCTATTGATCTTTCTACTGAGCTATTTATCAAGTCATTTACTGAGCTATTTATTGAGCTATTGATTGAGCTTTCTACTGATCTCTCTATCGATCTTTTTATTTATTACGAACGTATCAAGACTGATTAAAACTAGTCAATGATCTAGTCGAAATCTGATCTAGATCTGACTCAGATTTGACTCAAATATAACTCAACACTCTTTTTCTTTCTCAACACTCTTTTCTTTTCATCAACATCTTGTTCATCTACATCATTTTCTTTTCATGTCACAAACACATCTCTTTCAAGTCTAACACAGTCTCTGAACATTACATAAATAAAAGCTTTTGTATTAATCTTCTTCTGTATTCTTAATATTCAGTTATAGCTATCTTTAAAGATCAAGCACTATCAACTTTGATCTTCATTGATTGTATTATCTAGACATGATTCTGACATTATCAATCTTTCTACTGATCTTTCTACTGAGCTATTTACTGATCATTCTACTGATCATTCTACTGATCACTTTATTCATCATTCAAGAATCAAATTTGTTCTTTATTAAGCATCAAACATTATTCTATTGTACACTCTTCATGACTCTCTTCATGACTCTTCACATGACTCTCTACATGACTTTTCACCAAGCTTCAAATTGCTTTGTAATCAAGAATTAAATTTGTTTTCTATCAAGTATCAAATATAACTTTATTAAACATTTTACATGACTCTTTATTGAACATTTTACATGACTTTCTACCTTATTAATTTACTCATTAACTTTCTCATTAACTTCTTCATTGACTTTCTTATTGACTTTTTTAGCGCATATATTAAACTGTGTAAATAGCTATTATTTAGTTAGTTAAATCAATCATTAATTAATCAATTATACAAGCGCAATAATTATTCAATCATTAATTCAATATTTGATTACTAATAAATAAAATGCGCAAATGTTGAAGAAGTTAACAAAAGAGATAAAATCAATATTAGCTGAGTGCACAGCTAAGTCAGTTAAGTGACAGCTAATAGTCAGCTAATAACTAAGAGAGTCAGCTAATTTCAATCATTAGCTGACACATGAGATTAACAGCTAACTCAGAAAAAGTTGACAAAAATCAGTTAATATCGACTTTTTTCGCCTTACGATTTTGTCAATGATGTAATGAATTCTTAATATAATGTCAGAATCATGTTTAAATGATACAATTAATGAAGATCAGAATTGATAATGCTTGATTTTTAAAAATAACTATAACTGAATATTAAAAATACAGAAGAAGATTGATACAAAAGCTTCTATTTATGTAATGTTCAAAGACTGCATTAAACTTGAAAGAAATGTGTTTGTAACATGAGAAGAATATGATGTAAATGAACAAGATATTGTTGAAAGAAAAAAGTGTTAAGAAAGAAAAAAAGATTAAATTATATCTGAGTTAAACTTAAGTCAGATTTAAATTAAATCTTGACTAAATCATTGACTAGCTTCAATCATTACACAGAAAACTCGCTAGCATTCACTGCAAATTAATTAAAACTTCAGTCTTGTTCAGTCTTGATATGCTCATAACAGTTAAATCTGAGCAAGATGTTTAAGTTAAATCTTAATAAAATCTGAAAAATGAAATAAAATGAGATGCATTTTAACATGATGATGCACAAAAAATTGAAATACATTTAAGTTACATTTAAATTAAATTTAAACAAAATGTTTAAGTCAAATTTAAACAAGATCTGAGTTAAATTTAAGTAAAAGAAAGATGAAATGCAGTTTAATATAATGATGTACATGTAAGATTAAAATACATTTAAATCAAATTTAAACAAGAAAAGATTCTTTGAATTGTATGCAAAATCACGAAAATGAATTACTTAAACTATTTAAAGACAGAGCACATCATTAACATGATGCTTGCGCTTCATTCTTATTGTCAAGAACAGATGAGAAGCATCATTAACATGATGTTGACAAGTGAACAAAAGATGATTATTGTTATCTTGCAGAAAAATTCAGTCAAGATAAAAGATATACAGAAGAAATTATACAAGCTGCAAGTACTTTATGAATTCAATGAATGTAGAAACAATAAGCTGATGCTCTGAAAAAAGATGAGAAGTTTAACGAAGATGATAGAAAAGCTGACACGTCAATGCATCGCTGTGTCAACTGTCAATCAATGCATGAAGAATCAGTTGAAAAGATTGAAAAAGATAATGAGCAGACTTGAAAAAAAGTTCGTGAAGAAGAGAAAACACGTTGACAGCTGAGTGAAAAGAGCAAGTGTGAAGTCAATGACATTATTTGAGAGTTATTTTGTGTTCAACGTTGACATATCATCATCAATGTAAAATTATTGCGAGAAATTTGAAGTAAAAATCTTCATCAAAGAAGAAGAAGAAGTAAAGAGAATCATTATAACAACAATGAAGAACATAGTGAAATGAGCGAGAGAAATTAACGTCAACAAGATGTTGTTGATGCGTAAAAACATAAAAATGATGAAAAAATGATTAAAATTACTGATATTTTGAGTCAAGATAAAGAACAGCAAAAGAACAACAAAAAAATATTGAAGAAAAATGATTTTTGAATTAAAGAAATATTGTTGATTTGATTTGAATTCATACACTTTTGTGACATTGATTTAAACTCAACTCATGAGAAACTCTATGCTATTTATATTGAGTGAACAAAACTCTCTGAGAAAGAAAATCACTCGTCATTTATATGATGACTTCACATCATTGAAACAATGATCATGAAACTATGTATCAAGTTTGCATCTATAGCTTCTATTCAGCGTGTGACACTTAAGTAAACTTTTGATGAGTGTCTGTATTGCTTGATTATGATGCATCATTCTTATTCTGCTCTTCATTGATGATATTTTATACAACGATGCTTTGATCTTTGATTTTCGATCGTGAAGTTAATTTCGTTGCACTCGTGATGCTCATGATTGTAATGTCAAAAACTGCGTTCTCTTGCTTAATGATTATCATTCATTGAGCAGAGAAATACGTGATAAAAGAGAGATGTACACAATGAGAAGATAAAGTATGATTATATTAAATAACTCTTTTCTTCTCTTGATTTGACTTATGTCACGTAGACGTTGAATGAATTATTAGTATAAATGTGCAATTGCAATCATACAATAATTGATTCTGATCAATAGAAAAGAATGCATTTTGATCATTCTTCTACACTTTTAATTTTTCACATAGATAAATGTATGACTTGATGTAAAGTAAAGAAGATGAGTTCAAGTTCTCTCAGTATATCAGCGTGATCAACAAGTCACTACTTCTTCAAGCATTGTAATCACGACTCTCAGATTGAAATCAACTATTCTATCTGATATTTTTTCATCAATTACTCAATGATATTGTTGATGTAATGAAGATGTTTCAACATATCAATGCAATCAATGAGTTGCAAATTCTTTGATCACTTGTAATCATGATTCTCATACTGAGATTGACTTTTTCACTAAATATCTTTTCATCTTTTACTGACATTGACATGTCATTAATCTTCTTTGTAGATTGATTGTGACTGTTAGAAAGAATGCTGTCGCGTAGATGAAAACTCTGCATAATCAACTTTTTCGCTTACATAATGTTTTAACATCATTTTTATTGAAAATATGTTGTATACGTTGCATGAAACATATATAAAGCACAATCTTTATGCTGATTTTTCTCTTAAACTCAAGAAGTTACTCAGAGAGTTTTCTTGCAACAGATTCACAGTTCAAGATGAACAAAATTTCTCACTGCTCAGATTTCAACAGTTTACTTCTTAAGCATGAGTCACAGATGTTTCATTTGCAATATGCATGTGTATTGCAGTCAATTTCTTCTTTAATCACATCAACATATGCTACTGTTCTTTCAAGCTATACAGATGATATCTTGACTAAAGATTGACTTTATCATCAAGACATTTGAGAATCAAAACTCAGTGAAGAAGTGAGATTCTTAAGATTGACAGTCATTGTTATTGTATATCATGTTTTGCAAACACTCGCTTTGCTTGTTAAATGTGCAACTCATCTGTTTCATGTTATCTGTAAAGATTTTTCTCATGCAGATCAATCATATTTTGCAAAAATGTTCATATGCTACACTTTTAATCAGACAGTGTAGTTCAATCATTCTCTATTAACTTGCTTGTGTTTCTCTTCTCTTAACAAAGTCTTCTCATCAGCATATCACTTATGTATAGAATGTCTGTATCTGAACGTCTGTTAAGCGATATTAATGAGATTCTTGAGTTTGCTCATGTTAAACTTAACAAGTCTTGTGAGTTGCTTATGTTGTAGTAACAGACACGCAGTCTTAACAAGATTTATACGTAGTTAGTATATAAATTTAAAGAATGTTCATGATTCAAGTTCTTTCTACTCAAAGAAATATTATTGAATGCATGTTTATGCAAAGTTAGTTTTGAAGTAATAATACATGAAATTAGAATTGAAGAAATGTTTAAGAACATAAAGAAGAAAGAAGTGAGAATGCTCATTAAGATTAACAAAGATATACATTCAGAAATGATGATCAAGAAGATTGAATGACTCACAAAAAAGAGTGAGCAGAAGAAATATGTTTTGCTGATGATATATGTAATCAGCGCTGAAATGATGAACAAGCTGATCAATGAGAAAGTATGTTATAAGATCAATATAAAGATCATACAGTTTTACAACTTGAGTTGCAGAGTGCATCAATGTCTAAAGTATCAAGAATATAATCACAAGATGTATAAATGCAAAAATAAATAGAAATGCATTTACTGCATGCTGAATCATCACTTAAAGCACTGTTTTTACAAACAGACTTGAAACATGTGAAAATGTGAAGCATGTTGAAACATATATAGAATCTTTGACTCTCAATGTCATAAATAACAAGCTGAAAAAGAAAGAATAAAGAGAGTCACAAAGCACAGATTTTTATATCATGTTGTATGAGAGCAGAAAGAACTAAAGACAGCAACATTAAAAACATTCACAGAAACATTTATCAGTCTGAAATCACTGATGAACAACAACTTAAAAAGAAAGCAAAGATGCTCAATGAATAAAAGCTGTCTGCTCAGCATGATCATCACATCAGAAAACACTATATTAAATCACTTGATCAAGAAGTTAAGATCAAATGAATTAAAGTCAACATCAATCATGTTGTTGTTAATATCATCTTTTGTTGAGAATTTTACAAGTGAAGCAAGCGCTTTACAAACACTTAAAAGAACATTAAACAGTCTGAAATATAAACATTAATATCTCAGCAAAAGAAGCTTTGAATACTACAGTACAATGTTCACAAGTTCAGAAACAAGATGATGATAGCATTATTATATGTGATGATTGAGTCTACTAGATGAATAAATGAAATCTATAAGAGTGATATGACAATGTGATGTTCTAAGCAAACACAGAATGAGTATATTTTTGATAAAGCTAATTATTAAGAAGCTCTCAATAACTTGAAAGAATTGATTGACTATAAAGAGTTTGTCAAGCATTGTCAAGTTGAGCACAACATAACTCATGACATATTAAGTTGAAGATATGACGTAGTCTAAACAATGTCTTGACAGAGTCATAAAGTTTCAGAGCTAACTTTTATGTGTCAATTCATCATGACAATTGTCTTCTCTTTTAAGAAGATTCATTCTCAATCTCAATAATTTAATGTCATTGTTTACTCTGATAAACGATGATGCACACTCATTGATTCGCTCTAGAAGCTCTCGATAAAAACCTTCAAATCTTTGTGAGAAAACAAGAAAAAGAGAAACTTTCAATTGAATGACGATTTGTCTTCGATTATAATGTGTATAAATGACATTATAGATAGTATATGTGATGTGTAGTTGATGTAGATGACAGCAATGATGACGTGTAAATAGCACATAGACATTGTTTATCTTTTGAGTAAATGATGTGATTGAGATGATAAAGCGTAGATCAGAGTGAATAACAATTATTGTTTATTTATCGCTCTTTCAGTTTTTCTTAACTTCTTATTTTCTTCAACTTCATCTTTTTCCAATCATGATCATATTTTTATCATTGTATGATTACTTTTGACAAACTTTGAGTATATCTGTATTGTAAGAGTAAGAGATCTAGATCATGAGTCATGAATGTGCAACAACGCTCAAAGAAAGTCATAAGATGATGAAGTTAACTGATGCTTAAATCAAGATCATTGCAAAAGTAAGTGATGTCACACTTGAAGTTTCATGACTATTACTGCGACTAACAGTATCATCAAAAAACATTGATCAAACATGATGATCATCATGCTGCTGATGCTGAATCGCTTGTGATGATGCAGATGTCATCAAATTCTGATTGAGAATTCATCACTTCTACTATTCAAACTTTCAAGTACATCTTCGCTATTGAAGAGAAAATTCAAGAGACGATGAGAAAAGAAATGATCGCTGACGCTTCATCGATGATCTTGTCAAACTCACAAACTTCGCGAAATTGAAGAACAATGATGAGATTCGCTTATTTAACTTCTTGATGTCATTATTGATGCTTTTCAGCTGTCAATGATTGAAATAAGCGAAAGAAGCGTTGCTGATTTCGAAGTTCTAGATAGAATGATTTGTATAAAGTGTGCTTGAGTTCTACACATCAAGAATAGAGCATCGCTATGTGACATCATCTTTCAAAGAAAAACAATGTACAAGAAGTGTGCTTGCTATGCAAGTAATAAGAGTTTCTGTATCGCAATGAGTATACTTATATGATACATTTGTTAAACACTCATGATTCAATGTTTAGATTCTCGACATCTGCATTTTGACTGTCAATGAATTCTTTCATCTGCAGAAAATTTATGATAGTGCAATTAAGAATGAAGAAGAGATCATCACTCTGATAACATTAATTGCTCATCAGAAAATTCTTTACAAGAAATTGATAACAGCAACGTGTGTAAAGAATTATTTCAAAGAAGTTTACAAACTTAAGTCTTTAAAGATTCAAAAGCTAATTCTCAAAGAAATGATGATTGTCAATAACATTGTTAGAGAAATTCTGAATGTAAAGCGCTTTGCAATACATTCAATCTTAATTATATATTGTTTTGTCAATGTTTCTAATTGTTCTGATATATTTTTAGCACAATCTGTTGTCTTTCAATTCTCTGTCTTCGCGTTTCAATGTAAATCTGACAATGAAAAAGAAGAAGAAGTTTGCAATCTTGTCTTGTGTGAAAGATGTTTGATGAAGTGATGATTGCATGATGTTTGTTGTGTCGTGATGATTACGCTTTCTTATCAAACGCTTTTGAGTGTCTTTGCATCTTTTTCTTCTGTTTGTTGATTTACATATGTGATCATTTCATTAGAGAGTGAAACTATCATAATACAGTGATTCTTCTTTTCTAATAATGAGTTTATGCTTGAAAGTGAGTGATTATGCTTTTCGCTCATGTTTCAGCCTCATTTCAAAAACTTCTATAAGCTTTGAGACATCTTTCATATCTTCGCTCGATATTCATTGATTATATTCAATGAGATATTCTTTTCATTGTATCTTATAATATAAGATTTTCTTTCTTTTTCGCTTCTGTAGAATCTTTTCTATCTTTCATTCTTGCTCATCATCAATAAGCTTAAGTACGAGATAATCGAGTATAGAGTCATCATTTAGCCTACGATTATACGACTCTAAGAGAGATACATGAAAGACAGAATGAACTCTATAAATGACTGAAAGATCAAGATGATACATCTGCTTGTCTATGAGTTTCTGTATATGAAAGAATTCTATCATCTTATTTGATAACTTCTTGCTTAACTTCTTCTGCTTCAGGTTTTTTGCTGATAGCATGACTAAATCATCGACATTAAAGAACTTAAACTTATGTTTTCAATTATAGTACTTTGTCTGAGCATTGATCGCATTTTGTTATCATTTCATCAACGTGTTTTGCACGTCTTGCAGCATTTCAACGCGTTCTTTTGCTGCTGACATTTCTTCTTTCATAGCATCGTTCTTAATACATATGTTAAAGATTGACTTGTAGTCATACATGATTTTAAAGAAACTACAGTTCAATGAAGAGTGCTTCATCTGATGATACATGAACTCAACTATGAGTAGAAGCGTAGCTCAGTTGTCTTGCTTTTCTGAACAATATACTTGTAGATAATGTTTCAGCGTTTTATTCTGTCATTCTGTCTGATAATCTGTTTGCGAATGAAAAGTGATGCTTAGTCGTCGTTTCATCTTGACATGATAGCAGATCTTTGATCAGAACGCATTGATAAATAGACTATCTTTATCGATAATTATATCATTCAATACTTCATATCTTAAAGCAATCTTCTCAAAGAACAACTCTGTTAACTTTACAACAGTCAGAGTCTTTTTTATAGACAGATAATGCATCATCTTCATGTAGTGATTGACTATCACAAGAATTGAGTCATACACAACTTCTTTTCATTTACTAGGCGACAGATCTGTTATGAAATTCATAGTGATTTCTTTTCATGAATCTGTGAGTTGAAATAATGATTTCAACTCGTCATATAATAGATGACGTTTCATCTTTACTCTCTGACAAATGTCACAAGTATTTATATACTTTTTGACATTCTTGATCATACTTTTTCAGTAATATTTGTGATCTAATAGCTCGCTGATCTTGTCAGCATCAAAATGTCTTGCTAACGAGTCATCATGATGACGTTTCAACAGCTCTTCTCTGACAGAAAGATCTTCTGAAACACACAATGATTCGTTGTATTCTATCATTTCTTGACTATTTAATGTTCAAGCTTCGACGTCACTCTTTCATATACTTTTCGTTTTGTCTGCTTTTAGTCTCACAGCAAATTCATCTTCTTGCTGTAAGATCTTGATTAGCTCAACTACGAATTTACTACTGAAGTTGTATGTTGTTTCATGAATTATCAATACTCTGACAATTGCATGTGAAATGAGTTGTTTGCAATCAACAGTTTCAGCAACAGAATTAAGCTGTTTCTCAGCTACGTTGTGATCTTTATAAGTCAACGTTTCAACGTCTGTGCTCTTTGAAGTTGTTGATTCAAGTTGAGAGATTTTATTTCTCAAGAAATGTACTTCATCTAAATGCATTTCTTGCATTGCTAAAGTCATGACTCTCAGCAGCATACTTCTGACATGCATTGCTGAACACGTACTTGTGTTTTCACTGACATTGTGAACAAACGTCTTCTCGACATTGTTAATCATTCATGTTCATCAGTGAGTTTCATCTTGCAGTCTGCTTTCGACATGTTCTGCTGAATATTTGTTCATACTTATACTGTGAATGAACATCTTCTCGACATCGTTAATCACTCGTATACAGTATAGTTCTCTGATCACTACGAATATAAAGCTATTTAAGCTTTCTATTCTAGTCAGCTTTCGCTGCAGAGTAAGCAGCAAACAATTCGCAGAGATGTTCTCACTCTTATAGTCAGATTGTCTTAATGATGCATTGATTGAGTTTATCTTTTCTGATCTATGTGCTATTTCAAAGTTGCAAATCAACAATCTCATGACTCATTTGACTTGTTTTTTATTTAGCTCTTGAACGTTCATAAGACTCTTCAGATTATTATGATCAGTCAGAACTTCAACAGTATGATAACTGTCTTTCACATAGTGTCGTCAATGTTTAAACATTGATACTATAACTAGAAGCTTCTGATCATATATCTCATAGTTTCTTTCAACGTTTATCATCATTCTGAATCAGAATGCAATTGAATGTCACTGATTTTCGTCATCTGACTGAGACAAAATATTCGTGACTGCATAATCAAATGCATTGATCTTGATGTGTATATGTCACTCTGAGTCAAAGTGTCTTAGTATAGATGCTCTCATGAAGACGTTGCGAAGCTGATTAAAAGCTTGTTTCGCTTTGCTTGATCATATGAATGAGCTCATTTTTACATCTTTTACACTATCTTTCAGCAGTTTTGTTAAAGACTCTGCTATCTGAGAGTAGTGATGTATAAAACGTCGATAGAAATTGATGAATTTCAGAAAAACTTGTATTTTTCAATACATTTTCGATCTGAGTCACGTTTTGATGATGTCTATTCTACTTAAGTTCATTGAAACACTCTCTGTGAATATGACAAATTCTAGAAAGTTCACTTTAGTGATGAAGAATTCACATTTCTTCAAGCTAACATATAGCTTGAACTTTCTTAGTCTCTTCAGAATCTGCTTCATGTGATCTACGTGATCAGTCTTCTCTACAAAGAAGATTAGAATGTCATTCAGATAAATAACACAAAAGTCATTTAAAAGTTCTGTCAAGATCTTATTAATATAAGTCTGAAAGATGACAGATGCATTGATTAAATTAAACAACATGATCATATATTTGAAGTGATCATAATGAGTACAAAACATCATCTTTCACTCGTCTTCATGTTGAATTCTGAAACAATGATAGACATTCTTCAGATTTAACTTAATGAACTGCTTGACTTTACTGAGTCTGTCTAGAGTTTCACTGATTAAAGACAGTGAATGACGATTTTTGATAGTGATCTTATTCAGATCTTGATAGTTCATGCATAGATGAAGACTATCATTCTTTTTGAAAATAAATAGAATAAACGTATCAATTGAGCTGATGAAGTGCTTAATTCATTCTTTCGCTAAGACATCATTTAGATACTATTTCAGAATCGCTAACTCTGTGTTCAACAAATTATACAACGATTCATACAATGACTTTGCAGTGATTTCAATTGCATGATCATGATCTTCATGCAAAGATAGTTTATCTGCATTTTCTGTTGAGAATACATCTTCATACTCTTTCAATTCAATGAGTAAAGTCTGCGCTTCAAACGTGTTTGTGATACAACTTGTCACGTTATTCATTGCTTTCACTTGATGTTCAATGATCAACTCTTTGACAACATTGATTATGACAAGAGCATACACAGTAGACTCATCTTGTAGAGCTTTCGCAAATGCTTGTGCGAAGAACAACTCAAAGACGTGCTCGTTCACGTTGAAACATCATGTTTTTACGATCATGTTTATTTGAATACGCTTAAATTGCATATTTAACATACTCAAGACTAGAAAAGATTCTTTCTTGTCAATAGCATAGAAGATACTTATATCTTTTTTCTTTATGCTTCAGCTGTCTCTCAATCAATAACACATCTTATAAACGTTATAACAATAGACATTCTGATCGTTCATTCAGATAAATCTTGAGAGATCAACGTTCAGCAATGACATATTCTGCTCAACAATGAAACGTTGACTAATCATGTTCATCTTGACATTGATATTCATATGAATCTTTGTTTCTGTCTTCTGATTTTTCTGAATTACATGCTCTTTGTATATAAGAGTCTTTACGAAGAGAACTTCTTGTTTTTTTCTCGATGATTTGAAGCATTCATTGAGAGCTTGTCTTTTTTCAAAATCTTGAAACGACTCATATGTGATATCAAATCAATGAGTACTCGATTTGCATCAGATTCTTTTAACTTGTTCTTGATCTTCTCGTCTCTACAATCAATAAAGTAATGATTCTTTCAATTGCATGTATAGCACGTTATATTGAACAAATTCTTGCTATAACATGACGAAGTGTGCAAGCTTGTCTTCAACGAAGAGTTGAATCTAGTTAATTGATGAGATTTCTTTCGCTTTAAATGAGTCTTTTTATTGATTTTATCTCGATCATGCAAGTCTTTGTCTTGAAATCATTTCAATGACAAGACGTGTTCTTTTCGCAGATTTGTTTTCAATCGAGCGACAAGATCGATTAATGCATTTCATGTGATAGAAATTGACTGCACATTAGTAATGATCATGTGCAGCTCAGATCTCAACTTGATGAATAAATGAGCTCACTTATGCTCATTACTATACAACGAAAGTTGATGTTTCAGAGTGCTCAGATGAGCTGCAAACATTCATATCATTTGATCTGAACGTTGCAATGCATTCACGTACTGCTGAGTCACATTTATGCTTCGATTCATTGAGTTTTCTATTAGATTAAGAAGAAAGTCGATAAAATCAAATCACATCTGCTGAGCTGCAAACATAATCTCTTCATGATTGAATCAAAGCTTCTTTGATTCATTCTTGAGATAAATCATGAAATACAAAATCTTTTTCTCATCACTTTTAAAATGTCAAGAAGTATTTTGAAACGAGATTTTGATATCACGAATTCACTCTCTATGCTCTCTTATGATTTTGTTATGATACTTCTTCAAGAGCATTGAGAATCTTCGCTTTTGCAAAATGACTTCATGATGAGTTTGTGTTACGAACATGCCTGAATCGGCCAGGGTTCAGATCTAATTCTAATCAATTTGATTAAAGCAAGTCATGACGCTATGCCTAGTTTGAACCTAGCGCAGCCTCAAGCCATTATTTATAGAAGAGCTCGCACTCTTTCTCTTCTGTATTCTTAATGTCTTGTTATAGCTACCTCTAAAGAACAATACATACATATCAGCTCTGAGCCTCTTTGATTGAATGATCTAGGCACGGTCTCAACAGTTTGTTTTGTCATCGTCGATATTATTGAGACAATGCGTAGATTGTTCAAGTTCTTCATGAGAGCTTGAATGAAAGCTTGAATGAAAGCTGAACAACTTTTCTTCGTCGTTTCAATGACTTGCAGAGTCTCAATCTTCAATCAAATAGCTGCTAACTTCTGTTTCTTTTGCAGTTTATCACGTTGAAGCATTGCGTGAGTCAGCTGTTGATCAATATTAAGAGAGAGTTCATCTTCTGCTTCTTCACTTTCTGATTTCATTATGCGACGTTCATTTTCTGATATAGTGTCTTGCAAGATTAAAACATCATCATTGCAACTTTGTTGTGATTATGTTGCTGTTGTCATGCTTGAATATCAAATCGTCATCTTTAAGAAGAGTTTAAAATAATTAGAACTGTAATGATCGAGTCTACTAGATGAATAGACGAAATCTATAAGAATGGTATGACAATGTGATATTCTAAGCAGACACAGAATGAGTATATTTTTGATAGAGCTAATTATTAAGAAGTTCTTGATAAATTGAGAAAATCAATCAACTATAAAGAGTTTGTCAAGCATTGTCAAGTCGAGCACGACATAACTCATGACATATTAAGTCGAAGATATGACGTAGTCTAAATGATGTCTTGACAGAGTCATAAAGTTTCAGAGTTAATCTCTATGTGTCAATTCATCATAACACTATATGAGAAAAAGATAAAAAACTATGACATTCTGATTCTTTAAGAACTCTGATGATTTGATGACATTTTCAAAGCATACTGCTCAGCAATTGTTGACTTCATGCTGAAAAATAATGAAGATAGAATCTGTTTCTATATAAACAAGAGAATTGACAGCAACATTTGATACTTAACATGATACTTTAAAGACATAGACACAATTACGTTATAAACATTAATAAATGATGCACAGATGATTCAAAGAATTATACACATTCATGAAGCATACAATTTATCACTCAGAGATCATAAGATCATTCATGAAAAAGAAAATATTTCAAACATTGAAAAAATGCTACACATGTCGAGAAAAAGCATTCTTGTAGAAGATTTCAATCTGCATCACTTCACATGAGAAGAATCATTTTATTTAAAACAACATTTATTGTTGAATGAGTTAATTAAAATGATCACAAACATCAATGCATTGCTAACATTGTTTCAAGACATAATTACAAGAAATTATCAAGAATCTTAAACAACAATAAATTTAATCTTCACAACAGATGATGTTATGAATTAATTAATATGATGTGAAATCAACAAAGAAATGAAAAACTTCTCAGATCATCTGTTAATACAGACAATTATAGATTTCAGAGTCTGCAAAGAATCAGCGTGAAAATCGCGTTGCAACTGAAAAACAATAAATGAAAAGAAGTTTTTTAATACTTTGAAAGAATAAATGTTGAAATCATTGTTGAATCATGAAATGAGACGTTGATGCATAAATGAGTACATCAAGCAACTGCTAAATGCATTGAAGAAAATCATTAAGATTTTCACTTTCTGAGCGAAATCATATAAAATAATCAAAGCAGAATGAACGAAAAAGTGTACAAAGATCATCAAAAGCATGCAATGAATAAGAAAAAGTTGTTGAATCATCAATGATTGAACAAAGTATATTCAAGCATGTGACAAGAAAAGCAAGATCATCAGAAAACAGAAACGCAGTGAATATCAAAAGATCATGCAGAATGTTGAATAATTCTTGAGAAAACTGTTCAAAACTGCGAAATGAGCAAGAAATGCAGTTGCAGACATATTAACTCAAGCAACAATTTCTTCTCTGATCAAGTCAGAGTGCTCTGACATTGTTACAATAGCACAGAATAAAGTGAAAATGATGTTTCAAACTCACTTTTCATTATCTTCAAAGATTTTCATGCTGAACACAATAAACTTCAAGTATTCATTCTCAATTGAAAATGATGCTTCACTGATACATCATGAAATTAAAAGAGTCATCTACAAAGCAACATTTGACAAGACATTGAAACACATGAAATATATAAATAAAATAATACGCAGACTCATTAATGATATGTCAAAATAAATACACTTTCTTTTTGAAAGATGTTTACAAAAGAGAATACAATCAACTCAGTTCAAGAATGCAGTCACAATAGTGATGTAAAAGTCAAACAAGAAAGATTACTTTAATGCAAAAATATATAAATCAATTGTGCTATTTAACACATTGAGCAAAATATTAAAGTTCATTGTATTTGAATGTCTGCAAAATATCATAGAAGCTTATGACTCAATATTGAACATTCAGATGAGAGCTTGTAAGCATAAATCAACAAATACAACTCTGCAACTAATTATAGAAAAGATACATACTGTGTGAATTAACATGAGAAGAAGAATAATCTCACTGCTGAGTCTGAATGAGAAAAGTGCATTTGACAATGTGATGCACAGCAGACTCTTACATGACATGAAGAAGAGAAAAGTTTCTAAACTGTTTCTTAAGTTTGTGAAGAACTTTCTGAAAGATCAACGCATCATGATCACAATTAATGACTACATAATGATGAAATGCAGTATGAACATCAACATATTACAAAACTCTTTGCTATCATTGATACTATATTTGTTTTACAATGTGAACTTGTTAAAAGCATGTGATGACATCTGTTAAAGATCAGCATAGAGCGAGTCATATGAGTGTAATGTAATAAGTATATAAATGCTAAGAAAGAAAAGTATCTAGAAGAAAAGAATTGACTATCTATATGATTCAGAAGAACATAAGCTAACTCTGAATAAAGTTGACTTTGAAACAAGTCTATGCTTTAGCGACGAGTGATCAACGATAGTTCTCAGAATAGTCATCAACATAGCTATCAACATAGCTATCAACGAAGATGTGTAGCTAGAATCGTAACATTACTACTTCTCTTCTTCAATGATTCATATTCACATGAATGTATTTTCTTAGTCTTATGTAGAATCAAAATGTCTATTGTAGCAGACTCACTATGCAAGATAGAAGTGTCATTGAAGCAGACTCACTAGTAGACTGATTATCAAGTTGAGTTTCGAGTTGACATTTTGAACTCGAATCAAGATCGAGTCAAGTTGCTCACATTTTCAACTTGATTCGAGTCGAATTGCTCATATTTTCAATTCAACGTAACTCGACTTGACTGAAAATTGAGTCAATTCAACTCAACTCGTCAAGAACTTGAGCTTGACATCAAGAAAGCTAAATATAGAAATTTTTCCGATTTTTGACTTTTGCATTATCTTTTTGCATTATCTTTTCAATAGAAAGTCATGACAAGAAACATGAAGAGAAACATGAAGAGAAACATGAAGAGAAACATAGAGAGAAACATGAAGAGAAACATAGAGAGAAACATGAAGAGAAACATGAAGAGAAACATAGAGAGAAACATGAAGAGAAACATGAAGAGAAAACATGAAGATCGTTTGACTTTGATAGAAAGTCATGACGAAGAAACATGATAGAAAGTCATGAAGAAGATTATGAAGACTGTTCAATCAAGCTATTTACATCTATCTAATATCTTGTTGAGTTGAATCGAGTTTTCGAGTCGAGTTATCGAGTCAAGCTTCTCAACTCGACTCGAGTGCTTGAGTTCAACTTCTCAACTTAACTCGACACTTTTTCAAAAAAATTTCAACTTAACTCAACACTTTTCAAGTCGAGTACTCGACTTGACGTAATCAGTCTACTCACTAGTTGCATGCAAACGAGTTGACAGATTGATTCACTGATAGATAAAGCAATGTGAGTAGATAAATCATTGCATTGACGAAAGATGTCATTGTAGCAGACTCACTAGTTGTATGTGAATGTATGATCAGATTCACTGATGAGTAAAATGATGAAATAAATTATTGCATTGAGAATAAATGTCATTGAAGCAAACTCACTAGTTGCATGTGAACGAGTCAACAGATCGATTCACTGATGAGTAGAATGATAAGAAAGTAGATCATTGCATTGACGACGTCATTGTAGCAGACTCACTATGAGATTTGCTTTTGAAATAAAGACTTCGACGCAGTTCTAGACTGATTTCATGCAATTGCTCTTGAGATAGAGACTTTGATGCAGTTTTATGACTGACTTTGTTGTTCAACAAATTCGAAGAATTTCTTGCGAATCTGAATGAACGATGCTTTCGCTGATCTTCTGATTTAGTTGAAAAGAGTTTCGATCTTTTGTTTATACTTGTTGATTAGCTTACGAGTTCAATCTTTTATTTATTCTCGCTGATCAGCTCATGAGAGAAGAAGAGTGAGTGCTGTTGCACGATTGCAAGTCAACTAGATTAAAGTTGATAGTTGAATCAAACAGAAGCAACTTGATGCAGATTATTTCTCTTCGTCTATAATGAAGAAGCATTTATATAATGTTAGAGATCAGCATAGAGTGAGTCATATGAGTGTAATGTAACAAGTATATAAATGCTAAGAAAGAAAAGTATTTAGAAGAAAAGAGTCGACTATCTATATAACTCAGAAGAACATAAGCTAACTCTGAATAGAATTGACTTCGAAACAAGTCTATGCTCTAGCGATGAGCAATCGATGATAGTTCTCAGAATAGTCATCAACATAGTCATCAACATAGCTATCAATGAATATGCGTAGCTAGAATCATAACAACATCAAGCTGAAAATTAACTTCATAAACTTCATGAATGATGTTAATATCTTAATATACAAAGAGTTTATAAAATGCAACTGCAGATTTTTTTATATTTTTTTTAATTTCTTCATTAAGTGCATGCAGTCTATGACTATGACACTGTCTAGATGCTGTATATATGCTAAGTTACATGTAATCTGATCAAAGTCGCTGCTTTATATCTTTTCGTTGATCAATCACATCGATAGTTTGCGCATACAAGCGCTCTCACTCAATTCTCGTCATCGTACTTTCGTTTTTCTTTGTCTCTTCACATTCTTCACGTTCTACTCTTTCGTTTCTAATAGTCATTTTCTCGTCGCAATTCGAGTATTTTTCAAATACTCTAGTGTTGCAATTGTTTCAATCTTGATGATAAAC